>Ga0326726_10000686_pt1 | contig 30857 bp, 27 predicted proteins | sample MHFenrmetagenome_2_FD_207603 | JGI IMG/M metagenome (GOLD analysis project Ga0326726, IMG submission 207603) | Lab enriched peat soil microbial communities from Michigan Hollow, Ithaca, NY, United States - MHF15MN | ecosystem: Environmental > Terrestrial > Soil > Wetlands > Peat | place: USA...
AGCCGCTGGATCTGGGAGAAATGCCGGAGATGCAGCACACCGTCGACACCAACCAGCTCATCCAGGACAGCCATATCCACATCCTGATCTACGCCATCGTCGCGGCGCTGTTGACGCTGATCATTCTGGGGCTGGACTGGCCCGCCTGGTGGCGCGACACGATGATCGTCGCGGCCTTCGGCTTCGGCGTGCTCGACTTTGCCGGTCAGTGGCTCATGAGGTTCGGGCTGGGCGGCTTCGCCTGGCTCACCCTCGTGTCCGGGTGGGGTATGTCCCTGGTCTATCTCATCGTCCTGTACTCTACCGTCCGGGCCCTGCTGCCCGGGCGTTCCGCGAGGAGCACACCATGACGCTCATCAAGATCGCCCTGGCCGCGGCGGCCCTCGGGGCGGCAGCCCACCCCACACCCAAAGTGGTGCTGGTGAAGCATGCCGACTTCATCCGGCAGACCCTGACCGGCGCCAAGGCGTACTTCGTCCGCACCGTCACCATCGGAAAGGAGGACCTGGCCACCCTTCGCAAGACGAGCGATTTCACCCCGGAGGATCCGGACGTGCAGTTCTTCCTCGGCCAGGGCGAGGGTGGCGCGACCACCGGCGTCGTCCTCTTCCAGCAAGTCAACTCTCCGCATGGGATCATCGAGGTCGGACTCACCTTCGGCCCCGACCGGGCGATCGCCAGCGCCCTGGTGACGACCGCGACGGTCGAGACCAAGCCGTGGGTTCAGGAGGCGGTGGCCTCCGGACTCATGAAACGGTTCGCCGGCATGCGGCAGGGGGACGACCCCAGGAAGGTGGTTCAGGGCGTCGATGGACGGCTCGGCGCCATGCCGCAGTACATGGCGGAGCTGATCGCGACCGCGGTAGGGCGGGGGCTGGCGCTGTATGCGACTCTGTACAAGGAGAGCGCGTCGTAGAGGGAGCGCATAGCGCGACCCGGCGCGAGGGAGTCCTTCAGGGCCGAGCAAGGGCTTCAGCCCTTGACCCCAGCGCCGAGCGGTGCACGTCCTGCTTCTCAGCCCCGCGGGCGATGCCGTGTTGTCGCACGGAGAGTGGCCGCACAGGAGAGGTCAGACTGCCGAGCGGCGCACTCTCCTCGCTCCCCCACGGCATCGCCCGCATGCGAACTTCCCGGTCCGCCTGTCCGCCTGTCCGCCTGTCCGCCTGTCCGCCTGTCCGCCTGTCCGCCTATCCGCCTGTCACGGCATCGCCCGCATCGGCGGCCCTTTAGTGCTTCAGACGCGACCGCGCGCCCTTGGGAGCGCGTAGCGCGACCCGGCGCGATGGAGTCCTTTAGGGCCGAGCAAGGGCTTCAGCCCTTGACCCCAGCGCTGAGCGGCGCACCCCTGCTTTCAGCCCGCGGGCGATGCCGCGTTGTCGCGCGGAGAGTGGCCGCACGGGAGAGGCCAGACCGCCGAGCGGCGCACTCTCCTCGCTCCCCCACGGCAGCGCCCGCGTCGCGCGCAGTCAGCCCTTTAGGGCTTCCGTTGCGACCGAGCGCCCTTGGGAGCGCGTAGCGCGACCCGGCGCGAGGGAGTCCTTCAGGGCCGAGGCGGGGCTTCAGCCCATAGCCTCGTTCAGGCTTCACCCGATAGCCTCGTTCAGGCGTTAGCTCATCGCCGTCTGGGGGCCCGTGCGCCGAGCGGTGCACGTCCTGCTTTTCAGCCGCGCGGGCAATGCCGTGTTGTCGCGCGGAGAGTGGCCGCACGGGAGGGGTCAGACCGCCGAGCGGCGCACTCTCCTCGCTCCCCCACGGCATTGCCCGCGGCGCTAGCCTCCCGGTCCGCCCGTCCGCCCGTCCGCCCGTCCGCCGGTCCGCCCGTCCGCCCGTCCGCCCGTCCGCCCGTACGCCCGTCCGCCGGTCCGCCGTCCGCCGTCCGCCCGTCCGCCGGTCCGCCCGTCCGCCGGTCCGCCCGTCCGCCCATCCGCCCATCCGCCCGTCCGCCTCACCTCGCGGTGATCCTGGTGACCGAGGATCCCACGCACACCCACCTCCCCGCTCGCCTGACCCACACATCCATCCAGCGGAATCGGCCGCTGGTGTCCTTCCCCTGGTAGCTGCTCTGCTCGTCGGTGACACCCGAGACCAGCGCCCCGTCACCGAAGAGAAGGACGTGGAAGTCGGAGAGCAGCAGGGAGGTCGCGTGGTACCCACCGACCAGCTCATCGAGATCCTCGGTCCGCGTGAGGACCGATCCCTCGCTGGTGATTTCTGCCCACTCCTCGGCCATGAAGGCGCCCGCCGCGGTGCGGTCGTTCCGGAGAACAGCGTCGTTCCACTCCTGTTCCAGCGCGATCAGGTGCTGCTCCGCGGTGTCCGGCACGGCCTGACCGTAGGCCGGTCCGTTGAGGGCGGAGAGGATCAGAAGACCTGCGAAGCGTCTCATGGGGGCTCTCAGGAGTAACCTCAGGAGTACAGGAAGCGTTTTGTGCAAGGCAAACCCGGATATGCGAGGCCCCGCCGTCCGGGCGCCGAGCGGCTCGGGCCGGGCCAGGCTCACCGCCGGGTCGTGCGCCTGCCAGGCGGCTCGATTCTCAACCGCTACTGGGACGAGCGGCCCGAGCCACGGCCGGAGTACCGCGAGGACGTCGGGTGGGGAGAGCGGCTCCCCGAAGGCCGGCGCGGGGAGTTCTACCGGAAGGTGCGCGCGGCCGCCGAGAGCGGGTGGGACTTCTCCAGCCGCTGGATGCGCGACCCGACCGATCTGCTTTCGCTCGAAACCACGGCGCTGGTGCCGGTGGACCTCAACAGCATTCTGGAATATGACGAGCGACTGATCGCCGCGTTGCGGCGCATCCGCGGGTTGCCGGGCGATGCGGCGGTCAGCCGCCGATACACGGCCGCCGCCGCCGATCGTCGTCGGAGCCTGCTCGCGGCCGCCTACGATTCCGCCGCCGGCTACTTCTATGACGTGCGCTGGCGCACCGGCGAGCGAGTGACCGACCGCCCGACGCTTGCGGCCGTCGTCCCGCTCTACTTCGGACTCGCCACCGAGGCGCAGGCGCACGCGGTGGCCATGCGGCTCGCGCGCGATTTCCTCGGCCCCGGCGGGTTCGTCACCACCCTGATCCCGTCAGGGCAGCAGTGGGATGCACCCAACGGATGGGCACCGCTGGAGTGGATGGCGATCGAGGGCTTGCGCCGGTACGGCCGGGCGGAACTGGCCGACACGGCGCGAGCTCGATGGATCGCGCTCAACCGCCGCACCTGGCGCGCGACCTGCAGGATGATGGAGAAGTACGACGTCGCGGACCCGACCCGCCGGGCCGGTGGAGGGGAGTATCCCGCGCAGGACGGCTTCGGCTGGACCAACGGCGTGGCGATCGCGCTTCTGGCCCGCCCCTGAAGAGGAGGCCTCCGGTCTCTCCCGAGCCCAATACCGCCTCGGGTGGTTGAGTCGTGTAATCCTGCCGTGCGGGTCGATGAGCCTGTCGTCTGGCCTCGACTTCTAACGATGTCTAGGAGACGAACCACGTCCGATGGATCCTCTCACAACGACCCTCGTTGATTGAGACCCGCATCGGATGAGACGAACCCGCGCTTGGAGATCAAGTTGGCAGTTGGGAGTGAGGTAAGCCGTAGTGGCCCAATGCACTGGATCAGGGGGCCCGGGTTGCCCTGCGGGCGGCTGGGTCCGCTCAGGGGGCTCTGCCCACGTCGGTGGCATTCGCCAGGGGACACGTCGAGCCCAGGATGGGCAACCGCTGTGCACAACGGCGGGCCTCCGTCTCGGGCTCGTCCTCGCTCGCCGCGCTCGGTGCGGCTCGAGCGCAGGAGAGGCAATGCCCCACGGTGAATACGCCCGCCCCTTTCTCAGGCTCATCCTTCGAGCCAGAGCCTGCCGTCGGCAGAGCTCCTGGCCGTCTCCCAGGCCACGAGCCTCCACTGGCTGAAAGCGAGTCCGCTTTCCGCTCCGCCTTGGTTGACCGCTACCGCGTCGAACGGGAGCTGGGCCGGGGCGGGATGTCCACGGTCTACCTCGCCCACGACCTGAAGCACGATCGGCCGGTGGCCCTCAAGCGGCTCCGTCCCGAGCTCGCGGCTGTGCTCGGCCCCGAACGGTTCGAACGGGAGATCAGGCTAGCCGCTCGGTTGCAGCACCCTCACATCCTCCCGATTCACGACTCCGGGGTCGCCGCGGGGCAGTTGTGGTGCACCATGCCGTTCGTCGAGGGCGAGAGCCTGCGCGACCGGCTCGACCGGGAGAAACAGCTGCCGGTCGAGGATGCCGTCCGCATTGCGCGTGATGCGGCGATCGCGCTGGACTACGCCCACCGGCGCGGCGTGATCCACCGCGACATCAAACCGGGGAACCTGCTGCTCACGACCGACGGGAGCACGATGGTCGCCGACTTCGGCATCGCCCGGGCGCTGGGCGGGCATGAACCGAAGCTCACCGAGACTGGGTTGGCGCTCGGCACCCCGGCCTACATGAGTCCCGAACAGGCGTCTGGAGAGCGGGAGGTCGACGCGCGAACCGACGTCTACGCGCTTGGCGCGGTGCTGTACGAGATGCTGGTCGGGGAGCCGCCGTTCCGCGGGCCGTCGGCGCGGGCGGTCATCACCCGGGTGATGACCGAGTCGCCGCGGCCGATCCACACCGTGCGGGCGAGTGTAAGTCCGATGCTCGAGGCGGTCATCTTCCGGGCCCTGGCGCGGACGCCGGCCGACCGATTCCCCTCCATGACCGCCCTCGCGCAGGCGCTGGTGACGGCGGTGATCACGCCGGCCGCGGCACCCCCTGTCATGCCCTCGGCCCGCCCGGCCGGAACGTCCGCCAGCGCCATCAGGGCAACATGGAGTTCGCGGCGCCGACCCCTGATCGCGATCCTGCTGCTGGTGCTGCTCGGCGGCGGGGCACTGCTCGCCGGGCCGTACTCGCATGGCGGAGCCACATCGGCCGGCGGCACCAGGCTCCTCGCGGTGCTGCCGTTCGAGAACCTGGGCAGCCCCGAGGACGAGTACTTCGCTGACGGAGTCACGGACGAGGTCCGCGGCAAGCTGACGGCGTTAACGGGCCTGCAGGTGACGGCGCGCGGCAGCTCCACCCAGTACAAGAAGACCACGAAGTCGCCGCAGCAGATCGGGCAGGAACTGGCCGTGCAGTATCTCCTGACGGGCACCGTGCGGTGGGAGAAGGGCCCCGGTGGAGCGAGCCGTGTGCACGTGAGCCCGGAGCTCGTCCAGGTCTCATCCGGGGCATTGAAGTGGCAGATGCCGTTCGACGCGGCGCTCACCGATGTTTTTCAGGTTCAGGCCGACATCGCGGGCCGGGTGGCGCAGGCGCTCGACCTGGCGCTGGGTGACAGCGTCCGGCAACAGCTGGCGGAGAAGCGCACGCGGAACGTGGCGGCCTATGACGCGTTCCTGCGCGGCGAGGAGGCCTCGCATGGGATGAGCGTCATCGATCCCCCGAGCCTGCGCCGGGCGGTAACCGCCTATGAGGAAGCGGTGGCGCTCGACTCGACATTCGTCGAGGCCTGGGCGCAGCTCTCCCGCGCCCACTCGGGCCTCTACTTCTTCAGTACGCCTTCGCCCGCCGAGGCGGTGCCCGCCCGCCGGGCCGCCGAACAGGCATCCACCCTCGCCCCCTATCGCCCCGAGAGCCATCAGGCCCTGGGCAACTACTTCAGCCTTGTCCTTGCCGACAAGCGTCGCGCCCTCGCCGAGGACAGCACCGCCCTCGCGCTGGCACCCGGGCGGGCCGACCTGCTCGGTACCCTGGCGGCGGACGAATACTCCCTGGGCCGGTGGGATGCGGCGCGCGCCCACCTGGAGCAGGCGGCGCGGCTCGACCCCCGCTCAGCCAGCACCCTGGGGCAGCTGGGCCACGTGCTCCTCTACACCCGTCACTACGCCGAGGCGCGGCGAGCCTTCGACACGGCGCTCACCCTGGGCCCCATCAACCTGGTGACCCTCGAGGAACGCGCCATGGTCGCCCTCGCCCAGGGCGACCTCGGTGGGGGCCGGGCGGTGCTCCGGGCGGTCCCGAAAGAGATCGCTCCCACCGCGCTGGTGGCTTTCGTGGCGACCTGGTGTGACCTGGTGTGGCCGTTGGACGATGCCCAGCAGTCGGTGCTGCTGCGCCTCGGGCCCGGCGCATTCGACAACGACCGGGCCGCGTGGGGACTGGTGCGTGCCCAGGCGTATGCCTTGCGGGGAGACCGGATCCGAGCGCGAGTGTACGCCGACTCGGCCCGGCGGACGTTCGAGGAGCAGATTCGCGCCACGCCCCGCGATGCCCAGCGGCATGTGCTGCTCGGCGTGGCACTGGCTTACCTGGGCCGCAAAGCGGACGCGATCCGGGAGGGCGAACGCGGCGTGGCATTGGGACCGATCTCGGAGGATGCCTTCACCGGCGCCTACTTCCAGCATCAGCTGGCGCGGATCTATCTCCTCGTGGGCGAGCCCGAGAAAGCACTGGATCAACTCGAGCGGCTGGTCAAGATCCCTTACTACCTCTCGCCCGGCTGGCTCCGGATCGATCCCAACTTCAATCCGCTGCGGGGGAATCCACGGTTCGAGCGCCTGGTGGGTGGCGGCGCGCGACGGTGGACCCACCCGGCGCCCGCCGCGGCTTCCGGAGTGCAACCGCAATCATGAGTCCTGTCATTCCGAGCCGGATCCATAGGGATGCCTCGGTCGCTGCGCTCCCTCAGAATGACAAAAACGCCTGGGATTCCTGCGTCGTGGCCCAGCGTCGTCGCGGGACCGCGACGCCTCACACGTTGAAGCGGATGCTCATGATGTCGCCGTCGGCGACGAGGTAATCCTTCCCCTCCAGCTTGAACTTTCCGGCCTCCTTCACCGCGTGCTCCGAGCCGTGCGCGATGAAGTCCTCGTACGCCATCACCTCCGCCCGGATGAAGCCGCGCTCGAGGTCGGAGTGGATCTTCCCCGCCGCCGCCCGCGCGTGCGTCCCGCGGCGGATCGGCCAGGCGCGCACCTCGTCCTCTCCTACCGTGAAGAAGGAGATGAGGTCCAGCAGCTCGTAGGCGGTGCGTACGAAGCGCGCCCGCGCCGATTCCGCCAGGCCGAGGTCGGCGAGGAAGGCGGCCTGGTCGGCGGGATCCAGCCGCGCGATCTCGGCCTCGACGCTCGCAGAGAGCACCAGCCCCGCCGCGCTCAGCGCGGCCAGCCGTTTCGCCAGCGCCTCCGGCATCGGCTGGCCGGCCTCCTCCTCGCTTCGGTTCAACACCGCGAGCAGGGGCTTGTCGGTGAGGAAGGCGAACCCGGTGAGCATGTCACGGTGCAGGGCCTTGTCGGGCAGCGACCGGATCGGCAGCTCGGCCTCCAGCGTCTGCTTCATCAGCTCGAAGGCCGCCGTCTGCAGGGGGTCGGTCTTGTCCTTCTTCGCGCGGTCCAGCTTTCGCTCCACCATCTCGAGGTCCGCGAGGAGGCACTCGGTGTGGAACGCCACCAGCTCGGCGGCGGGGTCGGCCTTGGCCTCCACGGCGGGATTGGGGAACGCCCGCAGCACGAGGCACAGCACGTCCTGCGCGCGGATCGGCTCGAGCGCCTTGGGCGAGAGGCCCTTGTGCTCGGCACCGTGCTCGCCGGGGATGTCGCTGAACACGATCTCGGCGTAGGTCGTCTTCCTCGGTTTGAAGATCGCGCTGAGCCGGTCGATGCGCTCGTCGGGCACCTTCACGGTGCCGAGATGGACCGACCCGCCGAAGCCGGTGGGGACGCTCAGACCGGTGAGGGTGTTGAATACGGTCGTCTTTCCTGAACCGGCGAAGCCGACAAGGCCGACCTTCATCGTGCGCCGAGGTGGTCGAACCAGAGGAACCGCTCGGCGCCAAGGATCGCGGCGAGTTCGGGCCGCCGGACCTTGAGGGCATCCTTGCGATTGTTCCGGAGATCGTGGGCGAGATAGACCGTGGCCATCCCGCCCTGGCCCAGCTCGCGGTCGAGGCGGTAGCGGTTCTGCAGGGCGTTGGCCAAGCCAGTCGGCACGGCGGCCATGGTCCGATCGCGGGTCGGGGAAGCTCTAGTCTGTCGAGGAAGCTCTAGTCTAATGTGTAGACCAGAGGAAGGGCCCGCCAGAGCGACGCGCTCCAAGGGCCCCCCACGGCGCCCGCGAAGGCTCTTGACCTCACAGCGTCTTGAGGAACGCGATCAGCGCCGCCTGGTCGCCCGGGGAAAGCTGAGCGAAGCGATCGCGCACGCCCGCAGCCTCGCCGGCGTGCAGCTGGATCGCCTGTTCCAGGGACGTGGCCCGCGCGTCGTGCAGGAAACGTTTTAGCACCCGCAATCCCATCAGCGGCTCGGTGCGAAACTCCGATGGCGTGGCCTCGCCGAGACACATGTCCGCGAGTTCCGGTCCCATGTCGTGGAGCAGCAGGTCGGTGTAGGCGGGGAACTGCTTGTACCTCAGCGCCGCGACCGGAGAGTCCCCGGTCCGGAGCGTGGGGATGTGGCACTTGGCGCAGCCAACGGAGGAGAACACTTCACGCCCGTGCTTCGCCTGCGCCGAGGCCTTGAGGGGTGTGGGCGCTCCCAGCAGGCGGACGAAGTCATTGGCCCGATCGAGGGCGTCCTGGTTGATCTCGGGCTCCGGCGTCGGATCGACACCGGCGGGAATCGGTTTCCCGCCGACCGACTCCTCGGTGAGTACGGCGGGACTGGTGACGCCCATCTCCGCCGAGAATGCGCCGTCGTTGAACTCGGTCAGGGTCGGCACCAGCGCCTTGCGGCCGAATCGGCCGATGCGTCCATCAAAGAAATGATTGACTCGGCCGGAGATCCCGTCGCCGTCCCGATCGTTCGGGTCGGCGTAGGACAGGATGGTGGAGTCGGATACCAGGTCCAGCAGACCTCGCCCGAAGACCACCGGCGTCGTCCGCATGGCACGCGCGGTAGCGCTTGGAGGGAAGGGCTCGCTGTCGATGCCGAGGGCCGCCTTGAGTGCCGGAGTCACCTTCAGTTGAATGACGAACCCGCCCTCCTCCACCAGCGGGTCACACACCGGCGGGTGGAACGCGGAGGCATGGAGCTCCACCTCGTCGCCCGTCCCGCCGCGGACGGGGTCTTCGTGACACTCGGCGCAGCCGGTCGAGTTGAACACCGGGCCGAGCCCGGTCTCGGGAGTGAATGCACTATCGAAGACCTGCGCACCCTGCTTGAATCGCGCCAGCTCCTGGGGGCTAAGCCCGGCGAGCGGATCGCCGGGCTTCACGACCGGCTTGCATGCCAGGATTGGGAGAACGACCAGCGCCGGGGCGCACCGCCAGGGACGCCGGGTCACGGGCCGGTGCCGCTCGGTGTGGGGAGTTTCTCGATGCGATCGGCGACCAGACCGGTGCCCGTCATGCGGCAGTCCGCCCGCAGCATGTCCCCCGGTTTGATGTCGGCAAGGCGGATTGCCGCCCCGGCGCTCATGGTCTGTGTCGCCGGCAGCGTGGTGATATGGACCAGCCGCAGGGCGTAGCCCACCCCGGTGATGAGATCCAGCGATCCGGTCTTCGGCTCAACCGTGCGGACGGTGCCGGTGTACACGTACGGCTGGGTCGCGGGCGGGGACTGGGGGGCGCTGGACAGCAGGGCTGCCGAGCAGAGCAGCGCGAGTGTTCGGGGAGAAAGAGCGAGGCCGCGTATCATCGGAACCTCCTCGGCGGTACCGGACGGGCCCAGTGGGCCCACCCGTCAATCTAGGACGGCGGGGCGACCGCTCTCAAGTGGCTGACGCTATTCCGTGCAGCGTTCCGCCGTTGCTCGCCTGCTACTGTTTCTTCGGCGCGGGCGACGGGGGCAGCGACAGCAGCCGGCGCCGGAAGGTTTGGAATGCCGGGGTGTCCTTCGTCAGACCCCTCAACTGGCCCGCCGAATAGCGCCCGATCTCGGCCTGGGTCGCGGCGATACGATCCTCCTCCAGCGGGTGCGAGGCGAAGAAGGCGTCCACCGCGGACGGATTGCTCTTCCGTTCGGCGAGCAGGATGCGGAACATCTCCGGAATCCCGTTGGGATCGATTCCCGCCTTGATGGTCGTCTTGACACCCTCGGCATCGGCCTGGGCCTCGTCGCTGCGGCTGAACCTCGCGAAGAGGGCACTCCCCGCCAGATCGACCGCCCCCTGCCCGGTACTGCTCTGGCAGACCTTGGTGAGGGTACACAGAAGCACGGCTCCCAGCCCCACTTCCTGCCCCTGCTGCATCTGCTGCACCGAGTGGCGCAGGGTGACGTGGCCGATCTCGTGTCCCAGCACCCCCGCCACCTCGCTCATGTTCTGCGCCCGCTCGATCAGGCCGCGGTTGACGTAGATCCAGCCACCGGGCAGCGCGAAGGCGTTCACCTCCTTGCTGTCCACCACCGTGAAGTGCCACTGCAGGTTGCGGGTGTCGGTGGCCCGGGCGAGCTGGTTGCCCAGCGAGGAGATGTAGCTTACGACGGCCCCATCGTGGATCAGCGGCAGCATGGTGTCGATCTGGGCGGCGGCACCGGCACCCAGCTCCACCTCCTGCTGCTGCGACACCGCGCAGGCGGCGAGGAACGCGAGTCCCAGGCAGGCGGGCAGCCGGCGAGCGGCGCTCCGCATTGCCTGACTGATGCAACGGGTCATGGTCGGCCTCCTTCGATTGCGAATCGGCAGCACATTACTCCGGCTAGTCACGCGGCCTTGACCTCCGAGGTGCAATGTCCGCAGCGAGTGGCCTTGAGCGGAATGGCGGACAGACAGTACGGGCAGTCCCGTGTGGTGGGGGCCGGCGGCGGGGCCTGCTTCAGCCGGCTGACCGCGCGGATCATCATGAACACGACGAACGCGAGAATCAGGAAACTCACAACGTGGGTGAAGAAGGCGCCGTAGTTGAGTGTGACCGCGCCTGCCGCCTGGGCGTCAACCAGCGTGGCATATGGCGCCGGGGCCTTGGCCCCGTCCTTCAATACAAAGAACAGGTTGGTGAAGTCGACGTTGCCCAGCGCGAGCCCGATCGGGGGCATGATCACGTCGTTCACGAGCGAGTTGACGATCGTGCCGAACGCCGCGCCGATGATGACGCCCACGGCGAGGTCCATGACATTGCCGCGCATTATGAATGCCCTGAAGTCCTTCATCATAGGTGCAACGCTCCTGGTGAAAGGACCTGCCGGATGCTCAGAGCCCATGAGCCAGGTGGGCCGGAGTGGTAGGGAGGCTCTGGTTCAGTTTGGAGTCCTCCCCTGGGGGGCGGATGGCAGGAAGATGCGGCGCGCGGCGGGTGATGGCTAGTCATTCGACCAACGGACCTCTCTGGAGCTCCGAAGAAGCGCGATGCCCCGCCGTCCTTCCGGACGTGCGGGGCTCGCTGCAACTCGACTGGTTCTCCGGTACCGCCGGGCTGGAGCACCAGCTCCGCCTCCCGTCCGGCCTAGTTGGTCCGGTTCAACTCGACCCGGCGGTTGGCGGCGCGGCCGGCGGCCGTCTTGTTATCCGCCACCGGATTGCCCTCGCCGTATCCCTTGGCCGTGATCCGCCCGGCGTCCACACCCTTGCCGATCAGGTACTCACGCACTGCGTCGGCGCGCGCCTGGCTCAGCCGGAGGTTTGCCGCGTCGGTCCCGGCGTTGTCGGTGTGCCCGCCGACTTCGACGTTCACGTCCGGGTTGTCGACCAGCGACTGGGCGACCTGATCGAGAATGCCCTGCGACGCCGGCAGCAGCACCGCCTTGCCGGTCTGGAAGGTCACTCCTTTCAGGACCAGGGGCTTGCCTGCCTGGAAGACCGAGGGGCAGCCCTTCGAGTCCACGCTCACGCCGGCTTCGGTCGCCGGGCACTGGTCCCGGTCGTCGGGGACACCATCGCCATCGCTGTCCAGGGGGCAGCCGCTGGGGCCAACCTTGGTGCCCGCCGGGGTGTCCGGACAGCGGTCGCTGGCGTCGGCGACACCATCACCATCGCTGTCCTTGGGGCAGCCGGTGGCATCCACCGCCGTGCCGGCCGGCGTGTTCGGACACTTGTCCGCCGCATCGGCCACGCCGTCGCCGTCGCTGTCCTTGGGGCAGCCGCTCGCGTCCACCGCCGTACCGGCCGGCGTGTTCGGGCACTTGTCGGCCGCATCGGCCACGCCGTCGCCGTCGCTATCCCTGGGGCAGCCGCTCGCGTCCACCGCCGTGCCGGCCGGGGTGTTGGGGCACCGGTCGTTCGCATTCACGACCCCGTCACCATCGGCGTCCTTCGGCAGGCTGCAGCCCTTGGCGTCCACCGCGTCCCCCGCCGGAGTGCCCGGACAGGCATCGAGTGAGTTCTTCACCCCATCCCCGTCGCGATCGCCATCCCGCTTGCCGCCGAGGAGGAGCGAAAGGCCGGCCTCGCCGCCGAGGTGGAAATTGGACTTCTTCTTCTCCACGCCGGGCACCTGCGGGAATTGACTCTCGGCGGAAGGGATGTAGTCCCCGGTGGCGTCGAGCCGCACAGCGAGCGGACCTCCCAGGCCGAATCGGACGCCGAGGAGCCCGCCGACACCGCCCCTGGTCTCGCGATAGTTGCCGCGGAAGAGGTTCCGCACGTAGCCCGCGCCCACCAGCACGGCGGCCCGTTCGCTCACCGGGACGTTATAGACGAGCCGCGCGTGAACCGGGGTGTGGCGCAGTTCGAGGCCCCCCTGGCTCTTGGTCCTCGTGTAGGTCACGTCGCCCTCGACGGCGAGGTTCGGAATCACGAACACGCCCAACAGCCCGCCCACGCCGAAGCGATTGTCGAAGTTGAGCTTGCTCTCGAATTTCGTGTAGCGCCCGAAGGCACCGATCTCCACCGTTCCCGCCTGCTGGGCCTGCACCGGCATCGCGCCGGCCAGCAGCAGCACACCTGCAAACAGACCAGCTCTTGCACGCATAAGGCCCCCTCGGATGAACCCACGACCGTGAATCACGGCCCGTAAAGTGGGCGGTGCACAATGAGGCGTCCTGAATGACCCCAGTGAGGAAGTCCTCATGGAGCGCCAACGGTGGCACCCCCGGCCCGGGCTTCCGTTGCGGGGCTGTTTCCTGACCCCCCGCGGTGGGCAGCTGCCACCGCCCATCCTCCGTCTTGGGAGGGCCGCACCCTGACCTCGTCCCGCTGTCCATCCATCGGAGGAGCTAGTCCCATCGGCGACCCAATGATTGATTGAGGCCGGTCGAGCCTTCGGTCATGTTTCCTTGGAGCTGATCTCCCTGACCGGCTTGACTGAACATGGTCAACTGCGACTGGAGACAGTGCAGGCATCGAGTGACACCGCGGCCGCCTCCCTCCTCGAGGCGCCGGGTCCTTTGGCCGGGGTCGGCGCCATCCCGGGGAGATGATCCAGGAGATGCATGCCGACTGATCGAGCACGACCACTGTCAACCGTTCTGACCAGCGTCATCCTGCCGCTCGCGCTCCTGACGGCGGTGATGATCGGTCTGGGGTTCCTGCTCACCCATGTCCTCGTGCACCTCTGGCCGTTCACCGTCGAGGATCAGGCGGTGAATGCGCTCCTCGCCGACCGTTCGCCGGCCCGGGACCAGGACAGCAACGTGATTTCTCTGGTGGCCTACACGGTGGGGATCGCCATCACGCTGGTCGGGGCAGGTGGTCTGATGCGGATCGCCTATCACAGATGGCGCGAGTCCCTCTTCCTGGCTGCCGCGGTGGTCTGCCAGCTCGTGGTCTTCAAGCTCACGGCCTGGACGGTCGCCCGCCCGCGCCCGGCGGTCCCACAGTTGGACAGCTTCCCGCCGATGCAGAGCTTCCCCTCCGGCCACGTGGCCGCGGCGGTCGCCCTGTACGGCGGGATCGCGGTGGTCCTGGCGCTGCACGCCCGGCAAAGGGCACACGCCGCGGTGTGGTGGGCCATGCTGCTCATCGTCCCGATCGCGGTCGGGGTCTCCCGGGTCTATCGTGGCATGCATCATCCGAGCGACGTGGTTGCATCCTTCCTCGTCGGGCTCGGATGCCTGTGGATCCTGCGGCGTGCGATGTTCACGCCCGCCGAACAGAGAGGAGCACTCCAGTCATGAAAAGCAAAACGGCGTGTCTGATCGTCAACCCTCGATCGGGCAAGAATGTCGCCAAGCTGACCGATATACTCGGAGTCTTCTCGGCGGCGGGCTGGAAGACCGAGACTGCCCTCCGGGAATTCGGCGGGCACACCCTGCAGCTGGCGAGGGAAGCGGCCGAGGCGGGCTATGATCTGGTGATCGGCTATGGGGGTGATGGCACCATCAATCAGGTCGTCAACGGCGTCATGGCGGCCAAACGTCAGCGCAGCATCGTCGGAGTGATCCCCGGTGGAACCGCCAATGTCTGGGCCCACGAAATCGGGATGCCGGAAGACCCGGTCAAGGCAGCCCTCCAGCTCATCGGAAGTGAAGGGCGCAAGGTCGACCTGGGGCACGTCGAGGCGGAGCTCCACCCGGTTCCGCCCGGAACGATGGATCGACCGAAACGGGAACGCCCCGCTTCCGGAGCCCGGCAGCATTTCCTCCTGATGGCGGGACTGGGCGTCGACGCCGCCATCCTGCGCCGAGTGTCGACGGGACTCAAGGAGAAGCTCGGGGAGGCGGCGGTCGCGGTCGCGGCGGCCAAGGAGATGCCTTCCCAGCACGCCTTTCCCGTAGAGATACGGACGTGGGGCGCCGGAACGGAGGAGGAGGTGGTCTGGCGAGGAGAGGCCCTCCAGGTGATCGTCGGCAATACCCGCCGGTACGGGAACATCGCCGAGATCACGCCTGCGGCCTATATCAATGATGGGGTACTCGACGTCTGCGTCATCACCGCGGGAACCCCGCTCACCACCATGGAGCAGATCCTCTCTTTCCTGCTGCACCGCCACGCCGGGAAGGGGCATTCCGAGTACTTCCAGGGCGCGCACTTCGGGATTCGGGTGCCTGCCTCCGTCGGTCTGCAACTGGATGGCAGCCGGATGAAGCTCAAGGACTACCTGACCGCACCGGATCGGGCGGCGCTCAGCGAGGCCGCGGATCCGGCGGCGCTCATGTTCACGTACCGCTTCGACGCTGTGCCCCGGGCGCTGCGCATGGCCATTCCAGCCTCCTATGATGACGCCCTGTTTGAAGGGCGACCGGGCGAAGCGCGCGCGCTGACAAACGGACAGCAGCATATGGATCAGCCCGTCGGCGTCACCGAGGGCCGCGAATCGCGCGTCGCAGAGCCCCAGAGCGCTGAACAGATCGGTGAGCTACTCAAACATGGTCGGAAGGTGACGGTGGTCGGGGTCGGCCCGGGCCCGGAGCGCAACGGCGCCTGCATCGTCGCCGGCCGGACCTCCGATGCGAATACGGGCGAATCCAGGCCGGTGGCCGTCCGCATCGATCAGCACACGACCCTCATCGGGTCCACGGGAGAGCCCCTCCCGGCCGGCTTCGCGACGGAGCTTCCCGCGGGTGGTGTGATCGTGGTGGAGGGCAGGCAGAGCAAGCGTGGAGTCATCCGGGCGACGCGCGCCGTCGTGGTGACCTGACGCTCGTCGCGGCGAGCACGCCCCTGTGCAGCTGGGCATCGTGGCAACGGCGTCCATTGCGGCTGGGCCCATGAGTATCACAACGGAGATTGCCACGTCGACGCCGCCCTCTCTTCCCGCCTTTGCGCTGCCAGTTGGCCTCTTCATCATCTTCTGGTCGCTGTGCTACTCCCCGCTCGCCGGCCTCGTCCGCGTGGCGAAAACGAGCGCGAAGCGTGCCTCGGCGTGGATCGTGAGCAGCACGGTGGGGAAGTGGAGCTTCGGACATTCCGGCCCCATCGGTTCCTACGCCCCCATCCTTCTCGTCATGATCCTCGGCGGGATCGCGACCCTCTGCGCCGGATACCTGTTCGTAGTGCTGGTGGAGCAGTTCCAGCGGAGCACCTCACTCGTCTATCACGCCGATCAGGCCATCCAGACCTGGTTCGGGCACGAGCGCCGGCCTGCCATGACGGTGCTCCTCAGCGCCGCAACCAACCTCGGAAGCACGGCCGCCCTGGGGGCGATCGTGGGTGTGGTGGCGGCGATCCTGCTCATCCGGAAGGAGCGGGCGTCGGCCATCTTCGTGGTCGTCACCGGTGTGACCGGCGCGCTCCTGAACCTCGGACTCAAGGCGATCTTCGCGCGGGCACGGCCCGACCTGACCCTGGCGATCACAGCCTCACGGTACTACTCGTTTCCCAGCGGCCACGCGATGGGCTCGTTCATCTCGCTCGGCGCGCTGGCCTATATCGCCCTGCGGCAGAAGTGGCCGTGGGCGGCCAGGTCGGCGAGTCTGGCGACCATCCTGACGCTGGTGGCCCTGGTGGGGCTGTCTCGCGTCTATCTGGGAGTGCACTGGGCCTCGGACATCGCCGGCGGGTGGAGCGCCGGCACGGTCTGGCTGACCGCCGCGGTGGTCGCGTTCGAAATGCTGCTGCGCCTCCGTCAACGCCGCCGCGGAGCCGCGCCCACCGGCCCCGCGGTCGAGGTGCCCGACAAGCCCGTCCCGGCCCATCCGGAAACGGCCTGAGGTTTCCGACGAAGAGAGTGTACCATCATGACCCGGACCAAGCCCCGCCTGCGCAAGCGTTTCGTCATGATCTCGACGGTGGCCGTGACCCTGCTGGCGGGCGTCCTCGCCCGGAACTTCATTGGAGGAGAAAGCGGCGTTCAGCGACGGATTCCCCGCCTCTACTCGGTGCATGACTCCGCCTTTGCTCGAGCGATGGGACTCGCGCTCGGGCCGTCGATCGTCGGCGGGAACCAGGTCGTGGCGCTGATGAACGGAGATGTGATCTTCCCCGCCATGCTGCAGGCCATCCAGGGTGCGCAGAAGACCATCACCCTCGAAACCTACATCTACTGGGCGGGCGGGATCGGCGAGCAATTCGCCGTCGCGCTCTCCGAACGCGCCCGGGCAGGCGTCAAGGTGCACGTGCTGGTCGACTGGGTCGGCAGCGACAAGATCGATGCGAGCTATGGGACGATGATGGAGCAGGCGGGGGTCGAATTCCGCAAATACCGCCCCCTCCGCTGGTACAATCTCGGCCGGGTGAACAATCGCTCCCACCGCAAGCTGCTGGTGGTGGATGGACGCATCGGATTCACCGGCGGCGTGGGGATCGCCGAGATGTGGACCGGCCACGCGCAGGACTCCACCCATTGGCGGGATTCGCATTACCGGATCGAGGGCCCTGCGGTGGCGCAGATGCAGGCCGCCTTCATGGAAAACTGGATCACGGCCACCGGCGAGGTCCTCCATGGCGACGACTACTTCCCGCCCCTGGCGCCGGCGGGTTCGCTCGCGGCGCAGGTCTTCAGCAGCTCGCCCGCCGGCGGGAGCGAAAGCATGGAGCTGATGTACCTGCTGGCCATCACCGCCGCCCGGCAATCGATCTATCTCTCGAGTTCGTACTTCGTGCCGGACCCGCTCACCCAGGAAGCACTGGCCGATGCGCTCAAGCGAGGGGTGAAGGTGCAGATCATCACGCCTGGGAAGTACAGCGACCGGAAGATCGTGCGCGGCGCCTCCAAGTCCCGCTGGGGCGATATTCTGGCCGCGGGCGCCGAGATGTTCGAATACCAGCCGACGATGTACCACTGCAAGATCTTCATCGTGGATGAGCTGCTTGTGTCGGTGGGCTCAACCAATTGGGATCCCCGGTCGTTCGGGCTCAACGACGAGACCAACCTGAACATCTATGACGCCGATTTCGCCCGCCAGCAGGTGGAGGTATTTCGTCAGGATCTGACCCAGTCACACAGGGTCACCTTTGCGGAATGGCAGGCGCGGCCATGGCGCGAGAAGCTCGTGGAACAGCTCGCGTCGCTGTTCGGATCGGTGCTGTGATGCGCTGCTGCTTCGCGCGCCGGCTACGATTCCGACCCCTTCCTGGCATGCTTCGGCGCGGACGCGCCCGCCCGCACCGCCTCGAGCTGCGCTCCGATCGCGCCGCCGAACAGCAGGGCGATGCAGGAGAGCAGTGACCATAACAGCAGGGCCACGATCCCGGCGAGCGGCCCGTATGTCTGGCCGAACGAGCTGCTGGTACGGAAGAAGAGGTTGAGCAGGATCGTGGCGAGCGCCCAGAGCCCGACGGAGACCGTGGCGCCGAAGGCGAGCCACGACCAGGCCGGCTGCCGGCGTCGCGGAGACCAGCGGAACAGCAGCGCGACCGCGGCGGTCATCAGCACCAGCCCCAGCGGCCAGCGGCTCCAGTGCCACACGCGGGCGGCCAGATCGTCGCCGAGCGCTGAACCGATCGAGTCCCCAAAGGCCATCGCGGTGAACGCCACCATGGCCAGCAACCCGGCGCTGAGGGTGAGTAGCAGTGCCACGCCGTATTTGCGCCGCGCGGCCCGATCCTGCTCCACCCCGTAGAGCCGGTTCAGCCCCCGTTCGAGCTGGCCCATGACGGTACAGCCGGTGACGATCGCCCCGATGAGGCCCACCAGAAGCGGCAGGTACCGATGGGACGTCCCGGCGCGGTGGGCCTGGTCCACCGCCTGGGTGAGTAGCCCGCCGGCTGGCCCTGGGACAGCCGCGCGAATGGTCTGGACGATTCCGTCGCTCACCGGTCCCTTGCCCAGCGCGCTTGCCAGGCCGACCACCGCGATAATGCCCTGCATGAGCACCAACCCCATGGCGAACGCCAGGGAGCGGGCGTGGCTGAAGCCATCGGCGGCGCGCAAGCGCTTGAACGCGTCACGGACGAGGCGCAGCCGGCCCGTGCGCGCAAGGGTCTTCCGCGCGTCGTCTCCGGTGAGCCCCCAGGTCTCGGGAACGAGATTGGCGGTGCTCATGCAGCCACCTTCTCCGCTTCCTTCATCTCCCGGCGCGCCAGCCACACCCCCGGGAGGAGCGGCAGCATGAGCGTGAATCCCCGGAACAGCAGGACCGCGCCGACCCCGTGCGTCGTCGAGACGCCCACGAGGCGCAGCATTGCGAGCATGGTCGCGTCGAATGTCCCGAGCCCGCTCGGAATGAGCGTGATGGTCGCTACCAGCGAGGCGATCACCAGCGCGGCGAACACTCCCGTGACGCTCGCCGTCGCGCCGAGTGCGGCGAGGCAGACGCCCAGCGTCGCGGCATCGAGCGCGAAGATGCCGAACTGGAGCAGCGTGGTCTGCAGCAGCAGCATCTTGTCGTGCAGCGCCTCCTTCGGCGCGTCGCGCAGCTCCTGCAGGAATCCCTTGAGCCCCGGGATGCGCATCAGCAGGGCCCGCACCGGGCCCCGCCGCCCCCGCGCCAGCCAGAGCAGCACGACGACCATCGCACCGATGAGGAAGGTGGCGAGAATGGCGAGCGACAGCATCCGGCGGCTCAGGTCGCCGCTGAGGGCCAGCAGCACCAGCGCCGTCACCAGCGCCAGGCCGTAGGCCAGGTGGAAGCCCAGCAGCCCGACCACCACCGCCGATACGCTCGCGCCATCGGGCACGCCGCGCCGTTTGAGCGCCCCCACCACGAGCAGTGTGCCGCTGAGTCCGGCGGAGGGAACCACCTGATCCATGAACAGCTTGGCGAGCCCGAGCGGGATGAGTTGCCACAGCGAGGTACGGATGTGCTGCCGCGAGAGGACCCGGTGCCACGCACCGGCGGCGCAGGCGTACGTGCCTATCTGGAGGAGTAAGGCGAGGAGCAGCCAGCCGGGATGCGCATGCTTCAGGAGATCCGCAAAGCGGAGTTCCTCCCCCCGCCGCGCGACCACAATGCCCACCACGACCAGCAGCAGGATCCCGCTCAGCCACGCCAGCCAGAGCCGGCGAGCCTTGGGTGCGGCCTTCGCCATGGCTTCAGAGGCTCCCGAAAGACGAAGACGCCCGAACCCTGTCGTGCATGCGGGTAGGAGGTCTCGTCGGCGCGCCTTCCCGATCAGCCATTGCCTCCCTCCCGCGCGAAGTCCGGCAACAGTCCCGGCCCGCGCCGCACCTCCCGCCTGCCACGACCGTCGGCCGAGGTCCCCATCCCTCAATCACTGGTCATGATGAACAACGGCGCCCCGTCGAAATCATAGATCGGCCGGAGCCGCTCGGTGTTGTAGTACCTGGGCACGTTCACCACCTTCTTCACCGACGTGACACTCGAGATCGGCACGCTGTCGTAGAATCCGCGGTGAATGCTCACCAGCCGGCCGAACTGGTTCCGCAGCACCAGGTCGAGGGCCAGGTTGCCGAAGGCCATCGGCACGATCGAATCGAGCGCGTCAGGGTCGCCCGATCGCACCAGATAGCCCAGCCGCTGGCTCACCACGTCGATGCGGCGGCCGTGGTTGTACCTGGGCGACCGGTCCTTGAGCGCGGCGGCCACCTGATCGCCGATGCCGCCCAGCTTGCGGTGGCCGTACATGTCGGTTTCCTCTCCCTCGAAGCTCATCGCGTCGTGGGTGGTGAGCTGGGCTCCTTCCGACACCAGCACCACGGCGTAGCGGCTGGGATTGCGGTTGCGGTCGGCGGTGAGCAACTCGGCGAGCTGGTCGATGTCGACGGGATGCTCCGGGATGAGGCAGCGATCCGCGGCGCCCGCCATCGACGGCACCAGCGCGGTGAACCCCGCGTACCGGCCGAAGACTTCGATCACCAGAAAGCGCTCGTGCGACCCCGCAGAGGTGCGCAACCGGTGAGTGAGCTCGATGGTCCGGGTGACGCAGGTGCTGAAGCCGATGCAGTAGTCGGTGCCGTAGACGTCGTTGTCCATGGTCTTGGGGATGGCGACGACGTTGACGCCCTCGTCGTGCAGCCGCTTGCCGTAGCTCAGCGTGTCGTCCCCCCCGATGGGGATGAGCACGTCCACCCCCATGTGTTCGAGATGCCGGATCACCGTGGGGGTGATGTCGTTGACCTCCGCATCGTACCCGCTCAGGTGCGGCGGCACCCGGTCCTTCGGCAGATGGCTCGGCCGCGTGCGCGAGGTATGCAGAAACGTACCGCCGGTCCGCCCCGCCCGGTTCACCAGCGCCTCGGTCAGCACCTGGATGTTGTCGCTGTTGTCGGCATTCGGGTCGGGGATGTAGTCCACCAGCCCGGCCCAGCCGCGCCGGATGCCGATCACCCGGTGCCCGTCGCGGACGGCGCGGATGGTGATGGCACGAATGGCGGGATTCAGGCCGGGGACGTCGCCGCCTCCGGTCAGGATGGCGATGCTGCGCTTACCTGTCATGCTGTCTCCACAATTGCGACTTCCTCAACACACGATTGTACCTGGTGATCAAGACCCTCGACAGCATCGGCGCCGTCGACGGCCTGTCAGTGCTTCCCGCTCAGCCTCCCCTCCAGCTCTTGTAGCCAGTTCTCCACGTACACCACCGTCCCCGGCCCCGCGTCGCCGGGCTCGCGGATCATCAGGAAGTGGCGGTCGTCCGGCGCCACGTCGTACTGCTGCCGGTTCCTGGCGCTGCGATAGCCGGTGAGGGGAAAGAGCGGCCGCGGCGTGCCGGCCACGAAGGTCGCCCCAGGGGCGATGTCCACGGCCATGAGCTGGCTCGCCCCCTTGTAGAACAGCTCCCGCCCGCTGTGCGCCCAGCGCGGCTCGGTCCCGCCATCGTGCGAGACGATGTGGGTCGAGGTCGCGCTCGGAAACGGCGTGACGTAGACCTCCCGCTTCTCCGAAGACAGCGAGACGTAGGCGAGCCAGCGGCCATCCGGCGAGAGGGCGACCTGATTGGTGGCGTCCTTCCCGACGACCAGGGGCACCAGCGCGGTGTCGCCGGTGAGGCGCCGGGCACGAATGTGGCCCACGCTCCCCTCCTCGTCGGAGCGCACCACCAGCCACTGTCCATCGCGCGAGAGTTCGCCCTCCCACAACCCGAAGGTATGGTGCAGCAGCAGCTGTGGCGGCGCGCTCCCGTCGACCGGCACCCGGTAGATGTCGTAGTCGTCCTGATTGCCTCCGCCACGCATGTTGGACGAGAAGGCGATTCCCCGGCCGTCCGGCGTCCACGAGGGACGCCAGTTCACCGTCCCGCTCTGGCTCAGCTTCTGGCGGACCCCATCGAATCGCCGGATCCAGAGCTGGGTCGAGCCGTCGCGGACGCTCACCGCCAGCGTCCGGCCGTCGGGCGAGAGGGCGGGGTATTCGAAGTCCGCCCGCCAGGTCGAATCGACCGGCTCGGCCTTGCCGTTTTGCGCCACCCACATCAGCTGGTCCAGGGTGCCGCTCCCCCCACGAAGCGTGTACAGCGCGCTGCCTGAGGGGGACAGATTGAAGCCGACCGGCGCCACGTCCTCCAGCACCGGGACCACCCCGGAGGTCAGCACCAGTCGCTTCGGGTCGAACCCCGCGGCGTACAGCCCGCCGGCCCGGTCGGTGTAGAGCAGGTGGCCGGTGGGAGAGTACCAGGCGCCGGCGGCGTTCGGCACCAGGATCCTGCCGCTGTCGGCCGCGAAGTCGAACACATTCACCGAGGATTCGATGCCGCAGTTGCCGGGACAGGCGGTGTACAGCACGCCCCGGCTGCCAGGCAGGGGCTGGAGCGTGGCGATGTTGATGCGATACTCGGCGGTGTTGGGCCGCACCGCCCGGTCCGCGCCGCCCTCGGCCGAAACCCGGCGCAGCCCCTGGTCCTGGCCCACGAACACGATGGTCCCGTCATCCAGCCAGGCCCCCGCGAGATAGCCGAGGTTCGAGCTGCTCGCGAGGGTCACCGAGCCCCCGCCCGCGGTGGGCACCTTGCGGAGCCGACCATCCGCCGCGAAGTACCCGATCCACGCTCCATCGGGTGAGAAGAATGGGGAGACCGCCCCCTCCGTCCCCGCGATCGGGGTGGGCTCGCTCTCGTCCCGGCGCTTGCGCAGGAGTTGGATGCCGCCCCCCACCGAATCGGCGAACACGATGCTCGAACCGTCCGGCGCGATGGTTGCCTGGGTGGCCAGCCGATCGACGCCCGGGGCGAGAAGCCGCCCCAGAGTGTGGTGCCACAACTCGACTTTTTGGCGGCTGATCGTCGGCGCGGGCGACGGGCGCAGCCAGCCCCAGGCGGCGAGGGCGGTGGCCAGGAGGAGGGCGATGCCGAGAGTCCGCGAGACGGTCGAGGCGGACAAGGCGGACACGGCGGCCAAGGCGGACACGGAGGAGCGAGTCGCGGGCTGCGATCCGCCGGTCCGCCCGCCCGCCCGTCCGGCCAGGGCATCCGCAAACTCCCTCGCCGTCCCAAAACGATCGGCCGGCAACTTCTCCAGCGCCGTCAGCACCGCCGCTTCGACCGGAGGCGGGATGGTGCGCCGCTGGGTGGTGAGCGGGCGGGGCGACTCGGTCAGCACCTTGGCGACGATCGCCTGAGCGGTGGATCCGGTGAAGGGGGGATCGCCGGTAAGCATTTCATAGGTGACGCAGCCCAGCGCGTAGACGTCGGAGCGGGCGTTGATCTCGCGCTCGCCCATCGCCTGCTCGGGACTCATGTAGTGCGGCGTGCCGAGGCTCATCCCGGTCTCGGTCATGCGGGTGCCGCCGGCCTTGCTGGCGGCGAGCGCGATGCCGAAGTCCGCCACCAGGGCGGAGCCGTCGTGCAGCAGGATGTTCTCGGGCTTGATGTCGCGGTGGATGACGTGGTGGCGGTGGGCGTAATCCAGCGCGCCGGCCACTTCGGTGGCGATTCGCACCGCGTCGGTCACGGGGAGCTGTTTTTCGCGGGTGAGCCGGTCGCGGAGACTCTCCCCCTCGACGAACGGCATGACGTAGTAGAGGAACTCCCCCGTCCCTCCGAACGCCTGACCGCCCGACCGGCCCACCGCCATCCCGCTGTCCAGGAGCGGCAGGATGTGCGGATGCTGCAGGCTCGCGGTGGTCTCGATCTCCTTGAGGAAGCGGTCCGCGCCGATGACGGCGGCGAGCTCAGGGCGGAGAACCTTGATGGCCACCTTGCGACGGTGCCGGAGGTCCTCGGCGAGGTAGACGGTGGCCATGCCGCCTTCGCCCAGCTCGCGCTCGAGGGCGTAGCGGTCGGCGAGGGCTTCGCTCAGGCGTGAGAAGACGTCGGGCACGCTGCTCCATGGGGGCGGGTGGCAGGAAGATGCGGCGGTGCGTGGGTGGAGGCTAGTCACTCGACCCGGCCCGTGACCGAGCGACCTGTGGTGAGAATGATGAAGAGAAGGATGCGTCTGTACGCAGACACCCAAGGAGGCGGTATGGCGCGGCGCAACAAGACGACCAAGGCCAGGCGTGCCCCGAGGCGATCGAGCACCAAGCTGCGCGACCTCGAGGCCCAAGCCGATGAGCAGGTCCGTGGCGGGGCGGACTGGGAGGCGATGAAGGAGTACCGGGTGTGGGAAGCCAACCGCAAAGTGTACGTCTACCCGGAGAACTGGCTCAAGCCATAGCCGGGGATCACGAGGGCCTTTGCGCCCGCGGCCTGCCGCGCCGCAGCAAGTAAGTTGCTGCGGCGCTTGTCTTTCCACTGTTGGCTCCAGCGGGTCCTGATCCCGTTTCAGTCGCAGCCTCGAACCACATGGCGATAGCGCCAGCCATCTTGCTCCGCTCCAAGTTGAAACGTCTGTCGGCAGCCCGACGTATTGACGTTTAGGGAGAGGGAATTCCAATGTCCTTCATTGAGAGGTGGAGATGCTAGTGATCCAGAAGGCCGCGTTGATGCTCGCGGCAGTGGTGGGGGTCCAACCGGCCGTGAGCGGCGGCCCCGGCCCGGAGCCGGCGGCCAATCCGGCGGCAGTGACGGTTCGGCAGGTGCTGACCATGCAGGCGCTGGTCGGCGAGACGGTGGTGGTGACGGGGCGCTGCCTCGGCAAAGGGGCCCCGACGGTGGCGAAGGGCTCGCAGCCGCTCTCAGGCGGCGCCTGGCAGATCGAGGACAGCGGCGTGGCAGCGTGGGTGACCGGGCCGATGCCTGAGGGTTGCGACGGCGGCTCGGCGGTGATCACGGCGCGGGTGGCCCAGGATACTCTGCCGCGGTTGAGCCCGGCGCGGACGCTGCGGCAGTACCTGGTAGTGCGCTAGGGAAAGGCCGAAGCCACCTAGAGGGCAAGCAGGCGGACAGGCGGTCAGGCGGTCAGGCGGTCAGTGAGATCAGGAAAGGGTGAGTCCCGTGAGGAACTCACCCTTTCCTGATCTCACTGGCCACGTTGCCGCCTGACGGCCTGCCCGCTTCCATGAAGTCCTGAAGGGCTATTGGGGCAGTTGTCTTTCCGAGCGCGAAGCGCGAGGAATCCCTCAAGCCCCGAGGCGGGCCCATAGGGACAACGTCCTCTGCTTGGCGGCAGCCAGCCTCGTGGGTTCCAACAAAGCTCACCCTCCGCCACATGCGCAGGCAGTAATCCAGACATCCGTCCCGGGGTCGGTTCGACGCGCCGGCCCGGCATCCCGCTCGCGGGGCGTCATGGTTCCGCCCCCGCGAGGGGAGGTGCTACGATGGCGCCCGGTCCGGCGATTGTAAAGCCTGACAAGAGGAGACGGCGGACGTTTGACGGCCACGATCCCGAGGCTTAGATATGACCCCAGCCTAACACATTTCGAGATCGTTAGGAAACCGGAATGGCCGGTGAGATCGGCCCCTGGCAGCGCTGAGCGCCGGGCGCCAGCAGGCGCGGATCGAAACCGAACCTGCAACCGTGCAGCGACGAACCAAGGAGGCCGAACATGGCGAAGAAAGCGACAACCCGGCGGAGCGGAAGCGCCAGGACGGAGACCGCGGAGACGCCGACGATCAGGCGGATCTGCAATGTGCTTCCGTCCCGCGGCACGGAACGGGACTGGACCTACGAGAACGCGGTGGCGGCGGGCGCCCTCGGCGCGGTGGCGGCTCTCCCGGCGTCGGTGGACCTGCGCCAGTCGTGGTGGACCATCGGTGATCAGGGGCAGACCGGCTCCTGCGTCGGCTGGGCCTCCGCCGAGGGAGTCGTTCGCTATCATATGGTCATGGCGAACCGGCTGGGGAAGAAGGCGATGCTGTCGCCTCGATACGTCTGGATGGCGGCCAAGGAAACGGATGAGCTTACCCAGCGGCCGGCGAGCTTCCTCGAAGAGGACGGCACCTCGCTCAAGGCGGCGATGGACGTCTGTCGCAAGTTCGGGGTCGTCACGGCCGCCCTGCTCCCGTTCCCCATCAACACGTTGATGTACACCGGACAGGAGAACACCTTCTATGCCACGGCCGCGCAACGACGGATCACGGCCTACTTCAACATGGGCAAGAACTTCAACCAGTGGAAATCCTGGCTGGCGTCTCATGGACCGATCCTCGTCGGTGTCTCGGTAGACAACACCTGGGACAACGCCACTGCAACCCATGGGAATCTGGACACCTTCATGCCCAATACGGTCCGCGGTGGCCACGCGGTGGCGCTCGTGGGGTACACCGCGACCGGACGGTTCATCATCCGGAACAGTTGGGGCACGGCGTGGGGCGACAAGGGCTTCGCCTACGCCCTGCCGGCCTACATCAGCGGCGCGTTCTTCAACGAGTCCTACGGTGTAACGGTGTGATTATCGGACGCGGCCGGACGAGTAGCCGGGGCGGGGGGCGCGTTCGCGCCTCCCGCTTGCCGCCCGCGGTACCCGGCGCGCCGACCCGCAAGCGGCCCCGGGGCGGCCGGTGATCGTCACCAGGGCGGATGCGGGGGCGACCTTCTCGCTCAAGGTGGGTGAGACGCTCGTGCTGGAGCTACCCGAGATGCCGTCCTCCGGATACCGGTGGTCGTTCGATCGGCTGGATGAGACCCGGGTGGTGGTGGTGCATTCAGCCTATCGCGGCAAAGACGACCGGGCGGGCGCGGGCGGGGTGGCGACCTGGACGCTCCGGGCCAGCGCGCCGGGAAAGGCGCTCGTCAAACTCAAGCGCTGGCGACAGTGGGAAGGCGATCGCTCCATCGTCGAGCGCTTCTCGGCTCACCTAGACATCGGGCCGGCCTGATCGAGCCGTCAGCAGAACCGCGACTCTTCGTCGGTCAGCCCGTCCGCCCGCCCGCCCGCCGGTCCGCCGGTCCGCTAGTCCGCCGGTCCGCTGCCCGCCGCCAGCAGCAGCACCCCGTGCGCCGGGACCCGCGCCTTGAACCCCGCCGTGAGTCTGCCCGCCAGACGTTGGCGCCAGAGGTCCCGCAGCGGAGCCCCGGAAGGGAGCCCCAGGGCCGCGGGGTCGAGGCGCAGCGTCCGGAACTCCGGGCCAAGGTTGAACACGCCGAACACCGAGCGGCCGTCGGCCAGCTTGCGAGCCCACACCTGCCAGCCGTCGCTGTCCAGCACCCGTCGGGCTGCCGCGCCGAGCGGATCCTGATCGACGGCGATCACCTCGTCGTTGGTCAGGAGATTGCGGGTGAAGTCATCCAGCCGGGTGAGGTCATTGCCCAGCAGCAGCGGCGCAGCCAGCAGGCTCCACAGGCTGATGTGGCTGTACTGCTCATCGGGGGTGAGGCGCGAGGGGTGCGGCGCGCCGCCCCATCCTACCACGCCGACCACGAGCATGTCGGGATCGTTCCAGTGCCCGGGCCGGGCGTAGGGCGCGGGAATGTCCTGCGCGGCGGCGATGCCCGTCACGCTCTCCCAGCGGTCTTCGATGTCGCCGGTGGTGCGCCAGGAGTTCCCGCCCACATCCGGCCCCCAGGTCCACACCTGGCGCAGGCCGTACTGGCAGAGGCTGAAGACGATGTCGCGCGGCTGTGCCCGCAGCGCCTCGCTCATAAGTACGTAAGGGCGCTGGTGCTCCTCCAGGGTCGGATCCTTCGACATCAGCTGCTCGTAGCTGCACAGGTCGTACTTGAGATAGTCGATGCCCCAGCGGGCATAGGACTCGGCGTCCTGCCGCTCATGCTGATAGGAGCCGAGGAACCGCCCGCAGGTCAGCGGTCCGGGCGAGGAGTAGATGCCGAACCGCAGTCCTCGCGCATGCAGGTAGGCGCTGAGAGCGCTCATGTCGGGAAACCTGGCGTTGCTCCGGATCTCTCCATCCGGTGAGCGCTGCTCCGCTTCCCAGCCATCGTCGATGTTCACGTAGGTCCAGCCGTGCGCCGCGAGGCCGCTCTCGAGCAGGGCGTCGGCACTCGCGCGCACCCGGGCATCGTCCACGCTGAGCCCATAGGCGTTCCAGCTGTTCCACCCCATCGGCGGAGTGAGCGCCAGCGCGTCGCCGACCCGGATCGTTAATGTGCTCTGGGTGGAGCCGAGACTGTTGCTGGCGCGGAGCGTCACGGTGTAGTCGCCCGGTTGGGTCACGCTGCCGCTGATCACACCGGTCTTTGCATCGAGGGCCAGGCCGGCGGGCAGGTCGCGGGCGGCAAAGGCGAGCGGCGCCCGCCCGGTGCCCGGGACGCGGAACAGGAAGGGCGATCCGGGGCGCACCCCCACGACGCGGGCGCCATTGATGCGCGGGCGCGAGGCCTCGGGTGGGGTGAGGAGGTACGGCATGGGGCTCGCCGCTGTCATCGCCTTGCCGGAGGTCGCCTCGGCATAGCGATAGCGCAACTCGATGCCGGCGCGTTGCGGCGTGCCGACCTGCACCTGCCGGTCGCCGGCGGCTGGCAGGTCGAGCAGTTGGCTGTGCCGCTCCAGCACCCGGCCGGCGGCGGCATCGTAGACCTCGTAGCTGAAGCTGCCGCCGAGATCCACCGGGAAGGTGTTGGCCAGGTCTACGGTGGCGGTGACCCTGCCGGGGGAGTAGCGGTAGGTCGTGCGGGTGGGGTCGAGCCGCACGCCGTCGACGATCTCGGTCATGCGGATGGAGGGCATGTCGCGGTAGAAGCCCCCGGGGCCGCCCCCATCGTAGACCCGGATGGCGATGACATTGTCCTGGTCCCAGCGCACGATGCCGCTGGCGAGATCGACGTAGTACTCGCGCAGCGACTGCCACCTGCTGTCGTAGCCCTGCGGCTCGTCGGGCCCCCGCCCGGTCTCTCCGATCTTCACACCATTGAAAAAGGTCTGGTCGACGTCGTCGATGCTCGAGAGGTAGACCGTGAGCCGCTGCTGCCAATGCGCGGTGGTTCTGAGCGAGGACGGAATGAGCACGTGTATGCGGTACCACGACCAGCCGTCGTAGCCGTCGAACCCCTGCGGCTCGTAGTTGGCGGTGGTAGAGATCTCCTTCCAGCCGCTGTCATCGAAGGCAACCTGGCTGCGCGTGGAATCATCTCCGGTGGCGAATTTCGCCCGCGGCAGCTCGATGCGCGCGGCCTGCGCGGCGACGCCCCGAGGGCAGGCGAGGAGCCAGAGCGCTACCGCGAGACCGGTTGCGACTGCCTTCATATGCTCCTCTTCTAGCCGGGCCTGCCGGCCCCAGGTCCCTGGCGCTCGACGTACGCCTTCAGTGCGCCGAGCATCATGCCCCAGTTCTTCTCGGAGTGCTCCCGCGCCTCCTCCGTGGGGTTGTTGTCCTGGGACAGGGTCACGTGGGTGTGTCCGCCATCCGGCGACAGCTCCACGGTCACCATGTGGTAGTTCTCGGGGACGTCGGGCAGGCCCGCGAGCGGGCTGAAGTGGCTGTACTGCAGCAGGCTCTCCGGTACGAACCGGAGGATGACGCCCTTGTCCTCGTAGGCCCGCCCCTGCCACTCCCCTTTCCAGGTGATCGGACTCCCCACCGCCCAGGTCGAGGTGACGGTCGTTCCAAACATGTATTCCTTGATGGCGGCGGGCGTCACCAGCGCCTGCCACACCGCGCTGGCGGGCGCACCAATGGTCGTCGAAGCGTTGGCGACAAGTCCATTGCTCATGGGATCAGCCTCCTGGTATTGCGGCCGGTCGGGCGGCCCGGCGGCCGGGTGCCGCGGCCATCATTATGGAGCAGGCCGGCTGGCCACACCAGCCGGGACGGGGCAGGAGGCGGGAGGGGGGGGCGGGGTAGGGGCGGGGCTGTCACAAACCGGCAGTCGAGCGTGTCCTCTCTTCCGGAGCCGCTTGGAAACCCGCGCAGAGGCATTCGCCGCGACTCGACCGTTGCTCTTCTCCGTCGCCTACCGGATGCTGGGCAGCGTGATGGATGCCGAAGACCTGGTCCAGGAGGCCTACCTGCGCTGGCAGGAGGCGCCCAACGCCGAGGTGCGCTCGCCCCGGGCGTACCTGGTGACGATCGTCACCCGGCTCGCCATCAACCAGCTGCGGTCCGCCCGCTCCTCCGGGTGCTGGAGCAACCGCAGGCTGTGGGGCAGATCATCGGGGTCGCCGCCTAGGGAGGAGCTGGGGAATCCGCGGCCGGCGAAGGGTTCTCGGTGACGCGCAGGGTGTGGCAGAAGAAGAGGGCGCGAGTTGGTCGGCGTCGTTCATGGGGCTACGTTATGTGTTGGTACCTCCGAGGTTTCAGGACAGGAGCGCCGCATGCTACGCCGACTCGGATGCTTCGTGCTACTGTCGCTCGCGACAGTGAGTTCGGCTGGATGCAATCGTCCGCCGCCCGACCCCCGGGTCGGGCCGCCCCGGGGCGAGATCGCCGTCCGGGTGGTGAACCGGAGCGTCTCCGATGTGGTGATCGAGCTGGTGGAAGAGGGAGACCGCTCGCGGCTGGGCACCGCGTACGGCGGGATGACGAGCGTCTTCTTTGTAAGCTGGCAACGGGTCCATGGATCGGGAACCATGCGGCTGCTGGCCGATCCGGTGGGCAGCTCCCAGGTGGTGGTCACCGACCGACTCACCGTGCGGCCCGGATCCATGGTAGTCTGGACCATCGAACCGGTACTGATCCAGTCGAGCGCCGCAGTGTATTGAGGCGCGGAGCCACAGATTACGCAGAGGCCACAGCAGTCGCAACAACCACAGCAACCACAACCGCAGATTACGCAGATTACGCAGATTTCAACCGCTAATGCGTCATCGTGACCAGGAAACAATCTGTGTAATCTGCGTAATCTGCGGCTTGCTGTTCGCAGTCTCAACCTGGCTCGATGCGCTGGTCACCCACAGTGCGCGGTAGCTAGGGAATAGTCTGTCCAAATCTATGAATCTGTGGCCTGCTGTTGACGCAGAGGGGTCTCCGAGAAAGAACTCTTCGGAGACCCCTCGTTCGGACCTGACTGCGCCAACTCACCCTG
>Ga0326726_10000687_pt1 | contig 30823 bp, 30 predicted proteins | sample MHFenrmetagenome_2_FD_207603 | JGI IMG/M metagenome (GOLD analysis project Ga0326726, IMG submission 207603) | Lab enriched peat soil microbial communities from Michigan Hollow, Ithaca, NY, United States - MHF15MN | ecosystem: Environmental > Terrestrial > Soil > Wetlands > Peat | place: USA...
CGCATCTCGCAGCTCGAGTCCCTCGTGGCCCGCGACGAGGGCGTGCTCCGCAAGGTCCTCGCGCTCCTCGTCGAGAAGGGCGTGGCGACGCGCGACGAGATCCTCGAGCGCATCCGCTAGCTGCCATGCGGCCGTGCTCGCGATGGTCCCGATCGCTGGTGTGGTCGATCAGCCGTTCGATACCGACCAGCTCGTCGAGGTGAAGAGAGCTCTGTGATCAGAGGTCCTGTCCCGACACCCGTTAGTACGATGTTCTAACGAGGAAGATCGTGTAGTTGCCGACGGACAACGCCAATCCCCGCGTCCACTGTCTTCGATGCCGCTGAGCGCAGTCTCATCCGACGAGACCACAGGCTGCGCTGTGGACTTGTGGAGCGCCGCGCTGCGAGCCGCCGAGCTCGGGCCACCACGCGCCGCTCCACAAGGCCCACAGCGCCGGTGCCAAGCATGCACGCTCCAGTTTCGAATTTCATTTCATTCATGATCGGAGCGCATGCTCGAACCGCACGATCGATCGCTCGCGCCGCGAGCTTCTACGGTTCAGAGCTTGTCTTCGAAACGCGAACGACGATCGGCAACCGGACAAACGGGTGAACGTGGGCGCGCCCCATCCCCACGTGGGCGCGACGAACCCCCACGTGGGCGCGACGAACCCCCACGTGGGCGCGACGAACCCCCACGTGGGCGCGACGAACCCCCACGTGGGCGCGACGAACCCCCACGTGGGCGCGACCAATCCCAAATAGGCGCGACCAATGGCGCCACCAATCCCCACGTGGGCGCGACCAATCCCCACGTGGGCGCGACCACGAGCACGACCAATCCCACGTGGGCGCGACGAACTCACGTGGGCGCAACCATTCCCCACACGGGCACGACGAATACCCACGTGGGCGCGACGAACACCCACGTGGGCGCTACGAACACACTCATGGGCACAATCAATCCCACGAATCCCCACACGGGCACGACGAGTCCCCCACGTGGGCGCGACGAGTCCACGTGGGCGCGACGAACCACGTGCGGACCTGTGTGGTTTAGCTGGCGCGGAGACCATTGATCACGACGTGCCGAGCGATCTCCGATCTCGATGCAGGCGATCGAGTCGTTCGCGGTCGGCGTCCCCGTCCGCTCTCCGATCAGGAATGAAATGAAATTCGAAAACCGGAGCGCGCATGCTCGGCACCGGCGCTGTGGGCCTTGTGGAGCGGCGCGTGGTGGCCCGAGCTCGGCGGCTCGCAGCGCGGCGCTCCACAAGTCCACAGCGCAGCCTGTGGTCTCGTCGGACGAGACTGCGCTCAGCGGCATCGAAGACGGTGGAAGCAGGGATTGGCGTTGTCCGTAGGCAACTACACGATCTTCCTCGTCAGAACATCGTACCAACAGGTTTGGGGAGGACACCTGATCACAGAGATCGGCAGCACAGCAGATCTATGTGAGTGGCGTGCTCGTCGACCACGTGCTTGTTCACCACGGACCGTCGAGCTCGAACGCGATCAGGGGTGCGGCGATCTCGGTGTCGTCGGGATCGATCACGATCCAGCCCTTGCGTGGGTCGTGCGGATCGAAGGCAAGGCCCTCGGCCTTGATCGGCTTGCCGTCGAGCGCGAGCGGCGCGGCGCGGACGGAGTCACCGTCGATCACGCCGAGCTGCGAGCCGGCGACCGGGCCATCGTCGATGGCGTTCGGCGCGGACTCGGCGGCGGCGAGGTAGAACACGCGGCGATCGCCGGCGATCGCGTCGGTGAAGCCGAGCCGCGTGCCGGCGACCTCGCCGAGGTCGTAGCGATCGCAACCGAGGGGCGCCGGGAAGATCCCGGTCTCCGTGAGGATCGCCGCGAACACCGGCTCGCGCGCGAAGCGCACGACCGCGGGGCCGCCATCACCCGTGCCGGTGTTGCCGCGATGGAACAGCCACAGCTCGTCGCCGAGCGAGGCCACGCCCTCGATGTTGATCTTCGAGCCGATGGCCCGGCGCAGGTGCGCGTAGAGCGGCGCCGCATCGTACAGGCGGACCTCGTCACCGACGCGCGCGACGCGCTCGCGCGTCTCGGTGGAGCCCGAACCAAACGCCCACAGCTCGCCGGCGATCACGATGCACGATTCGAGATCGAGCTTGTCGGCCTTGTTGCCGAGCGCGTCTTCGAACCGCCGCCGCCCGGCGCGCCCGCGCGGCAACGCGATCGACATCGCTCCCCCGGGCCCGACGAGCGCGATGAACGACGCGTCGTCCTGGACGACCGCGAGCCGGCCGCCGACCATCGCGATGCCCGACGCGGCACGCACGTGGGGCGGCCGATCCTCGCCGGGGATCGCGGCGTCGCGATAGTGCAGCTCGCGCGTCGAGGTCACCCGCACGCGCAGCGCGGGATCGAGCCTCGCCCGACGCACGGCTACTCGACGTCGCCGCCCTTGAGGCCGTGACGCTTCAAGAGCTCGCGCAGGTGATATCGGGTGAGGCCGGCTTCCTGGGCCGATCGCGTGATGTTGCCGTCGTTGCGGATCATCAGCTGCGAGAGGTACGCGATCTCGAACGCGTCGACCACGGTCTGCTTCGCCGGCTTGAAGCCGAGGCCGGCCTTGAGCAGCGACGCGTCGAACGTCGCCGGGCCGGTTTGCGGCGGCAGCTCCACGCCGGACAGCTGGGCCGCCGCGCGCTGCGCGGCCTGGGTGCCCGCCTGCGCGAGATCGTGCGACACGATGAGGCTCGGCCCCATCTCGCGACCGAACACGAGATCGGCACGCGTGATCACCGGTCCATCCGACAGGGCCGACGCGCGCTCGACGACGTTGCGCATCTCGCGAACGTTGCCGGGCCACGAGTGGCTCACGAGCGCCGCCATCGCATCCTGCGAGAACGACATCGTCATGCCGCGACGCTGCGCGACATCGCGCAGGAAGTGATTCGCCAGGTTCGGCACGTCCTCGCGGCGCTCGCGCATCGGCGGCAGCTCGACGTGGACGACCGACAACCGGAAGTACAGATCCTCGCGGAACGTGCCCTTGTTGACCTCTTCGCGGAGGTCCCGGTTCGTGGCCGCGAGCACGCGAACGTCGACCTTGTACGTGCGATCGCCACCGACGCGCTTGATCTCGCGCTGCTCGAGGACGCGGAGCAGCTTCGGCTGCAGCGTGATGTCGAGCTCGCCGATCTCGTCGAGGAAGATCGTGCCGCCGTTCGCCTGCTCGAAGCAGCCGGTGTGCTGGTTGACGGCACCGGTGAAGCTGCCCTTCTCGTGCCCGAACAGCGTCGACTCGATCAGCTCCCGCGGGATCGATCCGCAATCGAGCACCACGAACGGCTTGGACTTGCGGCCCGACGCGTTGTGCAACGCGCGCGCGACCATCTCCTTGCCGGTGCCGGTCTCGCCGGTGATGAGGCACGTGAGGTCGCTGGGCGCGACCTTCTCGAGGTGCGCGAAGATCTCGCGCATCGCCGGCGACGCGCCGAGCATCATGTCGAAGCGATCTTTCTTCGACAGCTCGATCTCGACGATATCCTGCGTCGACTGGAACTGGATGTTCGTGTGGCCGATCCGGAAGATCGTCCCCGGCCGCAGATAGACCTCGCGGATGCGCAGGTCGCCCACGAAGATGCCGTTGCGGCTGTTCAGGTCGCGAAGCCGGTAGCCGTCGTCGCGCGCCGACACCTCGAAGTGCGTGCCCGAGACCGCCTTATCCTGGACGACGAGGTCGCTGATGATGCTGCGGCCGCCGGTGACCCGCGGCTTGATCATGTCGATCTCTTTGCCCTGGTCCGCGCCACTCACCACCACGAGCTTGCCCTTGCGAAGGCGGCGGACGGTCGCCCACTCGCCCTCGAACAGCGTGGTCATCCCCGTGCCCGTTTCGAACTGCGGATCGCCGTCGTCCATCGAATCCGGACGGTATCACACCGCTAGTTGAGAAACTTCTCGTCGGGCTTGCGCGGTTTCGGCGGTCGCGGAGCGCCACCGTCGATGACCGACAGCCGCGCGCGTGCACGGGCGATGCGCCAGCGCTTAAGGGCCAGGCCCGGGCTCCACCGCTTCGACGTCATGATCGCGGCCGCGATCATCGCCGCCGCGAACGACGCGCCCTTCTCCCACAGGCCCTGGAGGCCGATGAACAGCACCAGGAAGCCGATGAACCCCCACATGAGCTGGCGCCCGGAGAGCGGCAGCACGCCGAAGAACTGCACCGGCTGGCGCGCGTAGACCACGCCGAACGCGACGACCGACGCGTAGACGAACGGCGACAGCCCGACGATCTCGACGTTGCGGCCGGTCGCCAGGCCCATCGCGGTGCCCGCGACCGTGCCGGCGAGCGAGGTGACGGCGACGAAGCGATAGAACCGCGGCGTGCCCCAGAACCGCTCGAGCGTGGGCACGAACATCCACAGCATGAAGACGCTGAGCAAGAGCGACAGGAACTCGACCTCGAGGAACGGGCTCGTGACGAGCGTCCACACGCGGTAGTGGTGGAACACGTTGTCGGGCGTGGCCGCGAGGTACTCGCGCATCGACTGCCGGGTACTCGGGTCGGAGAGCAGCCACACGAGCGACAGCCCGATCTGGATCCCGACCACGATCAGCGCGCCGCGGGTGATCCGCAGCTGGCTCGCGTCGAAATGGACCCGACCGCGTTTACTCACGATCGGACCTTAGCACACGAAAAAACAACTACAGGGCGGTGATCGGGATACCCGAAAACGCGAAACGCCCACCGGCAAAGGTAGGCGCTTCGATCAGACGTGTCCGTGCTCAGAGAGCCGTGATCGGAATCGTGACCGTGCCGAGGTCGGTGACTCGGTTCTGCGCCTGGATCACCTTGTTCGTGATCGGTGCCGCGGTGCCGATGGACTGCATTTGATTATTCAACGCATCGACCGAGAGCGTGTACGTCGCCGCCAGGAATCCGGCGCTGATGCCGAAATGATCCTCGCAGGGGTAGATATCGCTCGCGCTGTTCGTCGGCGTGCCGACCTCGGTCGCGATCGCCTCGACACCGCTGATGCCGGGAACGTCCGCGCACAACAGCGACGCGCCGTTGGACGCGCGGGTCAGGTTCCACGCGACCTGGAAGTAACCACCATCGGTCAGGATCTGCGCGGTGAAGCTCTTGTCCACGCTGGTGACGTCGACCGTGGCCGTCACCGAAGTCGCGTACTGCGAGGTGTTGTTGTGGTCCGTGATCGCGATGTGCGAGTCATAGATGCCCGGGATGAGCGGTGCGCTCTGGCCCGCGTTGGCGTCGCAGTTGAAGAGGTCGATGACGACCGCTCCGATGTTGTTGCCGTTCGCATCCACGGGCTGCGAGTACAGCGCGGTGGTGTCGAACCCCGCGGGGCAAGCCTGGGTGGTGTTCGAGGCGATGCTCTTCAAGCTCCAGCTCACGTTGATGAACGCGTCGTTACTGGTGTCATCGCTCGAGATGATGCATCCAGCGGCCTGGCTCACAGCCAGCGCAATCAAGGCTCCAAAGACAAGTTTCTTCATTTGTTTCTCCCCTGAGGTTCGTCAGACCACGTATGGACGACGCGGTCGCAGTATCTCTTCACTCCAACCTGTAAGGCAAGGATCGCGCCAGCATCGTGTGATCACGCGCAACCCTACTGGCAGATGCATGGTTGGGTTGGTGTGCAGCCTTTCGTCTCGACGACGAGCTCGACGGCACCAAGGCTGATGGTATTGCCCACGATCACCATGCGTTGCTCGCTCGCGGGCGCCGTGTATGTGCTCGTGAGAGCTGCACCGCTGAAGCACTCCGGGCTCACCACGAGGAGTGCCGTGCCAACGGGCAGATCGAAGCCCGTCACGCCGTGATAATCCGTACAACTCCACGCCGCGAATCCGGTCGTGTTGCCCACTTGCCAGTCGAGTCGAATGCGGGTCACGGGGTTCGTGCCAGGCGCGCCGCTGTCGCAATCCACGAACAGATCGGTCGACCCGCTCGCGGGCCGCAACTTCCACGACAGCTCCACCGCGCCGCCGTCGATCGTGTTGCAGCCGTAAACGCCAAGACACACCGTGAGGCAAAGCAGGCGTTGCGCTGCAGCTACAGGTCTGTGTGGGTGGGGGGGTATTTGACCGACCAGCATGCTGCGTGCTACTGCCTCTGGCGAGGATTATGCCAGGGTTTTCGCCAACTCACGCTACGTGGGCCCTTGCCGCGAACCTCGACATCCCGAAGCTGTTCGACCAGGCCCACTGGATCGTCAAGGCCGTGATGATCCTGTTGATGCTGATGTTCGTCATCGGCCTGTACATCATCATCTTCAAGCGGATGTACATCGGCCGGGCGGCGAGCGAATCCGCGCGCTTCAACGACTCGTTCTGGAAGTCGCGCGACATCGAGCAGATCTACAAGCAGGCGCAGGCGCTCCGGAACAGCCCGCTGTCGCAGATGTTCGTGGCCGGCTACACCGAGCTCGCGAAGCTGCACTCGGATCCGCAGATGAAGGACGATCGCGAGGGCAACCTCGCCAACATCGAGCGTGCGCTGCGGCGCGCCCAGACGGTCGAGACCACGAAGCTCGAGTCGCTCGTACCGTTCCTCGCGACCACCGGCTCGGCCGCGCCGTTCATCGGCCTGTTCGGCACCGTGGTCGGCATCCTGTTCGCGTTCCTCGACATCGCCGACTCGAAGGAAGCGTCGGCGGCGTCGCTCAAGACGGTCGGCCCGCACATCGCCGAGGCGCTGTTCGCGACCGCGGTCGGTCTCGTCGCCGCGATCCCGGCCGTCATGGCCTACAACTACTTCCAGCGCCGCATCCGCGTGCTCCGCTCCGAGATGGAGATGTTCGAGCAGGATTATCTCAACATCATCAAGCGCCACTTCCTGAGGTAAGCGCGATGGCGTTCAAGACCGGCGGCGGCGACAACGACCTCAACTCGGAGATCAACGTCACTCCGATGGTCGACGTCATGCTCGTGCTGCTGATCATCTTCATGATCACGGCGCCGATGATGAACACCGGCGTGTCGCTCGAGCTGCCGCAGGTGACCGCGCAGAACGTCGAAGATCCGGAGGGCAAGCTCGTGCTGTCGATCGCGAAGGACGACAAGATCTTCCTGGGCGGCACGCAGGTGACCTGGAAGGACCTCGAGACCAAGCTCAAGACGAACGAGCGCGTGAAGAAGGAGAGCGCGCTCTACATCGAGGCCGATAACGCCCTGCTGTACGGCCGGGTCGTGACGGCGATGGCGATCGCCAAGAATGCAGGAGTTACGCGGGTGATGATGCTCACAGCCCCCACCGATACCCTCAACCTGGACGAGCTCGACAAGAACGTGAGCGCCGCCAAGCCGTCTAAGTAGGTAGGGATGTCGTTCAAGGACGGTGAGATTCAGGTGGTCTCGGTGCTCGGCACCATGATCCTGACGAGCGCGCTGTGCTTGCCGGTCGCGTACCTCACGGAGAAGGCGACCGCCGAGAAGACCAAGTGGGACGACATGGAGTCGATCGAGGCCTCGATCGCCTACAAGAAGACGCCGCAGAAGCAGCCCCAGAAGAAGACCGTGCAGCCCGACGTCGTGAAGGACGAGGGCGTATCGCGCGACGAGAACAAGAAGCCGATCGAAGGCTGCAAGCTCGACAAGGACTGCAAGGCCGACGAGAAGTGCAAGAACGCGAAGTGCGTTCCCAAGGACGACAAGAAGACCGTCGCGCAGGTCGATCCGAAGGATCCGTTCAAGGGTCACCATCGCGACGACGACGACGCGCCGACCGGCAAGCCCACCACCGATCCGGGCGACTTCAACGGCAACGAGTTCGGCTGGGCGCCGCAGACCAAGGGTCACCCGTTCTGGCAAAAGTTCGCGCAGGACATCCACGAGAACTTCACGCTTCCGGAGATCTCCACGGCGAATGGCATCCCGGTCGGATGCTTTCACATCTCACCCGATGGCAAGATCGTCGACACCAAGTTCAAGGAGAAGAGCGGGAGTCCCGATCTCGATGACGCCGCCGACCGCGCGATCAACGCCGTGAAGAAGCTGCGCAACGACAACCCGATCCCCGTTCCCACCGAGCTCCTGGGCGCAACGAACCGATGGATATGCATTCGCTTCGATCCAAAGCAGGCCGGCTAGTTCTCGTCGCGATTGCCGCGCTGTCCGTCCCGGCGCGCGCCGAGCCCGACAAGGAAGGCGGCGTCGTCATCGACGTCAAGGGTGCGAGCCGCGGGCTGTATCCGATCGCCACCCCGGCGGCGCCTGAGGGCGACCCGGTCTCGAAGGAGGTCGCCACCGTCGAGTCGTTCGACCTGTCCGTCGCGGGCGTGTTCAAGGTGCTCGACCCGAGCTCGTTCCTCGCCGATCTGAAGGCCGAGGGCCTCGGCATCGAGCCGCAGAAGTGGAAGGACGTCGCCGCGTTCGGCGTCGTCAAGTATCGCGTCACCGCCGACTCGATCGAGTTCCGGCTGTTCGAGGTCTCGAAGGGCAACACCGCCGCGCTCACCAAGATGTACAAGCGCGCCGGCACGACCACGCGCCTCATCACGCACCGGTGGTGCAACGAGGTCGTCAAGTTCTACACGAACGAAGCCGGCTTCTTCGGGTCGCAGATCGCGTTCGTCGCCAAGAGCAAGACCACCAGCGCGATCTACGCGATGGACTTCGACGGTGCGAACGCGTACGCGGTCTCGCACAACAGCTCGCAGAACATCCTGCCGGCGTGGTCGCCGTCGGGCGGCCAGATCGCCTACACGTCGTTCATGCGGTCGAACCCCGATCTGTACGTCGGAGCCCCGAACGGCAGCCGGCCGAAGAAGATCTCGGGCTACCGCGGCATGAACACCGGCGCGTCGTGGTCGCCGGATGGCAGCAAGCTCGCCATCACGCTGTCGAAGGACGGCAACCCGGAGATCTACATCATCAACGCGAGCGACGGCGCGATCATCAAGCGCCTCACCAACGACAAGTCGATCGACACCTCGCCCGCGTGGTCGCCCGACGGCAGCACGATCGCGTTCGTCAGCGATCGCAACGGCGGCCCGCAGATCTTCGTCGTCCCCGCCGGCGGCGGCACGGCGAAGCAGGTCTCGTTCAACGGCAACTACAACACCACGCCGACGTGGTCGCCGAAGCCCGGCAAGCACATCATCGCGTACACGACCCGCGACGGCGGCAACTACGACATCGTCACGCTCGACATCGACACGAAGGCGATGGTTCGCGTCACGCAGAGCGAGGGCAACAACGAGGAGCCGTCGTTCTCGCCGAACGGCCGCGCCATCGCCTACGCCCGCCAGGGCCAGGGCGTGTACATCTCGAACGCCGACGGCACGAACAAGGGCGTGAAGGTCTACAGCGGCGCCGCGACCGGCGTCGACTGGGGCCCTGCCCCCGCGCCGTAGCACGTGTTCGGGCTCACCCTCCTCGGCAGCCCGCGGCCGATCGACTCCGCACGACTGCACGAGGGCCTGCCTCCCGAGTACGTCGAGCTCGTGACGACGTGGGGGCCCGGGCGGCTGTGCGACGTCTACGACCTCCCGGATCCGACCGAGGACAACGGCCGCTTCGAGTTCTTCCAGCACCAGCTTCACCTGCACGGCCCCGCGCTGCGCAGCCGCGGCCACTGGGGTGCGCTCACCGACGAGAACCTCGCCGCGGGGCGCGTGCTCGGCGTCGATCGTTTCGGCACCGCGCTGTTCGCGTACGGCCCGCGGCAGGTCGTGCGCCTGCTCCCGAACGGCAAGCTCCAGCACGTCGGGACGTTCGAGGGTGTGGTGAAGCAGCTGTTCGATCGCGATCATCGCTACGCGCTCGTCGAGCACCACCCCGATGCGCCCGGCGTGTACGACGTCGAGCTCGACGCGCCCGCGAACTACGTCACGACCGCGAACCCGCGCGCGGCGTTCCTCGCGGCGGTCGCGGCCGGCGACGAGGCGAAGGCCGATGCGGAGCTCCAGCACGTGGTCGCCGCCGAGATCGCGGTGTACGCGCTGCTCGACCTCGCCGAACAGCTCGCGGCCGACACCACCATCGCGCAGGAGGTCCGCGCGAGTTATGTCGATCAGTGCCTGCGCATGGCGCGCCGACGCGCGACGAAGTTCATGGAGCACGTGCCGCTGCGCGACATCCGTACGGCGCTCGAGACGGACGGCGAGCTGACGGCGGAGCTCGCCTCGAAGCTGCAGATCCTCGCGCGGCCCGCCGGCATCTTCGCGGCCGCGTTCGATGCGCGCGAGGCCGTGCTACTCGAGCAACTCGCCGAGCACCCCGACGACGTCGCGGCGCGCCTCGTCTACGCCGATCATCTCGAGGATCGCGGCGAGCAGTCGCGGGCCGAGGCGCTGCGTGCGGAAGCGGCGCCCGTGCCGTCGCTTCCCGATGCGCGAGCGCGCGGGTTCATCGCCCCGCTCCACATGGCGCCGCTCGACGGCGCGGCACGGCTCGCCGGCTACATCGCGCGCTGGCGCGCCGACGATCCGAGCACGTCGATCGACGACCTCGTGACCCGGCTGGAGGCGCTGCACCCGCAGGCCCGCCAGGGCTACGCGCTCTTGCTCGCGCAGGTGTCGGACTGGACGACGAACGACGCCGAGACGCACCTCGCCCGCGAGCTGCCCGACGCGTGGCCCCTGCTCGCGCTCGCGTTGCGCGCTGGGCACAAACAGGCGCTGCGCATCCTCGCCGCGCAGGTCGTGCGCGAGGCGGCGCCGTTCGTGCTGTCGGCGTTGCGCCGGCCGAGCCCATCGGTCGAGTGGGCGTTCCAGCTCGAGCTCGCCGCCGCGTATCCAACGCTCGGCAAGCTCGCACCCGCGATCGTCGACGAGTACGTCGCGGACCTCGCGGGTGCCGAACCCGGTCCGCGCGACCTCGCGGCACGCCTGCTCGTCAACCACGGCGCCGACGATCGCGTGTTCGCCGCCTATCTCGATCACTTCGCGAGCACGCATCCGTACTCGGAGACCGCGATCAAGAAGCGCAAGAAGGACCCGCGCGTGTTGCCGGCGATCCTCGACGCGTTCGCGACCGAGGAGAAGCGCATCCTCGGCGACGATGGCCGCAAGCTCTCGTACACGACGGCCTACGGCGTGCTCGCACGCTACCTCTCGAAGCTCGGCAACGCGCGCGGCAGGGACGCCGCCGCGAACTACCGCAAGCTCAAGCGGTGAGGTGATGTGATACACGTGGATCATGATCCTCGTTCACGGTGGGGTTGGTCCGGTCGCACCCGAGCGCGTCGAGCACGTTCGTAACGGCCTGCGTGCCGCGGCGGCGATGGGCCACATGCTGATCGAGCGCGGCGCGACGGCGCTCGACGCGGTGGTCGCGGCGGTCCGCAAGCTCGAAGACGATCCCGAGTTCGGTGCCGGCATCGGCGCGGCACTCACACGCGACGGCACGGTCGAGACCTGCGCGTCGGTGATGGACGGCTCGAACCGCCGGCCCGGCGCGGTCGCGGCGGTGCCGGAGCTCGCGACGCCGGTGATCGTCGCGCGCGCGATCCTCGAGCGCGGCGAGCAGGTCGTGATGGCCGGCGCGGCCGCGCTGAAGTTCGCGCAGGAGATCGGGCTCGCGCCCGCGGCTCCGGGCTCGCTCGTCACGGCGCGCACCGCGGCGGCGCTCCGCGAGCTGCAGACCAAGAAGGACAAGGCCGATCCGGCGATCGTCAACGGCGGCGGCGTCGGTGCCGTCGCCCGTGACAAGAACGGCAAGTTCGCCGCGGCGACCTCGACCGGGGGCACGGTCGGCCGGCGCGCGGGGTGTGTCGACGACGCCTCGGTGCCCGGCATCGGCACGTGGGCCGACGAGCACGTCGCGGTGTCGACCTCCGGCGGCGAGGCCGTGTTCCGGATCGCGCTCGCTCATAACATCGCGCTCCGCGTCGCCAAGGGCGAGTCGCAGCGCGCCGCCACCAAGCACGCGCTCCAGGAGCTGCTCGAGCTCGTGCCGAACGCGGTCGCCGGGGCAATCGCGGTCGACAAGAACAGCTGGTCGGCGCTGCAGATCGGTCCCGTAATGCCCTGCGCGTGGATCGACGACCTGGGCCCGAACGAAGCCATCGGCTTCCCGCTCTAGGATCTGCGTTAGGATATCGCGGTGCGGTTCCGGATCACGTACGGCACGTACCGAGAGCTGTCGAACGACGTCGAGCAGATGGCGCACGGCGGGATCCTCGTGCGCGTCCCGGCCGCGACCGACGTCGCCTTCGACGCCCCGGTCGAGCTCGAGCTCGTGATGCCGAACGGCGAGTCGCTCGAGACCGCCGGCAGGGTGCTCCAGGTCCTCGCCGGTCACGGTGTCGCGGTCACGATCGAGCCGCACTTCACCGACCAGGTTCGTCGCTTCGCCGTTGGCTCGGACTCCCCGAACGCGAAGGCGACCCGTCACGAGCGCGTCGAGCGCGCCGAGCGCGTCGAGCCGGAGCCGGTCGCCGCCCCGCCCGCGCACGAGCCGAGCGACGGGCTGACCATCCCCCAGAAGATCCAGCTCGCGCTTCACGGCACCCGCGATCAGCGCAACGCGATCCTGCGCGATCACAATCGCACGCTGCACGCCTACGTGCTCAAGAACCCACAGATCACCAGCGAAGACGTGCTCGCGATCGCGAAGAATCCGCAGATGGGCCCCGAGATATACAAGCAGATCGCCGAGCGGCCCGATTGGTTCCAGCGCCCGCAGATCGCGCTCGCGCTCGCGCGCAATCCAAAGGTTCCGGGCGACATCGCCGTGCGCGCACTCGCGCACGTCCCGCTCGATGCGCTCCGTCAGCTCGCGAAGGGCACGGGCGCCCCGCCGCACGTCGTCCAGGCCGCGCGCAAGCGCGTGGTCGGGACGTCGTAGCCCCATCAGTAGCGTCGAGCGCGCGACGAGATCTGGGCGGATCGCGTCGAACCAGGTACAACACCCGCGAATGTCTCTCCAGTGGTACCCGGGTCACATGACCAAGGCGCGGCGCGAGATGGCCGCGCTGATGCCGTCACAGGACGGCATCATCGAGGTCCTCGATGCGCGCATGCCGAAGGCGAGCTCGAACCCGGTGGTCGCCGAGCTTCGCGGCGCCAAGCCCGTGATCAAGGTCCTGACGAAGAGCGATCTCGCGGACCCCGAGACGACCCGCGCGTGGATCGCCTACTTCGAGTCCGAGCCGGGCGTGAGCGCGTTCGCTTCGACGACGGCTCGTCCGGCGGTGACGCGCAAGCGAATCGCCGAGCTGTGCCACGGGCTTGCGGCTCACCGCGGCCGCGACAAAGCGGTGCGCATGGTGATCGCCGGCGTTCCGAACGTCGGCAAGTCGACGTTGCTCAACACGCTGATGAATCGTGCCGTCGCCAAGGTCAGCGACAAGCCCGCCGTCACCAAGGAACAGCAGGTGGTCACCCTCCCGAGCGGGATGCAGATCACCGATACGCCTGGCCTCATGTGGCCCAAGATCGAGGACGAGCCGCGCGCGTTTCGGCTCGCGCTCGCGGGCTCGATCCCGGATACCGCGATCGACTATCTGACGATCGGAATGTTCGGCGCCGAGCGGATGATCACGCACTATCCCCAGCTGGTCGTGGATCGCTACAAGCTCGCGAAGATCCCGGTGGATGCTGCGGCGCTCCTCGCCGAGATCGGCCGGCGGCGCGGCACCCTGCTCCCGGGCGGCATCGTCGATCTGCACAAGGCGGCCGAGATCTTGATCCACGAGTTCCGGACCGGCACGCTGGGGCTGATCACCCTCGAGACACCACCCATCGACACGCGACCGTAGCGAGCGGCGTCAGTCGTCGTCGAACAGGATCCGGCGCGGCGGCGTGTCGACATCGTCGAGCTGGCCCGAGCGCACGGTCCAGATGAATGCGCCGACCGCGATCGCGGCGACGAGCAAGGCGAGCGGCAACACGATGTAGAGTGCGGTCACGACGGTCTCCGATCGCGAAAGGCACGCGAGCGCAGCGAGCTCGCGAGGACGGTCAACGAGCTGGCGGGCATGAGCAACGCCGCCACGAGTGGGTGGATGATCCCGGCCACCGCGAGCGCGCCGGCGGTGAGGTTGTAGCCGAGCGAGATCCGCAGGCTGCGCCGGATCGTGGTCACGGTCGCGAGCGCGGCGCGTGCGGTGGTCGCGATCGCCTCGATCGACGGCGAGCGCAGGTAGATGTCGGCGGCCTCGATCGCGATCTCGGCGGCGCCCGAGACGGCGATGCCACACGTGGCGGCGGCGATCGCGGCCGCGTCGTTGACGCCATCGCCGACCATCGCCACGGGTCCGTACGCGCGTGCCGCCTCGATGGCCGCGAGCTTGTACTCGGGAGACGCGCCACCCACGCAGCGCTCGTTCGGCAAGCCGAGCGCGGCGCCGACCGACGCGACGACCCGCGGGTCATCCCCCGACAGCAGCTCGACCTTCCAGCCGAGCTTCGCGAGCATCTCGAGCGCGTCGCGCGCGCCGCCGCGGATCGGATCGGTGAGCCCGGCGACGGCGGTGATGGCGCCATCGACCGCGATCGCGATCGGCGTCTCGCCACGGCGCGCGACCTCGGCGATCCAGCCGTCGTGCGAGTGCTTGCCTGGCGCGAGCTGCCCGGCGACCCAGGGCGGCGCGCCGACGACGACGCGATGCCCGGCGACGACCCCGGTGATGCCGCGGCCGAGCTCCTCGCGGATCTCGGTCGCCACCGCGGTGGGCTCCGCGTTGACCGCGAGCGCACGCGCGATCGGGTGCGAGCTGCCGGCCTCGACCGCGGCCGCGAGCCCGCCGGCGTCGACGTCGCCGAGCCACGTCGCGACCGCGAGCTTGCCCTCGGTGACGGTGCCGGTCTTGTCGACGAACATCGTGCCGGGCGTGGCGAGGCGCTCGAGCGCGTCGGCGCCCTTGATGAGAATTCCGCGGCGCGCACCGCGACCGAGCGCGACCGTGACCGCGAGCGGCGTGGCCAGCGCGAGTGCACACGGGCACGTCACGATGAGGAGCGCCATCGCGTGCTCGGCACCGAGCGCGATCGACACGAACGACCAGCCCACGAACGTGAGCAGCGCGACCACGCCGACAACCGAGACGAACCGGCCGGCGATCGTGTCGACGAGGCGCTCGAGGTGGGAGCGCCGGGACGACAGCGCGTCGATCTGCGCGACGAGCGCGCCGACACGGGTCGCCTCGCCGACCGCGACCGCGATCACCTCGAGCGGGCCGGCCATGTTGACCGTGCCGGCGTGGACGGCATCGTTCGGTCCCACGTCGACGGGGCGTGACTCGCCGGTCAGGAGGCCGGCATCGATCGCCGACACCCCGAGCGCGATCACGCCGTCGATCGGGATGGTGTCGCCGGCGCGGATCTCGATGCGATCGCCCAGCGCGATGGCGTCGATCGGCACATCGACGATCTGCCGCGTCACCGGATCGATCCGCCTCGCGCGACTCGGCGTGAGCGCGAGTAACAGCTCGGCCGCGGTCGAGGCGCGGCGCTGATGGCGGAGCACGATGAAGCGCGCCACGAGCAGCAGGAACACGAGCATCGCGAGGCTGTCGAAGTAGATCTCGCCGACGCCGCGGATCACGTTCGCGGTGCCCCACGCGAGGCCCGCGAGGATCCCGATCGAGAGCGGCAGGTCGAGGTGTAGCCGGTGCGCGCGCAACGCCCCGAGCGCGGTGCGGAACATCGGCGTCGCGGCAAAGCCGAGCGCCGGCACGGCGACGACCGCCGAGGCGACGCGGAAGAACGTGGTGTCGGCCGAGGACATGCCGCCGAACACCCCCGCGTACATCGCGATCGCGAGCAGCATGAGGTTGCCGACCGCGGCGCCCGCGACGCCGAGCTTGACGAGCAGCGCGCGATCCTCGCGCACGCGCAACGCCTCGCGATCGAGCCCGCGATACGGATGGACCGCATGGCCGATCCGATCGAGGTGGCGGGCGATCACCGACAGCGACGTCGTACGCGGATCCCAGCTGACGTCCGCGCGCGCGCGCCCGAGATCGACGCGCAGTTGCTCGACGCCGGGGAGGCACCGCGGCGTGGCCTCGACGAGCCACACGCACGCGGTGCAGCGCAGGTCCTCGAGGTAGAGCGCGGCATGCGCGCGACCATCGGCGGTCGTGCGGACGTGGACGCGATGAAACGCGGCGTCGTCCAGCTCGGCATAGCTCGCGGTCGTGGTTCGCGCCGGAGCCGCCTCGTCGCGCAGCGCGTAGAACCTCTCGAGCCCGTGCTCGGCGATCGCCGCGCGCACGATCTGGCAGCCGTCGCAGCAGTACTCGCCGGCGCGGCCGCGCGGGATCGGCAGGCCGCAATGCACGCAGGCAGACGTCGCGAGCTGCGGGATCACGACGCGTCTCCGTGGCAGAGGTGACAGTGCGGCGCCGTCACCTGGACGGTCCCGGCATCGCGCCACCGCATCGCGAGCGTGCCGAGCCCGATCGCGATCAGCGCGATCGCGGTCACCGCCGGCATCCGCGCTCGCACGCGCGCGATCGCCGGCCCCGCGAACCCGAGGAGGCCGATCATCGCGGGTACGGTGCCGATCCAGAACGCGACCATCACGAGCGCCCCCGACAGTGGCTGGCCCGAACCAGCCGCGGTGATCACGAACGCCCACAGCCAGCCGCACGGCAGGAGGCCGGTCAGCATGCCCATGAGGTAGGCGCGCTTGCCGGGCCGGGTCGTGCGGATCTGGACGAGGCCGCGCGCGAACGCCGAACGATCACCACGCCCCGGTTTCGTCGCGCCGCGCGAATGCCCGACGAGCGACCACACGCCCCAGCCCACGATCGCGAGCCCGGCGACGATCGTCGCGGCGCGTTGTAGGTTCCCGAGCCGGCCGGCGAGATCGATCGCGCTCCCCGCCAGCCCGGCGAGCGCTCCGAGGGTCACATACGTCGCCAGGCGGCCGAGCGAGTGCGTCGCCGCGAGCCGCATCGAGCGCGTGCCGCCGGCAAGCCCGACCAGCGGGCCACACATCGCGAGGCAGTGGATGCTGCCGATCGCGCTGGTGGCCACGATGCCGGCCAGGATCGCCGCGGTCATCGCGCCTCGAGCGCCAGCTGGCGCACGAACCGGTCGCCACCGCGATCGATCGCGATCGGGAGATCGATCCAGCCCGCCCCGCCGACACGCGCGCGATACTCGCCAGGACGCACGGGCGTCAACTCGCCGACGATCGCCCGATCCACCGCACGCTCGGCGCCGTCGATCCGCACGCGCGCGTGCTCGATCGGGATGCCGAGCGCGTCGTGTGCGGTCACGACCGCGACGCCACCCTGGATCGTCGTCGTCACGGTCCACGCGAGCGTGCGGTTCCGCGTCGCTTGATCGATCGCGTCGTCGTAATGAACCGCGCGCTCGTAGTACGACGGCAGCACGCGCGACGCGCCGTGATGCGCCTCACCGATCAGGACTCCGGTCGCGATGATGTTGGCGGCGAGCAAGCCCACGATCGCGAAGATCCACTTGGTTGCAGCAGTCATGGTCCACCTCGATCGGGCCCGAATAGCGTGAGGTCGAGGATCCGCTCGTAGTCGCCCTCGTCGGTGACCCGGATCTTCGCCGGGAGCTTGCCGTGCACGAACCTGGTCGGCGCGACGTCGACGAACAGCGGCACGTCGATCGCCTTGTGCGGCGCTACCTGCCACGCCGGCAGCGCGGACCGCAGCTCGCCGATGCGGCCATCGACGAGCGCGAAGTGATACCGCCGCGGTCCGTCGGACTCGTTCTCGATCTTGATCCGGATCTCCGACGAGATGCGCCCGTCCGGCAGCTCGACGAAGCTCGGTCCCGACAGCCGCTCGACCCACACCTCGGTCCCGGTGCGATGCGCGACCGTCCACACCAGCGCGGTCGCCGCGGCGGCGAGCAACGCCGGGTACACGATCGTGCGTATGCGCAGGAGGTGACGGCCCTTGCCGGCGAGCTCGTCCTGCGACGTGTAGCGGATGAGCCCGCGCTTGCGCCCGACCTTGTCCATCACGGTGTCGCAGGCGTCGATGCACTGCGCGCAGCCGACGCACTCCATCTGCAGGCCGTCGCGGATATCGATCCCGGTCGGGCACGTATTCACGCACGCCCCGCAATCGACACAGTCCCCGCCCTGCACGACCGGCAACTTCTTCTTCAGCGGGTGGCGCGGCTCGCCGCGCGTGCGGTCGTAGCCGACGATCAGCGACTGGCGATCGAGCAGCACCGACTGCAGCCGGCCATACGGGCACGTGACGATGCACATCTGCTCGCGAAACCAGCCGAAGTCGAACAGCATCAGCGCCGCCACGCCCATGACGAGCGTGAATCCACCGGGGTGTTCCAGGGGCGACTCGAACACCCACCGCTCGAGCCGGTCGGTGCCCACGAAGTACGCGAGGAACACGTTCGACAGCGCGAACGCGATCGCGGCGAAGATCGCCAGCTTGAGGCCGCGCCGCCACCACGTCACGCGCTGGCCGCGGCTGCCTTCGAGCCAGCGCTCGATCGGCCGGAACACGAGCTCGAGGTAGACCGTCTGCGGGCAGCCCCAGCCACACCACACGCGCCCGAACAGCGCGGTGACGAGGAACACCGCGCTGACGACCGTGATCCCGAGCAGCGCGAGCAAGAACCCGTCGCTCGGCCGGAACACTCCGCCGAACAGCGAGATCTCGCGGGTCACGAGGTCGATCAAGACCGCGGGCCGTCCGCCGATGTGGATCCGAGGCAGCAGCACGAACAGCGCGATCAGCGTGTAGCCGACGATCCGGCGACGCGTGAGGAACCTGCCGCGGGCCAGCCTCGGATGCAGGAAGTTGCGCGAGCCGTCGCGATTCATCGTCGACAGCACGCGCTCCTGCGGCAGGTTGTGGGTCACTTGAATGCCTCGACCGGGTGGCCTTGCTGCTCCTTACCCGGGATGTTCTTGCCGCGCAACGTGGTCACGAACGCCGCGACCGCGAGCACATCGGTCGCCGGCATCTGCTCGCCCCACGCCAGCATCGCCGTGCCCGGCACGCCACCGCGCACGGTCGTATAGATGTCCATCCGCGTCGAGCCGTGGATCTGGTACAGGTCGGTCAGGTTCGGGCCGATGAGGCCGTGCCCGTCGGCGGTGTGACACGACACGCACCGCGCCGCGAAGACCGCCGCGCCGTGCTGGAGGACCTGGGGATCCCGGGCATCGCGCGCCAGCATGTCCTCGGAGACGTTCGCGGCCTCGGCCGCATCGCGACGCGCCTTCTTGCCGTCGTAGTCCGCGAGCGCGGCGCGATACGTCTGGTCGGGGGTGTTGCCCCACTTGCCGACGTGAAACCAGACGATATAGCCCGCCGCGAACACGATCGAGCCCCAGAAGATCGCGCGCCACCACCCGGGCAGCGGGTTGTCGTACTCCTGGATGCCATCGTACGAGTGCGACATCAGCCGCGCGTTGTCGGGATCCACCGGCGCCTCGGCCGCGGCGACCAGCGGCGCATCGGGGGTGGTGCTCACGCTCATGGCCGGCCTCCCGCGTCGTCGGCCAGCGGCAGCTGCGCGCACTCCGCGTGCTCCGCGGCGCGACGCTTCCCGCCGTGACGGAACGCGACCGCCGTGAACACCGCGAGGAACAGCACGAGCGACAGCTCGGCGTACTGAGCCGGAGTGAGCGCGGACACGAGCTCGGAAAGTCTGATCATGACGGTCTCCTCAGCGGTCTCAGCGGGTCATCGCGAAGTGCGCGGTGGCCTTCCCATCCGCGCCCACCGTGATCTTCTGGGCGGGTGCCTTGAGCTTGGGGTTCCACACGTCGAGCTCGTAGGTCCCCGCCGGCAGTCCCGCGATCGAGAACTTGCCGTCGGCACCGACGGTCGCGGAGAACCGGTTCTGACCGACGAACACGTACGCGAGCATCTCGGGGTGGAGCTTGCAGACCTGGCTGAACACGCCCTCCTTCTTGAAGACCTGATCCTTGGTCTTGCCGGTGCCCCACGTACCGAGGTCGTAGCCGCCTTCGGGCGACATCACGTTGTGATCGACCTTGTCGTTGTTGTGGAACCTGATGCTGTCACCGACCATGAGCAGCGCGATGTGCGGCGTGAACTCCATGCCCTTCTGATCGATCTCGACCGTCGTCGGCGTGGCCTTTTGATTTGGCACCGCCTTGACGTACACGATCGTGTCCTTGAGGAACTTCGCGGGAGTGGCCTCGACGCTCCCCGTGACATCAGCGCGAGCCGAACCAGCTGCGGCGACCAGGGTCGCGACGAGAACAACAGACTTGATCTTCGACATGATGGTGCTTCTTTCGTTCAAAACGCTGCCCAGAGCTGCAGCTGGACGGACTCGATCTCGGTGACCTTCGTGCTCACGTCGGCGGGAGCGGCTGCCAGGCCCGCCGCTCCCCAGCCCGCATCCGGCGCGCCCATCGCTTGCTCGATCGGCGCGGTCAACGTGAACTTGAGGTTCGGGCGCACGAGCGCGACGACACCGGGCACGATCCGGAGATCGGATACCGCGGTTCCACCTTCCGGCGAGACCCGCAAGTACTCGGCGCGTCCGCCGACCGCCAGCCATGGATAGACGAGGTACGAGAACTCGTTCCACTGCGACAGCGTGGACGTGGTCGGGGCAGTCGAACTCACGTGGTCGTCGGTCTGGTAGAACACGCCGCTATCGAGCTCGAGCTCCGCCAGCTGCGCACGAATCGCGCCGCCGAACGTCAGCGCGACATCCTTGGTCAGCGCCGGATCCACCGGCGGCATCGCGGTCGGATCGCCGGCGTCGTTGAACCGCGACACCGAGCGGTACATGAACGCGTCGATCGTGATCGCCTGCTCGTGCTCGAGGTCCTGCGGCACGTTGTTGGTGTTCTCGCCGTCGAGGTTGGCGCCGCCGAGCTTGTAGCCGACGTGGCCGTAGAAGTTGGCGCTGTTGCGGGTGTCGACGTTCGTGCCCGCCACGAGGCCGGCCGAATAGCTCAGTCGATCGTCGGCGACCACGCCGTTGACCTCGAGCCCTTGGTGGTTGTCGTTGAACACGAACGGATCGCTGGTCGCGCCGTACAGGCCGGTGACCGGGACCTGCGTGATCATCATGTCGGCGAAGTAGCTGCCGTGCGGCTGGAAGCTCGTGTACGAGCCGATGCGCTTGCCGACCGCGACGTTCAGCGCGTGCGCCGGGCCGACGAGGTCGTTGAAGAACAACGCCGCGGTCTCGACCTCGAGGCCGCCGTCGGCCGCGGTGAGCTCGCTGTAGAACGTGATCGTGTCGTCGATGCTGCCGGCGGCCCACAGGTGAGCCTCCTCGACGAGCCCGTCCATGTTGAACGCCGCGCCGTTGTCGGCTGCGCCACCACCCGATGCCGTGTCGGGGTGGAAGATCGCCTGGCCGTTGACGCCGATCGCGAGCGGCGGGAACGACGACAGGAGACCCGGCCATACCGAGTCCGGGAACGTCTTCTTCTGGGCGTCGGTGCCGAGCGCGACCGGCTCGGCCTTCACCACGTCGCTGTCGATGCCCGGAAACCGAAACCCGTTGCGGCGGAACTGCTCGCCGAACGGATTCAGCTTGGGGAAGATCGTGTGGCAGGTCGTGCAGCTCGTCTTGTACTTGCGCGCGAACGCCGGGACCGCCGCGGCTCGGTGTGCCGAACCGGCGATGGCGACGAGGATGACGATGGATGCGAAACGTTTCATCTGGAGCCTCACGGTGCGGGGTGGAGCGACTGCACGTGCGTGCAGCTCGGCGCGCGGCGCAGCCCATCGGGGTTGGCTGCGTGGTTGCGAAGGGTCACGGGGTGGGTCCCTTCGTGGCGGGCGCCTGCTTGTCGAGCTTGATGTCCTGACCGAGCCGCTGCATGTACGCGATCAGCGCGAGGACTTCCTTGTCTTGCACGTCGCTCGGTCCGCCCTCGGTGCGGAGCTCGGCCAGGTACTTCGCGGCCTGGTCGCGCGCCAGCCTCGGCGCGTGGTCGAGCGCCTGGGCGTCGTACGGCACGCCGAGCATCGCCATCGCGTCGACGCGCTTCTGGATCACGTCGTAGGGAATGTCGTCGGTCAGGAGGTGCGGGTAGCTCGGCATCACCGAGCCGGGTGACGTCGAGCGCGGGTCGTCGAAGTGGCGCAACAGCCACAGCTCGTCGCGCCGACCACCCTCGCGCGCGAGGTCGGGCCCGGTGCGCTTGCTGCCCCACAGGAACGGATGGTCGTAGACGAACTCGCCCGGCTTCGAGTACTCGGCCGGCTGGCCGTTCTGGCCGTAGCGCACGGTCTCGTCGATGAACGGACGGAGCATCTGCGAGTGGCAGTTGAAACAACCCTCGCGGATGTAGATGTCGCGGCCGTAGAGCTCGAGCGGCGTGTACGGCTTGACGGTCTTGATCGTCGGGACGTTGTCGCCGATGAGGAACGTCGGAAGGATCTCGAACAGCGATGCGACGATCACGGCCACCGCGACGAGCACGGTGAACAGCGCCGGCAGGCCTTCCCACTTACGGTGCCAGTGCATAGGGTGCTTGGGCTCGGCCGCGCGCTCGAGGATCGCTTTCTCCTTCACTTCGGCCAGCTTCGCCGCGCGGATCATCGGCGGCACGGTGACCTCGACGTCCGCGTACGTCGCGGGCCGGGTCTTCCAGGTCCTGATGATGTTGTAGACGCCGATGCCGAGGCCCGAGATGTAGAGCGCACCGCCGAACGCGCGCATCCAGTACATCGGGATGAGTCGCGTCACGGTCTCGAGGAAGTCGGGGTACTGCAGCCGGCCGGTGTCATCGAAGGCGCGCCACATCAACCCCTGCGTGATGCCGGCCGCCCACATCGCGACGACGTACAGCACGATGCCGATCGTCGCGGTCCAGAAGTGCAGCGTCGCGAGCTTCTTCGAGTACAGCTTCGTCTGGTACAGCCGCGGCACGAGCCAGTACGTCATGCCGAACACCATGAAACCGACCCAGCCGAGCGCGCCGCCGTGGACGTGCGCGATGTTCCAGTCGGTGTAGTGCGACAGCGCGTTGACGCTCTTCACCGACAGCATCGGGCCCTCGAACGTCGACATGCCGTAGAACGTGATGCCGACGACGAAGAACTTGAGGACCGGATCCTCGGCGACGCGATTCCACGCGCCGCGCAGCGTGAGCAGGCCGTTGATCATGCCGCCCCACGACGGCATCCACAGCATCACGCTGAACACCATGCCGAGCGTCGACGCCCACTGCGGCAACGCCGTGTAGTGGAGGTGGTGCGGGCCGGCCCAGATGTAGATGAAGACCAGCGACCAGAAGTGCAGGATCGACAGCCGGTAGCTGAACACCGGGCGCTCGGCCGCCTTCGGGAGGAAGTAGTACATGAGCCCGAGGAACGGCGTCGTCAGGAAGAACGCGACCGCGTTGTGGCCGTACCACCACTGCATGAACGCGTCCTGGACGCCGGCGTAGATCGAGTAGCTCTTGAACGCGCCGGCCGGGATCACGAGGTTGTTGAAGATGTGAAGGATCGCGACCGTGACGATGGTCGCGATGTAGAACCACAGCGCGACGTACAGGTGCTTCTCGCGGCGGTTGCGCACCATCGCGAAGAAGTTGACGGCGAACGTGACCCACACCACGGCGATCGCGAGATCGATCGGCCACTCGAGCTCGGCGTACTCCTTGGCCTGCGTGAACCCGAGCGGCAGCGTGATCGCGGCCGCGACGATGATCATCTGCCAGCCCCAGAAGTGGATCTTCGACAGGGTCGCGAGCGGCCGCGCCTTGAGCAGCCGCTGCGACGAGTAGTACACGGCCGCGAAGATCGCGTTGCCCGCGAACGCGAAGATCACCGCGTTCGTGTGCAGCGGTCGCAACCGGCCGAACGTGAAGTACGGCGCGAAGTTCAGGCGCGGAACGGCCAGCTGCAGGGCGATCCACAATCCGACCAGCATGCCCACGGCGCCCCATACGAGCGTCGCGGTGAGGAATCTTCGAACGATCGCGTCGTCGTACTTGAGGGTCTCGTTCGTTGCCATCGCGCACGTCCTTCGCAACCCCCGTGCCGGGCGCAAGAGGCGCGCGCGGACTGGTTCGCCGCAGGAACTGCGGTGCGGTGAAACGGCAGTGCAGAAGCTGCGCGTTCGCGCCTAGGACAGGGCGGCTACGCCTGGCACGTCGCCTGCTGTACACGCACCCATGGCAGCGCCACATTCGTTGAGCTGGACGATCCCGTTCCACGTGATCATCTGGACGACCTTGTTAGTCGCTCTGATCATGGTGATGGCCGTGATCCTGATGCACTGATCTCGGATCTAGAGATAGCGCTTCGTAGCTTCGGCGATCGGATCCGCCACGCAGATCCGGTTCGACGCGTGGGGAATCGTGTCGCACGTGATGATGCCGGTCGCGCCTGCCGCGACCAGCTCGTCGTGAACCGCGTCCGCGAACACGGCGTGGATCGCCACGCACATCGGTGCGGCGCTGCCGGCCTCGCGCAGCCGGCGGGTGGCGGCGACCATCGTCTTGCCGGTCGATACGATGTCGTCGATCACCACAGGCGTGTGGCCATTCCACTCGCGCGACGGCTCGCTGACCGAGACATCGCGATCGCCGCGGCGGGTCTTCTCGAGGATCACGAACGGCGCATCGCAGCTCGACGCGACCGCCGACACCCACTGCTCGCTCTCCGCATCGGGGCCCACCAGCACCGGGTCCTTCACCTCGCGGCGTACCCAGTCCGCGATCGCCGGAGCCGCGTGCGCGATCGCCGTCGGGATCGTGTAGATGTGGCCGAGCGACGCGTGGCGATGGAGGTGCGGATCGACCGTCACCATCCAGTCGACCGTGCTCGACACCATGCGCGCGAAGTACGCCGACGTCACGCCCTCGCCCGGTTGGAACTGGACGTCCTGGCGCATGAACGCGAGGTACGGCGCGACGAGTCCGACGCGCTTGGCGCCGAGGTCGCGCGCGGTCGCCGCGAGGAACGCGAGCTCCAGGAACCGCTCGGCCGGGCTCGGATACAAGCTGCCGACGATGACGACGTGGTCGTCGACCCGATCCATGCGGATGTAGATCTCGCCGTCGGGAAATCGTCGCAGCTCGATCGGGACGTGGTCGATCCCGAGGCGCTCCGCTAGCTTCGAAGCATGCGCTTCGCTACCAGGGAGTGCGGTGACGACAGCCACCGCGGAAGCTTATCAAACGTCGGCGCGCTACAGCGCCTTGAGCGGCGTCAAGTGCAGGAGCGTCGGGATGACCTTGCCGCTCGTCACGATCGACATGTGCTCGTACTGTGACCGGATGTACAGGAGCTTGGCGTTCTTCTGACTGCGCGTGAAGCCGCTCACGGAGGCCGGCATCTTTTCGCGCGCGACGGCAAACTTGTACTTCTTCGAGAACGCGGCGGACTCGGTCGCGGTCGACGCGCCGACCACGATCAGCTTGTGCTCGTCGGCGCGCTTGCCGTTGCCGATGTACTCGTCGAACGCCGACTCGCCCGCGTACATCGCATCGAGCAGGATGATCTGCTCGACGAGGCGGTGATCGACCCATTGCATGATCGTGCGAAACGCCCCCGAATGCCCCATCACGATGACCGGGCCATCCGGCAGGTGGATGTTCGCGCGCGACACGGCGTGACGCAGATCCTTGAGCGCGGGCCAGTTGACACCGTCGTCGTTCGAGGCCGGCGCGTCGGGCACGATGAACAGCGCGTTCTGGTGGCTCGCGCGGAACTGACGCGCCAGCTCGTGATCGCGCCACGCCCCGTCGGCGTCGGTCCAGTAGCCGTGGATGTAGACGACCGTCCCGGCGGTCTCGCGATCGTAACCGTCGGGAACCCACACGTGGACCGCGCCCTGGCTGGTCACGATGCGCCAGTGCTTGCCGCCGGCGACCGTGTCTTCCTTCTTGTCGAGCTTGCCATCGCTGTCCTCGTCGTCGGCGCGGCGCGACCGACCGACGTGCGGCTGTGGCGTGGTGAGCCGCGCCTTCACGGCGTGTTTCGGCTTCGGGGTCTTCGAGGTCGGAGGTGGGGTCGGGGTTGGGGCCGTCGGATCCGGCGCCGGTGCTGGATCGGGCTCGGCGGCGCTGGTCTCGTCGGGCGTGCCCGGGTCTTCGAGCGTGCTCGTGGTCGTCGCGGGCTCGTCTGCGAACGCGGGCGTGGCAGCGAACAAGAACAGAGCGGCGACGGCGAGCTTCATTTCTTCGGATCCTTGGCTTTCGGCGCGGGCGGCGCCGGGGGCGGAGCCGGCGCCGTGATCATCAGATGAACGTGCTTGTCGATATCGGGGTAACCGTACCGAAAGGGCAACTTTCGTTTCGGTTGCGACGTCCACAGCTTCACCATCGCCTCGCTGACGTTCTTGTCGGCTTCCTCGAGAAACGCGCCCGTGAACGTGCCGTACGTGGTCTGCGTGAAGTTTGCCTTCTTCGCCGCCTTCGGGGCGATGCCGGTCGAATCGGAGACCATCCACTGCATGTTCGCGAGCAGGTAGTCCCGGATGCCGGAGAAGCCGTCGTTCCAGATCAGGTAGCTCGCGGCCTTCGTCATCGCGACGATCTTGCCCTTGCTCTGGAGGTACTTGTCGAGCCCCGAGCCCTTGAACGCCTTGTTGCCGAGGTTCCACGCGATGTGGCGATGGACCACGAGCGGCGCCTTGGCGTCGCCCGCCTTCCTGAACGTGAGCTCCATGTTCGTGAACGCCGGCGAGAAGTCGGTGTCGACCCAGCCGCCCTTGATCTTCTTCGCCTTCTTCGGCGCCAGCGCGTCGATCTCGGTCTGCGTCAGGTAGTGGAGCGTGCCGTCGTCGTTGACCGTGAAGAACACGAGCTTCACCGGCTCGTAGCCCATCGCGGTCATGCCGGTGAGGTGAAAGCTCAGCTGGCCGGGGATGCCGCCGACCTCGAGCTTGCGCATGTTCTCGCTCGTCGAGTCGTGGAGCGCGAGCAGCCCCTCGATCGCGGCGCGGTAGTTCCCGAGCGCTTCGCGCAGCGCCGCTTTCTTGTCGAGCTTCGCGAGCCGTGTCGGATCGCCGGCGTGCTCGAGCGAGATCGTGGTGATGTCGCGCGCGTCGGGATACGTCACCAGCGCCGACGCGAGGTCGCCGCCGCCGAACGGGTACACGACCGTGGTCGGCAAGTTTGCCGGTCGCAGCGGCGCGAAGAACGCCGCGGCCGGGGTCGCGTACGTCTTGTTGAACTCCTCGTAGCGCTTCGCCATGTCGGCGCAGTGCGCGTCGACGGTCTTCGCGTCGAGCCCGGCGGGCAGCGCCTCGGTGCTGCCGCAGGCGACCACGCGGTAGTAGAGCTTCGCGTCGCTGATGAAGTCGGCAGGCCCCTCGTCGGCGCGCGCCGCGCCCTGGGTGGCACAGAGGACGGCGACGACCGCGGGCAGGAACATGGACCGTAGATTCTTCATACGCTGACGTGATCGACGACGCGATTTTCTGACTAATTCACGTCGCCGCGCACGGCCACGGCGCCCGGCTTCGGCCCGATGAGGGTGTGCACCACCGCACGGGCGACGTCCTCGCCCTTCGCGTCGCGGAGCGTCACGGGAACATCGTAGGAGGCACGCGCGTTTGTCTTGACGGCTGGCGGCTCGCCGATGGCGGTGATGGTCCCGCGCGCCTTCTTGACATACTCGATGTCGAGCCCGCTGACGATGAACCGCGCGTCGTCGGGGATCGAGTAGGCCACGGCCACGCTGCCCGTGAGCTCGGCGAGGTTCACGAGCGCGACCGCGTGGACGCAATCGAGGTGGTTCCGCACCGCGCGGCGATCGGCCATCGTGGCCTCGCAGTAGCTGGTGCGCAGCACCGCGATCTGGGCGTGGATCGTGCCCGAGTACGGAGCCATCGTGCCCATGAGCCGCGCGAAGATCGCCTTGCCACCGGGCATGACCGACAGCACGTTCCAGGCGTGCTTGATCATGTTGGCGTTTCCGTCGAGCTTGCCGGTCGGCAAGAGCTTGCGGAGAGGTCCCAGGCGGTCGACCAGTGGCATCGGCGGACCATACCGGATCCTGGTCCTCAACAACTGCCAATTTTGAAGAACCACAGTAGGATGCGGGCGTGACCCGGATCCTCTTTTTAGGTGGTTTCCTGGCGGCGGCGTGTAGCTCGCCGTCGAAGCAACCGATGACGCTCGAGCAGATGATCGCCGCCGACCCGCTTCCCCTCGCGAAGGGCGCGAAGTGGACCTACAACGTCACCGTCAAACGCTACGACCCGGACTCCGACAAGGAGACCTCGAAGACGCTGACGTGGACGACCGAGGTGCTCGACGCACGTGAAGGCAACGGCGTCACGGCGTTTCGCGTCAAGGGCTGGCCGGACGACCTCGCCGCGCTCGAGGACAGCAGCGCCACGCCCACCGCGACCGAGCGCACGCTCCTCCGGTCCGGCAACAACTTCATGTTCGGCACGTCGGCCGAGCCGACGCTCGAAGGCGCCGAGGGCTGGTTCACGTGGCCGGTGATCGACGGCCAGAAGATCTGTCCGAAGCGCGAGATGGTCTACTGCTGGCAAGTGTCGGCGGTCGAGACCGGCTACGCGCTGTCGTTCTACACCGGCCCCGACGAGAAGACGTTCGAGCTCGAGCCCGGAACGGGCGTGTCGCGCTTCCACTACGCGCACCATGGCACCACGAACGAAGTCGAAGCGAAGCTCGCGTCCTACACCAAGGGCAAGTAAGCACGCTTCATCCGACACCTACCCGTTCCGGCAGCATTGCACCGACGAGCCCAGGCTCGTACAGTCGTGATCGATGAAGCCGGTGATGAACTACCTGATCCCGACCGTGATCGAGCAGACCCACCGCGGTGAGCGGGGTTGGGACATCTTCTCGCGACTGCTCAAGGACCGCATCGTGTTCCTGGGCACCGCGATCGACGATCAGGTCGCGAACGTCGTGATCGCGCAGCTCTTGTTCCTCGACTCCGAGGAGCCGGAGAAGGACATCATGCTGTACATCAACTCGCCCGGCGGTCACGTCTCGGCGGGTCTCGCGATCTACGACACGATGCAGTACCTCCACTGCGATGTCGCCACGATCTGCATGGGCCAGGCGGCGTCGATGGGCAGCTTCCTGCTCGCCGCCGGCACCAAGAGCAAGCGCTACGCCCTGCCCCACTCGCGCGTGATGATCCACCAGCCGCTCGCCGGCTTCCAGGGTCAGGCGACCGACATCGAGATCCACACCAAGGAGATCTTGAAGACGCGCGACACGCTGAACGAGCTCTATTCGAAGCATACGGGGCAGCCGATCGACAAGATCAAGCAAGACACCGACCGCGATAACTTCATGTCGTCCTCGCAGGCGAAGGAGTACGGCATCATCGACGAGGTCTTGATCACGGCGAAGAAGAAGCCCGACGAGAAATCCGACAAGAAGTAAGCTACCCTGTAGTCGAGATGGCGATCGAGAAGCGTGATGGGGCGTCCAGCCTGACCTGCTCCTTCTGCGGCAAAGCGCAGAAGGAGGTCAAGAAGCTGATCGCCGGACCGACCGTCTACATCTGCGACGAGTGCATCGGCCTCTGCAACGACATCATCGCCGAGGAGATCGAGAAAGAAGATCAGTCCTACGGGACGTCCTCGATCCCGAAGCCGGCGCAGATCAAGAAGGTCCTCGACGAGTACGTGATCGGCCAGGACCGCGCGAAGAAGATCCTCGCGGTCGCGGTTCACAACCACTACAAGCGCATCGATCACAAGCAGACCGGCCAGTCCGACGAGGATGTCGAGCTGCAGAAGTCGAACATCTTGCTGCTCGGGCCCACCGGCTCCGGCAAGACGCTGCTCGCCCAGACCCTGGCGCGCATCCTCAACGTGCCGTTCGCGATCGCGGATGCCACGAACCTCACCGAGGCCGGGTACGTCGGCGAGGACGTCGAGAACATCATCGTCTCGCTGCTGCAGAACGCCGATCACGACATCGAGCGCGCGCAACGCGGCATCGTCTACATCGACGAGATCGACAAGATCGCCCGCAAGAGTGACAACCCGTCGATCACGCGCGATGTCTCCGGCGAGGGCGTGCAGCAGGCGCTGCTCAAGATCATCGAGGGCACCACGGCCTCGGTCCCGCCGAAGGGCGGTCGCAAGCATCCGCAGCAGGAGTTCCTGCAGGTCGACACCACGAACATCCTGTTCATCTGCGGCGGTGCCTTCACCGGCATCGAGGACATCATCGAGAACCGCATCGGCCAGAAGCTCATCGGCTTCGGCGCCGGCATGAACACCAAGGTCGAGCACAACCAGTGGGAGCTGCTCCAGGAGATCGAGCCCGAGGATCTCCTCAAGTACGGCATGATCCCCGAGTTCATCGGCCGCCTGCCCGTGATCGCGCCGCTGCACGAGCTGTCCGAGGAGGCGCTGGTCCAGATCCTCACGCAGCCGAAGAACGCGCTCGTGAAGCAGTACCAGAAGCTGTTCGAGATGGACGGCGTGAAGCTCAAGTTCGGCAAGGGCGCACTCGTCAAGGTCGCGAGCATGGCGGCGCTGCAGAAGAGCGGCGCGCGTGGACTGCGCGCGATCCTCGAATCGGCGCTGCTCGACATCATGTACGAGACCCCCGGTCAGTCCGTGAACGAGGTGATCATCAACGAGGACGTGATCGAGAAGCACGGCTCGCCGCTGATCACGTACTCGAAGGATGCCAAGGACTCGTCAGGCACCAAGGTCGCCGAAGGCTGAGCTCGCGATCGCGCGCTCGCCTCATGGTTCTCTCATCTGGCCGCTGCTAGCGTTTCGACATGTCGAACCGCCTGCTCGCGTGCCTCGCCGTCGCACTTCCGCTGTCGTGGTCGGGCGTCGTCCACGCCGGCGATGCAAAGCAGGCCCCGGACTGCCCGGTGGCCGTCAGGAACGCGATCGACAAGGCCTTCCCCAAGGCGACGATCTCGAAGTGCAAGGCCGAGCGCGAGAAGGGTCACGACCAGTTCGAGGTCGTGCTCACGAAGGCCGATGGCGCGAAGGCCGAGGTCGACGTCGCCGCGGACG
>Ga0326726_10000689_pt1 | contig 30788 bp, 22 predicted proteins | sample MHFenrmetagenome_2_FD_207603 | JGI IMG/M metagenome (GOLD analysis project Ga0326726, IMG submission 207603) | Lab enriched peat soil microbial communities from Michigan Hollow, Ithaca, NY, United States - MHF15MN | ecosystem: Environmental > Terrestrial > Soil > Wetlands > Peat | place: USA...
GTATTTCCAAAACCGGGGCTGGACCGTGCGCGCGCTTTCCTTTCCCCCGTTGCCCGATGCGCCACGTGTCGAGCCGTTGTCGTTCGCCGGCCTCCCGCGCGCCCTCGGCATCTGGTTGGGTCGTGGGCGGGTGCGTCGTGTGATCGATGAGTTCCATCCCGACATCACCAGCGCCCTTTATCTCCCCGACTACGGTTGGCTGGCAACGCTGGCTGGGGCGCAGCCGCTTGCCCTCTCGGCGTGGGGATCGGATGTTCTCGTCGCCCCACACAAGTCGGTATTCCACAGGCGACGAATTGAGAAGATCGTGCGTCGTGCCGATCACCTGTTCGCCGACGCGAGCGTTGTCCGCGATGGGCTGATCGGACTGGGCGCCCCGCCGGACCGCATTTCCGTCGTCCCGCTCGGTGTCGACGATGCCTTCCTCAAGGCAGGGGAGAAGCAGCCACGAGATGGAATCGTGCCGCTGGTCGTGGTCCACAATCGCCGCCTCGAACCAGTGTATCGGGCCGAGACCTTTGTGCGCGCCGCGTCGCGACTGCAAGCCGAACGTCCCGGCCTCTTTCAATTCCTGGTTCATGGACAAGGCTCGGAGCGTCCTCGCCTCGAACGACTGGCAAGTTCCCTCGGCTTGAGGGACGTTCTAACCTTCCAAGGTTGGCTCCCACCCGATCAGCTTCCGGCTGCGCTCGCACGGTGCGATATCTATGCGTCCTGTGCCTCCTCCGATGGAACCAGCGTCTCGCTTCTCGAGGCGATGGCCGCGGGCTGCCTGCCGATCGTGACCGATCTGCCGGCCAACCGCGAGTGGATCAACGATGGTGAAAACGGACTCTTGTATCCCGTTGATGACGATGCCGCGCTGGCCAAGCAGATCAAACGAGCTGCCGCTCCGGCTTTTCGCGCCACCGCGATTCCGCGCAACCGCGCCATCATCCGCGCGCGCGCCCGTTGGCAAACCAACATGCATGATGTTGAATCGCAATTGATGGAGACGATCCGGCGTTTCCGCGCTCGCTGACCATGCCTCGGCTCCTGCTCATCACCTACTACTTCCCGCCCTGGGGCATGGGGGGCGTGCAACGTGTCGCCAAGTTCGCGAAGTACCTTCCCGAATTCGGCTGGGATATCACCGTGCTCACTGTCGATCCGGGAAAGTACCATCAAGACGACCCCTCGCTTCTTGCCGATATCCCATCGTCGGTGCGCGTCGAACGAATCGCCTACCGCGAGCTCGGAAGCCGCGCCGCTCAGGCGCAGGGAATGACGCGCTCGCTGTCTCGATTCGCCGGGCGGTTGATCTCCTGGCCCGATCGCCATCGCGGCTTCGAGCGGTTGGCATTTCGCCGCGCCGTGGAATTGCACCGCGAGAACTCGTTCGATGCCGTGATGACCTCGTCACCGCCACCATCGATCCATCTTGCGGGATTACAGCTCGGCCAGACGATTCCCTGGGTCGCCGACTTCCGCGATCCATGGCAGGCCCGCTTCGGTGATTTCGGACCGACGCCACTACATGCCTGGTACAACCGGGCGCTCTACGCGCGACTTGTCCGCAGAGCCGATGCTGTCGTTGCCGTCACTCCGGAATTGGCGACAGTCTTGAGTCGCGTTCGTGGAAATAGTGACGTCGTTGCCATTCCGAACGGCTACGACGAATCTGATTTTTCTGGGGTCGCAACGACCGGCCGCGCGCCCAATGAGTTGCTGATCGTCTGCCCCGGCACATTCAGCGAATTCTCCGATCCACGGCCGATTCTTCGCGCGATTGCGAGCTGGCGCAAGAGCGAGAACCGGCGAGTACGTGTCGTTCACGTCGGCCATGCGCTGGGCGTCGAAGTGGCGCGTGCCGCACAGGATTGCGGGATCGGAGATATCTTTGAGCAGACCGGCTACATCCCGCATCGCGATGCCATCAGTTGGCTACTGCGCGCCGATTTGATTGCCATCTCGTACGCCGACACACCCGCGCTCGCGGTTAGCGTTCCCGGGCGGATCTACGAGGCATTGCGTTCTCTCAAGCCGATCGTTGCCTTCACTGCGCCTGATGGCGCCCTGGCCCATCTCTTGTCCGATATTCCCGCCTGTTGGGTCGTCCCGACGCAGGACACCGACGCGGGAACGCGCGCGATCCATGAGGCATTGACCAGCGGAGTCATCCGACTGCTGGAATCAGTACAATCCTTCAGCCGCCGGAAGCAGGCGCAACAGTTGGCAGAGATTTTGGATTCTGCGACCCAAGGCCGGCAGGGGAGAGGCCGATGAGCGACGATCGCACCGTGGGCGTTGTGATCGTCACCTACAACTCCGCCGATGTTGTCGGCGCCTGCCTGGGATCCCTTCTGGGCGCGGCCTCAACGCCCATGCAGGTCGTGGTCGTCGACAATGATTCGTCCGATGATACCGGCGATTTGATTGCCGAACAATTCCCGCAGGTGACGTTGATCCGCAAAGATCAGAATCGTTTCTATGCCGCCGCCTCGAACCAAGGAATTCAGCGAGTCAGTGGACGCTACATCCTACTCTTGAATCCCGACACGATTCTCCCGGTCGGCGGCATCGATGCCCTGAGCATCTTTCTGGATTCCCACCCCGACGCCGCAGCCGTTGCCCCCCAGCTTGTCTATCCCAACGGCCGGAGGCAGCCATCGCTGCGCGAGTTTCCCGGCCTCGACACGCTTTGGTATGACTTGCTCGGGCTCGCCTTCCTCTTTCCCCGTTCGCGCACCTTTGGCCGCTGGCGCATGGGGTATTTCGATGGACAATCCGAGAGAGCGGTCGATCAGCCGATGGCCAGTTGCCTTATGATCCGACGCGAGGCGCTGCAGCAGGTCGGTTTGTTCGATGAATCCTACCCGATGTTCTTCAACGATGTCGATTGGTGCGCCCGTGTGAAGAACGCCGGACTCACGATCATGTACACACCGGACATCAAGATCACCCACCAAGGCGGCGCCTCGGTGGCCAAAGCCAAGATCCGCATGATCTGGATGAGCCACCGCGCCTACTGGCTGTATCTCTCACGTCTCCATCGCGGCCATCTCTTCAAACGCTTGTTGGTCGATCTCTCCTGGCCAGTCCTCGTGCTTGCCGCCATCCTCCGCTCGCTCTATTGGCTGATTGTACGCTAACCCAACACGTTTTTGGGCTCGACCTTGAATTGCGTCATCGCGAGGAGTCCCACCGTCCCGCGGAGCGGGACTGGGACGACGTGGCGATCTCTTCTTGTATGCAACGCCACATTGCCCAATTCTCGTCATCGCGAGTCCCTACTCGCCTCCAGGGCGCTGAGACACCCGCTCGCCGCGGCGGCTGGCGATCTCGCTTTTCGGGAATGAACAGGGGGTATGTAGGGTGGGTGCTCTGGCGATCCGCGGTGTCGAAAACCGCACCCGCCGTTATTGTTTGTTCCAAACCCGTAGGGGCGGGTCTAAGACCCGCCCGGGCCGATCTCAGATCGGCCCCTACAGCCAAGGTTGGACCGTCCGGGCGCACGTGCGTCGAAGAGGCACGCCCTATCCGAGGGGTGAACCCCTACAATGCGCAGGGATCGCAGAATTCGACGGCTGGACTCCCATCGCGAAACACCACATTGATCATCTTCACGACATCGACAAGATCAATGAGCTGACTGCAATCCACATCGTAAGGCAATCTCGTACAGTGCCGCATCGGGTCGCTCGTCGCAGCGACTCCGCGAAAGGCTACGTCGATGATCGCGGTGACATCGAGGATATTAGGTCCTACGCCGTCGCAGTATGGATCGGCATGGCACTGGCAGGCGCAGTCGCAGGAATCGCCGATACCATCATGGTCGCTGTCCATCTGGTCGGGATTGTAATCGAGTGGGCAGTTGTCGATCCCATCCAGTATGCCGTCCGCGTCCGCATCGTCGCTTAGGTTTGTGCATCCGTGGGCAGCAGCGACTCCGACTCCGACGAACCCAGCCTGAAACGTGGGCGAGACGATATCCGGTGGGGGGCCAGCGGTCACAAAGACCAAGTGATTCGCGGGAGCGATGCAGGTTGTATCGACCACGAGGATGCCCGGTGCGACTCCGATATTGCATGTAATCCGATAGGAGGGCAGACCTGGAGGGTCGATTCCCGGATCTAGCTCAACCTTCTCACCAATGCTAGGATCTCCTTCAGCAACGGTGGCAAGAAAAATGGCATCTGGGCTGACAAAGTCAGGTTTGGTCGATGCGGTATTCCACTGCTCGGTCACGCTGGGCCAGGAGAAGGGGCGTGCGCAGCCACTTGTCGAGTCGGACGGGGACGCGAATGTACGATTGGTCACGCTTCCGGCTGGCCATCGGCCGTCGGGATCTTCAAATGGCCCCAAGGGACTATTGTACATTCGGCCAGCCGGATCCATGAGCCGCACGAAAGGCCCGTTGGCCATGTACGCGCTCCCGTCACAGGTGCGGATTTCTAATGGAAGGACCGCAGCAATAATCGGGACGTCGTTTTCAAAATAGACACCGATGACGACGCCGATCGCGCCCGGAACCACGTAATCCTTCGATTCCACGCGCACGTGGTTCGCCCCGTTCACAGTGGACGCATGGGAGGCTAGGATTGCGCTTCCCACCAGGAACAGCCGGAAAAGCCGCCGCATCGTACACCTCCGAAATGCTGGCCGCATTACTGACGCGGCTATAAGAAACGACGCTATTTCAGATGGGGCAACAGAAGCGATGACAAAATCTTGCACAGCGGCGGCCGCACCCGCCGCTCGCCGTGCCAGGGGACTTAATCCTCTCCCCACGGGAGAGGTGGCTGAGTCGCCGAAGGCGGCGAAGCCGGTGAGGGCCAATCTGGAAATCGCGAGCGGCTACAAGTGGCGAGACACATGCGACCTGGCCCTCTCCGGTTTCGCTCCGTGGCCGGATCGAAGCCACCTCTCCCGAAGGGAGAGGATTAGAAACGAAGGCGTCAGACCGCCCCTACCGCACAATCACCATCTTCCTTACCTGCGCTTTCCCACCCGCCACCATCCGCGCGAAATACACCCCGCTGCCCAACTCGTGGCCCCTCTCATCGCGTCCATCGAATGAGATTGCCTGCGATCCGGCCGCGAGAATCCCACTATGCAGGCGACGTACTTGCCGTCCGAGCAAATCGTAGACGGCGATCTCGACCGCTTGCTCGACCGGATTATCGACCGTGATCACCGTGCCCGCATTGAAGGGATTGGGATAATTCGAGAGCGTAAGGTACGTCGATGGCAGGGCGCCATCGCCGTCGTTCACATCCGCAATGATGGAAAGTGGAATCGTGTCACACCAGACCCGGTCGCCCGACTTGCTTGCCGTCAGGATGGCGCTGGCGGCATACGGCAAACTGATCTCCACCGGCAACTGCCCGTCCGCGCCGGTCTGTCCCAGTACCCAGACGCTGTCGGCAATCGATAATGTGATCACAACACCCGCGCCGTTTCCTCCCGACTCGAACGCTTGCAGCGTCCAGTGGTTGATCCCGGGGGAGAAGGTGGCAGGGCCGGCAACATCCAAACTCTGTGGCAATTCCTTCCACACCGGCATCTCCGGATCGCCGTACAAGTTGTTGCCGAACACCAGATCGCGATACGATCCATACGCGAGCTTGGCCAAGGTCTGATACACACCCATGTGATTGGGCACCGTCGCGTCGGCCATGTACTCATAGAACTTCCGGGTCAGCTTGTACGACGTCGAGACCCATCCCCAACGCGACTGCCCGACAAAGGCCACGGCTCCGCCGCCGGGGATGAGCAGCATGCGCTCGGCCACCGAACGTCCCACCGGCTGTGAAGTCGGCGGCGAATCCAAGTCGAACCCGCCCTGGTCGCACGCCGCCGACAGATGAATGCCCGGCTGCGCCGGCAGGCTTAACTCGTTCAAGTGGCTATTGCCGTCGCCGTCGCTGCCCCCGGTGAAGACATAGGTGCGCGGCCATTCCATAATCCCCGCCGAACGCACCACAAACGCATCGGCGCGCCCATGCACAAAGTAGTTCACCCATCCCACGCCCTGCGCCAACGCCTGCGGGAAGGACTGCTCGGTCGGATACGATGGCGCCGGGTCGGCGCCCGAGGGCGCCTCGATCATGGAAGTCAGATCGTTGGTCCATCCCGACGGCATCGCCGTGACCACGTCGCCGTGTTGCCCGATTTCATTGTCCCAATCGCGAAATTGATCGGTCGAGACCGAAAGCGAATGGGTCAGATATGACGCATCCGCCGGGCCGCGCTCATAGTTGATGATCTTGTTGATCATCACCATCGCCTCGGCCGCGGATGCGAACGGAAGCCGCCCAACATACAACTCCGGGTAGATATTCGCCTGATCTCCGAAGAATTCCCCGTAGATCCCGTTGCCGTTCGCGTCCCAATTGCCATCCAACTCGGCGAAATACAGATCGCATTGCTCCAGACGGTACGGATCGCCGGCATAGGCCGAGTAATCGGCCAGGGCCACGCGCACCGGCGCGAACGTCTCATCGCCGCCCAATACTGCCCACTGCAATCCGGCAGTTCGCGCCGCTTTGAGATATTCGCGCACCGACTCCGCGGCATCCACCGCCGGGTACCGGCTCACAATCGCTTCGACCGTCGCCAATCCGGCGTTGATCCCCTTGCGCGCTTTCCACAGGACCAGTGGCCGCACCGCATTGGCCATTGCCTGCGATGTCACGACCACGTACTCGACACCCAGAGGCGGATCGTTCGGATAACTCCACGAGGGCGTTCCACTCGGCATGGCCGGCGTTAACGAGGCGCCAGGAGCGCCTGCGAACAACGCGACCGCCGCGTCGCGAAGCGGGTCGCCAACCGCCAGCGTGTCACTCGCCGACGGGCTCGGTGAGGGAGAGGCATCATCAACAACCGTGAGCGTCGCGCGCCGGACGATGATCAACTGCTGCGTCCGCGGCTGGTACGAGTACGGGCACCAACGCAACGCTTCAATCCCGCGCGACCCCATCTGGCCGAATCCATCCGCACGGATCGCGCTCGACGGAAACCACTGATTGGAATTATAGATTGCCGAGTCCGGAGCGACCATCGGTGGCGGCGTCGCCGTATCGCTGGTGACCTGGTCGAGTTGCCAGGGAGCCAGCGGGAGCGAGAGGGTAATCGTGTCCGCTTCCGCCACTCTGCACGTCAGCGTACTCGCCGCGCCGCAGGGCAGAGTCAGCGCCCGCCAAGGCAGGCAGGGTTCCCCAGCCGCGCCACGCAGATCATCCGCCGACCCCACAAGCCAGGCCGCTTGACCATCAGGCATCGGTTGGATCAGAATCGAGCTTGATTGATTGACTAACTCGAATGTCGCGGCCCCGGCAGTGCCGGCTGTGCCGGCAAGCGCAAGCACACCAACGAACAATGCCCAAAAACCGAGCCCCTTCCCCCCACGGACCATCGCCCCCTCCGACCGATTCGTCCCCTCTCCGGAACCGAACCGAGGCGGTCAAACGCAAGGGGCGTGCCGCAAGTCGGGAGGCACCTAGACCACAAGCCGCTCCTACATCGCCATTAATTACAACGCCTTATCTGCTTGTCAGAAATTCACATCGGCGGGTCGATCGCTCCGGGGGCAGCAGAACTCGCAAAGCTATGGGATTGAGACCACACCCTGACCACGTATCGCCAGAATCCCGCTAACACTCGGTCCGGTGGGAATTTCCGACGAAAATGTCGAAAAATCCCTTGCGTTGTGTCATTTGGTGTGGTTAAGTGGGGCCGAGTGGAGCTACCACTCGGAATCGCTGGCTCGCGTCTTATCTGTAAGCCGTTGTCTTATAAATTCTTGTGCAGTTTTGTGGCACATGGCAGTGTGGAAGAGTCTCTCAATTTCTAGGGTCAAAGGCGCTATGTCACCAATCGGACAGGGATTCTACGGTTCCTACGAGGGCAAGTTTGACGGGAAAAACCGTCTGGCTCTCCCGGCCAAGATCCGTTCCGCCGCCGATGGTGAATGGGCGCTGCTCTTCCTGTACATCACTCCCGAAACGTCGATCCGCATCCTTTCCGAGTCGGAGTGGACCCGTCTCCAGGGTCGTCTCGCCTCCTACGGTACCACCAACGAAGACGCCAATCGCTACTACCTGACTATGATGAATCTCTCCGCCGAAATCGGACTCGATTCCCAGGGCCGGATCTTGGTGCCCGAACGACTCCTCCGATTGGCGGGCGTGGATGACAAGCATCGTGACGTCAGCATCATGGGCATGGGCCACCGCATCGATATCTGGTCGATCGAGCGCATGGAAGCGTTCAAGCGCGCCCGCGTTTATGAAGTGGATGAGATCTTCGGGCCGTACCGGGAGGCGGCGAAAAGATTGGTTCTCTAAGAGGGCAGGGCAGGGGTGATCAAGCGGGGGCCGGCACACACGTGCCGGTCCTCGCCGATCAAATCCGGCGCGAACTGGTCACCAACACATCGGGCATCTATCTCGATGGCACCATCGGCGCAGGAGGGCACGCCGAAGTGATACTCGAAGCGCTAACCAGTCAGGGACGACTCATCGGATTCGATCGCGACCCGGAGGCCGTGGCCTCCGCGCGCGCCCGTCTGGCACGCTTTGGTGATCAGGCTCTCATCGTTCACGCGGACTACCGCAACCTGGCCGACTACTTCCGCCGCGCGGGCATCGACGAAATCCACGGGGCACTCCTCGACCTAGGGCTCTCGTCGCTGCAATTGGACAATCCGTCCCGCGGCTTCGCATACCGTTTTGATGGTCCGTTGGACCTCCGCTTCGACACCATGTCAGGTTCTCCGGCCTCGGCGTGGCTGGCGCAGGCCAACGAAGATCAAATCGCCGACGCCTTCCGCGAATTCGGCGAAGAACGACACGCGCGTCGCATTGCCCGTGCCATTGTCGTCGAGAAGGACCGCACGCCCGGCGGGATTCAAACCACGGCGCAACTGATCGCGATCATCCGTCGCGTCGTGCGCGGCGGCGGTCTCGAAGTCGGCCGCTCGGCCGCGCGCGTCTTCCAGGCGCTGCGCATCGTCGTCAACGATGAATTGTCGGCCATCGGTCCGGCGCTCAACGGTGCCATCGACATCTTGGCGGATGGCGGCCGCCTCGCCGTGATCGCCTACCACTCCCTCGAAGATCGCATCGTGAAAAACACCATGCGCGAGGCCGCGCGCGAATGCACCTGCTCGCCGGCCCTGGGGAAATGCACCTGCGGCGCCCATCCACGCGGCCACTTGGTTCAGCGCCGTGCGATTCGTCCGGATGACACCGAGATTCATCGCAACCCGCGCGCCAAAGCGGCGCGCTTACGGATTTTCGAACGCCGTCGTACCGCCGGAGGTGTGGCGTGATCCGTGCCCTCTGGCACAAAGCCCGCATGGTCGGGCCGATGTGGTGGGTCGTGGCCTTCATCCTCGCCACCGCCGGCGTCTGGCAACGATTCGAAGTCATGCGCATGGCTCGTCGCATCGATGAGACTCAGCGCCGCATCACCGAGTTGGGACGAGTTCGCGATCGGCTGCTCGCCGAAACTTCGACGCTCGAGTCGCGGGAACGCATCGAAGCGATTGCCGTCAACGATTTGGGTCTGCGGCCGACGACGGTGGCGCAACGCCGCACGCTGGAAGTTGACACGACAACGGTCAGGATGGCTGATGGTGAATAGATCGGTTACGGTTGGTGGGGGGTTGTTGCAGGGATAGCGCGGGGCCCGAATCGGGCGACGCACAGGGGACGCCAGGGATGGGTATCTACAGCACGACACAGGGAGCACGCAAAGTACGTCTCGCGGTGACATTCGCGCGCCGTCGGCGCGTGATTCTGGTCATTGCCGTGTGCGTCTGGGGGGCGGTTTGGGCCCGCGCGATCCAATTGCAGCTCGTCGCCAACGATCAACTCCGTGTCGAAGCGATGCAGCAGAGCGACCGGCGTGTCACACTGCCCGCGCCGCGCGGCGAGATGGTCGACCGTGAGGGATGTCTTCTGGCCATCAACGTCGCGGCTCGCTCGTACTTCGCCTATCCGCAACGCGAATCCTCGGCCGATCAGTTGGCCGCACGTTTCGCCTCGGTGCGTGGTTCCAGCACTCGATCGCTGGCCGGCGAATGGCGTGAGCGCGACAACAAGTTTACCTGGATGGTCCGCCGTTGCTCGGCGGAAGCCTCCGATCAGATCGACCGCTGGAAGATCCCCGGCGTCTACCCGACCTGGGAATACCAGCGCATCTACCCGCATCTGTTTCCTGGATTCGCCGGTCCCATCGGTTTCGTCAACGACACCATGGGCGGCGCCGCCGGCTTGGAAGACTACTACAACGACATTCTGCGCGGCACCGATGGCGAGGGTGTCTTCGTCGCCGATGCCAACGGTTCGCGCTTCGCGGTTGACCCCATTGCCGGGTGCCGTCCCGTCGCTGGTTCGCGCCTGCACCTGACGCTCGATGCCCGCTGGCAATCGATCCTCGGCGAAGAACTGATGGCGGCGGTCGAGAAATGGCATGCGAAATCGGGGATGGGCCTTTTCATGGATCCCCACACCGGCGCCATCATCGCCATGGTCGACGTGGATCCCGAGCGCCCGGTCAACGCGCCCGTCCTGAAGAACCGCCTGATCTCTGACGTCTACGAGCCCGGTTCGACCTTCAAGTTGGTGGCCTACTCCGGCGCCTTCTCCGACGGTGTCCTGCAACTGCGTCAGTATTTCGACGGCGGCGGGGGTTCCGGCACATTCTCTGGCAAGGTCATCCACGATGATCACCCGTGCGGCGTCCTCTCGACCGAGGACGCCTATGTCAAGTCATCCAACGTTATTGCCGCACGGGTCGGCAATCGTCTGGAACCGGGCCGGTTGGATTTCTGGTGTCGGCGCTTTGGTTTCGGGGAGAAACTGGGAATCGATCTGCCCGGTGAATCCCCCGGACGAATCGCTCAACAGAAGAACACTGAATTCAATATCGCCCAGCGTTCCTTCGGTCATGGCATCGCCATCACGCCATTGCAACTGGCGGTGGCCTACTCCGCCGTTGCCAATGGCGGGTACTTGGTCCGCCCGCACCTGGTCAGCGCGATCGAATCGGATGATGGCGCGATTCGCCGCATCCCGGTCGAAGGTCACCGCATCATCGCTCCCGAAGTCGCACTCTTGATGAAGAGGCTCATGCGCGGCGTCGTCGAACGTGGCACCGCCAAGGCGATTTACGACTCGGTCTTCACCTTTGCCGGAAAAACCGGCACCGCGCAGAAGCCCGATCCCAAGACCAAAGCGTACAGCAAGAACAAATTCATGGCATCGTTTGTCGGGTTCTATCCGGCCGATGATCCGCGTGTGCTGGGCTTGGTCATCCTCGATGAACCCGAGCCCGTCCATTACGGCGGCCTCACCGCGGCGCCGGTGCTGTTGAACACCGTGCGACGCGCCGCCTCCGACGGCGACGTGCCGGCCAGCGACTGGCAGGAGTATCGCCATCGCGAAATCGACTCGCTCAACTCCCGTCCCGAAGATTGGTCTGACCGCCTCGTGGCGGCGGTCGCGCCGGTGATTCGCACCTCGGTCGCGCACGCGGCGTCGACATCGCCTTCACAAAAAAGCGACCTGGATATTTCCAATGAGACGGACGGCGTCTACAAGGGTGTAACGGGGTGGGATAGGCTTCTGTCCTGCGCGCAGGCGGCGAAAGTGGAACGAGAATTGAAGCGGTCGATCCTGCCCGACTCCCTCAGAAGTGCCCCGGTCGCAGCCGTGACACCCGAATCCGATCCAACGGTCGTGAACTCCGGTCGCGCTCCAAAGACAGGGGAGCACGTGCAATAATGGCCGTCTCTATGAGCACCGCGAACGCCTCTGCGCGCACTCTGTCCGAACTGCTTCCCGGACGCGCGGTCCCGATCGAGATACCCGTCACCGGGATCTCTTACGATTCGCGCACCACGCAATCGGGCGACATCTTCTTCGCCCTGCCCGGAGCCAAGACCACCGGCGTGGACTTCGCCCGCGCCGCGGTGCAACGAGGCGCGGTCGCCGTGGTCGCGCCATCCTCTTTGGACTTAAGCGTTCCCGTCATCGTCGCCGACGAACCGCGCAAAGTCATGGCCGAGGTCTCGCACCGATTCTACGGTTTTCCGGATCGCACCATCGACCTGATCGGCGTCACCGGCACCAACGGCAAGTCGACCGTCGCCGCCGGCTTGCAGACCATCTGGGAAATTGCCGGCATTCCGGCTGGGCTGTTCGGAACGCTCTTCTATCGCTGGGCCAATCACAGCGAGCCCGCGTCGCGCACCACCCCCGAAGCGCCCGATCTCGACCGCCTCTTGGCGCGCATGCGCCAGGATGGCGTCAAACGCGCGGTGATGGAGGTCTCATCGCACGCGATCGTGCTCGATCGTGTCTGGGGGCTGCATTTCAAAGGCGGCATCTTCACCAATATCACACGTGATCATCTTGACTTTCACCATACCTTCGAGAACTACCGCGGCGTCAAGCGCATCTTCTTCGAGCGCCTTTCCGGCACCGGCGTTTTCGCCGCCATCAACGTTGAAGATCCGAACCACTCCCACTTCATCACCGCCTGTCCCGGCGCGCGCGTCATTCTCTATTCCGGCAGCGGCGAAGAAGTCGATGTGCATCTGGCCATCGTGGCGCACGATCTCGACGGGACCCAGGGGCGCCTCCTCATCGGCGGCGAGTCCTGGCCCTTCCGCACGCCTCTGTGGGGGCGATTCAATCATGCCAACCTCGCGGCGATCGCGGCCGGAGCCTATGGCTCGGGGATCGACGGCGGTACGATTGCGCGTGGTCTCTCCCGGTTCGCCGGGATCACTGGACGCGCCGAACGTGTCCCGTCCGCGGCGCCATTCCCCGTCTTCGTCGACTATGCCCACACGCCCGATGCGCTCGACGCGGTCTTGTCCGCGGCGCGCCCCTTGGTGCGCGGGCGCTTGATCGTGCTCTTCGGCTGTGGCGGCGATCGCGATCGCGGCAAACGCCCGGAGATGGCGCAAGCGGTCGAACACTGGGCTGATCAGATCATTCTCACATCCGACAATCCACGTTCGGAAGATCCGGACGACATCATTCGTGAAGTTCAAGCGGGGTTCACCGAGGACACCAAGAAGAGCAAGTTGTGGATGAATCCCGATCGCGCCCGCGCCATTGACCAGGCGGTCAAGGTCGCGCGCGCCGGCGATGCGGTCTTTCTGTGCGGGAAAGGCCACGAGGATTATCAGGAGGTCGCCGGTTCGCGTCATCACTTCCTCGATCATGAGGAAGCGCAACGGGCGCTCAAGGCGGCAGGGTTTCCGCCTGTGGCGGCTCCTCCCGGGGGGGATGGGAGCTAAAGCCGACCCGCCGCGGGTCCAGGGGGGGATCCGCGGTGGGGATGAACTCAACGCGCCGGACAATTGCCAGGATGCATTGTCCGGCGCTTGCTGATACAGGACGATGATCACAACTGACGCCCTCACCGTCTGCGACATGGTCCGTGGCACGCTTGCCAATACCCGCCACGGGAACACCCGCGTCAAAGGCGTATCGATCGACACCCGTTCGCTGAAGAAGGGGAGCGCCTTCTTTTGCCTGAAGGGCGCCAACTCCGATGGCCATGACTTCGCGATGCAAGCGGTCGAGGCAGGCGCCTCCGTCATCGTTGCCGATCGCCAACACGCGACATCCTGGGCCGCATGCACCGCGCCCGTCATCGCGGTTGACGATCCGCTGACCGCGCTCGGCCAACTCGCCGCCGAATATCGCAAGCAGTTCAAGACGCGTTATGTTGCAATCACCGGTTCGGTCGGCAAAACGACCACGAAGGAACTGATCGCCGCGGCACTGTCCGCCAAGTGCCGTGTCTATAAATCGCCCGGAAACTTCAACAACCTGATCGGCATTCCGCTCGCGCTCTTGGCCATGCCGCCCGCGCGTGCCCAGGAATCGAATCTCGGCGTCCTCGAATTCGGCATGTCATCGGTGGGCGAGATTCGCCGTCTCGTCGAAATCGTCGATCCCGCCTGGGGTGTGGTGACCCGTATCGGCGCGGCGCATCTCCTGCAGCTTGGATCCCTCGATGCGGTCGCCGCGGCCAAACGCGAGCTCTTTGACTACGCCCGTCCTGAGATGACCGCCATCCTCAACGCCGATGACCCCTTTCAGCGCCAATGGCTGGCCTCCTGGAATCGCGATACCGTCACGTACGGGCTGGACGCGCTACTGAAGCCTACGTTCTGGGCCGATCAGATCGTGACCACAGCCACGGGCGTGGGTTTCCGGGTTAATGGCCGGCACGCATTTCGTCTCGCCTTGGCCGGTGAATACAACGTGCCCAACGCACTCGCGGCCATCGCCATCGGCCGCCATCTCGGTGTTCCCTTTGGGTCAATCGCGCAGAAGCTGACGCGCGTGCGCCCGGTTGGAGAGCGTTCTCGTTTGATACGCCAAGCCGGGGTGACGCTGATTTCCGATTGCTACAACGCCAATCCCACCTCGATGCTGGCGGCGATCGACGGCCTTAAGCGTTTCCCGCGGGCCGGTCGCCGCATCGCCGTCCTCGGCGCCATGCGCGAACTCGGTCCCGAAGAGAAAAAGCTGCACCGTGAAGTCGGTCACGCCGCCGACGGCTTGGATTTGGTGATCACCGTCGGCTCCGATGCTACCGCCTATCGCAATGGCACAGCCGACTCGTCGCTTGAGTGGATCAACGCACGGGATGGAGGAGAAGGGGCCAAGTTGCTCCTGAGTCTCCTGCGTCCCGGCGATGTGGTCTTGTTCAAGGCCTCACATGCGGAACATCTCGAAGATGCCGTCGCCGAAGTGGCGGAACGATTAGCCGGCGCGACCGCAAAGCGGAGTGGACGCTCAGTCGTCAAAACCAGGAAGGCCTAACGGAGAACCTCGCGAATGTTCTACCATCTGCTCTATCCGCTTCACGAATCGTTCTCGGCGTTCAATCTATTCCGTTATATCACCTTTCGCGCCGCCTATGCCGTGGTGACGGCACTGGTCATTTCGATCTGGCTCGGGCCGATGGTCATTGCCGCCTTGAAGCGCCATCAGGTCGGTCAGACCATTCGCAAAGAAGGACCCAAGTCCCACTACTCGAAGGAAGGCACGCCCACCATGGGGGGGCTGATCGTGCTGGCCTCGATTCTGGTCCCAACCTTGCTCTGGGCCGATCTCACCAACCGCTACATCCAGTTGATCTTGATCGTCACCGCCGGCATGGGCGCGATTGGATTCATCGATGACTATTTCAAGGTCGTCCGCAGGCAATCCAAGGGCTTGGTGGCGAAGAAGAAACTCGCCGGGCAATTGATCCTCGGTTTGGTTCTCGGGACGGTGCTGTTCATTTGGCCGCCGACGCCGGAATTCTCGACCACCGCGACCGACCTTCCCTTCTTCAAGAACTACATCTTCCCGCTGGGTGTGTTCTTTATCCCGTTTGTGTTGTTGGTCGTTACCGCCACGTCGAATGCCGTCAATCTGACCGATGGCCTCGACGGATTGGCGATCGGGCTGTCGGGGATCGCATTCATGGCCTTCGCCGGAATCTGTTACGTCACCGGCCGCGCCGACTTCTCTCGCTATCTCCAGATCACCTATCTCCCCGGAGCCGGTGAATTGACCATCTACTGCGGCGCCACACTCGGCGCCGCGCTGGGATTTCTCTGGTTTAACTCGCACCCCGCCGAGGTCTTCATGGGCGACACCGGATCGCTGGCGTTGGGCGGCGCGCTCGGTGCGGTGGCGGTGCTGACGAAGAAGGAATTCCTGCTCCTGATTCTTGGTGGTGTCTTCGCAGCGGAAGCTCTATCGGTCATCATCCAAATCGGATACTTCCGTATGACCGGCGGCAAACGAATTTTCCGCATGGCGCCGATCCATCACCACTTCGAACTGCTCGGCTGGGCTGAGCCCAAAGTCGTTGTGCGTTTCTGGATCATGGGGGCGATCTGCGCCCTCATCACGCTCTCAACTCTGAAGATTCGCTAGATGGGAATTGGAATTCACGATCAAGAATCCATCCGGGGACAAGGGGCCTTTGGCCCCTTGGGGCGGGCACCCAGGCCCGCCCCTACTCACCCTGCCGATGCATTCGTAGGGGCGACCCTGTGTGGTCGCCCGCACCTGAAGAGCGGTAAACAAGGGGCTTTAGCCCCTTGCGATCTGATCGCGGAGATTGCTTCGTCGTCCCAGTCCCTTGCAGGGACTACCGGACGCCTCGCCAGGACAGCGACACCTCCCTGGCTGTCATTGCGAGGAGATCACTCTGCCGCAGGCAGAGTGATTGACGAAGCAATCTCCTATTCTCTCATCCTGTCATTGCGAGGAGTTCAGTCTGCCGTAGGCAGAATGAGCGACGAAGCAATCTCCCATTCGGGGTCCAAGACACTCGGTAAACAAGGGGCTTTAGCCCCTTGCCGAACATAGATGGAGTATTCACTCCTAACATGACGAGATCATGATGATCACACAGGTGCTCCCTTCGTTGAAGGTGACCATTCCGCCACGAGCCAAAACCATGTCCCCGATGCCGCCCAATCTGAAACTTGCCGGAGCGCGCGTTGTCGTCGTCGGCATGGCGCGCTCGGGTCTGGCGGCGGCGGTCGCATTGGCCCAACGGGGCGCGCAGGTCTTCGTCTCTGACGCCGCTGCTACGGAGAAATTGACGCAGGCTACGGCGCTGCTGACATCGCATCGTATCCCCTACGAAACCGGTGGCCACAATCCCGAACGTATCGACGGATGCGATCTGGTCGTGACCAGTCCCGGCGTCGCGAACAACAACGTTCTTCTCGCCGCGGCGCGACGAATTGGCATTCCGGTCTTCTCCGAACTCGAGGCCGCGTACTGGTTTTCCGCCGCACCCGTGCTGGCGGTAACCGGCGCCAACGGCAAGACGACGACCACCTCCTGGCTGGGTGCGATCTATCAGGGAGCGGGGCGCCAGGCAATGGTGGGCGGAAACATCGGCACCGCCTTTGCCGATTTCGCCGGCTCACTGCCGTCGACGGCGCGGGCGATTCTGGAAGTCTCTTCGTTCCAACTCGAATACATCGCGACCTTTCGGCCCCATGTGGCCGCACTCCTGAATGTGACCCCCGATCACCTCGATCGTCATGGCTCGCTGGCCGAATACACGCGAATGAAATTTCGCGTCTTCGAGAATCAGCGCTCCGACGATATCGCGGTGCTGAACACCGATGATCCCATCAGTATGGCAGAGGAGTCCAAGCGCCGGGTCGGGCAGTCGCAACGCTGGTACATCTCGTCGACTCGCCCTGTCTCTCCCGGTGTTTGGGTGGCCGGCAGACGTCTCGAGTTCGACAACGGCCGTCTGCGCGGGATTGTGCCCGGCTCTGACCGGCTGATTCCGCCAGGCCTGCACAATCAATTGAACGCCGCCGCCGCCGTCGCGATGGCCTTGGCTGATGGCTTATCGCCCGAGGAGATCGAACCGGGGTTGACGTCGTTTGCCGGATGTGAACATCGCCTCGAATTCGTCGCTGAAGTCAACGGCGTGCGCTTTGTCAACGATTCCAAAGCCACCAACCCCGATAGCGTCGCCAAAGCCATTGTCTCCTTTGAACGCCCGCTGGTCGTGCTGATGGGCGGTCTGGACAAAGGCACCGACTTCTCAATTCTCGCTGACGATCTGAAACAGCGCGCGCGGGCTTTGGTGTTCACCGGCAAAGCCGCTCCCAAGCTCGAAGTCGAGTTGGGCTCGCGCATTCCCTACCAGACCGCCTCGCGTTTCGCCGATGCGTTTGCGATCGCCGTCGATCTTGCTCAACCCGGTGATATTGTCCTGCTCTCCCCCGGGTGCGCCAGTTTCGATCAGTTTGACAACTACGAACATCGCGGCCGGGTCTTCAAACAACTCGTGGCCGAGCACGCCCAGACCGTGGGGGATCGCTCATGACCCGCACCATCGCCCTCGCCCATGGAATTTTCGATCTGTTGAATCCCGCGAAGGCAGGATTTACACGCCGCTTCTCCAAAGTCCCGCCCGCCGATCGGCTGATCTGGCTGTCGGCGATGTTTCTCATGGCCCTGGGCAGCATCATGGTCCTGTCCTCGTCGGTGATGCTGGCCGACCGCAAATTCGGCTCGCCCGGCTTCTTCTGGACACGCCAGCTCATTTGGTGGGCGATGGCCACAGCGCTCCTGCTGACCGTCTCCCGCATCGATCACCGCTTCTTCAAGAAGTATGCACCCCATCTCCTGCTGCTCGGGTTTGGATTGATCAGCTTGGCGCGGCTCCTGCCTCCGATCAAGGATGTGCATCGTTGGATCGATCTCGGTCCCTTCCGTCTGCAACCCGCCGAAGTGTTCCGGCTAACGCTGATTATCTACGCCGCCGCCTTTCTCGCCAAAAGGGGAGAGGAGATCGTCGAGTGGAAAAAGTGGTTTCCGCTCCTCATCATCCTTGGTGTTGGCTCCGTGATTCTGATTTCGCTCCCGGAATTTTCGGCCGCCCTGACTCTGTGGTCGACCACCGGCATTCTGCTCATCGCGGCCGGCGTCCGCTGGCGCCATGTCCTTCCCGCCGCCGGTGTCGCGGTGGTGGCGGCTTTCGTTGTTGTCTATGGACTGGGCTACAAGAAGGCCCGCGTCGAGGAATGGCAGAGTGGTCTGACCGTCACCGAAGGATCGTACCAAGTCCGGCAATCGAAGATGGCCCTCGGATCGGGCGGCCTCCTCGGCGAGGGATTGGGCGAGGGGCGCGCCAAGATGTCGTATCTCCCTGAACCGCACACCGACTTCATCATCTCCTCGATCGGCGAGGAGTTGGGGTTGATCGGAGTCACCCTCGTCTGGGGAGCATTGGGTCTCTTGGTTTATCGCGGCTGGCGCGCCGCGATGCGGGCTCCCGATCGCTTTGGCTACTTGCTTTGCATCGGCATCGGCGGATCGCTCTTTGTGAACGCGTCTTTGAACACGATGGTGGCGACTGGGCTCTCTCCCGTCACCGGTCTGCCCTTGCCTCTAGTCAGCTACGGGGGATCGTCACTGCTCTGCACGGCCTTTGGCTGGGGGATGGTGTTGAATGTTTCACGCTTCCACTTGCCGCAGAGTTGAGGTACCATAGTTTATGCGTGTGCTCCTGGCCGCGGGGGGAACCGGGGGGCATCTTGTTCCGGCGATTCGTATTTCCGAGGCAGTCGCACGTCAGCTTCCGGACGCCGAATTCGTTTTCGTCGGCTCCGATCGGGGGTTTGAGGAACGCGTGATCTCGGCTCGTCAACAACGATATCTCGGATTGCCCGCGCGTGGATTCTCGCGTCGGCATCTTTGGCGCAATCTGCCTGCCCTCTATCACAACTGGCAGGCCGGTCGCATCGCCGCTGATCTCGTCCGCGAGTTTCGCCCCGACGTCGCCGTCGGCTGTGGCGGCTACGCGTCCTACTTCCCCATTCGCGCCTGCGCCAAATCGCACATCCCCTATGCCCTCCAGGAGCAGAATCGTCAGCCGGGATTGGCCACGAAGTGGCTCTCACGCAATGCCGACACTGTCTTCATCGCCTTCGAAGAAACGCGCACGATCCTGACGCATGCACGCAAGATCGATTGGTCCGGCAATCCGATTGATCCTCGTCTCGCTACGATATCGCGCGAAGAGGCGCGCCGTGTCTGGAATATCCCCGCCGATGCCACTATGGTGCTAATAACCGGCGGTTCGACCGGCGCCCGCTCTATCAACGAGAATATCGTGCGCGCCCTCGCATCACCGTCCGATGGTCATGCGATTCATCTGCTCTGGCAGACCGGCGCTCAGGGCGTTGACGCGACACCGGAGAGCTCGTCCGGATGGCAAGTCCAGCGCTTCGCTTTCACCGACAAAATGACCGAAGCTTTTGTTGCTGCGGATCTGATCATCGCGCGTTCCGGGGCGCTCACTCTCTCAGAAATCTGCGCCGCCGGACGTCCCGCTATCCTCGTGCCGTACCCTCTGGCGACCGGTGATCATCAATACCAAAACGCCCGCACCCTCGTCGACGCCGGCGGGGCTGTTGTGATTGACGACCGCGAGCTTTCAGAGACGTCACTTCTGTCCGCGGCGCTCTTGCTGTTGGGCAATCCTGATCGCCTGCAGGCAATGGCGATGGCCAACCGCGCTCTGGGTCGCCCGCACGCAGCCGATCAAATCGCCGCCTGCGTCATCGCATTGGGGCGTCACTCATGACTCTTTCTCTGCACACAATTGCTCGTGGAGGCGAGGCCCGAAGGTGCCGAGCCGCCTCTTTCGCCTCTGCCCCCATGCTCTTGGGAGGGCGAGGCTCCTGCCGAGCCTGCTCTCTTGCAACCTCCACAACTGGCCACACTGACGATGGACGGATCTATGTGGCATAGACGCGTCCGCAAACTCCATTTCGTCGGCATCGGCGGCGCCGGCATGTCCGGCATTGCCGAAATCCTCAAGGCCACCAATTTCTCGGTGAGCGGGTCGGATCTCTCCGACTCCGAAGCCACCGATCATCTGCGCCATCTGGGCGTGCCGATCACAATCGGTCATGACGCCTCCAGCATCTTCGGAGCCGATGTCGTGGTCATCTCGTCTGCCGTCGGAGAGGACAATCCCGAGGTGCAGGCGGCACGTGCCGCACGAATTCCGGTCATTCGGCGCGCGGAGATGCTCGGTGAATTGATGCGTCTCAAGTTCTCCATCGGCATCGCCGGCACCCACGGAAAGACCACGACCACTTCGATGATCGGCCACATCCTGACCAAAGCCGGCCTCGATCCCACCGTGATCGTCGGCGGACGGCTGATGAACATCGACGCCAATGCGCAACTGGGCCGAAGCGAGTACCTCGTCGCCGAAGCCGACGAATACGACCACTCATTCTTATCGCTCAATCCCACGGTTGCGATTGCCACAAATCTCGAAGAGGATCATCTCGACTGCTACCGCGACCTGGCGGACTTGCAGGAGAATTTCCTGCTCTTCTTCAAGCGCGTCCCGTTTTATGGAACCGTTCTCACCAACGCGCTCTCGCCGGCGCTGGCCGCCATTGCCGAGCGCATCGAACGGCCTCATCGCAGCTATGGCGTCGAGATTCTGGCCAACATCATTGCGGATCGACTGGTTGTGTCCGCCCGCGAGAGTCAATTCGACTTGGTCTGCGATGGCACGCATCTCGGTTCGATTCGCGTGCCACTGCCCGGTCGGCACAACGCCGAAAACGCACTGGCGGCTTGTGCGGTCGCTCTGGAACTTGAAGTTCCCTTCGCCGCAATGCGCGAAGGCGTCGAGACCTTCACCGGTGTCGGCCGACGCTTTGAGGTCAAAGGTGTTGCCAACGAGATCACCGTCGTCGACGACTACGGCCATCACCCGACCGAAGTGCGGGCGGCCCTGTCGGCCGGACGCAACTGGCTGGGAGGAAAGGGACGACTGATCGCCATCTTCCAGCCGCACCTCTTCTCGCGCACACGCGATTTTCACGCGCAGTTCGCTGATGCCCTGCGCCTGGCCGATGGTGTCGTGCTCGCGCCGATCTATCCGGCCCGCGAGAAGCCGATTCCCGGTGTCACATCGCAGATGATCTCCGCGCATTTCGGCAAATCCGATTTGCGTCTCGGCTGCGCCACGCCTGCTGATTTCGATTCCTGTGTCGACGCGGCCCTCAATTGGGCGAAGCCCGGCGACTTGATCATGACCATCGGTGCCGGCTCGGTCTATCGCCTCGGGCCGGCCATCCTTGCCAAACTCCAACCGTCCATGGTACACGCCTGATGGAACACGATACCATTATCAACGCCGATCTGGCCGCTCTCCCCTCCAAGGGCGCGGGACTCTTTGGGCGCCGTCTCTGGCGCCTCTGGCTACTTGCCGCCGAATTTGTGATCGTCGCCGGTATTGTCTCGCTTTTGTACTGGCCGGTTGCCTCCGTTGCGCGCATCACTTATGACGGCCCCCCCGAATGGGAGACCGAAGTCCGCTCACTTGTCTACCCCCCATCCGACGGTAACATCCTTTACTTCGTCCCCGCCGATGCCCAGGCGCGGATTGAAGCGGCCCTGGGGAAACGGGGCGATGTCCTAGTCCGCATCAGCCTGCCCGGCACGATCGACGTCAAAGTCACGCCTGCGGTCCCGCGCCTGTGGACCGACGGCGGGCTCGGTATCGCCTGCGATGGCTCGATCCTGTCCGAGCCGGCCTCGACCCCAGAGCTTCCGTTTTGGCGCCCGCAGGTTGATCTATTGACGGGAGCGCCGCTGCCTTGGCGTGCTCAGTTCGCCGCCGCGGCTTGGGATGAGTTGTCGCACAGCGACCGCCGCTATGAGATCGCGGCTCATGAATGGACCAGCGATCCACGTCTTGGCTGGATCTGGACCGCCTCCGACGACAAGACCACCATCGACTTCGGACGCACCAATCTCGCGGCGCGTGCCCACATTGTCTCGCGCCTCCTGACCGACGCCGACACAATGCTGCAAAAATCCTGCGTTATCGACGCTCGTTTCGATGGTGTGCTGCTTCTCAGCGCCACACCCGTACCCGTTGCCGACAGTGCTAAGTCCGATTCGCTCTCGGTCGCGGCGCACACAGAAAGCGACGAACTTCGGAAGACCTCGACACCGCGTGTAGGGAGAGGACGCACATGAAGAACCTGGTTCCAGTTTATGCCGCCATCGACATCGGGCATTCGGAGATCACCGCCATCATCACCGAGTGGATCGACTCCGACACAGCCAAGGTCGTCGGCGTGGGACGTGCTCCGTCAGGCGGCCTGAAACGCGGCATTATTGTCGACATCGACCGCACCACTCAAGCAATCAAGCAGGCCATGTCCCAGGCTGAGACCATGGCTGGGGGAGAGGCGCCGCCGCTCCACGCCAACATCGGCGGCGATCATATCCGTAGTGTGAATTCTCGTGGCGTTATCGCCGTCTCCCGTCGGGGCGGGCCGATCGAGCCGGAAGATGTCGAACGGGTCCTTCAGGCTGCACGAGCCATCCCGGTGCCACCGGACCGTGAAGTCCTCCATGTCTTGCCACAAGAATTCATCGTTGATGACCAGGGTGGCATCAAAGACCCGGTGGGAATGACCGGGGCCCGACTTGAAGTAGCGGTTCACATAATCACCGGTTCCGCATTGGCAATCGGCAACTTACACAACTGTGTTGATGGTGCGGGTTACCAGCTCGACAGCTTGACGCTCTCGACTTTGGCCGCCGCTGAGGCAACTATTTCTGACCGCGAGCGCGAGATGGGCGTCGCCGTCATCGATGTCGGGGCTGGTGTCACCGGCGTGGCCGTCATCTCCGACAATGCCGTTCGTCACACCGGCAGTGTGCCGATCGGCGGGCGCCACGTGACCAACGACCTGGCCATTGGCCTGCGAACCCCGGTCGATTCCGCCGAAGCCCTGAAGATCGAAGCCTACCTCTCCGAGGGGAGTGGATTTGATCTCGACACACCATTGCTCGTGCCCGGCGTTGGCGATGTCCCCGAACGCGAGGTGTCGCGACGGGTGCTCGCGGCCATTGTCGCGCCCCGTCTCGAGGAGATCTTCCAGCTATCCGCGCGTGAGATCCAGAAGGCCCCTACGACCGATATCCTTGCCTCTGGCGTCGTTTTGACCGGCGGTGGGGCTGTCATACCCGGTGCCTGCGAGCTGGCCGAGCGGGTCTTCAATCTGCCCGTTCGCCTGGGGCGGCCGATTAATGTCCTCGGCCATGCCGACGTTCTCTCCAACCCGGCCGACGCCGGAGTCGTGGGGCTGGCGCGCTATGCTGCCCGCAACCTCCGCCCGGCCGTCGTCGACCGTGGCGTCGTCAGCCGTTTGGCCGGCCGACTCTCGAATGTGCTCTCGCAACTGATTTAGCGGATTATGGTGGATGTCCACCTCCCGGATGTCATTCTGAGCCGTTCCGCGCTCCAGGGCGCGGGACGAGCGAAGAATCTGCCGAGGGTCCCGCTCCGCGGGGCTTTCGTTCTTATGGCTATAAGTCTCTAACAGAATGACCATGCGTCTTGTGTGGACGCCAGGCGCCCTCGCCTGGCGCCGCCTCGGCCAGCCGAGGGCGACTGGCCTCCACATCGACTAGGATTCTCATTCCGATAGACGGCCTGGGGACAAGCGCGGGCAAGCACGGGGGCCTGCCCCTACAGATGTCAGTGTTGTAGGGGCGGGTCTTAGACCCGCCCAGAGGCCCGGGCCGATCTCATCGAAGACCCCGCCTCGCGGGGGATCGGCCCCTACAATTGCGATCTCATAGCCCTTGTTAGGCTCGAAAGAAAGTCGCCTTCCTAACACTCATTTACCCTTGACGACTCACTCGTCGCACCTGATAGTAAACATGGCAGTGCGGTCTAGCTTACGGGGGACCTACAAATAGGGGGCAGGATGACGTTCGAATTCGCGACAGACGCGGAGTCGGCAGCGAAGCTTAAAGTCGTCGGCGTGGGCGGCGCCGGCGGCAATGCTGTCAACCGTATGATCGCCGCCGGTCTCTCCGGCGTCGATTTCCTCACCATCAACACCGACGCTCAAGATCTCGAAAACTCCAAAGCACCTTGCCGCATCCAGATCGGCGAAAAGGTTACACGCGGCCTTGGCGCCGGCGCCGATCCCAACATCGGCCGTCGCGCCATTGAAGAGGATCGTGACCTGGTCATGCAGGCTCTGGCCGGGGCCGACATGGTGTTCGTCACCGCCGGTATGGGCGGCGGCACCGGCACCGGCGCCGCGCCGGTCGTGGCCGAGCTGGCCAAGCTGCAAGGCGCACTCACCGTGGCCGTGGTCACCAAACCCTTCGATTTCGAAGGCAAGAAGCGCATGGATCGGGCCGACGACGGCATCCATGAGTTGAAGCAGAAAGTCGATACGCTGATTTGCATCCCCAACCAGCGCCTTCTGGCCATCGTTGACAAGACCACCCGCCTGACCGACGCGTTCAACATCTGCGACGAGACCTTGCACCAGGCGACCAAGGGGATTGCCGACCTCATCACCATCCCCGGTCTGATAAACTGCGATTTCGCTGACGTGCGGACCGTCATGTACGGCATGGGCGATGCGATCATGGGGACCGGGTTGGCCACCGGCGATGGCAAGGCCGCTTCGGCCGCACGCTCGGCCATCTTCTCGCCGCTGCTTGAGGAAGTGTCCATTTCCGGCGCACGCGGGGTCTTGGTCAATATCACCGGCGGACCCGATCTTAGTTTGTTTGATGTCAACGAGGCCTCGTCGATTATCCGCGATGCGGCGGGCGACGATGCCAACATCATTTTCGGCGCCGTCATCGATCCGCGTCTTGGCGAAGAGATGCGCGTGACCGTAATCGCCACCGGATTCGGCGGACGCCTCTCGAAGATTCAGCTGGTGCCCGACGAGGAGCCGGAATTATTGGTCCCGTCCGGTTCGCGCGGTCTGAGGTCAACGGGACGCGTGCGCGTTAGCGGCTCACCGATCGACATGTTTGTGCCGGAAATGCCGGCCAATCGCCTGACCGGCTTCAATCTCGCCGAGGGCGACGTCTTGGCTCAGCCGTCGAACGGCGATGAAGCGGAAAATCTTGATGTTCCGGCTTTTGTGAGGAAGCATTTCGTTCGGACCGAACCGGGGAGAACTCAAGACACTGAACTCTGAGGGATCTTCGTACGAAACGGCCCGCGGCCGTTCAGCCGAGCCGGTCGAACTGCTCCGTGAGAATGTGGGGGGCGGGTGTGCACTCAAGCACCCGCCCTTTGCATTTGTCGCCTCTTGTCATTGCGAGTCCCGAATCCCGCAACGCGGGATGGGGCGAAGCAATCTCCCGACTATGCTCTCCCGAGGCGGTAAACAAGGGGCTTCAGCCCCTTGCCCTCGGGAGACCGCTCACTTCCCCGGAAACCGCTCCTTCAACTTCTTGAGCACCGCCGGAGGGACCAGAGTTGACACGTCGCCGCCGTGGCGTGCCACGTCTTTCATGATAGCGGATGACAGGTAGGTGTAACGCGCATTGGGCATGAGGAAGACTGTCTCGATCGTGGGCGCCAGCGTGCGGTTCGTCAGCGCGATCTGGAACTCGTACTCGAAATCCGAGACCGCACGCAACCCACGGATGATCGAAACGGCGTTGCGCTCCAGCGCCAACCGTGCCAAGAGCCCTTCGAATTCGAATACCACGACCCGACCTTGCCAATCCGGCGCCTTGAGCAACTGAAGCGAATCACGGATCATCTCCGCGCGTTCGGCCGACGTGAACAGCGGCGACTTGGACGGATTCTGCGCGATGGCGATGAGCAGGTCATCAAACAGGTGCAGCGCCCGGTCGATCAGGTCGAGATGACCGTTGGTGATCGGATCGAAACTGCCGGGGTAAATCCCGAGACGGTGCTTGGGTTGGCTATTCATATTTCGAGTTCTCCCGATCGATCATTCCGTTGGGTCAGGTTGTGACATAACGATTGAGTGCTTTAAGGGCGAGGTTTACCCGCCTCTGGCGGGCTCCCGCCGAGCCTGCTCTTACTCGCAGTCCGTATTTCGAAGCAGGCTCAGCACCGTCGGGCTTCGCCCTCCAGAGCCTCAGTGCCAAATCCGCGGACAAGGGGCTTTCAGCCCCTTGCGGGCGCACAGCAGTGCGCCCCTACGTATCCCGTCATCGCGGTCTGAGTGCGTCGATCAAGGTGCCGGGCTATCTACTCCCCCCACCGCCAAAACGTCAAAACGGTATCACCGAATCGGCGCGATGTCCACAGCGAAAACCCCGTCGGCGCGTCACCCGGCTCGTCCTTTTTGTGATGTTCAATCACCAACACACCCGCTGGTGCACGGCAATCCGATGTCGCAATCGCCTTGAGCGTTTTGGCCGGCAGGCCCATGCCATAAGGAGGGTCGGCAAGGATGAGGCTGAAGTGATGGCCCTTCGCCCCGAGCGACCTCAAAATCCGCACGGCATCGCCGTACACGGTCTGGGCCCGACTGCCAAGATCGAGAGATTGCACATTCTCCAGCGTTTTCGCGAGGGAGCGCTTCGACAAGTCGACGAACACCGCGGATTCTGCGCCGCGCGAGAGCGCCTCCAGTCCCAACGTGCCGGCGCCGCAGTAAAGATCGAGCACCACCGCATTCGGCACATCATGCATGAGAATATTGAATAGTGTTTCTTTGACGCGGTCTGCCGTCGAGCGCACGCGTGGGTCGGGTACGGGGAGCAGCTTACGCCCTTTGTATCGTCCGGCAATGACTCTCATCGTTGCGTAGCGGTGTCAAGTGCCGGCCTGCTGAAGGTGACCCAACCGGCCAGCATCGCCGCCTTCTTGGGCCCGATTCCTCGCACCCGCTGCAAGTCACTCAAGTTCACGAACGCCCCGTGCGCGGCTCGCTCATCCGCAATGCGCTTGGCCAGTTCCGCGCCGATTCCCGGCAGCTTCGCAAGCTCGCCCGCATCGGCCGTGTTGACATTGATCAACTCGGATTGGGATCGGATCGGGATTGCGTCGGCGCCGATATCAGAATCGTTGAGCCTCCCCGATTCGTCGATCCCTGACTTGGATTCGGAACCGCCGACCATGACATCCTCGACCACCCACGCGGCGCGCGAATTGCTGTCGCGATCCCGCCAGCGGGCGAAGAACCCCAGCGCCAGGCAGATGGCAACCACGATCGCCAAAGCGATGATCTCACGCCGTGTAAAGCCGTAGGCGCCGGCGTGGGATTCGGGGGACGATGGGTCCGAGTCGCTACTCATAAATCACCGCCAGCAGCACTCGCCCCAGCGTGCCCAATGATTCCGCCGAGCAGTTGTCCGCCGTGTCATGGATCGTGTGCCACCACCTATAGTCGAAGTCAATCAGGTCGATGACTTTGATTCCGCGCATCAGGAATGGCATGTGATCGTCATACACGTCTTCGGCGCGGACCCGCTGGAACGATGTCTCGCCGAGCTTCTCCGCGGCCTTCCAAATCCTATCAACCACCTCCGGCGCCAGCTTCTGAGAGTATCCTTCGTACGGGAGCCGAAGGTCTTTGCCGCCCACCATGTCGAGAATCGCTCCCCATTCGTAGCGCGACGTGAGGTGCGACGAGAAATAGCGCGATCCCTGGCACCAGTCCCCAGGCAAGTCACCTGGGCCTCCCATGTCCTCGCCGTCGAGAAAGACCAAATCGATTCCCATGGGAGGAGGGATGGAATCGAAGGCGCGCGCCAACTCCATCAGGATCGCAACTCCCGATCCTCCGTCATTGGCGCCATCGATTGGCTTGCGCCAGTTGGTGCTATCCGGATCGTTGTCCGCGAAGCTCCGTGTGTCCCAGTGCGCACCGATAAGAATCCGGTGCTTGGCCGTCGGGCGGAAACGCACGATGAGATTTGTCATCTGTGCCGAATCGGGGGATCCGAGCACGGCCCCACGGAATTCCTGTGCAATCACCGTGTCGCCGCGACTCCCCAGCTCCGCCCTCATCCAGTCCAGGCACGCTTCGTGTGCCGACGTGCCCGGGATGCGCGGGCCAAATTGCGTCTGGCGTGTCAAGTTCGCATAGGCGCGCGCGGCATCGAACGTGGGCCGGGGCTCCGCGCAGCCCGCCAACGCCGCGACGCAGGACGTCGCCAGCAGGAGTCCGCACAACCACCGCGACCCGGGATTCATACTTCGAGTATAGCGCTCAAAGAGGGTGGAGGAAAGGTCGAGGGTGACACTCTCAACCGGCGCGGCTTCTCAGAATGAAAACTCCGCCCAGAATCCGAGACTGCGCACATGGCTCTTCCGGTTGCCGACGGTCGGCGTGTTGTCGTTGCGATCGGTCCACTCGGCGCTCATACCGCCCTTGACGCGCAGGGAGAATGAATAGCTGGCTGTCGGCGCGATCGTCAAGACCTTCGATTCCTGCGTCAGCTCATAACTGCCGACAATCACCGTGCCGTTCGTCTTCTTATCTGCCGCCGTGAAAGTCCGATCGGACTTGACCGTGATGTTCAATCCCACGGCCATCTGGGAACGAAGGCGTATCCCTCGCAGGAGGGGGATGGGAATTCCATAAGGCGAAGTGAACGCATAGTTCGTCGTCAGTCCAAAACCCGTTCCCCTCCGCTTGCTGCGTGTGCTGGTCTTGATGCTCTCGGTTTCGTTCTGCGACAAGTTATAGGTCAGAGTCGTGGTAATTCCGTTGCGCGTCGTCCCCTGGATCGACGGGCCGAACGTGCTGCCCTTTGTACGCGATTGCAGCCCATCGGGAAGTTGGTAGGCCCGGTCCACCTTCTTCTCGTAGCTCGTGCGGAACGAAGCCGTGGCGAAAACCCAACTGAGGACCGGCCAACGCTCGAGGCGTGATAGGCTGGTCGCAAGAGATGGGAAGACCTCGCCCTCGGTCCACACCTTGCTCCCGGCCTTGTAGGTCGTCGTGCGATTGAACGTGTACTTGTTTGCGATGTTGAGAATATTGAAGAAGTTAATCTGATTGCTCGCCCCGTAGGTCTCCCGGTCGCTTTGTGTGTTGACGAGGGTCAGGTTGGCGCCGCCGGCGTTGGGGGAAAGGCCGACTCCGGGATCAAGGTCGAGACCCAACTGATAGAGCTGCGAGGGACGCGTGATCAAATTCTGGCTCGCGTCCGAATTTGTCCGGCCGTAATTCAGCGTGGTCCCGCCAAAAGGTGAAGTGAGCCAACGGAGCGCCCCCAGCATGCCACGCCAGGCATCAACCGGCGCCGTCGCGACACCACCGCCGCCCCCGCCCCCGGGCGGGGGGCTCATGGGCCCTGCAGGCGTGGGGCGGCCGCCCGCTGACGTCGTATCGCGGGTGTCTTTCCCAGTTCCTTGGCTCCCCGGTTCACCCGTGGCTGACGGCTTCGGGTAGCCAGGCTCTATCTTCGTATCCGCACCCCGCGTGGAATCGGCTGACACTCCCGATCCCGAGCGGTGATCGTCGGGCTTCGCTCCCTTTGTGTTCTTGTCGTCGGCTCCCGATCCCTTCGCTCCGGCATCCTTCCCTGTCCCGGACGGCTTGCCCGTGTCCTTGGTCGTGCCTTTTGTCGGCGTAGGACCCTTGCGTGCCGTCACCTTGGGACGTGCTCCGAGAAACATCCAGAACTTGTTCGGATCGAATTGGCCCGTGACCGACCAGTTCCGCGACCCACTCACGTCGTGATCGAGGTAGATCCGGTCGATGCGATCGTTGAATGTCCCCGAGTAGTTGAGGGAAGGGGCCAGAAACGAGACAATGTCCGGGTGATAGCTTCCGCTCACACTCTGTGTGAACCCAAGCTCGGTCCCAAGGCGGAAACTGCGCGGATTCAGCGATAGATTGACTTCGCGTGCGTCGGACAAGTCACGCTGCGTTGTCATGTTGTACTGAAGCGTCACCGCCGGGATGGGCGAGAGGCTGCTCCCGGCCGAACCATTAAACGTCCGCGTGTATCCTTCCGTGATCAGGCCGGAACTGTTCCGAGAGTAAGTCTTGTCTCGCTGCAGAGTACCGTTGGCATGAAACTCCGACGGCAACAGCGAGAGCTTCGTCCCCCAGATCCGTTTCGGGAACATGAGGTAGCGTGTCCACACCATCGGTTGGAAGCCCAACCGCTGCGTGAAATGGAGCGTGTAGTTGCCCGCGGCCGTATAATTCGACGACCGCGATTCGGGGACGGTCGGAGACCACAGCTGCGAACGGCTTCCGGTGAAACGAGCGGTCAACGATCCCAAGGTGGCGTTGAACAGCCAGCCTGCATGCTTCGGCTTGAGCGTGATCGGGACTGAGATTCCTTGGCCGATGCTGGTCGATCGTTGTTGCACCTGTCGTTCCTTGGTCAGCACAATATCCGATCCCGTCAACAAGCGCGGTGTGGATACATCCTTCGAGTAGTTAATGCTGATCGGAAGACTCAATCCCACGCCCGCCGGGA
>Ga0326726_10000690_pt1 | contig 30782 bp, 29 predicted proteins | sample MHFenrmetagenome_2_FD_207603 | JGI IMG/M metagenome (GOLD analysis project Ga0326726, IMG submission 207603) | Lab enriched peat soil microbial communities from Michigan Hollow, Ithaca, NY, United States - MHF15MN | ecosystem: Environmental > Terrestrial > Soil > Wetlands > Peat | place: USA...
TGCCCTGCGTGGGGTTCCCGCCCGCGATGAACTGGCCGTCGGGCGTATAGCAACTCGCGTACGTCTCGGGGTCGTAGCTGTCGAGCGCGCGGGCGTACTTCCACATCAGGGCTTCGATTTCATGCTTGTCCCTGGCCTGCTGGACGACGTCTGAGTCCGAGGCGGCGAGCCGAATGGCGTTCGGCAACATCAGGAGGCCGATACCGAGGACGATCGGAAGGCCGATTCGCACATAACGCATGGTGAGCTCCCTCCAAGGCAAGAGGATACCGCACACCCTGCGTGCGCGTTATGATTTGCGGACCCATGATGATGATGGCCACTCGATGATCGGTCGGCGGATTCTGCGCGCGATCCTTCCGAAAAGCGTCGCGCTGCGTTTGCGCCAGGAGTGGATCGCGAGGCGCGTGGCGCACGGCAACGCCCACATCGAAAACGAAGTCCGGCTCCTGCCGCAGCTGGTCAACCGCTCGAGCGTCTGCTGGGACATTGGCGCGAACGTCGGCATGTACACCGTCGCGCTGTCGCCCATCGCGCGTCAGGTGATCGCGTTCGAGCCGGTTCCACACAACCTGCGGACGTTGCGACAGGCGATTCACCTCGCCGGCCTGCACAACGTCGACGTTCATGCCCTGGCGCTGTCGAATGCGACGGGCAGCGCGAGGTTCAGCGTGCCCGTCAATCAGGGGTTTTACGGCGGTTACTACATCGCGGCCTTCCACGAGCAGGGCGAACTCGAGGTGCGCACGACCACGATTGACGCGTTGATTCGTGACGGCTTGCCGGCGCCGGACTTCATCAAGTGCGACGTCGAAGGCGCTGAAACGCAGGTGATCGACGGCGCGCGCGAATTGCTGTCACGCGCTCGGCCGGTCTGGCTGCTCGAGACATTCGAGCCGTCAGTGCTGCCGCTCATGGAATCGCTGGGATACACGGCCCATATCCGGACTCCCGACAACACGCTTTCCCGGGTCTCGGCGGTTCGCGACGACTGCCGCAACTACATCTTTCTACCGGCGTCCTCGATCTAGCGCAGCCACTCGAGCGTCGCCACGCGAATCCGCACGTCGGCGAACTGATTCAGAAACTCGAGGCACTCCGCCCTCAGACGATCCGCCGGCTTCGCGCCGGCAGCGGCGTAGAAGCCCATCGTCACCGCCACCTCGTTCGCATCACCGGGATAGCCGTAACAGAACATCGCGAAGGACGCGAAACCCGCTTCGCGCAACAGCCCGCCGAGTTCGTCCTCGTCGAACAGGCTCTTGTGCAGCTGGCCGATCCACCAGTCGGGCTGGTGCTCGGGATCGCCGTGCGTGTAGCGATAGACGTTATACAGGTCGAACACCGGACCCGCCGTGCCAGGTCCGCGTTCGACGTACAGCTTCGCGATGTTCCTGAAGTACGGCAGCCCGATGTAACAGCAGACGCCGCCCGGCTGCAGCGACGCTCGCATGCGGCGCAGGTGCGGCAGCCGCTGGTCGCGATAGAGGTGCTCGAAGAACGCGTTGCTGAAGGCGAGCGCGACCGAACCTGTCGCGAGCCTCGGCAGATTCAGGTCCATCGTCACATCGGTGGCCGGCGTACGGCGATAGTCGATGTTGACGAAGCCCGGCAGCCGATCGCCGGCGCAGCCGAAATGCAGGCGCAACCCTCGTTGCTTCTGCAGATCAGCCACTCGGCTGGCGTTGATGATCTTCCTGGGAATCCGAACGGCGAGCGAAAGCGCGCGACGGAGCGGGCTGCCGGCCACCAGCTAGGCGGTCCGGCGCACCAGCTGGCGGATGCCTATGGCAAACCAGATTGACGCGACGCCCAATGAGATGAAGAACGAATTCGGGCTGGCGATGCCACGGCTGGCCAGTTGCAGATACACCGACCACCCGCCGAGCGCGATGAACAGAAATCCAGAGACGTGCGGGCGGCGCGGGAAGAACAATCCCGCGGCCGCCAGTAGTGCGCACCAGATCACGAATCCCGCAAATCCCATCGAACCTCGAACCAGGAACCGGGAACCTTGAACTTTGGAACCCGGAACTCTGGAACCTCTCTATGCCGTCGTCTTCGACACGAGCATCTCAGGCTTGACCGGCAGCCGGTAGACCCGCTTGCCGGTGGCAGCGTAGATCGCGTTCACGAGCGACCCGGCGGCGAGCGCCGTGCTCGGCTCGCCGATGCCGCCCGGCTCTTCGACGCTCGGCACGATGTAGACCTCAATCGCCGGCATCTCCTGATGCCGGACGACCGGATAGTCGTTGAAGTGCCGCTGCGTGACACGGCCCTTCTCGATCGTGATCTCGCCTTTGAGCGCGGCGCTCAGGCCGTAGACGATGCCGCCTTCCATCTGCTGCCTGATCGTGTCGGGGTTGATCACCCAGCCGGTGTCGACCGTGCAGACGACACGGTGCACCTTCACGGCGCCCTTGCCGTCAACGGACACTTCAGTGACCTGCGCGAGGATGCTGCCGAACGCTTCCATCACCGCGATCCCGCGCGCGCGGCCCTGCGGCAGCGGCTTGCCCCAGCCGGCCTTCTCCGCCGCGAGGTTGAGCGCGGCCAGATGACGGGGCGCCTTGCTGAGGAGATCGCGCCGGAACAGATACGGATCCTTGCCGGCCGCGGCGGCCAGCTCGTCGACGAAGGCTTCGATGGCGAAGCCCTGGAACGACGCGCCGACCGATCGCCAGAAACCGTACGGGATCCCCGGATCCTGCTCCGTGTACTCCATCTTGATGTTCGGGATGTCGTACGGCAGCGACGCGGCGCCGTCCATCGAGATGAAGTCGACGCCGTTCGGCGGCAGCGATCCGAGCCGCTTCATCAGCGACTGCTGCACGAGGTGCTGCGTAAACACCAGCGGCTTGCCCGACGCGTCCACCGCGCCCGACATGCGGGCGTAGCTGATCGGCCGGTAGAAGTCGTGCTGCATGTCGTCTTCGCGCGACCAGATCACCTTGACCGGCGCGCCGACGGCCTTCGACGTCTCGACGGCTTCGGCCACGAAGTCGGCTTCCCCACGGCGGCCGAACCCGCCGCCGAGATACGTGGTGTGGATCTTCACTTTGTCCATCGGGAGGCCCGACGCCCCGATCGCGGCCATGTGCGACGCGGTCTGGCCCTGCGTCGGCACGTACACGTCGCAGCTGCCCGGCTTCACATCCGCCGTGCAGTTCATCGGCTCCATCGTCGCGTGAGCGAGGAACGGCGCTTCGAAGATGCGCTCGAACTTCTTCGGCGCGCTGCCGAACGCGTTGTCGGCGTTGCCCTGGTTGCGCGCGATCTTGCCCGGGTTCTGGGCAAGCTCGGCGTAGTGCTTGAGGATGTCGGCGCTCGACAGCGTCGCGAGCTTGCCTTCGTCCCACTTCACCTCGAGCGCCTGGAGGCCTTTCGTCGCCGAGTAGTAATTGTCGGCGACGACGGCGATGCCGTTGCTGATCTGGACGACGTGCTTCACGCCGGGGACGGCCTTGGCCTTGTCCGCGTTGAAGCTGGCGACCTTGCCGCCGAACACCGGGCAGCGTGCGACGCGCGCGGTCAGCAGGCCCGGCAGCTTGACGTCCATGCCGAACACGGCCGATCCGTTGACCTTCTCGGGGATGTCGAGACGCGGTACATCCTTGCCCATCAGCGTGAAGTTCTTCGGGTCCTTCAGCTTCACGTCCTTGGGCACGGGCAGCGCGGCCGCCTTGTCGACGAGCGTGCCGTACTTCGCGCGGCGGTTGCTCGCCTTATGTACGACCTCGCCCTTCTCCGTCGTCAGCGAATTCTCGGGGACATTCCACGTCTGCGCGGCGGCGGTGACGAGCATCGCGCGCGCGGTGGCGCCGGCGCCGCGGAGGATCTTCCACATGCCCCGGACGCTGTTGCTGCCGGCGGTGAGCTGCTGGCCGCCGAAGTTCGGGTTGCCGTACTTGGCGTCGGCGGGTGTCCATTCGGTCCTGATCTTCGACCAGTCCATGTCGAGCTCTTCGGCCACGAGCATCGGCATCGACGTCATGACGCCCTGGCCCATTTCGAGCTGGGTGAGCATGATGCGCACGGTGTCGTCGCTGTTGACCTTGAGCCAGATGTTGGGCTCGAACGAGCCGGCCGCGAGGAGCTCGGCGTGTTCGCGATCGAGGACGTCGGCGAAAATCCCGCCGATCATCAGTCCGCCGCCAACCGCGGTCGTCGTCTTGAGGAAGGTGCGTCGATTGAGATTCATGAGGCTCCTCCCCTTATGCCTGCACGCCGGCCGCGCGTTTGATGGCGCGGTGGATGCGTTGATAGGTGCCGCAGCGGCAGATGTTGCCGGTCATCGCGGCGTCGATTTGCGCGTCGGTCGGTTTCGGTGTCTTCGCGAGGAGAGCCGCCGCGGACATCAGCTGCCCTGATTGACAGTAACCGCACTGCGGCACCTGCTCGGCGATCCAGGCGACCTGCAGCGCGTTGCTGGAATTGGGCGACAGGCCTTCGATGGTCGTCACCTTCTTGCCGGCCGCGAGCGACACGGGCGTCGTGCACGACCGGATCGCGTTGCCCTCGAGGTGCACGGTGCAGGCCCCGCACTGCGAGAGCCCGCAGCCGAACTTCGTCCCCGTGAGGCCGATCGTGTCGCGAATGACCCACAGCAGGGGCATGTCGGCGGCGACGTCGACGTTGTACGGTTTGCCGTTCACGGTCAGGGAAATCATGGCCGTCTCCTCAAAACACGCGTGGAAAATCTCGAAAGAATGTAGCGCACCGGGCAGGTCATAGCAACTGGGTATAGCGGATCACGTACGTCAACCGCGTTCAGGGCTGCTGCTCGAGCCAGGTCATCGCGGCCGTGGCGTCGCTGAAGAACTTCGACGTGATGCCGAACTTCTTGTAGTCCTCGACGAGACGTTCCATCGGGGCGTGCGCGAGCACTTTTTCAGGCTGCACGATCGCCCAGTATTTCCATCCGTTCCGGACGCATTGCGGAAACCAGTTCTGATTGCCCCAGTCGACATCTTCCTTCCGCAGGACCGAATTGCTGCGGTCGTCGGACAGCCACTTCGTGGCTTTGTGCTTGACGAGCGCGTCGAGACCCGCCATGAGGAACGCCTGGAATTCCTTGCCCGAGACGAACTTGTGGATCTGGGAATGGACGATCTTCTTCTCGGGATGAACCCAGACGGTCACGACCGGGCTGTCGTATACGGTGATCTTCGCCATGGTGCAGGCTCCGGAATGTCCGTACGCCTCAGTTGCCCGAGGTCGAGCGTGCGGCCGGGGACATCATACGCGCGAACGCGAAATCGTACAGGGCGATGCGCGACGCGTCGAGCGGTTCGCCCGCCTCCACCTTGTCGCCGAGCGTCATCGCCCGGCCCGAGGCGCCTTTGAACGGCGGCCACACCGGCAGGCCCTTGCCGTTCGGATCGCCGGCGGCCGCGAAATTCACCCAGTAGCCGGTCATCGTCTCGGAGAGCGCCTTGTCGGAGTCCGTCCAGTTGCGGGCCGCATTGCCGAGTGCGTACGGGATTTCGGCCGTGTGGATCGCGCCGCGGCTCGGCTGATTGCCGTTCGCCGGCGGCACCTTCGTGAAGTAGTACAAGTAGGCCCTGCCCTTCCCGCGTTTCGACTCCGACAGCGCCCACGATCGCATGTTCCAGGCGACTTCGTCATTGAAGCTTCTGACCTGCGCGGCGTTCGACTCGGTGTCGCTGCCCGCGGGGTAGATCTTCAGGAACTCGCCGGCGCGATCGGCAAACCTTTCCTTTATCAGCGCGGCAAATTCGGCCGTGGTGCCCTTCGGCACGCCGAAGAACGCGAAGCCCGCCTCGTTCTCATTCGATCCGACGAGCACGTCCACGTCGGTCTGCCGTCCGGCGGCATAGGTCTTCGACAGATCTTCGGTGACGTACCAGCCGTCCACGATCGGCCGTCCCGGCGTCATCTTCATGATGTCGTCGGCTGACCTGGCGCGGAGGTCCGCGATCGAATTCGCGCCGAGCTTATCCGCGTTCGCTTTGCCCGCGGCTTCCGCGTCCGTCAGCGTCTGCATCTTCTCCATGCGGACGCCCGACCACGACGCGCTCTCCGCGATGACGCGGTGATAGAGCCCTCTGGCCTCCTTCGATCCGACGAGCACCGACTCGAGTGCGGCGCCCGCGGATTCGCCGACGAGCGTCACGCGTCCTGGATCGCCGCCGAACGACGCGATGTTGTTGTGCACCCACTTGAGGGCGGCATGCAGGTCCATCACGCCGTAGTTGCCCGATGCGTTGTGGCCGGATTCCTTCGTCAGCTCCGGGTGCGCGAAGAAACCGAACGGCCCGACCCGGTAGTTGTAGGTGACGAAGACCACGCCCTTCTTCGCGAGCGCCTCGCCGTCGTACCCCGGGAGCGATCCCGCGCCGCCCGTGAATGCGCCGCCGTAGCTCCACACCATCACGGGCAGCCTGGCGGACGAAGACGCCGCGGTCGTCCAGACATTGATGTACAGACAGTCTTCGCTCGTCGGCGGCGGCTCGGGCGCTCCCGCACCACGTCGTCCCCCGGCACCTCCCCCGTTCTGCATACAGCGAGGGCCAAAGGCCGTCGCCATCTTCACACCGTCCCACTTCGCGGCCGGCTGCGGCGCCCTCCAGCGCAGCGGTCCGACGGGCGGCGCGGCGTACGGGATGCCTTTGAACACGCGAACCTCGGCGTTGTTGCCGGCGGCGCCGGACACGAGACCGCCGTCCGTCTTCACGGGTTCGGTGATCGCGGCCGACGCGAGTGTTGCCACGAACAGGAAAGTGGCTGACAAGAGCGAGCGTTTCATTGAGTCCTCATGTAGGGCGGGCCGCCCTACTTCCCAGCCGCGCGATCGTCCGATCGCGACGCGCTCAGCATGTTACGCAGCCCGTAGTTGCCCTCGTGACACGCGTACTCGTAGATCTGATATCCGGCCTTTGCCTGGAGATCGAGCGCGGCCGTCCACGGCGCGGTGAACGTCGCCGGATCATCGACGGTGAACTCGTAGTGAATGGTGTCCGGCGCGGTTCTGGTGAAGCGCTCGATCAGGTGCAGGCTGGAGCTCGGAGCCGTGCCGCCGCCGACGCCGATCCGGTCGGTGAAGTTCGTGGAGTCGACGACCAGCGTGCTGCCCTCCCAGTGACCGCGCGAATCGCCCATATAAAGATGAATGTTCCCGCCGAGGCGCGGTGCCTTGCTGTCGATCGGAATCACGCGATCCTCGTGGATCATCTCGTTGCGGATGACGACGTACCCGGGACCCTGCTGGATGTTGGTGCCGTTGCCGTAGATAGCCGGCAGAATCGAGCCGACCACCCCCCGCGTGATGCAGCGATCGTAGTAGCTGTGAAATTCAGCGGCCTCGTCCTGCCGGAAGAAACGCAGGCGGTTCTGAGCCTGGCGGCGCTGCCCCTCGGGCGTCAGCGGCGGAAGGCGCCCGTTCGGCGGATCGATGACGAGCGACGTCGCGTGCGACAGCGTCGTACCGCGCTCGAGCCAGTGCCTCGGCGCGTTGTTGGCCGCCTCGTCTTCCTCGAACTTCGACTCGGGACGCTCGCTGTTGTCCTTGGCCACCTGTTCCGCATTCGCCTTGTCGCGGCCCGCGAACTCTTCATCGGTCAGCGTCGTGCGGGTGCCGAACTGCTGCGGACGCTCGAAAGGCACGCCAATCGAGTTGTCGCTCGTGTACGTGCCGCGGATGTCGGGTTCGCCCCACGGCGTCCTCGGCGGCGTGTAGCCAGCCTTCTTCGGAGACTGCGCCAGGATCGCAGCCGTGACGACGAGAGTCAGTCCCAGCGTGCCCAGTGCTTTGAACTTCATCCCTTTCGACTTCACTTTCAACTTTGAGCTTTAAGCTTTCAACTTATTGCTTCTCGAGCCAGGTCATCGCTTCGCCGGCGTCGGTGAAGATCCTGGCGGTCACGCCGAGCGCCGCGTACTTGTCGATCAGACGCTGCATCGCGACCTGGCCGAGCACTTTCTCGGGCTGGACGATGGCCCAGTACTTCCAGCCGGCCTTCGCGGTGGACGGCGCCCATTGCGTCTCGGACCACTCCAGGTCTTCCTTCTTCAGGACCGAATTGAACCGATCATCCGACAGCCATTTCTGCGCCGCGTTCTTCCGCAACACCTCGGTGCCGCTCAACAGCAGGTCCTGAAACGCTTCGCCGAAGATGAACTTGTGAATCTTGTGGTGAACGATCTTCTTGTCGGGGTGGTACCACATCGTGACGTACGCGTTATCGATGATGACCTGGCTCGGCATGGATGTTTTCTGTCGTCCCTCGGGCCGTTGAGCAGGACTAAGAGTACATGAAATCGCCGCTCATCGGGGTCCGTAGCGAGGCAGCGGCCGGCCGACTTCGTATGCGCCGATGTCAGGAGCGCGTCCCGTGTAGTCGTCGTTGATGGACGGCAACGGGAATCCGGCATCGACAGCCGCTGAGTCCGGCCTCAGCCGGAAGTCGAATCCATCGGGCTTGTAAAGCCGCTGCGGATCCGTTTTGTCCGGCATAGCGACGTTGACGAACGTGTCGTAGTCAACGAGTACGCTGTGCCGGTCCTGACCGCTGGCCTCGCTGTACTCCTTCAACGTCCTGTATCGGTGGACGATCGGCGCGGCCTTGTAGTCGGCCTGAATGCCCGCCGGCGGCGTGTTCCACTCGAATCCGCCATCCTTACCTGGCCACGGCCGGAACGCGTTGTAATCGGACGTCGAGTAGCTGGTGTACGTGCCGACCGCGAAGACTGGATCGAGTTCCTCCTGTGACACGACCAGGTTGTTGCGGAAGTGCACGTTGCTCGCGGGACCGCGCGCGACCACTTCGCCAACGAAGGTGTTCTGATACACGAGCACGCCGGCCGGCGTCGCGACGAACTTCAGCGAGCCGCTGGCGGGCGCGTTGTAGACGACGTTCTGGTAGAAGTAGACCGGCCCGCCGTACATCGGCTGCGCCGACAGCCCCTGCGACGCGACATTGAAGCAGCGATTGCGGAACACGCGGATGTTGTGGGCGCCGCCGTCGCTCTCGATGCAGTTGTCGCCCATGTTGAAGATGTCGTTGCCGTAGATGTCGATCGACACCGGCAGGCGGTCGGGAACCGGATTCGGCGAGCCGTCGGGGTTGCCGTACGTCGCGACGTCGATCGCGTCGTGCCAGTGCGCCAGGTAGTTGTGGGCGACGACGTGGCCCTGGCCGTAGACCTTGATGGCGTATTCGGAGGTGAGGAGTTCGGGAAAGCCGGGGAACTTCTCCCAGATCGCGCCGATCCAGCTCATCATCTTGTCCGGATCGTGCCGGCCGACGAAGGAGTTGTCGGCGATGTAATAGTTCTTCGAGCCCGACCAGTCGGTGTGCACGGCGCGGCCGATGTTGTAGAGCTTCGAGCGCTTCAGCGTGAAGCCGCTCGATCCGGCGATGTCCTTGATGCCGAGCAGAAACGCGACGTTGGTGTTCCGGATTGTCAGGCCTTCGAAGTAGTTGTAGTTCGCGGCCATCAGATTGAAGAGGTTCTGCGCGCCGTCGCCGTCGAAGATCGCTTCGCCGTCGCCCGCGCCCTTGATGACGATCGGTCGATCCGCCGTCCCGCTGGCCGTGAGGTAGTACGTGCCGTCAAACACCGTGCCGAGGGACAGATACCCGGGCCTCGCGGCGCCGTTCATGTAGTGAAAGCGGTCGGACACGTACGTCCCGCCGTGCACGAGGATGACGTCGCCTGGCCTGACGCGCGCGGGCCACGCGTTCTCGTAGTCGTAATGCGACGTGCCCATGTAGTACGCCGACATCAGGCCGGTGAACGCCGGCTCCCGCTTCTCGCCTTTCCAGTCCACGGGATACACGTGATACGTCCTGCCACCCGTCGCCGGCATCGGCTCGGTTCGCGTGCGAACCGTCACCGTCTTCGTCGTCTCGCCCTTCGTTCCGTCGGGATCGCTCATGACGAAGCGGCAGTCGTACTCGGTGCCCGGCTCGAGGTTGAGCACGCTGCCGGAAAACATGTTGGGGACGACGTAGTCGAACGGAAAGCGCGGGAGGAGCGGGTTGTCGTTGGCCTGCGGCGGGCCGCCGTTCACCCACTCGCGCTGCAGCCGCAGGAGCGGCAGGCCCTTTTTCCACGCCGTCTCGCCCTTCTTTCTGTACGAGACGTCGACCGACGCGTTGCGATTGTCGTCGCCCGTGATCTGCCAGTCGAAGCCGAGCGACACCAGCGTCGGCGGCTCGACGGAAAACTCTCCCGCAGTTGTCGGCGTCTGCGCGCCGGCGCGCGATGCGACAAGAATCAACACCGTCATCGCGGACAGCGTCTTGCGAATCATAGGTCGCTCCTATACGGCTGGATTATCTCTTGACAGCGGATAATCGAAATCAGCGACCGCGGGTCCTGTCCGCGAACAGCCCCACCGGGTGCTCGGTCAAAGCGCATTCAGTGCGATGAAATCTGGCAGTTCGTTGAAGCCAAGCAGAACAATGTGGACGGCGATCGATGCCGACACGAAAATGATTCTGACCTGACGATGCGAATGTCGATGCGTCGCTTTACGCGGCTGACGAATGGGTTTTCAAGAAAGTGGAGAATCACGCGCACGCGGTTGCGGTACACTTTGCCCATTGCTATTTGCGGACGATGTTTGGAGTCTGGAAGAATTGGTCGGCCTCTTGGACAGACGTAACGCGGAGGCAAGCGCATGATCCTCGAACATCCGATCGGCCTCATCCCCATCTTCGCCGGTGTCGTCATTGGAATCATCCTTCGGGTGCTGTGGGTGTCTCGCCCGCAAGGGCCGGAGCACTTCGAAATGAAGCGCACTACCGGCAAGTCGAACTGAAGCACTACCGCTTGACAGCTCTTCCGGCAGAGTCACACTCAACCCACCAACCGCGACACAGGCGGAAGGCCTCCTATCGGCAGGCTGGATGCTGGCAGCCGCAGCGAAGCTCGGTCTGCTGGCCGGACTCCTTGCAGTGCTCGCTGCAGTACTTACCGTACGGACCGCCCTTGGGGACCATGCACTCGCAGGCAGGGTGGGCGCACTTGTTCGTATCGGCCATGACGGGTCACCTCGCGGCCACTCTACCCTTCGACCGACAACGACACAAGGCGGGATTACGGACGGGCTGCGGTAAGGTGCTTGGCGGGATCACATAGGGTGCGGCACCTTACGCGATCCCGTCAAGCACTCTACGTGATCACACCGAGCACATTGGAGACCGTGACCAACAAGCACTTTAGAGACTGTGCCCGTCGAGCACTCTACACGTTCGAGTGAGCGTTAGCGAGCTGCGTACGCTCGCGAGGATCGCCGCCAGTCGCCGGCCGCACGAAGCTGCCGGAGCTGATCGCGATAGGAGCTCAGCACGCCGCCCGTGATGAGGCTGCACAGCGTCGCGACGCGCGCCGCGATCTCCCACGCCAGCGACGGCCCGTTCGGGTCGCCGATCGCGCTGACCGCCGCGTACACCGGGGGAACCGACGCGACGATCGCCCAGAGCATGTAGGCCATCACCATCGCCGTCGAGTACGGACGATGCAGCCGCGCGATGATCCAGCCGTTCGCGATCCAGAAGCCGTAGCCGATGAAGACGTAAGCCACGCGCAGGGCGCCGTCGTCCATGAAGGGCCTCAGCACGCCGTGGAGGAACATGTTGTTCAGGAGGTACCAGATGACATAGCCCGTCGCAATGGCGCGGACGGCCAGCCACTTGTGCTCGAGAATCTGCGAGACCGAATACACGCTGACCGCGGCGATCGCCTGCTTCCAGTACCACCCGATCGACTTGCCCTCGCGATACTGCTCGATCAGATCCCCGGCGAGCGCGACGTCGGCGCAGAAGCGCTCCAGCAGCCAGGTGGCCAGAAGAGGAGGATGTTGGGAGGGATGTTGGAGTGGATGTCCGAATCTCATGCGAGTTCTCCTTGCAGGACCGAGAGATTCCGCCACATGTTGGTCAGCATACGCTGGGCGTCCCGGACCTCGCGGACGCCCTTGGCCGTGATCTGAAAATAGCGTTTGGCGCGGCCGCCCCGCTCGGGCGTCGGGTCGCCGAGGAGCGACGAGACGAAACCCTTCCGCTCCAGACGGTCGAGCGCGGCGTACACGCTGCCGAGCGCGACGTCGCGTCCGGTACGCCGCTCGATTTCGCGCGAGATCGGCACGCCGTAGGCCTGGTCGCCCACGCGGATGAGAGAAAGCAGCACCATCAACTCGAGATTGCCTAAGTACTCTTTAGCCATTGTTGGTGTGGATGATAAACGATCGACCGTCAATCGCGCTTGACGAAAAGTTTCAGCGACCACGCCGCGGCCGCCGAAGCGAACAGGAAACCGGCGAGCGCGCCGAGCCCGACTGAAAACGATCCCGTCCGATCCACCAGCCATCCCATGATCTGCGGTCCGACGAACCCGCCGGCCGTGCCAATCGAGTTGATGAACGCCAGCCCGCCCGCCAGCGCCAGGCCTGTCAGAAACCGCATGGGAATCGTAAAAAAGATGCCGCGCGCGCCGTTGATGCCGGCGAGCGACACGGTCAGCCACGCCACCGACACCCAGAAGTTCGTGGCGACAATGGCGCCCACGAGGCCGATGCCCGACACGAGACACGCGAGCGCCAGGTTCACGACTTTGTTGCCGCCCCGGTCGACGTGGTTGGCCCACACGATCATCGCAATCGACGCGAACGCATACACGCCGCTCGTCACGAGGCCCACTTCGAAATTCGAGAGGTGTCCCTTCTGCACGATCTGCGGCAGCCAGATGCCGACGCCGTACGATCCGACCAGAAACCCGAACTGCACGGCGGCGAGGATGAGCACCCTGGCGTCAGCGAGCGCGGGCAACAGATGGCGGACCTCGTTGTGTTTCACCTCGCCCGCGACGCGGGCGGAAATGACGGCCCGCTCTGCGTCCGTCAACCACGTCGCCTCCTCGGGCCGCTCGGTCAAGACGCCGAGCAACACGAGCCCGAGAACGGTGACGGGCAGCCCTTCGAGAATGAAGAGCCATTTCCAGCCGGCCAGACCGAGAATGCCGTTCATCTGGAGCAGCGCGCCCGACAACACGCCGCCGACCACCGATGAAATCGGAATGGCCACCATGAACCACGCGACGACGCGGGTCCGATAGTCGGCGGGGAACCAATGGCTGAGGTAGAACGCGACGCCGGGAAAGAAGCCGGCTTCGGCCGCGCCGAGCAGGAAGCGCAACAGGTAGAAGCTCCACGCGCCGGTGACGAAGATCGTCGCAGCGGAGACGAGACCCCACGTGATCATGATTCGCGCAAGCCATCTCCGGGCGCCGACGCGGTACAGAATCATGTTGCTCGGCACTTCGAGGAAGCAGTAGCCGACGAACAACATCCCCGCGCCCCGGCCGAACGCCGTCGCGGTCAGCCCAATCTCGCGGTTCATCGTCAACGCCGCGAAGCCGATGTTGTTGCGATCGAGGTAGTTGAAGACGTACGCAATCGTCAGGAGCGGCAGCACCCGCCAGGCCACCTTTGCGAAGACGCGCGACTCGTCCACGGGCGCTACTCTATACGCACTCGGCGGGCAGGAAGGCTGGAGGGACGGGATGGGCAGGACAGGCAGGATGGGCAGGATAGCAAAGACAAAACACGCGGCGATCGCGGTCATGTGTCTCGCGGCGATTGCGAGCGCTCGCAGCGCAGGTCCGTCGCACGTCGACCTGACGTGGATGTCGATCGCGAACGTCTACTCCGAGATCGGATCCGTGCGCATCCTCGCCGATGGCTACTTCACGCGGCTGCCGCAGCGCGCGTTCTTCGGCAGCGGCGGCGGACTGGGCCAGACGCGAGAGCCGTTCGTGCCCGACGTGAAGGCGGTGACGCGCGTGTTCGAGGTCCTCGGCGGGCGTTCGGGCGTGAACGTGCTGCTGACAGGGCACAGCCACTTCGATCATTCGTTCGACACGGCGACGTGGTCGACGCTCACCGGCGCCCGCATCATCGGATCGAAAACGACGTGCTTTCAGGCAATGGCGGAGGGCGTGCCGCCCGGCCGCTGCACTCCCGTCTACGGCGGCGAAACCATCCCGCTGCTGAGCGGCGTGACGATGCGCGTCATCCGATGGAACCACAGCGGCGACCCGGCCATCAATCCCGAGCAGCACAACCCCGTCGAGCTTGAAGCGGAACCGCGTCGAGATCCGAAGACAGGGGGCCTCCGCGCCGGCGTCGCCGAGGACTTTCCGAACGGCGGCGGGACGCGCGCGTTCCTGTTTGTCGTCGACGGCCCCGACGGGCGCTTCAGCTGGCTCTACCAGAATTCCGGAAGCGCGGTCGATCTCGACGTCCCGATTGTCATCGGCCGCACGAACTACGGCGCGCCGATCGAGAACCTGAAGTCGGCGCTCAACGCCGCCGGACTGAAATCCGTGGACCTGTGGATCGGCACCGGCGGGCTCGCGATGGCGAAGCTCGTGATTCCCGTGCTGAAGCCAGGAGCGTATCTGCCGGTTCACTGGGACGGACTCTGGGGCGCGTTCGAGGCCGGCGTACCGCAGCCGTACTCCGATCCGCCGCTCGAGGGATTTCTCGAGAGCGCGGGCGTGAACCTGATCAGGCCCAAGCAGTACTTCGACAAGTGGCGTCTCGATCGCACAGGCGTTCGGTCTGTGCCGAACGCCGCCATGAAGAAGGCGCTCGGTTTCTGAGGCTGCCCGTTTGGGTGATTCGCGGCACACGTGTTTCTGTCACGATCGCGGCATGACGAACGATCTTCTCACCAGCTTCTCCGACCAGCTCGCCGACGCCGTCTCGGCGGCGGCTCCATCCGTCGTGCAGGTGCAGGGCCGGCGGCGGCCGGCCAGCGGCCTCGTATACGGCGACGGCGTCGTCCTGACCACGGTGCGCGCGCTCGGCCGTGAAGACGGTCTGCGCGTGCGCCGCCACGACGGCGTGACGCTCGACGCCGAGCTCGCCGGGTGGGATCCGACGACGAGCCTCGCGGTGTTACGCGTCGCCGGCCTTGACACGCCGGCGATCGCGCCGGCCAGGTCGGCAGCCCGTGTCGGCCATCTCGCGCTCGCCGTCGCCCGCTCCTGGAGCAACGCCGTCACGGCCAGCGCCGGCCTCGTCTCCGTGATCGGCGGACCGCTGCCGACCGGACGGCGTCGCGCCATTGACGAAGTGATTCGGACCACCGCGCCCATGCACGACGGCTTCGCCGGCGGCGCGTTTCTCGACACGTCAGGCGCGCTCATCGGCATCGCGACGGCCTCCGCGATTCGCGGTCTGGGCGTCGTCATCCCGGCAGCCATCGCGTGGAAGACCGCGGCGACGGTGCTGGAACACGGCAGCGTCAAACGTGGATACCTCGGCATCGCAGGTCAGGCAGTGGCGCTGCCCGAAAATCAGCGCGACGCCGACGGGCGCGAGCACGCGCTGCTCGTGGTCGGCGTGACGACGGGAAGCCCGGCGGCGGTGGCGGGCGTCCTCGCCGGCGATGTGCTCCTCGATTTCGACGGACACGCTGTGGATTCCCCCGAAGATCTGCTGGATCTCCTGGCCGGCGACCGCGTGGGCCGGCAGGTGACGCTCCGCGTGAGGCGCGGTGCGGCGGTGACACCGGTGACGGTCACCGTCGGCGAGCGGCCCACGCACTAGCCACTAGCCAGATGCGCGTGCTGCTCGTCGGCTCAGCGTCCAGCCGCGCGCGAATGCGCGCGCAGCTCGCCGCGGCGGCGATCGACGTGGTGGCGGAGTTCGGCTCGCTGGCGGCCGCGCGCGAGTCCGACCTCGAGAGCGACGCCATCATCGTCTCGACTCAAGCGCCCGCCGACGACAGCCACGTCGAGGACGATCTCAAGATTGACCCTCTGACGCCGAGAGAAGTGCAGGTGCTCGAACTGCTCGCGGAAGGCCTTCCCAATAAAGCCATCGCCGATCGGCTGAAGATCAGCGATCAGACCGTGAAGTTTCACGTGTCGTCGATTTCGGCGAAGCTTGGCGCCGCGAACCGCACGGATGCGGTGAGGCGCGCCGTACGGCGGGGCCTGATAACCCTTTAGACCTGTCTCAAGAATGGCGGCTGCAAAGATAGCGTGCTCGGTGGGATCAAATAGAGTGCTTGGTGCGATCAGATAGAGTGCTTGACGCGATCAGATAAAGTGCTCGGCACGTTGAAGCTGTGGCCGTCTAGCACTTTAGAACCGTGGCCGCCCAGCACGCTAGAACCGTGGCCGCCCAGCACGTTAGAGCCGTGGCCGCTCAGCACGTTAGAGCCGTGCCCTCAAGGAGTCTAGTTTCGTTTAGATTCCGCCGGCACGACCGTCAGCTGCCGCCGGTGGCCACGCCGCAGGATGGTCACGAGCGCCGGTTGGCCGATGCGATCGTCGGTGAGCTGCCGGACAAGTTGATCGATGCCCGTGACCGCCTCGCCACCGAAGGCGATGATGACGTCGCCTTCGCGCACACCCGCCGTATCGGCCGGGCTCTTCGGTTCGATCGACTCCACGAGCACGCCCGAAGTCGCCGCGATCTGATTGGCGCGGGCGATCGCCCGTGGCACCGGCACGTTCTGACCGCCGACACCGATGAAGCTGCGGCGGACCCGGCCATCCCTAATTAACCTAGACGCGACGAAGCGCGCCGTGTTGCTGGCGATGGCGAAACACAGCCCCTGCGCCGGCAGAATGACGGCGGTGTTGATGCCGATCACTTCCCCGCGCGTCGTCACGAGCGGACCGCCGGAATTGCCGGGGTTGAGCGCGGCGTCGGTCTGAATGATGTCGTCCATCATGCGGCCCGACCTCGCGCGCAGCGAGCGGCCGAGCGCGCTGACCACTCCCGACGTCACCGAATGATGGAATCCATAGGGATTGCCGATGGCGATCGCGACCTGGCCGACGCGGACCGCGCTCGAGTCGCCGAGCGTTGCCCACGCGAGCGGTGGTCCGGACGAGGCGCCGATGCGAATCACGGCGAGATCCGTATCGGCGTCGCGGCCGACGAGGTCCGCGCGCAGCGAGCGGCCGTCGGGCAACCGGACGTTGAGGCGCTCGGCGCCTTCCACGACGTGATTGTTCGTCAGCACGAGCCCGTCGGGCGTGAAGACGACCCCCGATCCGCCGCCACGGCTCAACTCGACGCGGACAACCGACGGCCCGACGGCCTCGACGGCGTAGACCACGGCCCGGGAGTACGCGTCGAGCAGCTCGTCGTCTTCCAGCTGGCGCGTATCGAAGCGAGGAGAATCTGCGTTCACGTCCTCAGTGTAAGAGCCCGCCCCCGCGGGCACACCACCCGAACGGGCAGGTATAGTGCTGCCGTGATTTCCTTCGTCGTGCCGGCGTACAACGAGGAGCGCCTCCTCGGGCGAACGCTTGCATCCATCCACGCGGCGGCTCGCGAGCTCGCGCGGCCCTACGAGCTCATCGTCGTCGACGATGCCTCGACCGATCAGACGGTGGCGATTGCCGAAGCGGCCGGGGCACGCGTCGTGCGCGGCGCATGGCGCCAGATCGCGCGCGTGCGAAATGCAGGCGCACGGGCCTCGGCCGGCGACGTTCTGATCTTCGTGGACGCCGATACCGTGGTGTCAACGGGCGTCGTGCGCGCCACGATTGCGGCCGTCGACTCTGGAGCCGCCGGCGGCGGAGCGGCCGTCATGCCGGACGGTCAGCTCGCGTGGTGGATCCGTCCCGTCTTTCGCCTCAGCAACTTCTGGGCACGACAGTTCCGTCTGGCGTACGGCTGCTACGTGTTCTGCACACGCCGTGCGTTCGACGCCGCCGGTGGGTTTGACGAAGGCCTCTTCGCCACGGAGGAAATCGCGTTCAGCCGCGCGCTCAGCCGCGTCGGCCGCGTCACGATCGTGCGCGAGAGCGTCCTGACGTCAGGCCGCAAGCTGCGCACCCATCGGTTCCGCGAGTACGCGGGACTTCTCTTCCTGCTGGTCCGCCACGGAACCGGCGTGCTTCGCCGCAGGGATCAGCTGTCGCTCTGGTACGGCGAGCGACGCGACGAACAATAACGCGCAGTCACGCATCCAAGGTGCTCAGCGGCCACGGCTCCAAGGTGCTTGGCGGCCACGGTTGCAGAGTGCTCGTCACGATCACATAGGATGCTGGATGCGATCGCGCAAGGTCCTCAACTCTATGCGATCACGCCGAGCACTCTACGTGATCACACGGAGCACCTTGTCTAATCGCCCCGAGCACCCTATCTCATTTCACTAAGCACAATCTCCTGGATGACCTGCGATCGAATTGGTCAACTGCCTATCTTGACGCGGACTCCGGACGATGGCATCGTCGTCCGCTCATTCAAAATGCAAAGGAGCGCGATCATGTTATGGAAGACTCATGATGCATTTCGCGATCGCCTCGACTACAGGAACGCCGACGGGTTGTGGATCGTGGAATTCAACGGCCGCGTTCACATTCGCGTCGAAGATGCCTCGCTGGAAGGCTGCCGGCGTCGGGCACTTGATGTCCTGGATGATCAACTCGCGGCCTGGATTGCAGGCGTTGAACCGACGTCGCCGGAAGAAGAGCACGGCGGCACGACCCGTGCTGACTCTCGTGGCAGCCGACCCTCTTCTACTCGCCGGAGCAGTAGATCTCGAAGGTCCGGAAGGAGTTAGCGGTCGTATGGATCAATACGAGATCGAGACGGTGATCAAAAACATCGACGAACGCACATCGCGCATCGAGCAGATTCTGCCGACGCTGGCCACAAAGGAGGACCTTAAGGCCTTCGCCACCAACGAGGATCTTAAAACCTTCGCCACTAAGGAGGACCTCAAGCCGTTTCCCACTCGCGACGACATGATGGCGATTGTTCGCGAAGAGGGCGAACGAACCCGTCTGCACTTTGACGTCGTGGCCGAAGCGATGAAAGCAGACATCGGACGCATAGCCGAAGGCCATGCCGTCGTTGACGCGCGCGTTGATGGCGTACGTGCGGAGCTCAAAGAGGACCTCGCGTCACACGACAAGCGAATCACGACGCTCGAAGTCGACGCGTCGAAACGACGATAGCCGCGCTCAGACGACGGCGGCGGCCGGCGCGGCAGCTCGCACCAACTCACCGGCATCGCTCAGCACGTCGATGCGCCAGCAGAGGTCGATCAGGCGATCGACTTGCGCGGCCGGCAGCGCGAGCACGGCCTGATCGCGGAACTTGGCAGCAAGTTGCGCGTCAGTCAGCGGCCGCTTCAAATTGCCAAGCGAGGCTTCGACGAACTTCGTGAAGACGCGGCCGTCGGTCAATTCGACCTCGAGGCGGGCCTGATCCTCGGTCGCGGACAAATCCCCCACGGCTGTCGCACGCTCGCGCACGCGCTTGATCGCCGGATCGTTGACGGCTTCGTCGGAATATTCCTGAAGGCCCGCCTTCCCGCGCACCAGACCAACCGCCGCGCCGTGATAGACAGAGAACTTTCCCTGCAGTCCCTTGGTGATGTTCTGCTGATTGCACAGATCGAGCACCAGCGGCGCGACTCGCAACCGCACGGCGGCGATCTGCTCTGGCGGCGGATGATGCTCGTCGTAGATCTGGATGGCCGCGTCGATGGTCGGATGGTTCACGATGCCGCATGGAAACGGCTTGTACGTGTTGACGCGAAGGTCCCAGTCGTCGCCGAGCTTGCTGGTGATCTTCGACAAGTCGTACTTGGCCGCCGTCACGGCTGAAAACCCGCGCGGCCCCTCGAGGCTGCGCTCACCGGCCGTGAATCCTTCGCGCGCGAGAAGGGCTGCCGCGTAGCCGTTCTGCGCCGAACGTCCTGGATGGAAGGCCTTCCCCATCGAACCGAACATCTCGCGGAGTCCGGCCGCCTGTGTCGCGGCCAGGCCAATCGCCCAGATCATCTGCTGCGTTGACAGGCCAAGCAACCTTCCAATCGCCACGGCGGCGCCGAACACACCGGCCGTTCCGGTGATGTGCCAGCCGGCGTCGTAGTGCGCCGGATACACCGCGTTGCCGATGCGCGACTCGGCTTCGAAGCCGAGGATGAACGCGTGGACGAAATCGCGTCCGCTGACGGGGTTCGCGCTCGCGTACGCGAACAGCGCCGACGCAACCGGAGACGACGGGTGGCTGTAGTTGCCGGGCGTCGTGTCGTCGTAGTCGTGGACGTGCGACGTGATGCCGTTGACGAGGGACGCCAGGAGCGGATCGACGCGTTCGGCGCGCGCGAGCGCCTGCGCCGTCGCCGGACCGGAAAACGGCCCGAGCGCCCGCAACGCAATGTCGGCGGCCGGATGCCTGCTGCCTCCGACCGCGCAGCCGACGATGTTGACGATGGCGCGCCGCGCTTCATGCCGGACATCGGCGGGGATGTCATCGAGACGCTGCGACACCAGCCAGGTGGCCAGGGCGCGCGTGGTTCCAAGTTCCGGCGTTCCAGGTTCAAGCTTCATGTTCTAGGTTCATCGTTCTACGAGCCCCGAGCCCCGAGCCCCGAGTCCCGAGCCCCGGGCCGCGTCACGGATATTCTATAAGGATGCCGATCGCCGCCGACCTCGCCGCGTGGACGACGCGCGTCCGGTTCGATGACCTTCCGCCCGACGTCATCCGCGCGACGAAGGCGCGCGTCCTCGACGTCATCGGATTGTCGCTCGCGGGAGCGGAGACGGCCTTCGGCCGATCGGTGCGCGACGCCGCGATCGCGATGTCTTCGCCCGGCCCGTGCCGCGTGCTCGGGACCGGCGCCGCCATCGGCGTCACGATGGCGGCGTTCGCGAACGGCGCGTTTTCGCAGGCGCTCGAGTACGACGACACGCACAACGAGTCGATCGTGCACATGAGCAGCCCGTCGGTGGCGGTCGCGCTCGCGGTGGCCGACACCGCACGCGTCTCGGGCCGTGAGCTGATTACCGCCGTCGCCGTCGGCAATGAGATTTCGTGCCGGGCAGGCAGCGTCGCGCCCGGCCAGTTTCACCGGCGCGGCTTCCATCCGTCGGGGCTCTTCGCGACGTTCGGCGTCACTTATCTCGCCGCGCGGCTGCTGGGGCTGGACGCGGAGGCCACGGCGCGGGCGGCCGGCATCTGCGGCAGCTTCGCGTCGGGGATCCTGGAATGCTGGGTCGACGGCACGCAGACGAAATTTTTGCACCCCGGGTGGTCGGCGCAGAGCGGTCTGGCGTCGGCGTTCCTGGCGCGTGCCGGCACGACGGGCCCGGCGGAAGTGTTCGAAGGGCGATGGGGCCTGTTCGCGACGCACCTCCAGGACGCTCAGACGCCTCCGCACTTCGATCGCCTGACCAGCGGCCTCGGCGCGCATTGGGACAGCCGCAACTCGTCGTTCAAGCCGTTTCCCGCCGCCCACGTGCTCCATCCGTACATCAGCGCGATCCTGCGGCTGCGCGCGGCGCACGGCCTGACGGCCGCCGATGTCGCGCAGATCGACTGCCCCGTCGCCGCGTTCATCGTGCCGATCGTGTGCGAGCCGACGAGCGAAAAACTCGCGCCGGCGTCGGATTCGCACGGCCGCATCAGCCTTCAGTACTCGGTCGCGGAAGCCTTCGTGCGAGGGACCCTGGGCCGCCACGCGTACAGCGACGACAGCCTGCGCGATCCGGAAATCCTCGGGCTCGCCGGGCGTGTGCGCTATCACGTGGACGAGACGTTCCCGGGGCCGGGACGCTTCAAGGGGGCGGTGACGGTCACGCTGACGAGCGGCCGCGTGCTGACGGAGGTCGAGGACTACAATCGCGGATCGGCGGAGAACCCGATGACCGACGCCGAGTTGCGCGCGAAGTTCGACGAGAACGCGGGCGGCTTTCTGTCAGAGGCGGCGCGCGACCGCGTGGCGGACGCCGTCTTCTCTCTCGAGGCTCTGGCCGACTCGCGCGCGCTGGTCGATCTGGCCGCGGTGAAAGCGTAGAATTCCCCGTCATGGCTTTCAACACCACCCTCGACGAAGCCCTCGAAGCCTGGCAATACACGCGCGGCGGGGTGATCAGCGAAATCAAAAACCTGCCGGACGTCTCGCTGACCTTCCGGCCGACGTCGACGGCGCGGACGGCGGCCGAAATCGCCATCCACATCGTGGAATCGGGCCTGATGATGGCCGGCGAGTTGAGCCGTCCCGACGGCGACTTCAGCCGGAAGTCGTTTCCTCAGTTCATGAAGGAATACGCCCGCGGCATCAAGCCGGCGGCCGGCAAGAAGCAGCTGGTGCAGCTGCTGACGAAGACGCAGGCCGACGGCGCGCAGAAGATCGCGAAGGCCGGCCATCTGCACATGCTGCAGTTCATCACCCGGTTCGACGGGCTCCAGGGCACGCGCCTCGCGTGGATGAATCACGGGATCTCGCACGAGGAATACCATCGCGGCCAACTCGCCTTGTACGCGCGGCTCGTCGGCCGCGTCCCGGCGCTCACGCAGTTGATCTACGGAAAGAAATCCGTGTGAGCGTCTTCCGCCGCGCGCTCCGCCAGCCGCAGAGCCTCTGGATCCGCAGGGCGATGTTCCAGATCCACTTGTGGACCGGCATCGGCGTGGGCCTCTACATCTTCGTCATCTGCGTGACGGGCAGCGTGCTCGTCTTCCGGCGCGAGCTCATGCGCACGTACTCCAATCGTCCGCAAGTCAGCGCGCACGCCGCCGACACGAAGCCGCTGACCGAGGACGATCTCCGCGTCGCCGCCCTTCGCGTCTATCCCGGCTTCACCGTCGAGAAGGTCTGGCTCTCGCGGCGGGGCAACACGCCGGTCGACATCTGGATGAATCGTGGCCCAGACGAGAACAAAGAAAGGAAGCAGCGCCTCTTCGATCCGTACACCGGCGCCGATCTCGGCGAGACGCGGCCGAAAGGCGTGCGCTTCATCGACTGGATGGTCAGCCTGCACGATGATCTGCTCGGCGGCATGAACGGGCGGATCGTCAACGGTGCCGGCGCGATTCTGCTGACGATCCTCTGCCTGACGGGCGCCGTCATCTGGTGGCAGGGCACGGGCAAATGGCGGCGAGGCCTCACCGTGCAGTGGCGCGCGGGGTGGCAGCGAATCAACTGGGATCTGCACAGCGCGATCGGATTCTGGGCATTCATCGCGGTGTTCGTCTGGGCGGTGAGCGGCATCTATCTCGTCTTCCCGCATCCGTTCAGCGCGCTCGTCGACTTTCTCGAGCCGCTCGATCCGGTCAGCCTCCTGCCGCGGCGCGGCGACATCGCGCTCGAGTGGCTGGCGAAGCTGCACTTCGGACGCTTTGCCGGGATCAAGACCAAGTGGACGTGGGCGATCCTCGGCGTCATTCCACCCGTACTTTTCATAACCGGCGCGGTGATGTGGTGGAACCGCGTGCTCAAACCGCTTCGCAGCGGCCGGCGCCTGCCGGCCAGAGCAAAGGACTCATTGCATGAACAGTCAGTTGGTGGGGTTCGTAGGCGTCGGGCGCATGGGCGGGCACATGGCGTCGCGTCTGCTGGACGCGGGCTACGCGCTGTGCGTATTCGACACGAACGCTGAAGTCGTCAAACCACTCGCCTCTCGCGGCGCGGCCGTCGCGACATCAGCTCAGGACGTGGCCTCCAGGGCCCGCATCGTTCTCGTGAGCCTGCCGACGCCGCAGATCGTTCAGACCGTGGCGCTCGGCCCGAACGGGATTTCGAGCGGCACGGCCGTCAAGATCATGGTCGATCTCTCCACCTCCGGCCCCGGCGTCGCGAACATCGTCGCGAAAGGACTCTCCGAGAAGGGCATCGTCAGCGTCGACTCCCCGGTCAGCGGCGGCATGAAGGGCGCGAAGGAGGGCACGCTCGCCGTGATGGTGTCGTGCCCGAAGGCGACGTATCCGGAAGTCGAGCCGATTCTGAAGAACTTCGGCAAGCTGTTCTTCACCGGCGAGAAGCCGGGCCTCGCGCAGACCGCGAAGCTCGCGAACAACCTCCTGGCCGCGGCGGCGCTCGTTGTCTCTTCGGAGGCCATGGCCATGGGCGTCAAGGCCGGCCTCGATCCGCAGGTCCTGCTCGACATCATCAACGCGGGCAGCGGCCGCAACAGCGCGACGCAGGACAAGTTCCCGCGATCGGTGCTGCCGGGCACGTTCGACTTCGGGTTCGCGACGGGACTCTCATACAAAGACGTCCGCCTGTGCGTCGACGAAGCCGAGGCGCTGGGCGTCCCGATGGTCGTGGGCGCGGCCGTGCGCCAGATGCTGGCGGTCACGCAGGCAAAATTCGGCGCGCAGTCAGATTTCACCTGTATTGCGAAAGTACTCGAGGAGTGGGCGGGGGTGGAGATTCGATCAAAATCAACTTAGAACTTACTTACCGACTTTAAGCTTTAAGCTTTTCACTTTCCTGGGGGGCATTCATATGGATAAAGCGACGTTCGAAAAGGGATTGGAAATTCGCAAGTCGGTGCTGGGCGCGGACTTCGTGGAGAAGTCGTTCGCGTCGGCTGACGAGTTCAACAAGCCGTTTCAGGAATTCGTCACCGAGTACTGCTGGGGCGCGTGCTGGGGACGCGAGGTGCTGTCGAAAAAAACCCGCAGCATGCTGAACCTCGCGATGATCAGCGCGCTCAACCGCCCGCACGAGCTGAAGATGCACGTCAAGGGCGCGCTGACCAACGGCGTCACGCGCGATGAAATGCGCGAGATCTTCTTCGCGGTCGCCGTTTATTGCGGAGTGCCGGCCGGCGTGGACTCGTTCCGCGTCGCCCGCGAGGTATTTGCGGAAATGGACAAGAAGTAGAATCGTCCGTTGTGTGAGGTCGCTGATGAAGAGGCTGCTGTTGTTCGTAGCGCTCGTCGCTGTCGCCGTCGCGCCGGTGGCCGGACAGGCGACGAAGCGCGGTTACAAGGCGCCGCGGACGCCGTGGGGCGATCCGGATCTGCAGGGCGTGTGGCCGAGCACGGACATGGTCGGCGTGCCGCTGCAGCGCGCGTCGAGCTTCGGGGAACGCAACCTCCTGACCGACGAGGAATTCAGGGCGCGTCAGGCGGCGGCGGCACGGCAAACGGACGAGGACAACGCGGAGTTCAACATCGACGCGGTCACGTCGGAGCAGGAAGCGCGAGGGACAGTCGGCGGGCCGGTCTCACCGCCGCCGCACTGGCTCGAGCGCGGCAAGCCGTCGTATCAGGCGTCGCTCATCGTCGATCCGCCGGACGGGCGCATGCCCCCGCAGACGCCTGACGCGGCCGAGCGCGTGCGCACGCTCGCGGCACGCCGCGCCGGTCATGGCCCCGCCGACACATATGAAGACCGCAGCCTCTACGATCAGTGCATCACGCGTGGCGTGATGGGGTCGATCCTGCCGGTCATCTACAACAACGGCAATCAGATCATCCAGGCGCCGGGTCTCGTCGTCCTGCGCAACGAGATGATTCACGAGACGCGCTTCTTCTACACCGACGGGCGTCCGCACATCGGTTCGAGAATCCGCAGCTACATGGGCGACTCGCGGGCGCACTGGGACGGCGACACCCTCGTCGTCGAGACGACCAACATGTTCGACAGGAACGGCGTCGGCGGTAACGGCGGTGGACAGGCGTTCAGCGACGCCTTGAAGATCACCGAGCGCTTCACGCGCGTCGACGCCGACACGATCGAGTACAAGGCCACGATCGACGACCCGAAGACGTACACGCGGCCGTTCACGCTGCAGTTCCCGTGGCGGCGCGACAACGGGTACGGGATGTTCGAATACGCCTGCCACGAGGGCAACCACTCGCTGTTCAACATCCTCAGCGGCGCACGCGCGGACGATCGCGCGGCAGCACGTTGAACAATCGCATCCAGCACTCTACGATGCTGCGCTCAGCACGTTAGGGTGCTTTATACCAAACAGCACTCTAGGGTGCTGCACGGAGCACTTTAAGGTGCTCTGAATCAAGAGCACTCTAGGGTGCTTGTTCGGGATCCCGCAACGTGCTGACCAAGTATCAAACTGTTATTGACGGCCGCTGGGTCGACTCCGCGTCCGGCCAGTTCTTCGAAACCGACAATCCGTTCACGGGCAAACCGTGGGCGCTGATCCCGCGGTGCGCCGCCGACGATGTGGATCGCGCGGTGAAGGCGGCGCACAAGGCATTCACCTCGGGAGACTGGCCCAAGCTGACCGCCTCGAAGCGTGGCGCGCTGCTCCGCCGGCTGGGCGATCTCGTCGCCGAGCACTCGAAGGCGCTCGCCGAGATCGAAGTTCGCGACAACGGCAAACTGATCGCCGAGATGACCACCACCACCGCGTACATGGCGCAGTGGTACCACTACTACGGCGGGCTCGCCGACAAGATCGAAGGCGCGGTCATCCCGACCGACAAAGCCGACATCTTCAACTACACACGCTACGAGCCGCTGGGCGTCGTCGCCGCGATCGTCCCGTGGAATTCGCCGCTCTTCCTCACGACCTGGAAGCTGGCGCCGGCGCTGGCCGCGGGCAACACGATCGTCCTCAAGCCGTCCGAGTTCACGTCGGCGTCGCTGCTCGAGTTCATGAAGCTCGTCGAGCAGGCCGGTATCCCGCCGGGCGTCGTCAACGTCGTCACCGGCTTCGGGCAGGAAGTGGGGATGCCGCTGGTCGAGCACCCGCTCGTCGCGAAGGTGGCCTTCACGGGCTCTGACGCCACGGGACAGCGCGTCTACGAGGCTGCCGCGAGAGGACTCAAGCGCGTCAGTATGGAGCTCGGCGGCAAGTCCCCCAACATCGTGTTCGACGATGCCGAACTCGACAACGCGGTGAAAGGCGTCGTGTCGGGCATCTTCGCGGCGACGGGACAGACCTGCGTCGCGGGTTCGCGGCTGCTCGTGCAGAGCAGCATCCACGATCGGTTCGTCGAGAAGCTGCTCGCGCTCGCGCGAACGGCGAAGATGGGCAATCCGATGGAGCTCAACACGCAGGTTGGCCCCATTACCAACAAGCCGCAATTCGAGAAGGTGTTGAATTACATCGACATCGCGAAGTCGGAAGGCGCGACGCCGCTGCTCGGCGGGCGTCGTGCGTCCAGTGCCGAATGCGGCGACGGCTGGTTCGTCGAACCGACGATTTTCGGCGGCGTGAACAACGCGATGCGAATCGCCCAGGAAGAGGTGTTCGGCCCGGTGTTGTCGGTCATCCCGTTCCGGGACGAGGAGGAAGCCCTGGCGATCGGCAACGACGTCGTCTATGGGCTCGCCGCCGGCGTGTGGACGCAGAACATGCGGCGCGCGCTCATGATGGCCGACCGTCTTCAGGCAGGCACGGTGTGGGTAAACACCTACCGGGCGGTCAGTTACCTGTCGCCGTTTGGCGGATACAAGCGATCGGGCATCGGCCGCGAGAGCGGCCAGGAAATGCTGAAGGAATACCTGCAAGTGAAGAGCGTCTGGATCTCCACGGCATCCGAAGTTCCGAATCCATTCGTGCAGCGATAGTAAACAGACGACAGCTTCAGTGAACAGGCCCAGTATCGGACTTCAAGGCGATATCCATTCGCTTGAATCTGATGTGCCAGAACGCTATCTGTAATACGAAGATCGTTGACCCGGTTTGGGCCGCGTCGTCTAATGTCGCCTGGAAACACCATGTAGGACCTGCGGTTCGGGTCCTGGCCGCACTCGTGCGAAGGGAGAAACGCATGCGAAGGTTGCAAGTGGGATTGGCAGCGCTGGCGCTGCTCGTGCTCGTCCCGGCCGCGGCATTTGCGCAGGCCACCATTACCGGCGTCGTGAGGGACTCGTCAGGCGGCATCCTGCCGGGCGTCGACGTGGAAGCGACAGGACCGGCCCTGCTCGTGCCGCGCAGTGTTCAAAGCGACACGAACGGCGTCTACCGCATCGTCGAGCTGCCCGCCGGCACTTACACCGTCACCTTCAGCCTGAGCGGTTTCACGCGCGTCGTGCGCGAGGGGATCGAGCTTGCCGGAACGTTCGTCGCCTCGATCAACGCTGACCTGAAGGTCGGCGCCGTGGCGGAGACGATCACGGTCACGGGCGAGACGCCGGTCGTCGATATCCAGAGCGTCAAGCAGGAGACCGTGCTCAAGGGCGACACGATCGCGAACATTCCCGGCACGCACGCCTACGGCGCGATCCTCAACTCGATTCCCGGCCTGACGGTCGACAACAACGGCCTCGCGAACGCGCCGACGATGACCTTCTTCACGGCGCGCGGCGGCAACACCAACGAAGGCCGGATGGCGATCAACGGGATGACGGTCGCGGCCGCGTTCAACGGCGGCGGTGTCTCCTCGCTGGCCTACGACTCGAACAACGTCGAGGAGGTCGCCGTCACCGTCGCAGGAGGGATGGGCGAAAGCGAGATCGGCGGGCCGGCGATGAACCTCATCCCGAAGTCGGGCGGCAACAGCTTCAGGGGCACGATGTTCTGGAACTATGCGGGCAGCTGGTCGAGCGGCAACAACATCGACGACTACCTGCGCAGCCTGCAGACGCCGCTCTCCGCTCCGCCGACGATCTTCCATTCCTACGACATCAACCCGTCGTACGGCGGGCCGATCGTCAAGGAGAAGGTGTGGTTCTGGGGCGCGTATCGAAAGTTCGACACGTCCGTCGCCGTCCCCGGCATCTTCGCGAACGCGTACGCGCTCGATCCGACGCACTTCGACTACAAGCAGGATCAAAGCGTGTCGTCGCGCAACGTCCAGGGGCGGAACATCTACACCGGCCGCGTCACCGCCCAGGTCACGCCGAAGAACCGTGTGATGTTCTCGCACGAGTACCAGCTGCGCTGCGAGGGCTCCACGTTGACGACTCAGGGCGACGGCTGCCGCACGCGCGGCGCCGACTGGGTCGCGCTCGGCTCCGCTCTGCAATCTCCGGAAGCGAACACCGGATACTTCAAGCTGCCTTACTACGTCACTCAGGCGACGTGGACGGCGCCGGTGACCAGCAAGTTGCTCCTGGACGCGGGCTTCACGCGTTTCGCGTACTGGACCAACAACGGTCCGGGACAGGTGCCGCCGGACGGCACGATGGGGCTGATCCCCGTCACCGAGCTCTCAGCGATCGACAGCCACCCGGGCAATTTCACCTATCGCGGTGTCGGCAGCTACTTCTACAACTGGGCGAATCCCGACAACTGGAGGTTCAACGCCTCGTACGTCACCGGAGCGCACAGCTTCAAAGCGGGCTATCAGGGTTCGTACTCGATCTCGAACACCGAGATCATCACCAACGATCCGCTGCTGACGTACACGTTCCTCAACCGCGCGCCGAGCTCATTCACGTTCCGGCTCCCGAACTGGCGGACGGCCGATCGCACAGAAACGGCATCGGCGTTCATTCAGGACAGCTGGACGCACGGTCGCCTGACGCTGCAGGGCGCGCTGCGATACGACCGCGCCTGGAGCTTCAGCCCGGCCGACGGCAACGGCACGACCGACGTGTCGCGCTTCAACCCCGCGGCGATCTCGTTCCCGGAGACGCCGGGTGTGAGCGCGTATAACGACCTCACGCCCCGCGTCGGCGCCGCGTACGACGTGTTCGGCAACGGCAAGACGGCGGTCAAGTTCAACTTCGGCCACTATCTCGCGCCGGCCACCAACGACAGCCGCTACACGCTGAACAACCCGGCGCAGACGAACAAGATCGTGACAACCGTCACGCGCACGTGGGCCGACAACGGCAACTTCGCGATTGGTTGCGACATCCTCAACTTCAGTGTGCAGACCGGCGTGGGTGGAGACAACTGCGGCGCCGTCACCGGCAACTCGGTCAACTTCGGCAAGAGCGGCAACAACATCGCGCAGGTGAATCCGGCGATTCTGCAGGGCTGGGGCGTGCGGCCGAACGACTACCAGTGGGGCCTCGCGATCCAGCAGCAGGTGGTCCCGCGCGTGTCGGCAGAGGTTGCCTACAACCGGCGGTGGTTCCACTGGCGCGAGGCGCTCGGAGTGGGAACCGTCACGGACAACGTCAACGTCACTCCGGCGGATTACGAGTCGTGGACGATCAACGCTCCCGTCGATCCGCGCCTTCCGGGCGGCGGCGGCTATCCGATCACCGTGTACAACCTGACTGCGGCGGGGAATGCAAAAGGCACGCAGCAGTACATCACGGTCGCCACGGGCGTTGGCCCTGGGGTCGAGCGCACCGACTACTGGCACGGCCTCGACACGAACGTGAACGCCAGGATGTCCAATTCGCTGACGATGACGATCGGCACCAGCACGGGCCGTGGCGTCATCGACATGTGCGCGTATCAGGGTTCGTACGACAGCCCGGATCTGCGCAACTGCCACGACGAGGCGCCATTCCAGACAACGGTCCGCGGCTCGGTGGCGTACACCCTCCCGAAGATCGACGTGCTGTTCGCTGCCACCGTGCGCTCGCAGCCGGGCTTCCTCCTGAGCAACACGGCGGGTGCGTTTAACGGCGCCATCTGGAACGTCCCGAATACGACGATCCAGTCGATTCTCGGTCACCTGCCGCCGGGCGCCCTGGCGACGGGCACGACGGCCGTCGGCCTGCTCGACACCGACCATCGTTTGTATGGGCCTCGCGTGAACCAGCTCGACATGCGGTTCGCGAAGATCGTTCGGTTCCGCAACATGCGAGCGAACGTCGGCGTCGACCTCATCAACCTGTTGAACGCCAACTACGCGACGGCCTTCACGACGACGTATGGCACCGGCGCTACGCCAAACGGCTCGTCGTGGGAGCAGCCGACGACGATCATGCAGCCGCGGTACGCGCGGTTCAGCATGACGCTCGACTTTTAACCACGAAGCCACGAAGCGGTTCAACGACAGGAACACGAAGCACGAAGAACGAGAGCGGGAGGGGCTTGACGGCCCCTCCCGTTTTTCTTGTACGCTGATATCGTTCGCGGCGGCTCGTGGCAACCGGCGCCCGCCGTCGGCCGACCAGTTGAGGTAGGGCTGAACATCACATTTCCCGCCAGTACTGCAC
>Ga0326726_10000691_pt1 | contig 30749 bp, 27 predicted proteins | sample MHFenrmetagenome_2_FD_207603 | JGI IMG/M metagenome (GOLD analysis project Ga0326726, IMG submission 207603) | Lab enriched peat soil microbial communities from Michigan Hollow, Ithaca, NY, United States - MHF15MN | ecosystem: Environmental > Terrestrial > Soil > Wetlands > Peat | place: USA...
TGCTGTCGTCGTAATTGCTGTTTTGTTGATCCTCGGCCCGGTCATCGGCAACGTATTCAGCAAGATTAACAACTCTCTCACATCTGTTCAATAAGCGCAATCACGTTCGCTTAGCTGACAAATGGTCCTCTGGGCAACAGAGTACCTTTTTTTTTCAATTTTTCTTGATTGTAAGTTAAAAATAACTGTTAAGTTACTGTAATGAATAATTCTCGTACCTGTAATTGAAAAGGTATATAATACTAATATCTCTGAATTGGCAATCAGGGAAATTCTAATGGAAAGGAGGTGAAACACTATGTTATTCGCCCCGAAAGAAAAAGGCCAGGGCCTGGTCGAGTATGCGTTGATCCTTGTTTTGGTTGCTGTCGTTGTAATTGCTGTTTTGTTGATCCTCGGCCCCGTCATCGGCAATGTATTCAGCAAGATTAATAACTCTCTCACATCGGTGCAATAAGCACCCCCTTTCATCGCTTTGATGACAAATGGTACTCTGGAAAACAGAGTACCATTTTTGTTTATTTTGTTAATCTCCAGCGACGAAAATAGACTCACTGGAAGCAGGAAATTGGGAACTGGTTTGGCTGTTTTCCTCAATTTCACGGGTCTATATTTAAAAGAGACTTTCTAGGGGGACCGTGTCCTAATTTGGGCAATTCCCCGGCATTGCACTATAATTGAATGATCAATCTAAACATATTTTATGCGCCTGGCTATTTATTGCAACACATTTGGAATGAATAGATGAAAATCGACTCGATTACTTTCCATCAATTAAGCATGCCTTTGGTTTCCCCGTTTGAGACCTCCTTTGGTCGTACGATCAATCGCGATTGCATCCTGGTCTCCGTCCAGTCTGAGGGGCTGACTGGTTATGGGGAATGTGTGGCGGACCGGGATCCGGGGTATTCTTATGAAACAACCGGAACCGCCTGGCATATTTTGAAGGATTTTATTGCCCCCATTTGTCTTGGTCAAAATATTGGCAATGTCCCCGAGTTTCAGGCTCGTGTTAATCATATTCGTGGGCATCATTTGGCAAAAGCTGGAATGGAAATGGCCCTTTGGGATTTACTCGGCAAGCATGAGGGTCGTTCGCTGCAGAAGATGTTGGGGGGAATCCACGACCGTGTGCAGGTGGGGGTTTCTGTGGGATTGCAATCTTCTCCCGTGGTTCTTGTGGAGACCGTGCAGAAATACCTCGCGGCTGGCTATGGGCGCATAAAAATCAAAATTAAACCCGGGCGGGACGTGGGGGATGCCTCCGCAGTACGCGCTGCATTTCCGACTGTTAAGCTCCAGGTGGACGCTAATTCAGCCTATTCGTTGGAAACTTGGGAAACCTTGAAACCTTTGGATCTTTTAAATCTATTACTTATAGAACAGCCCTTGAACGAAGATGATATTTGGGATCACAGCAAACTGCAAAAGGAACTGCGTACCCCGATTTGTTTGGATGAGAGCATAATAACTCCCCGTCACGCCCGGTATGCTCTGGAGATGGAAGCTTGCAAAATAATAAATATTAAGGCGGGGAGAGTGGGCGGGCTTAGTCAGGGGGTAGCCATCCATGATCTGTGCCACCAAATGGGAGTTCCGGTCTGGTGCGGAGGGATGCTTGAAACTGGGGTGGGGCGTGCCTCGAACCTGGCGTTGGCCTCTCTCCCAGGTTTTATCCTGCCCGGCGATATTTCGGCATCGGACCGGTACTATGCCGAAGACATTACATTCGAGCGTTTCATTCTTAACCCCGATAGCACAATTGACGTTCCCGCTGGTCCGGGCTTGGGGATAACCGTGGATCAAAACGCTTTGAAGAAATTTTCTCTTGCGGAACTACGATTGGAACCAGAGTGAGACAACTTCATCCATTGGGGATTGGTTACCTGTTTTGGCGGTTTTCTTATTTTTCCATCCTCCTGGGTCTCGTAGCTTGCGGATCATCGCGCCCTGCTTCGGATGGAGTCATCACTAATTCGACTCAAGGCGCAGTATCTGGGACGCCTAGCTTCACACCGTTCCAACCCGAAGGCAATCTTCCAATTTCAGACCTGCCTTCACCTCCAATCACCGATACGCCTTCGCAAACCTTTATACAAGTGAATCTCTGGATTTCCCCTGCTGTCCCTGATGCTCTCCGTCAATTCGCTTCGGGATTTGGCCTGCCCCTGGTGACCGATTCAGCCACCGCATCAATCCAGTTGGATGTAACGCAGTCTGCGGGATCAAACTCCTCGGTCTGGATTTATGCTCTTGTTGCTCCTTTCCCGACGATAATAGACAGCGTTTCCCTTGCGGATATTCAAAATGCCTGGGGGGGTGCAGGTACAGGACCCTTCGCCGGTCGTCCCTTATGGATGGATGGATCCACCCTGGCTGCATTTAGTGCTGTTTGGGGTGCTCCAGCTGCCGAATCAGTAACCATCCGCCCCGCAGACCAGTTGGTTGATTCTGCCTGGGCGGAGCGTCCATCATGGGGTCTTATTCCGTTCGAAAAACTGGAACCGCGCTGGAAGGTTCTCAGCGTCGACGGTCAATCTCTAGTCCATAAAGATTTCAATGCAGAGACATACCCATTAATAATCAATTTTAGTTTAAATCCCGCGACCTTTCCTCTCATCCCATCAAACCGGGATCCCAGCAAGGAGACTGTCCTGGCTATGACCGGCACTACAGCTTTGGTTCGCGCAACCGCTGATCGAATGGAGCGTCACGGTGTCCTCTACCCGGGTGAAGAAATTCGCAACGTGCTCCGCGCGGCTGATATTACTCATATCAGTAATGAAATTTCTTTCGCTTCGAATTGTCCCGCTCCAGATCAATATACGAATAGTCTCCGATTTTGCAGTGACCCGCGTTATATTGCCCTGCTGGAAGATATAGGTACCGATGTGGTTGAACTGACCGGCAATCACCTTTTGGATTATGGCCCTCAGCCGTTCCTGACCACCTTGGGCATGTATGACCAGCTGGGATGGGCGTATTTTGGCGCGGGGCGGGATTTAATCGCCTCCCTTCAGCCCGCTCTCCTGGAAGACCATGGGAATAAATTCGCCTTCATCGGATGCAACCAGGTTGGTCCTTCCTGGGACTGGGCTTCGGATTCAAGTCCCGGTTCGGCTCCCTGTGATCTGGACCAATTATCCGACCAGATAAGTTCGTTGCTTTCATCGGGATATCTTCCGATCATGACATTTCAGTACAACGAGTATTACCAGTCCAATCCCACCGATTACGAGCAGCGAGATTTTCTCAAGTTGGCTGCAGCCGGTGCGGTTATCGTTAGCGGCAGCCAGGCGCACTTCCCGGCTGCGATGGAATTTTCAGCCGGCTCTTTCGTCCATTACGGTCTTGGTAATTTGTTTTTTGACCAGATGTCGCATCTCATGCCTGATGGATCATTGGTTTACGATACCCGCGATGGGTTTGTCGACTTGCACGTTTTTTATAACGGGCACTATATCAGCACGGAATTGGTTTCTTACATTATCGAAGATTATTCCCGCCCACGCTTGATGACGGAGCCGGAACGTCAGGACTTTCTGCAAAAAATATTTTCCGCAGGGGGATGGTAATGACGGCATGTCACGGAGGCGTTCATGAAAATCTATGACATTTCTATTCCCATTAATCCCGGGATGCTGGTCTGGCCTGGCGATCCTCCGCTGGTTCTGGAGCGGATCTCTTCCATGGATGCCGGTGCGCATGACAATGTCTCACGTTTGGAATGCAGCGTCCACACCGGCACCCATGTGGATGCACCTCACCATTTTTTGAACGACGGGCGCACGGTGGAAGCCTTGCCGTTGGATGTTCTCACCGGACCAGTTCAGGTCATCCGGGTATCGGATGATGTGGACTTGATCACTGCTGAAATTCTTGAGAGGTCGAGGGTTAATGCCGGCACCCTGCGCCTCTTGCTTAAAACCCGCAATTCCCGCCTGTGGGCAAGTTCTGTTGGAGAATTTGTCCGGGATTTCGTGGGAGTTTCGGAGGATGGGGCTGAGTGGCTGGTGCGGAAAGGTGTAAAACTGGTCGGGATTGACTATTTGTCCATTGCGCCATTCAAGCATGGCACCCCGACACACCGCGCATTACTCGAGCCGGGGGTCGTAATTCTGGAGGGGCTGGACTTGAGATTTGTCTCCCCGGGGACTTATACTTTATATTGCCTGCCTTTGAATCTGGTGGGGTCTGATGGAGCTCCGGCGCGTGCCATTTTAATCGGGTAAAAAAATCCCGCAGGCTCTCCTGCGGGATTTCCTTTTCTAGTATCTGCGTTGACCGCCGCTGTTGCCGGGTCCGCGGCGACTCTTTCCGCCGCCAGGACCGCCGCGACCGTATCCACCACCAGGGCCGCCGCGTCTGTCCCCGTATCCGCCACCGCCAAAACCGCGTTCTTCCTTCGGACGAGCTAGGTTTACCTTCAATGGCCGATTCGCCAGGGTGTAACTGTTGAACATCTGGATCGCCTTCTCGGCCTCGGCTTGGTTGCTCATTTCTATGAACGCGAAACCCTTGGACTGGCCTGTGTCGCGATCTTTGATCAGAGCCACCGAAGCAACTGTCCCTGCCTGACCGAAAAGTTCTTTCAGGTCGTCTTCCTTAGTCTCATAGGACAGGTTGCCAACATAGATTTTTGTTTCCATCCTTATCTCGTCTCCTTGTGAATTGAGCGGCAGGCTATGAAAAAGCCGCCAGCCTTGTTCAGGTCTGGCGGTTTATCCACACACAAATCCTACTGCAAGTGCGCTTATTCTAACACAAAAACCATTGTATTAATTCTATCTACCTAATCAGCACGAAGAGTATAGCCCCCATCGACGACTAAAACCTGTCCACGGATCATGTTTGCTGCTGGCGTGCAAAGAAAAGCCACCACTTCAGCTACGTCCTCCGGCGTGACCAGCCTGCCCGCGGGTGTGGCTGCGGCGGCTTTCTGCAGGATGCTCCCATCTGCCGTAGCCTCAAAATGTTTCAAGGCATCGGTCTCGACGATTCCAGGTGAGATTGCATTGACGATGATGTTTTTTGGGGCGAGTTCCACGGCCAGGTAGCGGGTCAGACTTTCAATGGCGGCCTTGCTTGCTCCCACCACAGCATAATCGGTTATGACTCTGCTGGCTCCCGGGCTGGAGATACTGACAATTCTCCCCCCGCGGCTTTTTTCCATCAGTGGAACTGCTCGTTGGGCTGCAAATAACAGTGACCTGGCATTGATGTTCATTGTCCATTCCCAACCCTTGGGTTTTTGCTCCAGGATAGCGCGGTTATACCCTGAAGCTGCGTTGTGCACGTATATGTCCAATCTCCCAAATCCCTTTTCGGTTTCGTCGAACAGTCTCTTCAAGTCATCCAAATCTCCTACGTCGGCTTTGACTACCAGGGCGCGTCGGCCCAAGGTCTCGATTTCATGGGCGGTTTTCTCTGCTGGAGCGCGGTTTCGAAAAAAATTGATAACTATATCCGCACCATTACGCGCTAAATGCATGGCGATTGCGCGCCCAATTCCGCGTCCCGAGCCGGTGACCAGGGCAACCTGGTTCTCGAAAATGGGTTTTTCAGCCATGGGTTCTCCTTGAGTGTTGTTGCCAGTCCGAGTATAACATGCCGGGAAATCCATTCATTGGGATCGGGGGAACCATCGACGAGGTTTTATAGTGCACTTCCATGAATCCACCCCCATACGACGGAACTTCTCGGTCGTTCTTGTATAGTAAAATACCTTTTTGGGACTCGTATGAGGAAATTTTTGGGTAGTAGAACCGCTATCCTTGTTTTAGGGGGATTGTCAATCCTGGTCATCATCTTCTTGATTGCCAGTTTGGGCGGATTTGAGTTTAAACCAGCCAAGCCCTTCGCATTTATTCAAGAGAATACCCCCGGTTCCCCCGGAGGTCTTCCATTTGGGAACGGACTTGTTTATGTCATCGCTGTTTTTATACTGTTGCTGACAGTATTGATTATTCTCCTGCCGCCGGATCAAAGAAAGAAATTATTGATCAAGCTGGCATGGCTGGTTCTTGCTGGGGTTGTTATTGCCCTTGTTTTTTCCTGGATAAACCCGGTGTCTCGGATTCAGCTACCGCAGGAGAATCCTGGTGACGTAGTCGGTACCCTTGTTCCAGTCCCCACTGGGACAATTATGCCGGCGATCACCCCGTCTATATTCGTACCACCCCCGGTTTCTTCGTGGATCTCATATTTTGTAGCGCTGGGTATCTTGCTGGCCATCACCGCGGTGTGGGCGTGGATCCTCTGGCGCAGGAGGAAAAAAGGTGCACCCTATGATGCGCTTGCTGAGATTGCCCGGTCAACATTGAACGATATCGAAGCAGGCAGGGATTGGGGGGATGCCATTTTGAATTCCTATTTTCGCATGACCAGGGTTGTTTCTGAATGGCGTGGAATTCGTCGAGGTTTGAGCATGACTCCTGCTGAATTCGCTGACTACCTGGTTTCGGTGCACCTTCCGGGTGAGGCAGTATATCCTCTTACCTCTCTCTTTGAACGCGTCCGCTACGGAGACAAGCAATCCACCCGCAAAGATATTCAGGAAGCTGTCGATTGTCTCAATTCCATTTTGGATTATTGCCGGGAGCCAGAATGAAATCCAGGATATTTATATTACTCACCCCGCTGGTCATTGTGGTTGCTTTATTGGCATACATCCTTCGTGATTTAGTACAGGATTGGGTCATTATCCCAATTGCTAAATTCTTTTGGGTTGTCAAGGGCTATTATGGTGCGTTCCCCCAGGCTGCTTACTGGGTGTTTGCATTGGTCGTCGCCGCGGTAATAGCCATCCTCGGTCTTCACCTGCCGAATTTGGAGAGACCGACCTCGAAAGAGAAATGGAGACCTTCACCCGGTTCGGTTCGCGAGATGTCTTTCTGGATCCAGCGTGCCAGGGGCGGCTTTTTTCCAAAATGGCACACCGCCCATCTCTTGGGAGAACTCGCGTTGGATATCCTTGACCGTCGTGGGATACACGATAAAAATACACGCCAGTTGTCAGGCCCGGATTGGAATCCTCCTTCAGATGTGAAAAAGTACCTGGATGCTGCGCTCACCACTAATTACACCGACTACCCAAAGCCAGGGCGTTTCAGTTCAGCGCCACCCACGCCGTTCGATCAAGATCTGGAACCAGTCCTTAAATACCTTGAGTCTCTTCTGGAGAATGAAAATGACCACAATTCGTGAAGCATCCACACTATGTCAGGCCGTAATTTCGGAAGTGGAAAAAGCCATTGTCGGGAAGCGGCCTGTCCTCGAGATGATTATGGCTTCCGTCTTGGCCGGCGGGCATGTCCTGTTGGAAGATTATCCCGGCCTTGGCAAGACCCTTATCGCCAAATCGTTCGCTACTGTACTGGGGCTGGATTTCAAGCGCCTGCAGTTTACTCCTGACATGTTACCGGGAGATATCACGGGCGGATATGTTTACAACCGGGCCGAGAACCGCTTCGACTTGCGTCAGGGACCCATCTTCGCCAACATTATTCTGGCTGATGAAATTAACCGCGCCTCTCCCAAGACCCAGTCTGCCCTTTTGGAGGCCATGCAGGAGGGACAGGTCACCCTCGAGGGTGAAACTCTTCGCCTTCCAGACCCTTTCCTCGTGATTGCCACTCAGAACCCGATCGAATACGAAGGTACTTTCCCGCTCCCTGAGGCTCAATTGGACCGGTTCATGCTCAAATTGACCGTCGGCTACCCCGACCTGGTCGAGGAAACTGAGATTTTACGCCGTCGCCACGATCGCCGGCAGGAAGACGTTTCTCTTGCGAAGGTTGCTAGTGCTAAAAAGATCCTTGCGATGCGTAAAGTCGTTGAAACTGTCCACGTTCAGGATGACCTTGAAACGTATATTGCGAGCATCATCCAGGAGACTCGCCATGACCGGCACGTGGCGGTCGGTTCCAGCCCTCGCGGCTCGTTGGCTTTTCTTAAGATGGCGCGCGCCCATGCCGTTCTTGAAGGTCGCGATTACATCCTGCCGGATGACATCAAGCGTTTCGGTGCCCCGGTCCTCAGTCACCGCTTGATTCTTCAGCCAGAATACTGGCTTACCCGTCAGGTCGCAGACCGGGTAATCACCGATATATTTGACAAAGTCCCCGTTCCGGTGTTGAAGGATATCTGAGAGTACAGAAGAACTTGCTTTAACCGGGTCTTGGCAACCGTCTACTGGACATATAGATTATTAATTACCCATGAACCGCACCTATTTTCTGGCCCTCCTGATTTTTATCCTGCTCTTTACCGGGCTCGCAACCCTTCGCCCCACTGTTTTGGCACTATCCTTGCCGCTCATCATTTACCTGCTGGTGGGGTTGTGGCGTTTTCCCCCGCGGGTGGAATTGCGCGCTGAGCGTACCCTGGGTGCCGAGCGGATTAAGACCGGCGATGAGGTGGTTGTCACCCTGAAAGTAACCAATGTTGGTCCTGCCGTTGAGGAAGTCATGTTGGAAGATCAAATCCCGTCTGGGCTGGAGGTGGTCTCAGGTTCCGCGCGGCGCCTGTTGTCGCTTCCGGCAAATGGATCCGTATCCTGGGCATATACTTTACACGGCCGGCGCGGCTATTATGGTTTGAGAAAAGTAAAAGCCTCTGCCGGTGAATTACTTGGGATTGCCAGGCTTGAACAGGAACTGGCTACGGATGGGCAGTTGTTCATCCTCCCACCTGTATTACGTCTCCGTCGTGTAGCCATCCAGCCCCGCCGGACGCGCATCTTTTCCGGCACAATCCCTGCCAGGCAGGGAGGTGCAGGCGTGGAATTCTTTGATGTGCGCCATTACCAGCCGGGCGATTCTCCCCGCTGGATTAATTGGCGTGCAACTGCCCGGCACCCACAGGATGTTTTTTCCAATCAATTTGAGCAGGAACGTGCGGCAGATGTTGGTCTTATTCTCGATGGTCGCCTGCGGACGAATGATTTTGGGGATCGCTCGATCTTTGAGCATTCGGTACTTGCAACTGCGGCTCTGGCGGATACTTTCTTGAGTGCAGGGAACCGCGTTGGGCTATTGTTCTATGGTCGACAGATCGCCTGGACTATGCCGGGTTATGGAAAATTGCAGAGTGAGCGCATCCTGCATGATCTATCGTTTTTGGAGCCGGGTGAATCACACTCGTTTGGCGAATTATATGTCCCTCACCATTTATTCCCCTCCCGCTCTCAATTGGTCCTGATTAGCCCGCTCCTATCCGAAGATTATGATGTGCTGGCTACCTTGCGTATGAGAGGTTATCATCTCCTGGTAGTCAGTCCCGATCCGGTTTCGTTCGAAGCTGCTGGGTTGGCGGCCACGCGGAACAATCTTCAGGCAAAACGCATTATCCACATGCAGCGGGTTGTGTTATTGCGCCGGCTGCGCGGGGCGGGGATTCACGTGGTGGATTGGGATACCTCCCAGCCATTCGAAAAAATTGCCAGGAGCGAATTGGAACAGCGCTTGGTTTTGCCTCGCGGGGTTCTGCGATGATTAAAGTCCTCCGGTTGATTTGTCCGCCCTTATCGGTTGGCTTGCTCGCTTCCGCATTTTTCCTGGGCGGTTTCACCTGGGTTGCTGCGGCTTTGCTCATTTTGGGGGTTTTGTGGATGATTGCTTTATCACTTCATTGGACATGGGTTTCCTCCCTTGGGTTGCTCACTGCGTATGCAGCGGCTGTTATGGGTCTTTTCCTTGATCTATCAATTGTTCTTATTATCCCGGCCGCTATTTTCGCTTTCATGGCGTGGGACATCGCTGGTTTTTACGATCGGCTCTCCCTTGCCTCCCCCGATGATGATGTTTTCACACTGGAGCAACGTCACCTTGTCCGGTTACTGGCAATTTCCGTTGGTGGGGTTGGCTTGAGCGTTTTGGCTCTCTCTTCTCACCTCAAATTCCCCTTTGAATGGCTGGTTATTCTGGTGTTTTTCACGGTTTGGGCAATTGGGAAGGTGGTGGGCTGGCTACTGAAGGAAGGATAATTTACGACCAGGAACGCAGCCAGTTTTCCGTCTCACGCGGGGATTTGAAGTGTTTTACGACAACGGATGAGTATTCTGGGGCGGTAATAAGTGCACCGTAAGTTTGTTTGCGTCGCTTGTAGGTTTTTAGAGCCCACAAGAAGAGAGAGTCCTTGCTGAAGAACTGCTGCCAGAGTCTTTCCTTATTCGTCCCCCATAGCAGTTCTTTCGTTAACACTCGTTTCCACGTCCGCTTCCAGAGTTGCCAGAGGATGAGCGGCAGGGGATAATCCAACCATACCACCGCTTCGGCCCGCGGCCAGGTTAGGTCACGTAGGTAGCTGTAATTTCCATCGACCACCCAGGCTTCACCCTGGGTGGCATTGGCTGCGCGCTGGAGCATTTCTTCGTTGCAGCAATGAGTCCAGTTAGGTTCCCAATATAAGGAATCCAATTCGATATATGGTAGCTGCATCCGCTCTGCTAGGGCGCTGGCAAGCCTGCTTTTTCCGGTGCCGGTGGTACCGACCACGCAGATTCTGCGGTATGGGAAAGGGTTATTGGCGTTCATTACATGGGTTACCGGGTCGCGTATTATAATCAAGTGGAATTTGCTGTTAAATCGTAAATTATAAAGTATAAATCGTCAACCAATTGAGGTTCACATGTTTGATCTTCCCGATGATGAAATCCTGCCTCTCTCTAAAGAACACGTTTTTTGGACCTGGTCGGCTCAGGCTAAAGTGTGCCCGATCCCTATCGACCACGCCGAAGGTGTTTATTTCTGGGATACTACTGGAAAGCGTTACCTTGACTTCAACTCGATGACCATGTGTGTCAATATCGGTCACGGGAACCAGCGCGTGATCGAAGCCATGGTGAACCAGGCCCGCCAACTACCCTACGCTGCGCCGGGCATGGCAACCAAAATTCGCGCTATCGCCAGCCGCACGGTTGCGGAAGTGACCCCGGGAGCAGCCCTTACCAAGGTCCTGTTCACCCTCGGTGGGGCGGACGCCAACGAGAACGCGGTCAAACTGGCCCGGGGCTACACCGGGCGCTTCAAGATCCTCACCCGCTATCGCTCGTACCACGGAGCCACTGCTGGGGCAATGGCTCTGACAGGTGACCCGCGCCGGGTTGCCTGGGAACCGGGCTTGATGCCAGGGGTCGTCCATTTTCTCGACCCGTATCGTTACCGTTCCACCTTCCACCGTACCATCCCCGATATTTCTGAAGAGGATTTTTGCAGGGATTATCTTAACCACCTGGAAGAGATCATTCAGTACGAAGGGCCGGAGACGATTGCCGCCATATTGATTGAATCCGTCACTGGCACGAATGGCATCATCATCCCCCCGGGAGGATACATTCAGGGGGTTCGTACCTTGTGTGAACGTTTTGGCATCGTCATGATTGCCGATGAAGTGATGAGCGGATTTGGACGCACCGGGAAATGGTTCGCGGTCGACAACTGGGGTGTCGTCCCGGATATCATGACCATGGCAAAGGGGCTCACCTCCGCCTATGCCCCCCTTGGAGCCGTCGCAATGAAGCCGGAGATCGCGGCCGCGTTCGACGAACATGCCTTCGAGAGTGGACTCACATACACCTCCCATCCAGTCTCATTGGCTGCCGCGGTTGCCAACATCCAGGTGATGAAAGACGATGGCATTGTTGAAAATGCCGCCGCCATGGGACCGGTGTTGCATAAGCTTCTGGCAGACCTGGGCGAGACTCATCCTTCCGTGGGGGATACCCGCAACATCGGCCTGTTTGGGATCATCGAGTTGGTTAAGGACCGTAAAACGAAGGAACCCATGGCTCCCTGGAATGGTTCATCTCCCGAGATGGTCGCTTTCCGCAAATACTGTTTGGACCACGGCCTGTATATTTACACTCACTGGCATACAGCCTTGATCATCCCTCCCTTGATCATCACTGAGGGGCAGCTGAAAGAAGGAATTACCACTCTGGATAAAGCGCTGGAAATAACTGATAACGCCCTTGCTTGATTTCTCTTCCATATCGACTTGATTCCCCATTAATATTTGGCTGGGATGATTCCGGCGGGGGCGGCATTCCCGAAATTATTGACACCACCCTCTGCGGTATCTTCAATAGGGTGTCATTGAGAGATGCATACTTTGCGTCGACACTTGAAATGCACTGCGTTCGGTGCAGAGTAGGAGATCAACCTCTCCCATTTACTTGTCGGTAATTTATACCACAAGCTGTTTCATCAACCAACTACCTCGCCCCAAAACCATTTTTGTATAATTAAACACAGTTGCTTTGTGCCTTCGTGGTTATGACTTTATCGAGACAATGGATTCATCATTTCGGATGGATCATTTCCTCTGGTTTGACGTACATATCGAATTCTTCAGCGGTTACAAACCCTCCTCGCACTGCTTCTTCCCGTAATGTGGTTCCATTCTTCAGCGCCAGTTTCGCGATGCTGGCAGCCTTGTCGTATCCGATGTGTGGGCTCAACGCAGTTATCAGCATGAGCGATTTTTCCATCAACTCGGTGATCCGGGCTAGATTTGGCTCTATCCCCGCCACGCAATTATCGCTGAAACTCATCGCCGCATCCCCAAGCAGGCGGATGGACTGTAGCACGTTGTATGCAATGACAGGCTTGAAAACGTTGAGCTCCAGGTGTCCCTGCGCCCCCGCAAACGTGACCGTGGTGTGGTTTCCCATTACCTGTGTGCAGACCATGCTCAAGGCTTCACACTGGGTCGGGTTGACCTTCCCTGGCATGATTGACGAGCCGGGCTCATTCTCCGGCAGGGAGAGTTCCCCGAACCCAGAGCGCGGGCCTGATGCCAAAAGGCGGATGTCATTGGCAATTTTGTTGAGGCTGACCGCGATGGTGTTTAATACTCCCGAAATTTCCACCATCGCATCGTGGGTTGCCAGAGCTTCGAACTTGTTGGGCGCCGAGCTGAACGGGAGTTTGGTGAACTTCGCCACTTCTTTCGCGAATTGTTCCCCAAACCCGGGTTTTGAGTTTAATCCCGTGCCCACCGCCGTGCCGCCTTCGGCAAGTGGGTACAGCCGCTTGAGGCTGTCGTTGATTCGCTCGATTCCCAGCTTTATCTGGGTTGCATAACCCGAGAATTCCTGTCCAAGCGTCAGGGGGGTGGCGTCCTGCAAATGTGTCCGCCCCATCTTGATGATTTCCTTCCATGCCTGGGATTTGTCGACAAGCGCATTGTATAAATGCTCCAACGCTGGGAGCAGGGCGTGCTGCAATTGCTCTACGGTTGCGATGTGCATCGCGGTCGGGAAGGCATCGTTGGTTGACTGGCTGCAGTTGACGTGATCGTTCGGATGGACGGGCGTTTTGGATCCCATCTTGCCTCCCAGGTGTTTGATCGCCAGGTTGGAGATCACCTCGTTCGCGTTCATGTTGGACTGTGTGCCTGAGCCGGTTTGCCAGACCACCAGTGGGAAGTTGTCGTCCAGCTTGCCGTCGATGACCTCCTGGGCAGCCTCGGCGATTGCAGTTCCAATTTTCTTGTCGAGGGTCATCATCGAGACGTTGGTGACGGCTGCGCAGCGCTTGACGATGCCCAGCGCCCGGATCATGGGTCTCGGCAGGCGCTCACCACCGATCTTGAAATTCTCCAGGGACCGTTGCGTCTGTGCCCCCCAGTATTTTTCAACTGGCACCTCGATCGGCCCGAGAGAATCTGTTTCAGTGCGCGTAGTCATCATTTTGTCATTCATTATCACCTCCGCTCAGTTATCTCGTACAAAGCATTCACGGTTTTCCAGTTCCTTGTGGTCGCTGAAAGGCTCAACTTTTTCTCGAAAAATGTGTTGGAGAATTTGGTCTTCCCGTAGCCGTTGGGACAAAAAAGATAGACCTCTTTATCATATATCATAAACTCATCGCCTTCCATAGATTTATTTGAATTTATCCTAATTGCGCTCCTGCTTTCATGATTTCCAGTCTCTCCTCGTCCCTTTGAATTCGGTGTCTTTGCGCGCCCGCTGCCATCCGAAGGGGCGGCGATATTCTGTAAAATTGTTTCCGCCGGTGTATCCGACAAAAAAGTAACATACAACTTTTCAGGTTCTGCATTCCTTTGATTTACAAACGGGTTGTTCTCCAGAATCTTCTTAATGCTATGCTTATCACGCAGGATTACCCTCACTTCGCTGCCGAGGGAATGCATAATGCCTTTTTCAATTATTCTTGTTATTTTGATTGGATCATTTTCCGCACAGTCGAAAACCACATTCCCGCTCTGGATATAGGTCACCACGTCGGTCATGCCCAGGGATTCGTATAACCATTTAAGTTCTGGCATACTGATCCTGTTTTGACCACTGACATTGATGCCTCTCAAGAGTGATATGTAGGTTTTCATTGAAATCCCGCCGTGGTCTATTCACAATTTATTTGGACACATTTTCTTCTATTATTTTTGCGCTTTCTTTAGCTAGCGCACCCCGATCTTCTTTCCCTCTCACAAACGAGATTCCAGCCGCAATAAGGACCAGAACGATTGAAACCCAAAACGCGCTGTGCATCCCCGTCACGAAAGCCTGCATTGGGGCCGAGCCCAGGGTCACGTTATTGCCCACGAATAGTTGCATCATTACATCCCGTGGCAGGCTGCTTGCCGCCACTGCCAGGGAGAGTGCGAAGCTGGTCACCATGCCTGCCTGCCGCAGGGTTGCCAGGGTCCCTGAAGCGATTCCCAGCCGGTCCTTTGGCGCAGAATTCATGGCCGCGCTGGTGTTTGGCGGGTAGAACAGCCCGCCTCCCAGGCCCATGAACCCCAGCCCGACCGCGATCTGCCAGTAGGGCATGGCAGGCGTAATTCGGGTGAACCACACCAGCGCCGCACCCTGGATCAGTAATCCGACGGTCGCAGGGATGCGTGCTCCGATCCGGTCTGCCACGTTGCCTCCCCAGGGGGCAATGATGGACGTCATCACCGGCAGGGGGATCAGCAGCAGTGCTGCTTTTAACGGGTCATAGCCTAGTACGCCCTGCAAATAGAAGACGATCAGGAAGTTTACCGCGAAAAGTGCCAGCGACTGCATCATCGCTGATAGTACCGAGAAGTTATAGACTCGGTTGCTGAACAGGCTCAGGTCGAGCACCGGGTTTTTGGCGCCTCGTTCCCACCACAGGAAAAAGCTCATTCCAGCCAGGAATATGGCGAACAGCACCAGGATGGGAGTCGCTGTAAAGTTGTACTCGATACCTAGCGTCAGGGCGATCAGGAGGGATAGCAGGCCGAGGCTGAAGCTGAGCGCGCCGACCAGGTCGAAACGCTCGTCTCGTCGCCTAATCGACATCTCGCGCAGTACCCGGTACCCCCAGATTGCTCCTAGCAAACCGATTGGGACGTTAATAAAGAAGATCCATCGCCAGTCTGCCAGCGTCAGGATCAGGCCGCCCAGAATGGGTCCTGCCACACCCCCGAAGGAGAAGGTGATCGCGTTGATTCCCAGCGCCTTGCCGCGTTCATTGGGCGGAAAGACCTCGGTGATGAGTGCCACGCTGTTGACCACCATCATAGCCGCGCCGCTGCCTTGTACTAGGCGGAAGATGATCAATTCGGGGGCATTGGCAGAGAAACCGCATAGGGCCGATCCGATCGTAAAGATGACGAAGCCTAGGTTGTACATGCGTACTCGGCCGAGCATGTCTGCCACCCTCCCAAAGGTGAGCAGGAAGACCGTGCTGACCAGGATGTAGCCCATGATCACCCAGATCATCTCGATCAGGTCACCATGCAGCTTCACCATCATGTCTGGTAACCCCAGGACGACGATGGTGCTGTCGATGGCGGCCATCAGCGCCCCGATCGTGGTGACGCTCAACACGATCCACTTGTATTCAACCTTCTTCCCCAACAGGGAATATTGTTTATCCATTTTATTGGTTGGCTCCTTTGGAAATGCTGGCTTTTTAAACCGGGACCGACTCTTCCTTATCCGGTTCAGGCATGCTTATTTTTGGCTCCAGTGCGAATAATTTCTTCATCAGGTTCATGGCCTCCCCTATTTGCGTGCGCTCGTCCTCTGTGAGCTCGGCAAATTTTTCGGTGAAATACGTTTGCGTATGCCGGTACGCCTCGTCCAGCTCATTTTTACCTTTTTCGGTTAGCGACAGGCAGATCCGGCGTCTGTCCTCCCCATGCATATCCCGCCTGAGCAGATTCCGGGTCACCATTGACTCCACCAGTTTGGACATGGACGGAAGGCTCAACCCGATATGGGTTGACGCATCTGATAAGGACGACCCCTGGTTGGCATCCACGAACGCCAGTGTCCGGAACTGGACCATGGACATTTCACCGGTGCGCTTTTCGCGGAACTTTGTTCGCAGCAGCCGCATCAATAGGGGGATATTGTCGATTACTAGTTCCGCTGTTTTTTTGGGGGAAGTCATCATATAATTTCCTTTGAAAATAGTTGCAATATGCAATTATATTTGGGTCGGACGGGAAGTCAAGGCAATTAACGGGTTTCTCATACAATAATCAGACGAAATCTGCCTCGAAATTCCTTCCTCTGGTCATAAGAAGAAATGATTGGTTGACAAACTAGAACATATGTGCTAAAATTAATCTACATTAACGGATGTCGGGCGTTTTTCTTTCCCGCCTCCTTTTTGCACCTTAATATTCGAATCAACTGTCATTGCCAGGCGCGTTTTTTGCGACAAAGCAATCTCCACACGGCCAATAGCTACCCCTCAACTGCTCACCGAACCCGCACGCGTGTCCGTGTTTGCCCCTGTAATTTGTGATTTAGTCGTCTGGCTTGAGAATTATTCGTTCCTCAATTGTTCCTCCACCCCTGGCAGTTATTTTCTTTATACCCCCATACCTTGGGGTAAACAACCTCTAGGGAGGGGCGATCCGTTGGGTCGCCCAATTCGGCTTTCATTCAAAAAAACGAATTTTCAATGAATTGCTCTCTCGATGAAAAAAGAAGAATTCTGCCGTTATCATTTTTTAACCCTTCAGAATCAGTCATTCATTTTGAGCCGACATTGTTCCCGTGAGCCCCCGTTCTGTGGGGGCAAGGGGAGGCGGCATTCGCGCAGCACCCACCTTGGTGGGCACGCCGCCCCAAACCGATGCGGCTTCGAGCCGCAATCGGCAGGTTTGGCGACATGAGTCGCCAAACACAGCCACACACTTGCACCGCAATGCGTTTGGTGCAGTGCAGGTGTCGACGACCTGACATCGTACCTGAAGGGTAGTCGTCGATGGGAACCGCTGGTTAAATGATACACACGGGCGTCATTGAAAATTAAGCCCTCAAAATCAGTCATTCGTTTGTAATCGTTTTGGCGCGGTATTCTGGCAATATCCCTTCACCCCGAAACTTGGCTCCACCCTTCTCCGATGGGGTAAAATCAAGGCACTCGCAAACCTAAGGAGAAATTAATGACCATCACTCTCGACGGCTCTTCCCTCACCATCGAAAAACTCGTCGCCATTGCCCGTTTAGACGAAAAGGTGGAGTTGGCCCCCGCTGCATTGGAGCGCATCAAGGTCTGCCGCCTCATGTTGGAAGAGAAGCTGGCTGCCCACGAGACCATGTATGGCACCAATACTGGCATTGGTGAGTTTTCAGAGAAGATTCTCTCTGACGAACAGGTCGAGGAATTCCAGAAATATCTCATCTACAACCATGCCGCAGGCATAGGCGACCCTGTCCCCGAGGAGCAGGTGCGTGCCGCTCTGGCGGGGCGCGTCAATGTCCACGCTCATGGGAATTCTGGATGTCGCCCCGAGATCACTCTCACCCTGGTGGACATGCTCAACAAGGGCGTCACCCCGGTGGTTTGTAATAAAGGCTCAGTTGGGGCCAGCGGTGATTTGGCTCCCATGGCTCAAGCCATGCTCCTGCTTCTGGGGGAGGGCGAGGCTTTTTTCAAAGGGGAACGTCTCTCAGGTCGCGCAGCCATGCAAAAAGCCGGCATTAAAATTCCCGGGCTCCAGGCTCGCGATGGTCTTGCAGCTATCAATGGCTCCAACTTGCTTACCGCCATGTCCGCCCTCCACGTTTACGATATGGAGCGTTTTCTCAAGCAGGCTGAGATCGCGGCCGCCATGTCCATTGAAGCGCTCCTGGGTAATTTGAAACCTTACAATTCCATGCTCCATGAATTGCGAGGCTTCAAGGGCGCGGTTGCTTCAGCTAAAAACTTGTTGAAAGTGGTAGCCGGGTCCGATCTGGCCACTGGAAAGATGAAAACCAGGGTGCAGGATGCCTACTCGATGCGATCCACACCTCAGGTCGTCGGCGCAGCCCGCGATGCCATTGCGTATGCTCGCTCACAGGTTGAGATCGAACTGAATGGTGTCGGTGATAATCCCATTTTCATCCCTGCTCAGAAATTAACCCTTACCGGTGCCAACTTCCAGGGCTCCCCTGTGGCTCTTCCCATGGACATGGCCGGGATCGCCATCACCATGGTTTGTGTCATGTCCGAGCGTCGCTTGAACCGCTTGACTAACCCTGCTCTCTCGGCAGGTTTGCCCGATTTCCTCGCCCACAATCCTGGTTTCTATTCAGGTTTGATGCTTAGTCAATACACCGCCGACCATCTCATTGTCGAACAGCGTATTCTCTCCACCCCGGCCAGCATCCAGTCCATTCCCGCCGCGGCAGACCAGGAGGATTTTGTCTCGATGGGCATGAATACTGCCCTCAAGAATGGACAGATCTTGGATAATGCTTGGGGGGTGCTTGGTATCGAATTCATGGCTGCTGCCCAGGCGCTGGATTTCCGCACTTTCACTCCCGGTAAGGGAACCCAGAAGGCGCGCGCCATTATCCGTAAACACGTGGATCATCTGGAGGTGGATCGCCCGCTCTATCCTGATCATAATGCCATGAAAGCCCTGGTTCGATCGGGGGAAATATTGGACGCGGTTGAAAAAGAAATAGGGGCTCTCGAATAGGTTCGAATCCTGATGCGTAAACTTTCGATCCTGACCCGAATCTCATTCATGCTAGCTTTTTTCTTTACTTTGGACAAGGGACTGGCCTTCGTCAAGGCCATACTCTTTAATAAGGTGGTCGGTCTGGAGGGGATGGGGATTTTTGGCGCCTCCAACAACATCCCTGATTATCTGTCAGCACTTCTCTCGGGAGGTGCCTTGGGGGTCGCCTTCATCCCTGTACTCAGGGAATACCTGGACCGTGACGGTCGCTCCGCTGCCTGGGATTTATTCTCCCGGATTATTAATCTGGCGTTCTTGGTGACCGCGGCAGTCTCGATCATCATCATCGCCTTGGCGGAACCTCTTGTCCACTATATTATTGTCCCGAGTTTTGCTCCCGCAAACCAGGCTCTCACCGTCTCCCTGATGCGTCTCGACTTGTTTGCGATCCTGCTCTTTTCCATCAGCGGGTTGGTCATGTCCGCTTTGCAAGCCAACCAGCATTTCCTGCTCCCGGCCTTGGCTCCTATTTTCTATAACCTTGGACAGATTTTTGGCGTTACCGTCCTGACGCCCAGCCAGGGTCTGCATCTTGGTCCGCTTACCCTGCCATCCTTTGGATTGGGTCTTTATGGGATGGTTTATGGCGTCATTTTGGGGGCAGCCATGCATTTGCTGATCCAGGTTCCAGGGTTGATCCATTACGGGTTTCGCTGGAGACCGGTTATCGGCTTGAAAACACCGGGTGTCCAGCGTGTTCTCATCCTGCTCTGGCCGCGTGTCCTTACCATGGCGAGCATCCAGGCTTATTTTGTTGCCCGTGATAGCTTGGGCTCCCGCTTCGGCGGGGTTGGTGTGGGGGCTCTGAACCTCGCCTGGACAATCCAGCAGGTGCCTGAAACGATTATTGGGTCAGCCATTGCGATTGCCCTCCTGCCCACCTTGGCCGAATTTATAGATCGCGCCCAGCCGGATGCCTTCCGTCAGACGATCAACCGCGCCTTGCGGGTGATGCTCGCCCTCAGTCTCCCCGCTGCAACCTTGCTTGCGGTGGCGATACGTCCGTTGGTGGCTGGTTTCTTTGGTTACGAGTCTTCCCAACTCAACCTGGTTACTTGGTGCACGTGGGCTTTCCTGTTGAGCTTGCTTGGTGATGCCTGGCTGGAGACCGCGGTACGCTCTTTCTATGCGAATCAGAACACGCGCACTCCCCTGGTGGCGGCATTTATTCAGGTGGTTTTATTTGTACTTCTCGCTTGGCTTTTTTCCACGTGGATTGGTCTGCCAGGCATTCCGCTGGCTGCAGCCGTCACGTTCACCGCCCAGGCGGTTGTGCTGCTCTTCCTTCAGAACCGTAAATTCCCCGGTTTATTCGAAATGAGCGGGACCCTCTTTCGGGCAATCCTTGCAGCCGTCGCTGGTGGTCTCGTTGCCTATGCTGTACTGAACTTCTTGCCGCTCTCCGCAGTGTTCGCTGCTTTGGTCGCCCTGGCATGCGGTGCATTGGTTGCCCTTCTCTTCATCTGGAAGGAAGCCCGTCTTCTCCTTCATCTTTAATCGTGAGGTATAATCGCCCGGATGTCTGAGCCTGAGTTGAAAGATACCCAACCCCATAAAACCCTGCAGGGGATAGATTCTGATCATCCCACCTCGGAATCGAAGAAGAATTTTCCGCCATGGTTGGTGGGGTTATGTGTGCTGGCTCTGGTTGCGATTGGTCTGTTGGCTGGCTATGGATCTGGAATGAGTCAACGCTATGCTGCTCAAAATACTCAGATCGCCGGGCAGCTCGATGAGCAATTTCAACTGGGGGTGCAGGCTTATAATGCGGGGAATTACGAACTAGCCCAGAAGTATTTTGATTTCATTATCTCCAAGGACCCAAATTACCCGGGTATCGTTACTGCTTACTCTGACCTGATGATGCGGTTGCATGCTACCATTACTCCGGAATTTTCTCCCACCCCGGTCGTTTCTCCAACCCCGGATTTGCGCGGCGCACAGGACATATATAACACTGCTCTTCAGCTTCTTAATTCCGGCGATTGGAATGGTGCCATCTCTAATCTGGATTCCCTTCGCAAGTCTTTTCCCGACTTTCTCACCGCCCAGGTCGACGGCCTCTACTATATGGCACTCCGTCAGCGCGGTGTGGGAAAAATCGTCGCTGCCTGCAAGGATGCAAACCTTGAGGGCGGGATATATGACCTGACCCTTGCTGAACACTTTGTAGGCACTGGAAACCTGGACGCATTCGCCGAAAGCATACGCATTTATGCCCGCCTGTACATTATCGGCGCTAGTTACTGGGATCAGGACTGGTTGCAAGCTCAGAATTTTTTTGCCCAGGTGATGGCTGCGTACCCGAATATGACGGATTCATCCTGCCTGAGTGCCACCAGTCGCTGGGTGCAAGCCACCCATAAGCTGGCAGACCAGTATTACGCTGCCGGGGAATATTGCAAAGCGGAAGATCAATATGCCGCTTCATTCATGGTGGGTGACCCCTTAAATAATGCTGTTTATCCCACTGCCACAGAGGTGGCTGACAAATGTAATGGTGACGGAAATGGCGGTAGCCCTGGCGGCGCTGGTGTAGAGACTGGAACTCCGACTGAAACGCCGACACCTACAACCGATACAGCGACTCCCACCATCGAAGCGTCTCCCACCGATACACCCACAGTAACACCAACTCCCTGAACCTGGCCTTTTAGTAAGTTCCGCGCTTCGGAAGTTGGATGAAACTACGCATTATTGTTCGGGGATTCCCGTTAGATCATACGTCATCGCCCCGCTGATTTTTACCGGGATGATGCTCCCGATTTCCGCTTTTCCCTCTACAAATACCATCCCGTCGATTTCCGGCGCATCCCGGTATGACCGTCCGATGGCTATCCCACTCTTCTCCCCCTCGATTAATACGTCTAGCGTTTGTCCCACGTATGATTGGTTGATTTGAAGAGAGATGGGCTGTTGTAGCTCCATCAACCTCTGATAACGTTCTTCTTTGACTATCGCAGGGATGGGGTCGCCGAGTTCCTCCGAGGCTGTTCCTTCCTCTAAAGAGAATTGGAACGCCCCGACCCGGTCGAACCGCATTTCCTCCACGAAGTCCAAAAGCGTCTGAAACTCATTGTCGGTTTCACCTGGGTACCCGACGATGAACGTGCTGCGGATGGCTAATTTGGGCAGCATGGAGCGCATTTTTGCAATCGTTTTATGGACCCACTCTATGTTGGCTGGGCGTCGCATTCGGGTCAGGGTCGCCGGGTCCCCATGCTGAAGAGGAATATCTAGGTAGGGTAGTATTTGCGCATGGCTTGACATCACACCAATCAACCGGTCGGTGACATAACCAGGAAAAGCATACATGATTCGTATCCAGTCTATGTCCGGTACTGCGGCGGTCATTTTTTCCAGCAGTGTGGCAAGACCATCTTGGATGCCTAAATCATGACCATAGTCAGTTGTATCTTGGGCAATCAGGACTAGTTCCCTTACGCCCACGTCTCGCAAGCGGCGAGCATCTTCGATAAGTGTCTCGAGCGGACGACTGACCGTGGTGCCTTTAATCAGAGGTATGGCGCAGAATGCACAGGGACGCCGGCATCCATCGGCAATTTTTAGGTACGCACTGCCGCCTGCTACGGAAGCACGCAACGTGCCATTTTCATCAGTTCCAATAGTAGGAGCTTCAGGTAAGTGGAAGAGCGGTTCTGGTCGCAGCCCTGGACTTGTCGAATGTTGCGAGTTTTGGCGCAGGTGCCGCACCACCTGTACTATATCCATCCATCTACGGGTACCGAGGATGCCATCCACCCCTTGAACCTTGTGAGCCACCTCGACCCCGTACCGCTGGGTCAGACACCCGGCAGCAATCAGCAATTGGCCTGGACGTTTGGATTCGGCCAGGTTGAGCAAGGCGGAATAAGACTCTTCACGGGCAGGACCGATGAACCCGCATGTATTGACGATCAGTACGCTTGCCTGCTGTGGAGCGCTGACCGCTTTGTAGCCGCTGCGTTCCAGTAGTTGCGCCATTGAGTCGGTATCAACGGTGTTTTTAGCACATCCTAGCGATGTCACGTGGAATGTTTTTCGGTTCATAACAATAAGGCTTTCTATTTAGAAATCAAGGATTAATTAGGATATGTTCAGGGAGTTAACGTTCTGGAGTTTGGGAAGGTCGAGGGGTGGGATTCACCCGCGGAGTCGATGATGGACGTAAGGTTGCAGTCGGTCGCAGGGTAACGGTTGGGGTCGGCGTAATGGAAGGTGTGGGAGTGAAGGTGGCAGTTGGATTAAGGATCGCGTTGGCAGTATAAATACGATCTACAACCTGGCCCACATCGCCCATTGGACCCAGGTTGTTTTGATTATAAAGGATGCTGATGGCTCTGGCGTTTCCGGTCAGGACTTCGATTTGAACGTTGCCATCGTATGAGTATGCAGTCCCGGCAATAACGCGTCCATCGAACTGGACTTTACCGTCCACGGTGACGCGCACATAAGCCGAGGTTTCAGCAATGACAACAACCTGGACTAGCCCTTGGCCTGCGCCTGGTAATATTACTGCCAATGTCTCAACGACCGGGCCAGCAACACTGGTAGTCACATTTCCCGTTGTCTCCGGTCCAGATGTGGCGGAAGCCGGTTCTGGGGTTAAGAGGAGAAAATTCAACATGGGAGGCGCCGTCGGTTGAGGTGTCGACTCGTTGCGCATATTTATGATTCGGTTGGTACCCCAAATCGCGAATGTCACCAGGAGGATTACCAATCCACCTCCAACGATAACATCCATGGAAATATATCGTCGCACAATTCCCGGGATTTCAATTTTAAACGGCCGATTTTTAGCGAACCAAGATTTCGAGGAGGCTTTATCAGATTCTTCCAACGCCCTGGCTTGTCGTTCTAATAATTGCGTTTGCAAGCCGTCAGCAAATACTAACAGGATTGTGTCAACATCCAGGTTGAGGAAATGGGCATAATTATTTAACATGCCGCGTGCTTGTACCGAGGACGGTAAACCTGCAAACTTTCCAGCTTCCAACGCATCGAGATAGTGTTTTCGAACATGAGTATGGCGCTCAATTTCGTCCAGGGTCAAACTCAGGCTTTCCCGGCGTTGTTTGAGTGTCTTCCCGATACTGTTGAAGATCGCCTGGGATGGAAGTATTTCAACTGTGGAACCTGTGGACTCTTCCTGTGAGATAACTTTCTCTAAATTTTCCTCTTCAACGGGTTCTTCTGCCGCGAATACTTCCGCAGATTCTATTCCAACAGGTTGCACTTTTTGCCTATGGAAGACCCGGTTAAAATGGTAACTAACCGTACTGAGGACATTGATTAATTTTCGGGTTTTTGCTTGGACTTGGCTATTTCCGATGTCTGGTGCCGAATCCCTATTTTGACCAGGAGGAGGGAAACCTGCAGGCGTTGCTGATAGTTCTGCAACTCCATTTCGTTGGTTGGCAATCACTTCTTCAAGCGAAAGTCCTAAAAACTCGGTGTATAGGCGCAAAAAAGCACGCGCTTGGATGGGAGAAGGTAGAGATTCAAAGTCATCAGCTTCGATGGCCTCGATATGATGCCCTCGAATGTGTGTCGCCTGGACCACTTTCTGTATGGACAGGTTTTTGGCTTCACGGGCTAGCTTGAGCTGTATTCCAATCGTTTCTGCCATATTTGCTAAAGAAACATCACCGGTACCCTTTTTTGAATGGACCGGTGATGTTCTATTTGTTCTCTCTTCCAGGTACTATACTACTGGGTCGGTGCTTTTTTCGGGTTCAGCAGGTTTTTCAACCGGTTGTATTACAAGATCTTTTTCTTTTGCCTTTGGAGCAGGCTCTTCAATGGGCAGGCCTGGTTCAGCTTCACCTTCGCGAAACACATTTACCTTGATTTCCGGGATTAAGTCCATCGTCAAGCGGATACGCACCGTATGCTCGCCCAATGCACGCAGAGGCTGCATATCCAACTGTTGGCGCTTGAAGGCGTACCCAGTCTTCTTTTGGAGAGCCTCGACCACTTCCTGTGAAGTGATCGACCCATACAATTTGCCTGTTTCACCAGCGCGGGCTCCAAATGATAATTGAACATTTTCCAGCGCTTGGGCAATCACGCTCATTTCATCGTTGAGAATTACGCGTTTTTCGGCTGCCCTAGATCGGATTCTTTCTGCAGTTTTTATTGCGCCTGGTGTGGCTAGCACGGCCATCTTTTGAGGGAGGAGGAAGTTGCGGCCATACCCATCTGCGACTTTTTTTACATCGCCAGCACGTCCGAGTTTATAAACGTCCTTGATAAGCAATACTTTCATTTTCAAGCCCTTTCGTACATCAGGATGAGGGAGCGAAGGGTACAACGCTCCGGGGGCTGATTTTACCAGAGGGTTGACATCATGGGAAGGTATTTGTAACCTTTGAAAAGGTGAAATTGGTAATTACAAACCAAACACTTTCCCTCATATATCTAAGCATCTGGCCTTCGTGCTGAAAACCAGCTTGTATCCCCTTTTGAAATATGCTATAGTGTTTAAAATGGCTGGTGGTTTTACCAGACCATATGGTAACTTTCATGCAAAATGGTATTGAGCCGATTAATATTAAAAGTGTTAAAGATATCTGTATAATTCGGTTGGAAGAATTGATTCTCTCCGGCGATCTTAAAATCGGCGAAAGACTTCCGTCTGAGCGGGATTTCGCTATTAGAATCGGAGTCAGCCGGCCAGTTCTGCACGAAGCATTGGTGGATTTGAACTCCAAAGGGTTGGTTCAAATAATCCCTCGTCGTGGGATATATGTCAGTGATTATCGTCATTCGGGCTCCCTGTCCATCCTTTCTTCACTTCTTGCTTACCACGACGGAAAACTTGATAATACTATTTTGCAAAGCCTGATTGATACGCGGATGATCGTCGAGACTGAATCTGCCAGGCTGGCTGCCTTGAACCGCACCTCGGTACAATTATCAGAGTTTCAAGACTTGCTCCACGACGAACAGGACGCTGTCAACAATAATCCTCAGGCGCTTACCAACATTGACTTTATTTTTCATCTGACGGTCGCCATCGCCTCGGCTAATTTAATCTACCCGTTGATAATCAATTCATTCAAGGGAGTTTATACCAGTCTGACAGGGAAATTTTTCCGTAAATATTGTGGAACGCAGGTCGTTGAAGCCGTCCTTCAATTTCATATCAAACTGGTCAATGCTTTTGATCAAATGGACGAAGACAGTGCAAAAAGCATCATGATGGAGATGCTCCGGCATGGAGAAACTTACTTGGAAGGAGATTATTAATGACAGCGGTTGCGCTTGAAAAACCTCGTTTTAAAATAAAAAGCCCGGAGAATCTTTCCCCTCGCATCCAATGGCTCCGCGATTATTATTTCCAGGGGGTGGATCGGGCATGGAATAATGAATATACCTCCTGGACTACCGGTACTCCTTGGGACTTTCAGTACAACGAACTCTCGTTTTATATTGTCCCTGAAACCTATGCATTTTTGCAAACATTCCGATCTTCATTCAAGCAGGTCGCCCGGCCAGTGGCACTTCACACCGATTTCTGGAACTGGAATCTCCCTGAGCGCCGTGCATGGTTCAATAGGGAGGTTATGGTGCATTATCTCCCCAAGGAAATCCTGCCTGGCGATCTCATAGCCGGGGCGCGTTTTAACGTCCAGACCTCCGCATGTTTGACTAAAAAAGAGACCAAGGAACGAGACAGACAGGTGTATGGGTCGAAGGGGATTCGAGCTGCCACGCTATGGTTCCATAATCATGGCTACGGCAACGCGGGTGCCACATCCGGACACCTCATTCCAGATTATGGACGTATTCTTAGAGTAGGTTGGAAAGCTGTCTATGCAGAAATTGAAGAGGCGCTTGCAGCGTTACCTGAGTCTGAAAGATGTGGTAAAAAGGGTGGACAATTACGGGCAATGCTGATCGCTTCAACCATGCCACGTGACCTGGCCGATGAGTATTCTAAAGAATGCATTCGTCAAGCCCAATCGGAAGGGGATTCTGGCCGACGTGCCGAGTTGCACCAAATGGCTGAGATGCTGACACGTATCCCATGGGAACCAGCCCTGAATTTCTGGGAGGCAGTCCAGTCCTTGTGGATCACGCACATGTTAATCATGGCGGACGAAAATTACCCCGGTCCAGGTGTTTCATTTGGTCGTCTTGACCAGTATTTATTTCCCATGTGGCAAAATTCCATCAGTGCTGGCATGGACCCGGAGTTTGGCAAGGAAATATTGAAATGCTTTTGGATGCACTGCAATACAGCTTATGACGGCATGATTCGTACCAGCGGTAATCAAGGCATTACCGCTGGGTATGGGCAACTCTTCACGGTTTCTGGGTTGGGACCGGATGGTCGTGATATGACGAACGATCTGACCTACATACTTTTGGATGTTATTGATGAAATGTCACCCATCCTAGAGCCTAAGCCCAACGTACGTCTCCATCGAGGCTCACCGGATAAATTGCTTGATCGGGTAGTGGAGATGATCGCATCCAGTCAGGGTTCACCTTTCCTAATGAACTTTGATGAACGGTCGATGGCTGGGATGATGTTACAAGCAAAAAAAACAGGGGTGACAGACCTCATCAATGAAAAAAATGTATTTGATTATGCGCCGGTGGGGTGTCTGGAAAACACGATGGTCGGGAACGACCGTTCCGGAACGGTAGACGCCAACCTGAATTTGCTCAAGGCAGTCGAACTGGCTCTGACTGGTGGATATGATTTGGTCCCCTTCACGGATGGTTTAACAGGAAAAACTGATCCTCTCACGCGCTGGGGTCCGGACACAGGCGATGCAACTCAGTTCACTACTTGGGAACAATTCTGGGAGGCTTATTCTATTCAAACCCGTCACATCATTCATCTCATCGTGGATCTTTATGAAGGGTCTGAATCCATCCGTGCCCGTTTCGTTCCAACACCATATGTTTCTTGTCTGATAAAAGGTTGTGCCAGCAATGGGAAGGACATAAACGAAGGTGGCGCTGAATTGTGTTACGTCACCATCGAAGCTGTAACTTATGCAACCACGGTAGATTCTCTGCTTGCTGTTAAATATCTAGTCTTTGACCAAAAAGTGTGCAGCCTTTCTGACCTTGTCCAAGCCCTTAAGGACAACTGGGTTGGACATGAAATCTTGCAGGCACGCGCTCTGCATCACGCGCCAAAGTATGGCCGCGACGATGACTCCGCTGACGCACTTGCTTGCCGGGTAATGGAACTGTGGACGGGTGAAACTTGGAAGTATAAAACCCAATCCACCGGTCGCCAGTTTCGCCCGGGGATGCTGTCATGGAATTACTGGGTGGCTGACTCGTTTATTCTGCCAGCGAGCCCGGATGGTCGACCACAAGGTAAATTTCTTTCTAATGCATTGTGTCCTTCCAACGGAGCTGACATCAATGGACCGACAGCCAATGTAAACTCTGTTGGTAAAGTTCTTGGAGGGAAGGCTGCGAATGGAAAAGGAGATTGGGAAGAATATTTGAATTTGTTGCCAAATGGTGGAAGTCACACGATGACTTTCAATCCATCGCTTCTTCGTGACACCGAGCATCGGCAGAAATTTCAGGCCTTTCTGCGCGGGTACATGGAAAATGGTGGCTCAGCTCTCCAGGTCAACATGATTGATGCCGGTCTCCTCAAGGATGCCCAAAAACACCCCGAAAATTATCGTCATCTATTAGTGCGTGTTACCGGATATAACGCATATTTCACCTCCATTGGACGCGAACTACAAAACGAAATTATCGCCCGCGAAAGTCACCAGATGAAATGACCACTGGTCTCATTTTGAACACTCAACGGTTATCAACAGAAGATGGTCCCGGAATCCGATCTACGGTATTTTTTAAAGGTTGTCCTCTACGATGCACCTGGTGTCATAATCCTGAAAGCATCTCCTCGCTGATCCAGACTCAATGGTTTCAAGTCCGTTGTATAGGTTGCCAATCCTGCATCGCCGCCTGTCCTAATGGTTGCCTTTCGATGGATGATAAGGCATTGATGATTGATCGGGAACGTTGCCAGGCATGCGGGAAATGTGCTGAAGCTTGTCCTTCAGGTGCGCTGGAAATTATCGGTAAGTCGATACAAGCAGAAGATCTTTTGACTGAGTTGTTGAAAGATCGGGTTTACTACGAGAAATCCGGTGGTGGAGTCACTCTGTCTGGAGGCGAACCTACATTCCAATCGGAATTTGCCGAATCGCTGCTGCGTGGTTTAAAAGAGCTCGGGATTTCTACTGCGATCGACACATGCGGTTTGACCTCCACTCAAACGCTCGATTGCCTCCTGCCATATACCGACCTGGTGTTGTTTGACCTTAAACTTTTCGACTCGACATCTCACAGCGAATTTACTGGCGCTGACAATACTAAGATCTTGGAAAATTTATCCTACCTTAGAGATTACCGCCTGGCGCGAAACAGGCCATTCGAAATATGGATACGTACTCCACTTATACCTGGTGCAACAGCCTCGGCAGAAAATTTATATGCAATCGGACGCTACCTGGGAAAAACACTAAATGGGAGCATTTCTCGGTGGGAACTATGCGCCTTTAACAACCTTTGCCGCGACCAGTATCTCCGCTTGGGAATTGAATGGGCTTTTACCCAAACATTACTTCTGACCTCCGATGAACTTGCGCGCTATAAGCAGATTGCACAAGCTTCCGGTTTTCCCCCAAACCTTGTTTTAGCTACCGGTGCGACCCGTGCCGATCAGTCAAAATAGGAGTTATTTATGAATCCTCGACATTCAGTTTCAACTTTTTCACCAGAAGATATCCGGAGCACCCAGCCGGAAATGAAAGTGGGGCTGCTTGCAACCGTATCTCCTGAAGGGTTACCTCATGTGACGCTAATCTCCTCACTGATGGCTTGCGGATCGACACAATTATGTTTTGGCCAGTTTACAGAAGGATTGTCAAAGAAATACATATTTATAAATCCTAAGGTCGGATTCCTGATGATGAGCCTGGATAAAAACCTTTGGCGGGGAAAAGCTAAATACACTCATTGTGTGAAGGAAGGTCCGGAGTACGATTTTTATAACAATATCCCCATGTTCCGTTATAACGCATATTTTGGCGTTCATACCGTCTACTACATGGACCTGGTGTTACATACTGGAAAATCACCTCTTCCGATGAATAAAATAATCTTGGCTGCCCTCCAGACAATGCAAGCCCGTATGCTGGGAGTCAAACCTGGTATTAAGCCTGTCCTCAACCATTGGACTCGCACTTTCGTGGATAAGATTGACAACCTAAAATTTCTTTCCTATGTTGGAGAGGATGGCTATCCAATAATCATCCCGGCCATTCAAACTCAGAGTCTGAACGCACAGAAATTGCTGTTCTCCACGTCGGTCTATACAGACGAATTGATGGCTATCCCAAAAGATGTCCCACTGGCAGTCTTTAGCATGGCTTTAACCATGGAAGATGTTCTTCTTAGAGGAAAGTATATAGGTATCCGTCGCGTTGGAGGTGTCAGGGTCGGGGTGGTGGAGGTGGAATGGGTTTACAACCCAATGCCGCCAGTGCCCGGACAAATTTACCCATCTTTAGGAATTAAACCCATCACCGAATACTAGGGAAACCGACTACAGAGATTAAGGTGCAGGCTCTTATTATCAAGATCACTTTTCATTGCTCTTAATAAAAAGCAGTATAATTTCGGGAATTATGGTCGAGACGCCATCTTTAATTCAGATTAAAGGCATTCGTGACGGACTATTAATAACACTGGACGGCGCCTCTTGGCAGGAGCTGGCAAATGCTTTTGTT
>Ga0326726_10000692_pt1 | contig 30732 bp, 26 predicted proteins | sample MHFenrmetagenome_2_FD_207603 | JGI IMG/M metagenome (GOLD analysis project Ga0326726, IMG submission 207603) | Lab enriched peat soil microbial communities from Michigan Hollow, Ithaca, NY, United States - MHF15MN | ecosystem: Environmental > Terrestrial > Soil > Wetlands > Peat | place: USA...
GTAGCAAAAAACGGTTGATCATCTTTCAGCAATTTCCCGAGTACCTCGAACTGATTAATATTATAGCTCCGTTTACTGCTTTTATCAATCTCCTGAATCAGAAAGAAATCAATAGTATCATTCTGGCTCAGGAATTTCTCAACGGCATTAAGATTTTCAACACATTTTTCCTTAGGGGTCATTACCTTTGTGCCGCCGTCATAGAAAAAATCCATTTCTTTATCCAGGCCGCAATAGCCGATATTCCAGGTCAATAATGTAATCCCCATGGTGTCACTTAGCTTATCTGGTCTGTTCGAAGTAAATACTTCTTCTATGGCGTTGGGGTTGTAATCGGAAATCAGCGCATATACAATTATTCCCACAAATCCGAGTATGAGAATGATTATTAAAATCAGCAGGAATCTGAACAGTTTTGTTAGAATTTTCATGACTTAAATATTAAAATCCAAAAACTAGATATCTTTAATTCTTAATGCCCAGAACTTATTAAAACTTTCAACCGGATCTTCACATAGCCACACGGTGGTTCCTAATTCCCTTGCATCAGGATTAGCTATGCTTCCGATTTTTGTAATTTTTCTGAAAATTTGCCTTACATCATCTCCCATTTCATCATTTATATATACCATCGATTTTATATCCGGATCAAATTTTTCCGGTATCCAGTACCTGAAGCTTTCATTAAAAGATATTGCTTCAGGTAAGCCATATTTCTTTCCTGTTATTGTAATTGCTCCGGCCTGCCCGTAGTTTTCACAATAAATAAACGAGGCTGACTTATCAGGTATCATTTGCCAGGCTTTATCAGCAATCTCTGCAAGTTCTTCCCATCCAAGCATATCAGCATAATCCTGCGGCAGAGAATGAATTGAATTATCTTCAAACCGGCATACAAAATCCATCCCGTAATTAGTCCTGATATTCCTGAAGTAGCTGACAAGCTTCTCAGTTTTAAAAACAGGTATCCCAATCGGCAGTATTGGTAAAGTGAGAACAATCATCAAAAGAACAAGGAATACCCTGGACCATGCTTTTCTGAGCATGTTTTCCCACGACACTGCTCCTGCAGCAATAAGAAACGGGAATATTCCCTGTGTATAATAACTTTTCCCGCGCAACAGCATAAGTGTAATGATTACACTTATTATAACTAATCCGAGAAATCTGAATTTCCAGGCATTCTTATTGATAAAAAGCCATATTAGCCCTGCAATTGTAAGTATTGAAGCGGCACCGGGTATTATAATCTGTTCAGTTAAGAATGCATACCTGTCAACATTTACAAGCTGTGTCCGCTCCAGTTCAGCCATATGATTTATAACAGGAAGTCCGTTTGCGACTTGCCAGATCATGTTAGGCAGGAACACTAAAAATCCAGCCAGGACTGCATACCAGAATTTCTTATTGCTGAAGATTTTTCTGTATTGTGTAAAAGGCAATATGATCAGAATTATGACAATCAGGAGTCCGATAAGGTACTTATTCAGCAAAGCTATGCCGGCAGTGGTCCCTATCAAAATAAGGATTGTATCCGAAGAGGTGTTTATATATTTAACTATCAGATAAAACAGAAGTGTCCATAAAAGGAGGTCAATATGGACGGGCTCGAATAACAAAAAGGTTCTGAGTCCGATAATTGAGAGAATTATACCAACAGCTGCAAGGATTCTTGAATAGCCCGATCCGCCGAGTTCCTTTACCATTGCTGACACCAGGAAAACCATCAGTCCGCCCATAAGTGCAGGAAATAACCTGACAGCAAAAATGGAAAATCCAAAGAGATTCTGCATCAGCCACGCAATCCATCCTGTCAACGGTGGTACTGTTGCATAACCCAGTGCCGGGTGCTGACCAAGGGAAAAGTACAGAAGCTCATCGCGGTGAAATTCAAGATTATTTGAAAAATAAAGATGAATTGCTGCATTCAACAAAGCCAGTAAACAAATAATTATGCCTGCAAAATTTATTTTTGGCCCATCTTTCATTACCATGAAGGCTAAAATGAGATAATTTTATATATTATATATGGAAAGTTATGAAAAGATTTTTAATTGAATTCTAAAATGAAAGTGATATATTTCAGGGAATAAAAATCGCCTGGAATATGTCTGATAAACTAGATTTTGATATGTATTAAATAACCTCATTATGAAAAGGGAACCACAGATGAAATTAATATTGTTCATGGTTTTAAGCCTGGCTTTTACCATAAATAACACTATGGCTCAAACCGGAACTGCAAATAAAGCTCTTGATGAAAAGGTAAAAAAATTCCTGAACGAACATTCGCATTACTGGTTTGATATGAATATTCCTGCAGCTGACGGGCAGTTACTTTATGATCTTATAATCAAGGGCAATTATAAATCTGCTCTTGAAATAGGAACTTCAACCGGTCATTCAGGCATCTGGATAGCCTGGGCAATGAGCAAGACAGGCGGCAAACTTATAACAATTGAGATTGATGGAGAGAGGTACAAGACGGCACTTGAGAACTTCAGGGAGGTAGGATTGTCGGAATACATAGATGCACGGCTTGCAGATGCACATAAGCTTGTAAAAGAGTTAAAAGGTCCATTTGATTTTGTCTTCAGTGATGCAGACAAGGAGTGGTATAAAAACTATTTCATTGACCTGGATCCCAAATTAAAAGTCGGAGGATGTTTTACAGCCCATAATATATCAGCCCCGGGACGCGGCGGATACAGGGGATACGGAGGGCAGGGAGTCTATCTTGAATATGTAAGAAGCCTTAGAAATTACGAGACAACTGTAAACAGTGACGGAGGCGGAGTATCCATAAGTTACAAGAGAGCTGAACGGTGAGGAATCAGAACATGGCTGAAGAAAAACTGGAGAGAAGGCTTGGTCTTTTTCCTGCAACCAATATTGTCGTTGCCAATATGATAGGGGCAGGAATATTTACTACTTCCGGCCTTTTAATGTCAGGACTCAACAATCCTCTACTCATGATTATTCTGTGGACTGCGGGCGGAATTATTGCCCTTTGCGGTGCTCTCTCCTACGGTGAACTGGGAGCAGCAATGCCGGGGGCGGGAGGTGAATACCTTTTCCTTTCAAAGCTGTATAGCCCGATTTTTGGTTTCCTGAGCGGCTGGGTCTCATTTATAGTTGGTTTTTCAGCTCCGATTGCAGCTTCTGCCCTGGGATTCAGCGAATATTTCACAAGAGCAGTTCCCGGTCTTGCAGTCTGGCTTCAGAATAACGGAATAATGGGACCTGTATTAACAAAAAAAGTTCTTGCTGTTTCTGTAATCCTGATATTTACCTTTATCCATTACCGGGGTATAAAATACGGGGCACGCATCCAGAATACACTTACACTTCTTAAAATCCTGCTTATTGTTATACTATTAACAGCAGGATTTTCATCCGGGAAAGGAGATTTTTCGAATTTTACAGCAGGGGGCAAAATAACATCAGGGCTGGCTGGTTGGAAGACAATAGGCTTGTCGCTCATGTGGATTATGTTTGCATACAGCGGATGGAACGCCTCAACATACCTGGGAGCTGAAATAAAAAATCCATCAAGAAACCTTCCCGGATCTCTTATTTACGGAACTGTTATTGTAATGATCCTTTACCTTGGAATCAACATATTATACGTTTATGGGATAAATCCCGAGGCTATGAAGGGAGTGATCTCTGTAGGGGGTCTGGCCATGGGCAATCTTTTCGGAAAATCAGCCGAAGTGTTATTTTCAATACTGATAGCCTTTGCATTGTTTTCTTCACTGAGCGCATTCATAATTATCGGTCCCAGGGTATATTACTCAATGGCAAAAGACGGCCTGTTTTTCAAATCGGCTGCCAGGATTCATAAAAAGTTCCAGGTACCCTCAAATTCCATTCTGCTTCAATGCCTGATAGCTGTAATACTTGTTCTGTCCGGGACGTTTGAACAGGTTCTTACATATATGGGATTTGCACTTGGGATCTTTCCCGTCCTGACTGTGATGGGTATATGGAGACTAAGAAAAAACAATCCTGAAGCCTTGAAAATTAAGGGCTTCCCTGTTCCCCAAATAATATACATTGCTGCAGGGGTCCTTATTCTTGTATTATCATTCCTCGAAAGGCCTCTTGAATCTTCAATTGCTTTGATAACGGTCTTTATCGGGATTCCGGTTTATTTTATCTTCAAAAAGACAGTGCAATCCAAGGACACTCTTAAAGAATAACACGCTAATCGAACAGTGGATTAATGAATTAATAATCCCGACCTAAATCGTTGATTATTAATTTTATACGTCCTTCTCTCCTGGTAGTTGGGTGCAGGGTGATGAGGTCATCTTGATATTCCTGCCAAATCGCGGATCACCACCGAAGCACATGCAATCCCGAATGCAGCAGGCATATATGAGATAGTTCCGACTATTGAAGCTTTGTTCTTTTCGCCAATAGCCGGAACTACCTTACTTTTATCGATGGCTTCGGAAGAATAGATCGCTGTAACTCCGCCTCTTATCCCGAGCCGGTGAAGACGTTTTCTGAGTATTCTTGCCAGTGAGCAATCGGTGGTTTCAGAAATGTTACTTATGGTTATTCTTGTCGGATCAAATTTCCCGCCTGCTCCCATTGAGCTGACTACAGGTATTTTCTTCATAACAGCATGGTAAATAAGAAATACCTTGGGTGAGAGTGTGTCGATTGCATCAACAACATAACTGAAACCCGAATCCAGGATTTCAGTCATTCTTTCGTCCCTGATATATTCGTTAATAACTGTCACATCGAGTCCCGGATTGATATCCTTCAGCCGTTCAGCCATTACCAGGGCTTTGGCTTTGCCATCGGTGCTTTTAAGTGCCAGAAGCTGCCTGTTGCGATTGGTGGAATGGAGCGTATCACCGTCAACAATTGTCATCTTCCCCACTCCTGCCCTGCATATCATTTCAGCTGCATACCCCCCTACTCCGCCTAGGCCAACGATCAGAACATTTGAAGTTTTAAGTTTATTCAACCCATCTGCCCCAAGCAGTAATTCAGTACGTGAAAGCCAATCTGACATGTATATTTGTTTTTTACCTCCACATTTAATTACTCTTTTTGCCCCTAAATCCCTGTCTGCCGGCGGGCAGGCCCTTAAGGAGGCAGATTCCTATGTAATTACAATGTAATTACATTCCAAAAAGCATTTTAAAGTTGATATAAATTATTTTTTTCAATTCATCAACATCAATAGCAAGATCATCTGAAACTTTCCGATAGATTTCCCTTATATCCACATCGGCCCCGTCAGTTTCGAGAAATATCCTCTCTTTGGGCAGGAATCTGAGAAGGTCAGTTGATTCCGGTCTCAGCACAAAGTCAAACCAGAACGAAAGATACATTCCCCTTTTAATCAGCTGCAATGCAAGCTCCTTTTTCCCCCTGAATCCATGCACAAGCCATGGTGTTCCCGGTTTCAGGTTTTTATGAGCAGCCAGGAGCTCATCCCAGGATCTTACGCAATGAATTACCAAAGGTTTCTGATTTTCATCTGCAATTTTTACCTGTTCAGCAAATGTCGTTTTCTGAAGTTCAGTTGAAGGTCCTCTAAGCTTATCAAAGCCTGCTTCTCCAAAAGCTATCAGGTCAGGATTACCGGCAATATTGCGGACATATTCCAGAAGTTGTTCACGGTTATTTTCATTCAAATGCCAGGGATGAATTCCTGCTGTGAAAGCCCTTGCTGATATTTTTTCGGGCTTCAGGTTCTCATGAGCCATAAGATTTTCAACAGCAAATATACCCTCAGCGGGTTTTGTGTCATGTGTATGTATATCTATATACTCACCTGGCTGAGGAAGATTCATCTTATTCTTTCCCGATTACCGAAAGTCCCTTTTCAATACGGTTTATTGTATCTCCCTTTCCTATCCAGCTTATAATGTCGAACATATGAGGTCCGCGCAGTGTTCCGACAATTACCAGCCTGAAGGCATTCATAATGGAGCCTGTATTGTATCCTTTGCTTTCAATCCATGTTTTGACAGCTGATTCAGTTGCTGATGCTGTAAAGTCGTCAACACCCTGCAGGACAGGAATAAGTTCTTCAAGCATCAGGCTTGTATCGGTCTGCCACCTCTTTTTAATCACTTCAGGATCGTACTCTTCAGGGGCTTTGAAGAAGAAATCGGTCTGTTCCCATATATCCTTTACGAAACTTACCCTTTCCTTGACAAGTGCTACAAGCATCTCCAGGCGGACCATGTCGACATGATATCCTTTTGCCCTCAGGAACTCCCTGAATTCAAGGGCAAGCTGATTATTTGTTCTCCTTTGGAGATACTGATGATTGAACCATTTTGCCTTTTCAGGATCAAATCTGGATCCTGATTTTCCGACTCTTTCGAGCGAAAATGCATTTATAAGTTCCTCCATTGAAAAGATCTCCTGTTCAGTCCCCGGATTCCAACCGAGCAGTGCCAGCATGTTAATAAATGCTTCGGCGTAATAACCATCCTCACGGTAACCCTTTGCAGTTTCACCGTAGGGCCAGTAAAGAGGAAACACCGGGAATCCCATTTTATCTCCGTCGCGTTTGCTTAATTTGCCTTTCCCATCGGGTTTCAACAAGAGAGGAAGATGTGCGAACAATGGTGGATCCCAGCCATAAGCCCTGTAAAGCAAAACATGGAGGGGAAGCGAAGGTAGCCATTCTTCTCCCCGAATAACATGGCTGATCTTCATCAGATGGTCATCTACCATATGTGCAAGATGATAAGTTGGCATACCGTCGGACTTGAACAGAACCTTGTCATCAAGAGTGCTGGTATTGACAACAATAGGTCCTCTGATAAGATCATCGAAATGTATTTCCTCGTCTGGAGGCATTTTAAACCTTATCACAAAGGGTTCACCCCTGTCAAGCTTTGCATTCCATTCAACATCGCTTAATGAAATCGAATTATTCAGTTTTTCCCTGACTCCGGCATTATAAATGAAAGTTTTTCCCTTTTTTTCGTATGCTGACCTTAGAACCTCCAGCTCACCCGGAGTATCGAAGGCATAATATGCATATCCCTTGTCGAAAAGAATATCCGCATACTGCCTGTACAAGTTCTTCCGGTCGCTCTGTCTGTATGGACCGTAATCTCCTCCTTCATTAATCCCTTCATTAACAATTATCCCGCTCCATTTCAATGAATCCATAATATACTCTTCAGCACCTCCGACAAACCTTGTCTGGTCAGTGTCTTCAATTCTAAGAATGAATGTTCCATTATGTTTTCTGGCGAATAGGTAATTGTATAGTGCGGTCCTGACTCCACCTATATGCAGGGGACCTGTTGGGCTAGGTGCAAATCTTACTCTTACCTGCGACATGATTTTATAAATCTGTGATTTAACCCTTCAAAGATAGCTAAACCTATAATATCTTTTCACCCCTAAATCCCCCAAAGTGGACTTTTTGTATTACGGAAAGTAAAAAGCCCCCACCTGGGGGGGTTGGGGGGTAAGAATACTTTTTTATATTAATTTAGCATTTTAATTTGGTTAACATGAATAAGATGAAAGCTCTCGTAAAATCCAGACCTGAAAGAGGTATCTGGATGAAAGAGGTGCCTGTTCCTGAACCAGGTCTGAATGATGTGATAATCAAGGTTAAGAAGTCGGCTATTTGTGGCACTGACCTTCATATTTATGAATGGAATACATGGGCTCAGAAGACCATAAAAACTCCAATGGTGATCGGTCATGAATACATGGGATATATTGATAAAACAGGTGCAGGTGTAAAAAATCTTAAGCCGGGCGACAGGGTCACAGGTGAAGGGCACCTTGCCTGCGGTCACTGTCGTAATTGCCGCCGGGGAAAAGAACATGTATGCGAGAATACAATTGGGATCGGTGTAAATACCGACGGATCATTTGCTGAGTATGTCAGGATCCCTTCTGTGAATGTTGTGCCGCTCGACCCCAGGATTCCAGATGAATGGGCTGCAATAATGGATCCATTTGGTAACGCAACCCATACTGCATTATCTTTTCCTCTGTTGGGGGAAGATGTGTTGATTACAGGTTCAGGACTAATTGGCAGCATGGCAGTTGCAATTGCAAAATATGCTGGTGCCAGATTCATCGTTGCGAGCGATCTGAGCGATTACCGTCTTGAAATTGCAAAAAAAATGGGGGCAACCCTTACTATAAATCCATCGAAGGGCGAAAAAATCTCAGACGCTGTTAAAAAACTGGGGATGAGAGGTTTCGATATAGGACTGGAAATGTCAGGTTCTCCCAAAGCATTCATTGAAATGATCAGCAATATGTATAACGGATCGAGCATCTCATTGCTTGGCATATTGCCTTCGAATTTTGAAGTGCCATGGAGTGAAATTATTTTCAAAGCAATTACACTGAAGGGCATCTATGGAAGGGAGATGTGGGAAACATGGTATAAAATGGAACAGATGATTATTGGAGGCATTGACCTGAATCCGGTAATCACCCACCGGTTCCATATTGATGATTTTCAGAAGGGTTTTGATGTGATGGAAAGCACCAATTGCGGAAAAGTCATTCTCAATTGGGATTAATTTATAAACAAATTCCTTAGTGTACCTTTGTGAATACCTTTGTGTCACTTCGTGGTTAATTCTTTCTTACCACAAAGGACTCAAAGTACCCACAAAGGGGCTCAAAGGAAAAAACAAGAAGTAATACCATGTATAAAAACTTTAGAGAACATTTAATTACTGTTCTGATCGAAATAAAAGAAGCTGGACTCTTTAAAAATGAACGTATTATAGTATCCCCTCAGGGTGCTGAAATTGAGTTGAATACAGGGCAGAAGGTGCTGAATTTCTGTGCCAATAATTACCTGGGATTATCGGGCAATGACCAGCTTATTGAAGCGGCCAAAGCCTCCCTCGACGATCATGGCTACGGAATGTCTTCCGTAAGATTTATCTGCGGAACCACTGATCTTCATAAAAAGCTTGAACTGAAAATTGCAGAATTCTTCGGAACCGAGGATACTATCCTTTATGCTGCCTGCTTTGATGCAAATGGCGGGGTTTTTGAACCCCTGCTCACAGAACAGGATGCTATCATATCGGATTCCCTTAACCATGCCTCTATTATCGATGGTGTGCGTCTCTGTAAAGCACAGCGATACAGGTATAACAATGCTGACATGGAAGACCTGGAAAAACAGCTTCAGCTTGCGCAGGAACAAAGATTCCGTCTTATCGTCACCGACGGAGTATTCTCAATGGATGGAAATGTAGCTCCCCTTGACAAAATAGTGCGTCTGGCTGAAAAGTATAAAGCAATGGTAATGGTCGATGAATCACATTCAGCCGGAGTGGTTGGAAAAACAGGCCGCGGATTGACTGAACTGTATGACCTTAAAGGCAAGGTGGAGATCATAACCGGAACACTTGGAAAAGCATTCGGAGGTGCAATCGGAGGATTCACAACCGGAAGAAAAGAGATTATTGAATTACTGAGACAGCGATCCCGTCCTTACCTGTTTTCAAATTCTATCCCTCCAATGGTAGCGGCTGCTGGTATAAGGGTGATTGACATGATGACGAAAACAAATGAATTGCAGGACAAACTTCACCATAATTCGGAGTATTTTATCAAAAAGATGACTGACCTTGGTTTTGATATAAAACCAACCAGATCTGCAATTTGTGCCGTGATGCTTTATGATGCAAAACTATCCCAGGATTTTGCTGCAAGGCTTCTTGAGGAAGGGATATATGTTACCGGCTTCTATTATCCTGTTGTACCAAAGGGCCAGGCACGGATACGGGTACAGCTTTCTGCTGCTCACGAAATTGCACATCTCGATAAAGCTGTGAATGCTTTTGAGAAAATTGGAATAGAGCTTAAAGTTATTAACCGCACTTAGATGATCCGCAGTCTTTGCAGATAAGACATCCCTCCTCGTAAACCAGGTTGTCTGAACCGCATTCACCGCATTTGCCTTTTGCTTTTGTTCCGTTCGGAATATATTTCTTGAGTGCCCGTTCCACGCCGTTTTTCCAGTTGTTTATCGATTCGCTGTCAAGCTTCAGGGACTGAACAAGGTTTACGACATCCTGAATAGGCATTTCATGCCTGAGAACACCGGATATAAGTTTCGCGTAGTTCCAGAATTCCGGTTTGAACATATGAGAGAGCCCTTCTATGGTTTTCTTGTATCCGTATTTGTCGGTATACTGGAAGTCATACCTGGTTTTGCCATCATCCATTTTTACTTTTATTATCTTCCCCTTGATGATAGTCTTTGGAATCGGGAATATCTCTTCATCTGCCAGACCGGTGAAAATCTCATATGGCCTTCCGTCTTTCAGACCTACGAATGCCACCCATTTTTCCTCGTTGAAGTTGAATCTTATAACGTCGCAATCAAGTATCTTTGGACGTTTTGGCCTTTCAGCCCTGATTTCGTTTTTGCCTGCTATCAGAACTCCGTTCCTTGATCCGTCGCGATACACAGTTGTGCCCTTGCAGCCTGATTTCCAGGCAGTGAGGTATAGTTCGCTCACGAGTTCCTCTTTAACATCGGCCGGAAGGTTTATGGTAACACTGATTGAGTGGTCGACCCACTTCTGAATCGCACCCTGCATCCGGACCTTGGCAATCCAGTCGACATCATTGGCTGTGGCTTTGTAATAAGGCGATTTTGCAATTATTGCATTGATTTCCTCATCATTCATACGATTGACCTTATTGGGATCGTACCCGTTCAGTTCAAGCCAGTCGACAAATTTGTGATGAAATACTATAAACTCCTCCCATGAATCTCCGATTTCATCCTTAAATGACACCTTCACATCCAGGTCGTTTGGATTCACTTTTCTCCGCCGCTTATAAAAGACTGAAAAAATAGGTTCAATTCCGGAGGTGGTCTGGGTCATCAGGCTGGTTGTGCCAGTAGGTGCTATTGTAAGCAGAGCTATATTCCGGCGTCCGAATTTAACCATGTTATTATACATAACCGGATCAGCTTCTTTCATTCTGAGGATAAAGGGATTTTTTTTCTCTCTCTCAGCATTATAGATGCTAAATGGACCTCTCTCCTTTGCAAGATATGTAGATGATTTATAGGCTTCGAGAGCGAGTGTCTTATGAACCTCCACTGAAAAGTTTGTTGCTTCATCGGTTCCATATTTTAGTCCGAGGCCGGCCAGCATGTCACCTTCCGCAGTTATACCGATCCCTGTTCTTCTTCCCTCTTCCGATTTTTTCCTTATGTTGACCCAAAGATTCCTTTCCACCCGCTTAAGTTCGTCTATTTCCGGGTCTGTATCAATTTTTGCAAGTATTGCATCGATTTTCTCGAGCTCGAGATCGATTATATCATCCATCATCCTTTGTGCAAGCCCAACATGTTCCTTATAAAGATCGAAATTGAAGGTGGCTTCCTTTGTGAAGGGTTCAACGACATAGCTATATAGGTTGATTGCGAGTAACCTGCAGCTGTCGTAGGGACAAAGCGGAATTTCACCGCACGGATTTGTCGAGACGGTTGCGAAGCCAATGTCCGAATAGCAATCAGGAACACTTTCCCTGATTATTGTATCCCAGAAAAGCACTCCGGGTTCAGCTGATTTCCAGGCATTGTGAATGATCTTCTCCCACAACTGGACCGCATCAATATCTTTAACAAATTTCGGATTGTCAGAAACTATAGGATATTGTTGTCTGAAGAGCTTTTTAGATTCAACTGCATTCATGAATTCATCGGTCAATTTGACCGAGATGTTTGCTCCTGTAACTTTTCCGCTTTCAAGCTTGGCATCGATGAATTTACCGCTGTCTGGGTGCTTGATTGATATTGAAAGCATCAAAGCTCCGCGCCGGCCATCCTGGGCCACTTCACGTGTGGAGTTTGAATATCTCTCCATAAAAGGAACGACTCCCGTTGAAGTAAGAGCACTGTTAAGAACAGGTGTGCCTTTAGGTCTGATATGCGAAAGATCGTGACCTACGCCGCCGCGTCGTTTCATGAGCTGAACCTGTTCCTGGTCAATCTTCATTATACCACCGTAAGAATCGGACAGTCCTTCGTTGCCGATTACAAAGCAATTTGACAGTGAGGCAATCTGATATTTATTTCCTATACCAGTCATGGGACTGCCCTGCGGAACAATGTATTTGAAATCTTTAAGAACACTGTAAATAAGTTCCTCGGGAAGTGGATTTTTATATTTCAGCTCAACCCGGTGGATCTCCCTTGCCAGCCTGTGGTGCATGTCATCAGGAGTCTTTTCATACAGGTTTCCAAATGAGTCTTTTAAAGCATACTTATTTGCCCATACCCTGGCAGCCAGTTCATCCCCATTGAAATAGCTGATGCTGGCATCTACAGCCTCATCATGAGAATAGGTGGATTTCTCAGTTTTCTTTTCTGCAGGTTTGTCAGCATCCTTCATATTCACCTTTTTCTTGTTCTCTGTTAATGATGCGTCATTAGTTTTTTCTGATGCAACTACTGACTCCTGGACAAATAAATCTCCCATGTATAAAATATAATTCTGTTAACCTCTGATTCTGTTGCTATTAAACGACCACTGATTTTTAAAGCAGGTAATTGCTAAAATAGACAAGCATAAACCGCAATGCAAGACAAAAATTTTAAGTTTATTAACATTTAACAACAGAGTTATTAACTGTGGCGTTATTCACTGTATGTCAAACCTTTACATGATTTAATGAGTGAAATAAAAACCTGTTTTTATGTAAAAGACTTAAGTATCTGAAAGTTGTAAGAAATAGTAAAAAATTTATACCCGAACAGAAATTCAATGCAAAAAAGGGGCTGTTAAAAAATTAACAGCCCCTTTGAACAGAATTTGTTTAAAATTCCTTAGTTAAAAATATATCTTATCCCAAGTTGACCTCTCCAGCGTGAGCTGAAATCAGATAATGAATAGGCATTCCCGTTTGTCTGACCTCCGCCATCATAAGTAAAGGTAGGTTTTGTTGTAGCTGTCTGTCCTTTGTAATTAATAATGCTCCACTGCTGATTGGTGGCATAAATGTAGTGACCCCATTTCTTATTCAGCATATTGCCGACATTGAGTATATCAAAGGAGAGCTGAAGTTTATTGGTGGAATTGCCGACCTTTATCTTAAACTCCTGGAGCAGCCTGAAATCAAACACATTCATGAACGGAAGACGGGCTGCATTTCTTTCTGCAAATTGGCCTCTGTGTTTGCTGAGATATTTGTCACCCTCAATGAATGCATTCAGCTTTGTCCATTGTTCTTCCGGGGTGACAGCCGGAATTGTACCAGAAGCAGGAATTGCGATCAGATTAATTTCTGACAGGCTTGCGGGAATGTATATCATATCATTTGTGGTGCCATCATTATTCATATCACCATTATAAATATATGATAAAGGCTGACCTGATTGTCCGTTGTAGTAGAGGGAAACCTGCGTCGACATAGCGCCCTTGATATAATCGAGCTTATACGAGATAAGACCGGTTACCCTGTGGCCAAGATCATAATTGGATCTTGTAAGACGAAGATCATTCAGTCCGTAAACATTATTTACATAACGCCAGTTCGAATATGCGACGCTGGAGGTGCCTGAGTTCAGGTCCATTGATTTTCCATATGTATAAGAAGCCTGTGCGCTGAAGCCGCCTGCAAATTGTTTCTGCAGCATTGCAACAAGGTTATATGAGTAACCTTTGTTAGTATTCTCAAACTTAACGATCTCCTCAAAATTAGCATCGACTCTCCCGGAAAGATATCTCGGCCGTTTATCAAGTCCGTCGAATAAAAAGTTCTGATCGACTTTCCTGTTAAGATTTATAAAGTTCACGTTATTATAAGTCCTGGAGAAAATTGCCTCAACTGTAGCAATAATCCCCCATGGAAGTTTCTGATCGATTGCAATATTTGTCCTGAACACCTGAGGGAATTTCAGATCCTTGTCAACAACGTTTATTGCTCCTCTTCCGGCTACCTTGCCAAGATCAGTTGCTGTTTTCTGAGCATAAGGATCAGCAACAAATTGTATTCCTGCAGGATTGGTAATGGGATTGGCGCTTGATGCTGAGCTTCCCACGCTATAAGCTCCGTTAACCTGTCCATTGTTTGAGAATTGGTTTGAGATCCAGACAAAAGGTACCCTTCCGGTAAATAAGCCTGTTCCTCCCCTTAATTGTGTCGTTTTATTCCCAAATACATCCCAGTTAAATCCAAGGCGCGGTGACCACATAATTCTTGATTTCGGCAGTTGACCTGTTGCAACATCTTCTGAAGAATATGCAGTGTTAAATTGCTGATTTGCTCCAGGTTTATCGGGAAATACAGGAATATCTATCCTGAGACCGCCAGTCAACTGGAAATTATCAGCAACCTTATATTCATCCTGTGCATAAAATCCAAGCTGCATTGAATAAAAGCTGGCTGCACCCTTTCCCTGTGAAGGATTATCGGTCTCATCAAAAGAATAACCAATTGCATAATAAGTAGGAGCAACCTCACCTGGCAGTCCTACGGTTTCAAAATTTGCCAGTGTCTTGTATGCATAACTTCCGTAAATATTCTGGACAAAGAGGTTATAAAATTTATAGAGTTCATTGTGTGTGCCAAAAGTAAATGTGTGATTCCCCCTGAAGATGCTGAAGTCATCTGAAAGTGAATAAATATCCTGCACCAGCTTATTTGCTACGGAAGAATATTCACTACCCAGGGTTATGGTTTTACCTGCTGTAAGGTTTATCAGGATCTGCGGGAAATTATCGCCGATAGGATCGCGGTCATCAACAACCCTTGTATAACCCACCATTAATTTGTTTGAAGTATTGTTTCCAAGGATAGAGTTAAGTTCAAGTCCTGTTGAGTTTGTCGTGCTTGGAAAGAGATAGGCATTGTTAAGGAAGCGCAACGCGTTGGCAGAGCGGCTTATATTAACGTTTTCCCCATAGGTGTAGCTGTGCCTGAGGATCAGTTTGTGCTTATTGCTTATATTCCAGTTAAGCTTGGCCAGCAGTTTGTTACTATTGGTTTCACTATTGATATTCAGGTATTCTCCGGCATCATATGAGGGAGCCACCCGGTCAAGGACAGCAATAACCCTATTGATTTCGTCAAGTGTTATGTTTGATGCTGCCGTTCCGGGTACATTTCCAAGAGGATATGATTTTCTGGTCATTTCGCCGTTGACAAAAAAGAACAGTTTGTTCCTGACAATCGGACCTCCAAGAGTGAAGCCTAGCTGATAATCAGTATAATTGGCAATTTTGGCTTTAGAGTTGGTGACCGGCTCATTTGTTCCGACAAGTTTTGCATTATTCCCATAGTAGTAAGCTGAGCCCGTGAATTTGTTGGTACCGCTTTTTGTGATTGCATTGATACCGCCGCCGGTAAAACCGCTCTCCCTTACATCATATGGTGCGATGTTGATCTGGAACTCTTCAATGGCATCAAGACTTATTGGCTCAATTCCTGCCTGTCCTCCATTGGTTCCAGATGAAGTAAGACCAAAAACATCATTTGTTACAAGACCGTCTATTGCAAACTGGTTGTACCTGTTGCTGGCTCCTGCAAATGATGTTCCGCTTCCGGATGTATTTGCGAGAGGGCTGATCTTTGTAAAATCGGTAAGCCCCCTGGATATGGTAGGCACAGATGCAACCACTTCATTTGAAATGTTGTTGGCAGCCCCTGTCCTTGAAGGAGTAATAATATTACCTTTCCCGGCCGATACAACTACCTCGTTTAGATTTGTCACCGCAGGAGTAAGTGCAGCATTAATGTCAGAAACGTTACCAAGGCTCAGGTAAATATCATTGTAAACCTCAGAATTGTATCCGATAAATGAGATTCTTACCTGATAAGGACCACCTACTCTCATGTTGTTTATCATGAAACGGCCATTTTCGTTCGTAAGATTGCCATAGGATGTACCTGAAGGCGTATGAGTTGCAACAATTGTTGCACCGGCCAAGGGATTATTGTTTTCATCAACAATACGTCCCTGAAGAGCCGACGTTGTAATCTGGCCGGCGGAATTCAATAAAAACAGCACAGCCATTACTGATGTGAGACTTAGTTTTAGTAGAATTTTTTTCATATAATAGGAATTTAGGATTATGGATTATTTTTCGTCTGTAAGATTATCACAATTGTATGACATTCCGGATTAATAAAATTAAATTTTTGTTAAATAAGGAGCGGCAATTTACTGCTCTTTGAAAGAAGCCATTTATACGGACCTCCAATAGTTGTCAACAACTTATGAGAAGGGATTGTTAATATCTTTTAAAGAAATTTTATTCAGGATTTTATTTGTCGCTCCGGTGTTTTCCTTTACATATTTAGCGGCATTCCGGGCAGATTTTAAATAATCATCCCTGTCTGATAACCAGCAATCGATTATCCGCGAGAAATCTTCAAATGTATTAAAGCACCTGGCCCCGTCAAGACTGATAAGTTCAACTGCCTCCCTGAATTTTTTATGGTTTGGGCCGAAAATTACCGGAATGCCCCAGCATGCCGCTTCCAGCACATTATGTATTCCTTTCCCGAAACCGCCTCCTATTGCAGCTATATAAGCATATCGGTATACTGATGAGAGCATTCCTATATTATCAATTATCAGGACACGGGTTTCCGAAGATTTTTCTGTGAATTCAGAAAACCTGGTCACCCTTGTGCTGAATAGTTTTTCGAGCCTGTCAACATTGGCTTTATCAATTTCATGTGGAGCAAAGATCCATTTCATTCTGTCAGGATACAAATTGATGTACCTGCTTATTATCTCTTCATCCTGATTCCAGCTGCTGCCGGCAAGAAACAGTTTTTCCTTGCCCCGGAAAAGTTCAATCTGTGGTATATTTTTTGCAGAATCAGCAATCTGGACAACCCTGTCAAACCGTGTATCTCCAGCCACCGTTACATTTTCAATTCCAATGCCCTTTAGAAGATCCATCGATTGAATATCCTGAACAAAAAAGTGACTGAACCTGAACAGCATCTTTCTGAAAAAACCCCCGTACCATTTAAAAAAATGCTGTTCTTTTCTGAAGATCCCTGAAATCAGGTATAATGGTATTCCGTTCCTTTTTAGCAACAAAGTATAATTGTCCCAGAATTCATACTTCACAAAAAATACGGCTGCCGGGTTAACCAGATGAATAAATCTCCTTGCATTACCGGGAGTATCAGCAGGAAGGTAACATACATAATCTGCATTACTGTAGTTCTTTCTGATCTCATATCCTGAGGGAGAAAAAAATGTGAGGACAATCCTGTATTCCGGTTTGATCTTTTTAATTGCTTCAACCAATGGTCGGCTCTGCTCAAATTCACCAAGGGAGGCACAATGAATCCATATGTTTGTATTGTTCCGGCTGACTTTTGCCTTTAACAGTACCTCCCATGCCTTTCTTCCTCTGATCCAGAGCCTTGCTTTTGAATTAAATGGAGATAACAATCTGGCAGCCAAAACATATATCAGAATGCCAAGATTATATAAATACTTCATTGAGTAATTATGAAAGGGACAAAAATAGTAAAAAGGTGTGAAGGCATTACGGTGCGAAAGCATTAAGGTGTAAAATAAATTGTTGTCTTCTAGCCGTTATGCCGTTGTGCCGTTTTGCTGTTATGCCATTCAGTAAATTACTGCTATTTTTGTATATTTAAACATGTCAGTCTATGGTAAGGTTAATCGCTCTGATAATCTCGATCGTCTTGCAGATCATTGCCGCTTCAATTGCGCTCAGATTCATGAAGCTTACGAAATACAGGCTCTCATGGATACTTCTTTCATTGTCATTTGCCTTTATGGCCGTTCGCAAAATAATCCAGCTTTTTGAATATTTCAACAGAACTCCGTCAGACAGATGGCTTATGATTGATGAATGGATAGGAGTGCTGATTTCATTTATGATTATTGTAGGTGTTATACTTATCCGTGAATTGTTCTACTCCCTCAAGCGTGCTGATATCGACCGGATGAAGGCTGAAAAAAGGGTGATAAGCGCAATTATAAATACCGAGGAAAATGAAAGAAAAAGATTTGCCAAAGATCTTCATGACGGATTAGGACCATTGATGTCAACCGTCAAGATGTCACTTTCTGCCCTGGGAGAAAGGATCGAGGATCCAACAGATACCATTATCCTGAATAATACCAACCACCTTGTCAATGAAGCGATCAACACCCTCAAGGATATTTCAAACAACCTAAGCCCTCATGTTCTGTCAAATTTCGGGCTTTCAAGTGCTTTATCAGCATTCGTTGCAAAAATAAATCAGACAAAAGTCATGGAAATTGAATTCAAGTCAAATATGGAGAACCAGAGACTTGAAAGTGAAAAGGAGGTGGTTATGTATCGCGCCGCCTGCGAGCTTATAAACAATTCGATAAGGCATTCCGGGGCTTTAAGAATTGAGATTGAATTAAACAAGCATGAAAAATTCATTACCTTGCAGTTTTATGATAACGGGCGCGGTTTTGATACTACTTCACTGGGCAATGAAGACACAAAAGGTATGGGACTGTCAAATATAGAAACCCGGGTTAAATCTGTTGACGGTGTATTCATCCTTGAAAGCACTCCGGGAAAAGGGACCAGCGCACTTATAAAAATCATTGAATAACCCTGTTTATGGAAAAGATCAAAATTATAATTGCAGATGATCATCAGCTTTTTCGCAACGGTTTAAAAATATTGCTTAATGCAATCCCTGAATTTGAAGTCACGGGAGAAGCCTCAAACGGTGAAGAATTCCTTAAGATACTCAGAAATACCGGGGCCGAAATTGCGCTTATGGATATAAACATGCCTGAGATGGATGGCATTGAAGCAACAAGAAAAGGCCTTAAGATTTGTCCTGGTTTAGACATTATTGCCTTGTCGATGTATGGGGAAGAAGAGTATTATAATAAAATGGTTGATGCCGGAGCAAAGGGGTTTGTACTGAAGGACTCGGATATTTCGGAAGTGAAGGAAGCAATTCTTACAGTCAGAAAAGGAGGTAGTTATTTTTCACAGGAGTTGTTATACCATGTAATCCAGAAAATAAAACACCGGGAAAACGAAAACAAATCGGCTAATCTTTCAAAAAGGGAGAAGGAAATCCTCCTGAAAATATGCGAAGGGCTTTCAAATCAAGAAATTGCAGAGACACTTTTTATAAGTAAAAGGACCGTTGACAAGCACAGGGCGAATCTTCTTGGTAAAACAAACTCCAAAAATACTGCAAGTCTCATTCTTTTCGCCATTAAAAACAAACTAATAGAGATATAATACCGTTCTCTCTTTAATCAAAGCTGATATGAGCGAATCACAAACTCTTGGACAAACGGGGGAAGACAAGGCTGCTGCATACCTGAAGGAAGCAGGTTATAAGATAAGGCACAGAAACTGGGTGTCGGGGAAAAAAGAGCTGGATATCATAGCTGAAAATAAGGATTATGTTGTCTTTGTTGAAGTAAAAACACGGACTGAAGGATTCCTGGAGGCGCCGAGAGATGCAGTCACAAAAGAGAAGCAGAGATCAATGATCTTTGCGGCCGACTCGTATATTCAGAGATATAACATCAGCAAGGAGAGCAGGTTTGACATAATAACCGTGATCGTAAAAGGGCAGACATTCGAAATAGAACAACATATTGAAGATGCTTTTTATCCTACCTTAAGATAAAGCATGAAACATGGTTTTGGTATAATAGGTGCAGGCGCAGTAGCTGAAGTCCACGCAAGGGCTATTGATACTATCATGGAGGCTGAACTCATTGGAGTATATGATCATAATCCTGATAAAACAATCGCTTTCAGCCTTAAATATAACTGCCAGGCTTTCGAAACTGCCGAGGAACTTTGCAATGACGGCAGAATCGATATGGTTTGTATATGCACTCCTTCCGGCCTTCATCTTGAACCATCACTAGCGGCTATCAATGCCGGGAAACACTGTATTATTGAAAAACCACTTGAAACAAACCTGGAGCGCTTTGACAGAATCATTAATGCGGGGATAAAGCATAATATAATGATCTCCGGCATTTTCCCAATGAGGTTCAGCAAGGTGAATATTGAACTTAAAAAAGCAATTGACGAGGGCCGTTTCGGAAAGCTCGTAATGGGTGATGCATATATTAAATGGTACAGGAGCACTGAATATTATAAAGATGTAAAATGGAGATCAAGTCTGGGTTTAAGCGGCGGCGGAGCTGTTATGAACCAGGGAATACACTCTGTGGATCTCCTGCGGTGGTTTATGGGGAAAGTTGAAGCCGTATGTGCATTCACCGGACTTATAGGCCACGAGGGTCTTGAAGTTGAAGATGTTGCTGCAGCTACCATGAAATTTGCAAATGGCGCTATAGGTGTTATAGAAGCATCAACCGCGGTCAGCCCTGGTTTTTATCGGAAAATTGAAATACTTGGCACTCATGGTTCAGTAGTTATTGAAGAAGAGAAGATATTGACATGGAAGTTTGATGATGAAACGGATTCTGATGAGAAAATCAGGGAAAAATTCTCGGGCAATAATTCTTCAGGCGGCGGTGTATCCGATCCCAAAGCAATTAGTGATATCGGACACCTGCGCCAGCTTCTTGATATAATAAAAGCAGTCGATAATGGACATCCGCCTTCAATAGATGGCATGGAAGCACGAAAGGCAGTGGAGCTGGTACTTGCAATTTATGCCAGTGCTAAAAATAAACGGATCGTTTATCTTTAGTTATTCTGCCATCAGGTTGCAGCCTCGTACATCACTATTATCAAATCGGCCTGAGACCCCGAAACCTCCTTTTTCATAAAGTTTTCCATAATCGCCCGTGGCAATGAAGGAACAAGAATAAATATTCGCAAGGTCAATAATATTTATCCCACCTGTAGTGCCCTGTTCATCAGTTACTGTTAAGGGGTCGGATGGATCCCTTACCAGTATCTTCATCCATGGGGGGCAGTGAAAGATACCGTTCCCCCTGGAATAAGCCTGACTCAGCAGTTCGGTCATACCGTATTCGGAATGTATGGATTGTACATTCAATTTCGACTTAAGTATTTCATGAAGCTCTTCCCTGGTTATCTCCTTCCTACGTCCTTTCATGCCGCCTGTCTCCATCACGATTGTCCCGGAAAGATCAGGCGAGTAGTTACTGGCCAGGTCAAGAAGTGCAAAACTGACACCGAGCAGAAGCCTCTTTTGCCCGGAGTCTTTCGCCATTTGAATAGTTTTGATCAGATCCTCCGGATTATTATCATAAAAACCGCTGTTCCTGTTCCCGCTTTTTTTTATCAGTCCATTCATCATGTAAATCAGCGATGAATTCTGTCGTTCACTAAAGGAAGGCAGAAGGGCGGCTATTAAATATTCAGAAGGATCTCCGTAAAAATATCTGAATGAATTTTGAAAGCTCTTTTCATACAATTTCAGATCATGGACAAAATGGCAGCTGGGAGTATCACCCGTTGTTCTGCTGCTTTCAAAGACAGTTTCAACAGACTGGTTTTCAATAGCAACAGTCTGACTTTTAAAAAACTCGGCCGGGAGAAAAGGAATGTCACAGATATTCTTTATTCCGCTTACAATTCTTCCCAGGCTGGAAATGAAATGCCTGTATACCGGATTATTATCAGACTGGAATTTAAATATTCTGAGTGCAGTATCTGAAAAAGATTCAGAGTCTTTCTGGTCAAAGATAAGATCAGGCAGATCTCCTGTCATTTGCCAGGGAAAGTAAGTGTTCCGTCGGGCTGATATTCCCATTCAAATGTGCATTCAGCATAAGGTTTGACCTGACCTGGCCCGGTTTTGGTTGAAACGATCCTGAATTTTGCATAGTGTTTTGTTCCCGACCTGTAGATCCAGATCTGGTGTTCTTTGACCGGACTGGCCAGGCCTTCCCATTCCGGTTCTGCAATAGTTGCAGATTTAAGGTTATTATATGCGGTCGCAGCAGAAGCTGCATCATTATATTCTCCGGCTTTATAAAAAGAGTATTTCAGATTATTTGCCTGCAGAACCAAGTTGGTACCGTCACTGTCAATAGTAATGTCAGGAGGCGGATTATCCAAAGTTGAAACTTTCTTTGCCAATGAGAACAGGAACCCATAAACATAATATGTCTGACCGAGAGTTGTAGTATTATCAATAGTAACTGTGCCTGATGTTGGCGGAGTTTCATCTTTTTTACAAGAAACTTGAAATAACAACGATAAAAGCAATATAAAAAACAAACTGTTTCTCATAAGCACAAAGATAATTGAATTTCAGGTAGCAAAAAAGGAGGGCTTTCAATCACCCTCCTTCCATCTCAAAGAAAAAATACAGTAGTTTTCTTATTCTCCCCTTATAGCTACAATGCCCGGGAGTTTTTTACCTTCCATATACTCAAGCATAGCACCACCTCCGGTAGAGACGTAGCTCACTTTGTCGGCAAGTCCGTTTTTATTAATGGCAGCAACAGAATCGCCCCCACCTATCAGGCTATATGCTCCTTCTGATGTTGCAGCGGCAATTGCCTTTGCTATTGCCGTGGTTCCTTTTGAGAATTTATCCATCTCAAAAACACCCATCGGGCCGTTCCAGAGAATAGTTTTGGACCTGCCTATTACATCTGAAAATTCCTTTATTGTTTTTTCGGCAATATCAAGTCCCATCCACCCGTCATCAACTGCATCAACTGCCGTAATTTTAGTATTTGCTTCATTTTCAAACTTGTCGCCGTTGAGGCTGTCGACAGGAAGATAAATATTTACTTTCTTTTCTTTGGCCTTTTCCAGGATCTGCAAGGCCAGATCAAGCTTGTCCTCTTCACAGAGCGATTTTCCGATTTTTCCTCCTTTTGCTTTTACAAATGTATAGGTCATTCCGCCTCCTATTATCAGGTTATCAACCCTGTTGAGGAGGTTTTCAATAAGCATGATCTTATCTGAGACCTTTGCGCCTCCCATTATTGCAGTGAAAGGACGCCGGGGGTTTTTAAGAACCTTGTCCATTGCAGCCAGTTCACTGTTTATAAGGAATCCAAACATAATCTTATCCTTTGGAAAATAATCAGCGATCACGGCAGTTGTTCCATGAGCCCGGTGAGCCGTTCCGAATGCGTCATTAACATATACTTCAGCATACCCTGCCAGTTTCCTGGCAAGCTCTTTCTGCTTTAATTTCATTTCAGCCTTGACTGCCTTTTTTTCTTCATCTGTCGCGGTCTCAGGCAAGATTGGTTTCCCTTCTTCCTCGGGATAGAACCTGACATTCTCAAGCAGAAGGATCTCGCCGGGTTTAAGGGCTGCCGACATCTTAACGGCTGATTCACCAAGGCAGTCGTCAGCAAAAAGCACTTTCTGACCCAGATATTTTTCAAGTACCGGAAGAACAGGCTTAAGCGAATATTTCTCCATCCTTCCCTCCGGACGGCCCAGGTGAGACATGAGGATGACCGAACCACCATCAGCAATAATCTTCTTTATAGTAGGCATGGCTCCCCTTATACGCGTGTCGTCAGTTACCACATTGGTTTTTTTGTCGAGCGGAACATTGAAATCTACTCTTACAATAGTCTTAATCCCTTTAAAATTGAAATCCTGAATCATTTTCATAGAACATATATTTTTAATTATCAAAAGAATTTTTCTAATGCAAACCTACATTTTTTTTGGAAATAACCATTTGCGGGTTTCAACTTTAATAAATTTACGAATCAATCCCTCAGACAGTCAACCCCCTAAATCCCCCATATGGGGGACTTATTATACCCGTTGCTTTGAAAGCCCCCCACTTGGGGATTGAAAACTAAGCTGGTGCGGATTTAGTGAAACGTAATCCGTGCCTTTTGTAAAGTAGATATATTTACTATTTACAGATTTGTTTTGGCCCCGATTGCAAATCGGCGTCAGCGTGTGATTCGCCTGATCAATAATTATGTCCGGAATGAACCAACCACCAATAATAATTGTTCCCTCTTCTTAAAAGATTGACTAAATTTGAAAAAAAAGTTATGGTTAAAATTACATTAAAAGGGAACCCCATCAATACATACGGGAACCTTCCGGAAAAAGGGACCAAAGCTCCTGATTTTACACTTGTTAAATCAGATATGGGTAATCTGAAACTATCAGAGCTTAAAGGGAAAAAACTTATACTGAGCATATCTCCAAGTCTTGACACATCCGTTTGTGCCACGTCTGCCCGCAAATTCAACAAGATTGCAGCAGGAAAAGACAACTTAATGGTACTGGCAATTACAAAGGATCTGCCTTTTGCCAGTAGCCGTTTTTGCACAACCGAAGGAATCACCAATGTCGTTGCTCTCTCCGGATTCCGTAATAAGGATTTTGGGAAATCCTACGGTGTCGACATTATTGACGGTCTGTTTGAAGGTCTCTATGCCCGTAGTATAATTGTCATTGATGAAACCGGCAAAGTGAAATATACTGAGCTTGTTCCTGAAATTGCAGCAGAACCTGATTATGACGCTGCGCTTGCAGCTTTGTAAATACCTGAATTTTAAAGATGAAGTTTTCGGATATCCCGGGACAAAAAGAGATTATTGGTAAACTTATCAGTTCAGTCAGATCTGAGAGGGTAAGTCATGCCCAGCTCTTTGCAGGTCCTGAAGGTTGCGGAAGTCTCGCCATTGCACTGGCTTATGCCCAGTATGTGAGCTGTGAAAACAGGTCCCAGCGCGACTCATGCGGAACATGCAAGTCGTGCGTCAAGTACGAGAAAATGATCCATCCCGATCTTCATTTTGTCTTTCCCGTAATCAAGGATAAAAAACCTAATGAACCTATTAGCGATAAATACATTGAACAGTGGCGTGAATTTGTAAAGGGTTCACCGTACTTCAGCCTGACAAGGTGGCTCGATTCCATTGAGGTAGGTAATGCACAGGGACTTATTTTTGCTTCAGAAGCATCAGAAATCCTGAGAAAGCTGAGCCTGAAAGCCTTTGAATCGGATTTCAAGGTAATGATCATCTGGCTTCCTGAAAAAATGCATCAGGCAACAGCAAACAAGCTCCTGAAGCTTATTGAAGAGCCCCCTGAGAAAACTCTTTTCCTACTGGTATCTGATGAACCAGACAAGGTTGTTCCAACGATACTTTCCCGATGCCAGCTGATAAAAATTCCGTCGTTTAAAGCTGAGGAGATTTCAGCTCATCTGCTGGAAAGATTCCGGATTCACAAAGCAAAAGCTGACGATATTTCGAGGGTCTCCAACGGGAATATCATCAGGGCCATTGAATTATGTGAAAATGAAGATTCATCGCTTCTTAATCTCGATCGATTTAAAAATCTAATGAGATTCGCATGGAAGCGTGATATTGTCTCAATTATCAACTGGTCGGAAGAGATTGCCTCAATAGGAAGGGAACCGCAAAAGAATTTTCTTTCGTTTTCACTGCGTATTATAAGGGAAAACCTTATGCTTACCTTAGATCAGATGAAAAACAGGCTTGTTTTCATGACAGGCGATGAGGCTGAGTTTTCATTAAAATTTCATCCATTCATCAATCGGGAAAATATTTATTCTTTTGCTGATGAGCTTAATCTGGCTCATGCTCATATAGAGGCAAACGGGAATGCCAAGATTGTGTTTCTGGACCTTGCGCTTAAACTGACCCGCCTTATCAGCCGCTGACAAGTTCAGGGATTATTGATAGTAATGCATTTATTCACTATTTTTGCGGAATTAAATCTGAAGAGGAGTTTGATATGACGGAGAATGAAGATTTATCAGGTCAGCATGGCGATGAGATCAGGATGCCTGATATTAAATATAAACCCGGTTTAAATAAACTTGATACTTTTAACTGGTTGAAGGATATTTCCTTTATTCCGGCCGAGACTGATATTGTTGAAATACGTTTTAAAAATACACGCAAAGGGTTTTTTAAGAACGTCAACGGTCTCAGGCTTGAGATAGGCGACGTTGTCGCCGTTGAAGCTTCCCCTGGTCACGATATAGGAAGGGTTTCGATGGTAGGTCCTATTATAAATGAACGTCTTAAAAGACTTAAGATACAACCGGCTTCCGATGATTTGAAAAAAGTTTACAGGAAGGCCAAGGCGGTTGATGTCATAAAATGGGAAGAGGCGAAAAAGCTTGAGACTCCCACTATGCTCAGATCGAGACAGATTGCCGAGGAGCTTAAGCTCAACATGAAGATTGGGGACGTTGAGTACCAGGGAGACAAGACCAAGGCCATCTTTTACTATATTGCTGATGAAAGAGTTGATTTCAGGCAACTTATCAAGGTTCTTGCTGATGAATTCCGTGTCAGGATTGAAATGCGCCAGATCGGAGCACGTCAGGAAGCCGGAAGAATTGGCGGAATCGGCTCGTGTGGCCGTGAATTATGCTGCTCGACCCATATATGCAATTTCGTTTCAGTCACTACCACACATGCAAAATACCAGGAGCTGTCCTTAAATCCACAGAAGCTTGCAGGGCAATGCAGTAAATTAAAATGCTGCCTTAACTTTGAATTTGACTGCTATGTTGATGCCCAGCGCTCTTTCCCTCCTAAGGAAATACCCCTGGAGCTTGCGGATTCAACAGCTCATTTCCAGAAAATGGAAGTCCATAAAAGTGTATACTGGTACAGCACTGATCCAAATTTACCTGCCAACCTTACTCCGGTCCCTGTTGAAAGGGTAAGAGAAATTCAGGCAATGAACAGGAAAGGGAAAAAGCCGGATAAGCTTCTCGTTGCTGATGAATCGGCAGAAATGATGCCTGTTTCGCAGGATGTGCTCAGGAATAACAGCCTTACGCGATTTGATGCTCCCGAGTCAAAAAATACAAACCGCCGGCATTCGCATAAAGGAAAAAACAGAAGATTTGATGATAAAAGAAACAAATAGATATCTGCTTCTATTCATAACCGTTGTTTTTCTGATGTCTTGCGGCAGAAACGTTGTTTTCACGGATTCCTCAGCAATGCAGGGAAAAACATGGAGACTTAGAGACATACCTGTTTTTAATATCCCGATTAAGGATACCCTCAACAGCAACAATATTTATTTTGTTATAAGAACAGGATCATCATACCCCTACAGGAATATATATCTTTTCGTAACGACAACCGCTCCTGGAGGTAAAAGCATAACTGATACCCTGCAGTATGATCTTGCAGATGAAAAAGGAAACTGGTACGGGAAAGGCTTTGGTGATATTCATGAATTAAAGCTGCCTTATAAATCAAATGTTTTCTTCCCGGTTTCAGGGAAGTATCAGATCAATATCCAGCACGGAATGCGGATTGAGGACCTCAAAGGAGTATACGACTTTGGACTGAGAGTGGAAAAGACTGTTAAATAGAATTTCTGAGGTGGGAAAAAACAAGCTTGCCCGATGGGCCGAACTTGGGACTTTCGATAATGTAATTCAGCCGGAAATCGGAGATAATTCCTGGAAAGATCACAGGATAAAGGGTAACTGGCACCGGGAGATCTTCAGGAATGACAATCCTATAATTTTAGAGCTGGGCTGCGGAAAAGGCGAGTATACTGTAGGTTTATCCCTTCTTTTCCCAAACTGTAATTTTATCGGTATAGACATTAAGGGAGCCAGAATGTGGCGCGGTGCAAGAACTTCCAATGAAAAACAACTGAAAAACGTTGCATTCCTGAGAACAAGAATTGAATTCATAAATTCCTTCTTCTCTAAAGATGAGGTTGATGAAATCTGGATCACATTCCCCGATCCCCACCCCGGAAAGAAAAACTCAAATAAAAGACTTACCTGCCCCTGGTTCCTTAACACATACCGGAATTTCCTTAAAGATAAAAGCATCCTGCATCTGAAAACCGATAATACAGAACTTTACAATTATACGGCAAAACTGGCCGCCGATAACGGACTTGAAATCATGTTCTCCACAAATGATATGCATTCGATGAATCCGGATGAAATGACCGTTTCAGACAATATAGTTTCTTCTCCGGGAGACTCTGTTTATAAAAATCAGGCCGCTTCCGGAATTTTTTCTATTAAAACCTATTACGAAACAAAATTTCTGGAACAGGGAAAGACAATAAACTATCTTGCATTCAGGCTTGAAAAAGATAAATTCATTAGTCATGGGTGGGAAGAAACAAAGTAACAATGATTTTTTTACAAAGGTATATGAAGTTACCAGACTGATCCCGTTTGGCAGGGTTACTTCCTACGGAGCCATTTCCAGATATCTTGGAACTGGAAGATCGGCGCGTATGGTAGGATGGGCCCTGAACATCTGCCACAATAACCCTGAGTTTATTCCTGCACACCGGGTTGTCAACCGGAACGGGCTGCTGACAGGGAAACGTCATTTTGGCAATTCATCAACAATGCAGCAGCTCCTTGAAAATGAAGGCCTCATAATCGAGGATGACAGAGTATTGAACTTCAGGGAAAAGTTCTGGGATCCCTCTGCAGAATTGGACTCAATTTTTGGTTTGCCTGATAAAATTTGCTAAAATTGCACCTTGTTTAGAATTAAATTAAATAAAGATAGGCAACCCCAATCCACCCTGAAGGGGTTAGGCCTCATCCCCTAAATCCCCCTCTCCTGAAGAGGGAGGGGTTGGGGAGAGGCCAATTCCTTCTGGGGGCAACAAAGAAGATTAGTATGTTTACAAAAGACCAGATAAGAGAAGCCCTTTCAAGAGTAATTCATCCTGAAAAAGGAAAAGATATTGTCGCTCTTGGCTATATCACTGAAATTGAAAGCGGGAAGGAAGGTATTTCAATTACAATTACACCCGAAAAATCCAATGATCCGTTTATTTCCTCTTTAAAAAGTTCAGCTGCAAGAGCATTAAAGGAGGTTCTTGGAGCTGAGGCAGTTATAAAAGAGATAAAAGTGGAGCCCAGAATAACTGAACCAAAACACCACGAAAAAAAGAATGAAACTTTACCTGGAGTAAAAAATATAATTGCTGTCTCTTCAGGTAAAGGGGGAGTAGGAAAAACCACCATAGCTGTCAACCTTGCAATTGCCCTGGCCAAAAAAGGATTCGCTGTCGGACTTCTGGATGCTGATGTATTCGGTCCTTCCGTACCCAGGATGTTCGATGCAGAAGATTACCATCCCGAAGTGATTCGTAAAGATGATACTGAACTTATAGTTCCGCTGACAAAATATGGTGTGAAAGTGCTTTCAGCAGGTTTTTTCGTTAATCCTTCCGAGGCTGTAGTATGGAGAGGGCCAATGGCTTCGGGTTTTCTGAAACAGCTGATAGTACAGGGCGATTGGGGTGAGCTTGATTATCTGATTTTTGACCTTCCTCCCGGCACCAGTGATATTCATCTGACTCTTGTCCAGGAGGTTCCGGTCACCGGAGCAATTGTTGTCACCACTCCCCAGGAGGTGGCACTCGCTGATGCCATAAAAGGAATAGCGATGTTCCGGAGTGAAAAGATCAATGTGCCGGTTCTTGGCCTTGTTGAAAACATGTCATGGTTCACACCTGCTGAGCTCCCTGAAAACAAATATTTTATCTTTGGAAAAAGCGGAGGCAGGACACTTGCCAAAAAGCTGAATGTTCCACTGCTTGGACAGATTCCTTTGGTTCAAAGTATCTGCGAAGGAAGCGATAACGGATATCCGGTTGTACTTGGTGATTCTGAACCAGGAAATGCTTTCATGGAGCTGGCCGTGGAGGTAATTGACAAAGTCAGTAAAAGGAATAAGGAAATCAGACCAACAGTAAAAGTGGAAATCAATAAATAATTTTAAAAATAAATAAAATGGCAGACCAGAAAATCATTAAAGAAAAGGTAGTTAAGGCATTAAACAGGGTAAGACCCTACCTCCAGAATGACGGCGGAGATATTGACCTAATAGAAATAACCGACGACTTGACTGTTAAAGTCAAGCTGACAGGTGCCTGCAATGGTTGTCCCTTCGCTTTGCAAACACTGAAGGCAGGCGTCGAGCAGGCAATAATGCAAGAGGTTCCCGAGATCAAAAAAGTGATTTCAGCCTGATAATCCGCGCTGTTCCAATTTTGCTTACCTTTGAAATACTATACTCAGTTTAAGTCAGTTTATAGTATTAAAGAGGATTTATTGTCATCCGGGAGAGTATCATATAAATTTCTGATAACTCTGGGACTACTTCTGTTCCTTACAGATTGTTCCGTTGAGAAAAACACGGGTACAACAAGGTTTTACCATGGCCTGACCTCAAGATTCAATATCTATTTCAATGGCTATGAGAGTTTTAAAGAAGGTGTTCTGAAAATTGAGAAGAGCTACAAGGATGATTTTTCGGAGATGCTCAGAGTCTTTGAAAACAGCGATCCTTCAACTGTTTCACTCTGTTCCTCCAATATGGAAACAGCCATTCAGAAAGCCTCCAAGCTGATCTCTTTAAAGTCGATTACCGCAAAACCTGATTTTGATTCAAAGAAAGAACTTTCTGAAAAAGATAAAGCGCTCCTTGAACAGAAGGAATTCAACGAATGGGTTGACGACAGTTATTTTCTGATAGGCAGAGCCCGGTTTTTCAAGCATGAGTTCAATGATGCAGCATCGGTTTTCAGCTATTGTATTGCTGAGGCCAATGACCCCGAAATAAAAACAGAATCTTCGATATGGCTCGCAAGGATCAATAGCGAGAGAGGAAGCTACATTGAATCAAACAGGCTGTTAAATGAGATTGAATTAGATCCAAAATCATCCAGGGAACTAAGGGCACTTTATTCAACAACTCTGGCTGATCTGTTCATCAAACAGACAAAGTACCAGGAAGCCATTGATCCCCTTTCAAATTCACTTAAGCTG
>Ga0326726_10000693_pt1 | contig 30713 bp, 29 predicted proteins | sample MHFenrmetagenome_2_FD_207603 | JGI IMG/M metagenome (GOLD analysis project Ga0326726, IMG submission 207603) | Lab enriched peat soil microbial communities from Michigan Hollow, Ithaca, NY, United States - MHF15MN | ecosystem: Environmental > Terrestrial > Soil > Wetlands > Peat | place: USA...
CTCTCCTACAACGCGATCCCGGCGAAGATCGAAACCTCGCCGGCCACGCCCGACAAGAAGTACTACCTGCTGCCGATCTCGGTGCTGGTTCCGGCGGCCGCCCTGACCTTCGTGCCCGAGGGCGACAAGGAGCTGGCGCGCGTCGAGTTCTACATCGGCGCCGTCGACGAGAAGGGCGGGACGAGCGGCTTGAACCGCCAGGAGATGACGTTCCAGGTCCCGCTCGGAAAGTCGAAGTCCGACGCGATGCTCCGCCACACGGCGCAGCTCCAGACGAAGAAGGGCAACTACCGCATCGTCGTCAACGTGCGCGACGCCGCGACCGGCAAGATGGGGACGGCGCGGGCGAACGTCCACATCGAATAGAACCCTCTTACGGCTTCTTCGGCTTCGCCGCCGGCTTGGGCGCCGCCTTCGGCGGCAGGCTGCCGTCGGGCATGAGGACGATGAAGTCCTCCTTGCGGTCGAGCCCCTTGTTCGCGGCCGAGCCCTTCGGCGCGTTCAGGTCCCGGACGTTGATCAGGAACGAGTAGTAGCCGGGCTCGAACGAAGCCAGGGGAATCTCGTTGCCGGAGCTGTAAATCCCCGGTGCGGTCTGGACGAGCTCCGCCGGACCCGTGAACGGCGCGAAGGCGTCCTGGCCGTCGCGCTGGACGTTGATGCGGGTCATCACGCGCGGCTTCGGGGCGTCGGCGGCAGGCGGAGCGGCGGCGCCCGGCGTAGCCGGGGCCGCGGGAGCCGCCGCGGCGGCGTCGGCCGCAGGCGCCGGGAGCCCCGGGTTCTCGACGCTGTAGAAGTACCAGAGGCTGTCCGACTTCGAGAAGACGTGATCGCCCTTCGGGTCGACCTTGATCGGCTTGTCCGTTCCGAAGACGAACGGGTCAGCCGGGCCCGGCCGCTTGGTCAGGGGGACGAGTCCGCTGGCAAGGATGAGGGGCGAGACGCCGAAGTCCGTCGACCTGGGCTCGAGCTTGAAGTTGACGCTCGCAGACGCCACCGGCGGCTGCCCTTCCGCCGTGAAGAGGCCGAAGGTGCCTTTGTAGCTGCCCGGCTGGAGCGTCACGGAGCGATCGAAGACGTGGTCCTTGCGGCCGCTCTCGGTGACATCCGTGAACGTCGCGTCCTCCCAGAACGAGTCCACTTCCTTGCCCGCCTCGTCCGTCACGACTGCGCCGAACTTGAGCGCCGTCGTCGTCGAGAAGGCCGGCTTGTTCGTCGGCATGTAGAACTGCAGGGCCAGGAACTGATCGCCCGCGGAGGAGCGGAAGACGCCGGACCAGAAACCGGCCTCACCGGTGCTCTTTCCGGCCACGCCCTCGAGCGCGGTCTTGACGGCGGCGGGAAGGGGCATCGTCGGGGCGGCCGCGGCAGCAGCCGGAGCCGCGCCCGCCGCAGGGGCTCCCGCGGCCGGAGCCGCACTCTTTGCGGCACCCGCCGCGGCTCCCGCGCCCGCCACGGTGAGCGTCGCGTTGGGATTGACGATCGATTTTTCGGCGACCGTTCCCATCGCCTTCTCGATGGCTCCCGCGTTCTGAAGGATGTCCTTGCCCTGCGCCGGGTCGACCGTGACCACGGCCTTGACCTCGCCAATGCCCATGGCCTCCGGGAACTTATCGGCGAGGTAGGTCCAGGTGTAGACGATCGCGGCCGACTCGCTGACCCGGCTGGTGTCGAGACGCACGATGTCGCCCTCGTTACTGACCGAGTCCTGGGCGCGCGCCTGCGAGACGCGCGAGGGGGCGCCGAGGACGATGAGCAGGCGGCCGCGCACCGAATCCGCGCCCCTCTTGTAGCGCTGGAGCTTGAACTGCTGGTCGGCCGCCGAAATGCGGCGCGAGATCTCCTGCTTGAAGGGCTCGCCCCCGCGCCGGGCATAGTAGAGCGCGATGAACTTATCTGCCTCTTCGTCGGTCTTGACGTTCTTCCACTCGGCCCGCTCGGCCGGCGTCAGGAAGTAGGCCTCGGGGCTCTTGTCCCAGTCCTTGTCCTTGGTCAGTTGCGCCAGCGCGGACGCGGCGATCGCAAGGCCGGCGAGAGCGAAAAGAAACTTTTTCACAATCCCTCCAAACGGTTCGGTCGAGAAGCGGGGATTCTACAGCGGCAGGGGATACGGGGGAACAGGGGCGGGCCCAGGCCCGCCAGCCGGCGTTCGCCTAGCGCTAGCGCTTCTCCCCCGCGTAGCGGCGGCCCGGGATCCGGGCCAGGGCAACGGTTCGGTCCGTCTGGCCGGGCCGGCTCGATTCGAGCTCGACCCGGAGGACTTCCAGCATCTTCTGGACCTGGCCGTGCATCGTCTCCATCCGCTGTTTCATGTGGAGGATGACCTCGACGCCGGCCAGGTTGACGCCCAGGTGGCGCGTCAGCGTCAGGATGATCTCCAGGCGCTCGATCGTGTCGGAGTCGTAGAGCCGGGTGTTGCCTTCGGTGCGCGCCGGGCGCAGCAGGCCCTCCCGCTCGTACATGCGCAGGGTCTGGGGGTGGATCCCGAAGCGCTCGGCGATCGCCCCGATCCGGTAGACGCCGGCGCCCGAGCGCGCCCGGGCCGTCATCGCCCCTTCCTTGCCTCGACCGGGATCGGCTGGCCGCGATCGGCCTTGGGGGCCACCACGCGCAGAACGCCGGCGCGCAGCGTGGCCTTGATCACCCCCGGGTCGAGAGAGACCGGCACCGGGAAGTCGCGCGAAAAGCTGCCGTAGATGCGCTCCATGCGGACGAAGTGTCGCGCCTCGACCCCTTCATCGGCGCGGCGGTGCCCCGAGACGCGCAGCTTCCCGTCGAGTGCTTCGAGGCGCACGTCGTCGAGCCGGACGCCCGGCAGCTCGATGTTCAGGACGATTTCGTCGGCGCTTTCGAACACGTCGGCCGCCGGAGACCAGAGGGCGGAGTCGATTCCGTCCTCGGGGAGCTCCGTCCGGTGGATCGTTTCTTCGAAAAGGCGATTGACCTTCTCCTGGATGGCGAAAAGATCCTGCAGCGAGTTCCAGCGAAAGACGGTCATGAAGGTGCTCGGCAGAGTCTAGTCATTTCGAGACTCGAAAGGGATCCCTCGCTTGCCTCGGGATGACGGGCGCGCAAGCGCGCCCGTCACTTCTTCTCCGTATCCACGTACTCCGCGTCGATGACCTCGTCCTCCTTGCCCGCCCCGGGGGCCGAGGACGACGCGCCGGACGGCTCCGGGCCCGCCTCCGGCGCGGCCGCGCCCTTGTACATCGCCTCGGCGAGCTTGTGCGAGGCCTGCTGCAGGCGCTCGCCCGCGGCGTTCATGGCCTCGGCGCCGCCCGTTTCGAGCGCCTTCTTCGCGTCGGCCAGCGCCGCCTCGAAGCTCGTCACGTCGGCCGGGGAGAGCTTGCCCTTGTTCTCGTTGAACGTCTTCTCCGACGCGTAGACGAGGGAGTCGAGCCGGTTCTTCGCTTCGATCTCCTCGCGCCGCTTGCGGTCCTCCTCGGCGTGGGCCGCGGCGTCCGCGACCATCTTGTCGATCTCGTTCTTGGCGAGGCCCGACGAGGCCGTGATCGTGATCTTCTGTTCCTTGCCGGTCCCGAGATCCTTGGCCGAGACGTTCATGATGCCGTTGGCGTCGATGTCGAAGGACACCTCGATCTGGGGCATGCCCCGCGGCGCCGGCGGAATGCCGACGAGATGGAACACGCCGATCGTCTTGTTGTCGCGAGCCATCTCCCGCTCGCCCTGGAGCACCTTGATCTCGACCGACGTCTGGTTGTCGCCGGCCGTCGAGAAGGTCTCGCTCTTCTTGGTCGGGATCGTGGTGTTGCGCTCGATCAGGCGCGTCGTCACGCCGCCGAGCGTCTCGATGCCGAGCGAGAGCGGCGTCACGTCGAGCAGCAGCAGGTCCTTCACGTCGCCGGCGAGCACTCCTCCCTGGATGGCCGCTCCGATCGCGACGACTTCGTCCGGGTTGACCCCCTGGTGCGGGTCGCGGCCGAAGAATTCCTTGACGATCTGCTGAATGCGGGGCATGCGCGTCTGGCCGCCCACGAGCACGACTTCGTGAATGTCCTTGGCCTCGAGCCCGGCGTCCTTCAACGCCTGGCGGCACGGACCGACCGACTTCTGGAGGATGTCTTCGACCAGCTGCTCGAGCTTTGCCCGGGACAGCCGCAGCTGCAGGTGCTTGGGCCCGGAGGCGTCCGCCGTGATGAACGGGAGGTTGACCTCCGTCTCGACGACGTTGGAGAGCTCGATCTTGGCCTTCTCCGCGGCCTCCTTCAGGCGCTGCATGGCCATCGCGTCCTTCGAGAGGTCGACGCCCTGGTCCTTCTTGAACTCCGCCAGGATCCAGTCGATGATGCGCTGGTCGATGTTGTCGCCGCCGAGGTGCGTATCGCCGTTGGTGGATTTGACCTCGACGACGCCCTCGCCCACCTCGAGGATCGAAATGTCGAACGTGCCGCCGCCGAAGTCGTAGACCGCGATGGTCTCGTCCTTCTTCTTGTCGAGGCCGTACGCGAGGGCGGCGGCGGTCGGCTCGTTGACGAGACGTTCGACCGTGAGGCCCGCGATCTGCCCGGCGTCCTTTGTCGCCTGGCGCTGCGAGTCGTTGAAGTACGCCGGCACCGTGATGACGGCGCGCGTGACCTTCTCGCCGAGGTAGGCCTCGGCGGCCTCCTTCAGCTTGCCGAGGATCATCGCCGAGATTTCGGGGGGCGAAGAGTCCTTGCCGCCGGCGCGGATGCGGCAGTCGCCGTTCGAGGCCTCGATGACCGCGTACGGCACCATCTTCATTTCCTCGCTGACTTCGGAAAACTTGCGGCCCATGAACCGCTTGATCGAGTAGATGGTGTTGGTAGGATTCGTGATGGCCTGGCGCTTGGCAACCTGGCCCACCAGACGCTCGCCGGTTTTCGAGAACGCCACGACCGAGGGTGTCGTCCGGTTGCCTTCCGCGTTCGGGATGACGACCGGGTCCCCACCCTCCATCACGGCGACGCACGAGTTCGTGGTGCCGAGATCGATGCCGATGATCTTGCTCATTGAATTTCTCCTATCAGCCCTCTTTGGGAAGGAGGACTATAGGATATGAGCCGCTCAGTGTCAAGTCTAGATTATGGGTTTTCTAAGTCTAATGGACTCAAGTTTTTGACTACTCGACGACCTGAACGCTTGGCCGCTCCGTCTTATCTTCCTTCTGTCCCTGTTGCCGCGCTGGGGCGGGTCGAAGCTCGGAGACCGGAGCGAGGCTTCGCTCGAGCGACAGGTCGAGGTCGATTTGGCCGGCCGCATTTCGCCCGTAGAGGCCAAACTTCCCGTCCTCGGCCCGCAGGATGTAGCGATAGAAGCGCCCGTAAGGATCGCGCAGGGCGTCTTCGTCGAGAATCCCGGCGACGACCAGATCCTCGAGCCCCCGCGGATACCGGCCGGTCGCGTCGTAGTAGATCCGCACCGCCCGCTCGATCGAGACCGCCCGATTGAGCGAGATCGCCCGGGCGAGGTCGGCGGCCTCCCGCACCTCGCCCGACGGCCTCAGGAGCAGGTTGGCCGGGTTGCGGGGAATCAGGTACACCGAGGCCCCCACGAGAACGACCAGAGCGGCCCAGAGACCGAGCGACCTGCCCGCCGGGGCCGGGGCCCTCGGCGCCTCGGGCTCCGGCTCGGCCGCCGGGGGCGCCTCCTCCTCGACGCGCCCGAGCTCGATCAGGTTGCGCGAAGCCAGGTCGGCCGTTCCCTTGAGGACCTCGAAGTCCGAGAGGAAGGCGCGCTCCATGATGTCGCCGACGCTGCGACGCCCGTCGATCCACCGCCACGTCTCCGCCTCGGGCCGCGAGACCGACAGCGTGCCCTCGGGAGCGTTCTTCTGGTTGGCGACCAGGTTCAGGCTCTCGACACCCGGCGCGCGCCGGTAGACCGTCGAGGCCGGGCCCACCTTCTTCTCGACCAGGGGCCACTCGTCGACGATCTGAGCGGCTTCCATGAGAACCGAGTCGGTCGACACCGGCGCCATGTGGTCCGCGTCGTAGTCGACCGTGCCTTCCTGCGTGAAGTGAAAGCGCCCGTCCGGCCAGCGGAAGGCCGAGTACACGATGCGCGAGATCTGCAGCCGCAGGGCCTCGCGCAACTCCCCCGGCTCGACGAGCCCCTCCCGCACCAGCAGGAAGCCCATGCGCTGGCGCGTCTCCTTCTGGATCGCGAGCACGTGATCGAGCTGCTCCTGGGTGACGTAGCCGGCGCGCAGCAGCAGATTGCCGAGCCGGTTGTCGAGGCGCCGCGCCGTCGACTCGGCCGCCACGACCGACCCGCCGAGAAACGAGATCGTGATCGAGTCGTCTTCGCCCTCGACCGAGAGGATTCCGGTCTTTCGCTGGAGGCCGAGCATCTGGAAGATCTCGGTCAGCGAAAAGACCTTCAGCGTGCCTTCAAGACCCACCGGGAGCCCTCCTGCCGACCAGCTGCGCCCTCAGCCACACCAGGAGGGCCAGCGCGCCGCCGAGCACGACCGTCAGCCGGAGACCGGCCGGCGGCGGCAGGGCGAGCGGATCGAAGAGTTTCTCGTCCACGACGGCCGCCGCGAGACCGAAGAAGAAGACGAAGAGCGTGAGGGCGCCCGCGAAAGGGCGCCCCTCCTGGAACGCATGGGAGCCGGGCAGAACCAGCGAAACGAGTCGGCCGGCGCGGGCGCGCCAGGCCCCGCGCCGCTGCATCGCCGAGGCCTCGGCAGCCTGGGCCTCGATGTCGAGGCTCTCCTTTCGAAACGTCCGCGAGCACATCGTGCAGTAGTCCGGCGGGTCGCCGTAGCGGCGGCACCGATTGCAGAACGCGCGGCCGCACCGGTCGCACAGCGTGGCCACGCCTCGCCGCCACCGCCGGCGCGCGATCAGCATACCGAGCCCGAGCACTGCCAGCGGCGCCAGGGCCCACGGCGAGAACAGGGTTCGCCACGGCCTGGCCGCCATTCCGTGCCCGGGCAGGCGCCGGCTCTTGGGCTGGGCATTCCATTCCGCGATCCGGGCCCGCGCGCGCGCGACCGAGTATTCGGCCGGCACGACGCGGGCGAGGGTCGGGGTGCTCGACCACGCCGCCACCTGCGAGGCGGACAGCGCCCGGGCGCCGGCGATCGCCTGAGCCTGGCCGTCGAAGTCGTAGGCCTCCCCTCGGGCCAGGGACAGGTTGTAGAGGGCGTCGGCGGCCTTGGGGTTGCGGCGCGAGGCCTCGGTGTAGTCGCGGATGGCCTCGCCGTAGTCGCCCTCGGTGAAGTGCACGTTGCCGCGGTTCAAGAGGGCCCGGTAGTCCCCGGTGTCGGCCGACATGGCCCGGCCGTAATCCGCCTGGGCCCGTTCGAGATCGCCGGCGCGCTCGGCGTAGGTCCCGAGCAGGAACCAGACATCGGCGTCTTCCGGGAAGACGGCCGAAGCCTGTCTCAGACCATCCTCGGCGCTGGCATCCTCGCGGCGCTCCTCGAGGTCGATCGCCGCCACGAAAAGCGGCGATCGCTGCCGGATGTTCTCTTCGGTGATCCACGCGCAGAGGGGCGCGAGGGCGGCCAGGGAGACGAAGCTCCACCCGAGAACGAACCGCTCCCTCTCGTCCCCGTAGGCCCACAGGAGGGCGCCCCAGTACAGGACCAGCCAGACCGGGCCGAAGCCGACGAAGAGCGGCAACCCCGCCACGATGAGCCCGAGGGGCACGGCGGCGCCGCGGCCGAAGGATCGGGCGGCTCTCTCGCGCAGGTCGTGGGCCGCCCGCGGACCGTGCCGCAGGGCGAGCGACAGGATCACGCCGACGAGCATGGCCGCCGCCGCGGCCGCGGCCCAGATGCCGACCGACGAAAAGATCGCGACCCGCGACTCGTGCGTGGAGAGCAGCGCGGAGGCCGACCCGGGCAAGGTCTTCAGGGCCTCCCCGGCTCTCCCGTGTCGTGCCAGGAAGGACAGCTGCGTGAAGATCGCGTCCGGGTTGGAGTCGTCGAGCGTGAGGGCTGCCGCGTAGGCGCGCTCGGCGCGATCCAGCTGGTGCTGCGCTTCCGCGCGGCGACCGAGATAGACCGCAGTGCGCGAAAAATCCGAGAGCCGGCGCACGCCGACCTTCCGCCCGGCCCGGACCATTGCCTCGAGCGCCCTGTCGGCCGCCGCCGTGTCGTTCTCCGAGAACGCGGAGAGATAGTCGAACCAGTGCGCGCGGTAGAGCCCTCGGGTGACGGGCGGCGGCAGCGGCGACAGCGAATCCTGCGCGCCCGCGGAAGGCGCACCCAGAAGCAGGACGAGGAGGCAGGAAGCAGGAGGCAGGAGGCAGGCGATACCGCGGAGTCGTCTGCCGGTCGATCGCCAGTCCATCATGAAGGCCGCTAGCCGCCCGGGCGCGGCGGCTCGGCGCCGGGCGGGCGCACCGCCTCCACGTAGGCCAGGCGCAGCTCGTAGAGCGCCCGCGAAAGCAGGTCCGTCTCCTCGAAATTGAGGTTGCCGCGACCTTTCTGCTCCAGCACGGCCAGCCACTCGATCATCTGCTGGGCGGCGGCCGTGTCGCGGCGCGCGAGGGTCTTGCCCGTCATCGGGTCGATCCCGAGCGCGTGGTAGACGTTGGTCGCGAGAAAGCTCACGAGGGTGATGAAGGCCTGCGATGTCGCCCGCTCGGGGCCGGCGGCCGGGCCGGCCGGCTCGGCCCGCGGCGGCGGCGGCGAAGGCTCGGGCAGCGGTGCGGCCTGGGTCGCCTGCGGGGCCTCCGCCGCCTCTTCCGCCTGGAAGTCGGGGCGCAACTCCCCCTCGGCGGTGAACATCCGGCGGTCGACGACGCGGATCGGCTTGTCCTCTTCGCTCACGAATTCCATCCCGAGAATGAACGAATCTTAGCAGGAGCGACGCCGCGGCGAGGCTTCGGCGCCTGGGCGCCGGGGCCCGCGGGTATCATCCGGCCGTGTCCGAAGCTCTCGATCGTCTGGCCGCGCTCGTCGCCCGCTTGCGACGGGACTGCCCGTGGGATCGGGAGCAGTCCTTCGAGAGCCTGAAGACGTACCTGCTCGAGGAGACGTACGAGACGCTGCACGCCCTCGACGAGGGCGAGCCCGGTCCCCTGCGCGACGAGCTGGGAGATCTCCTCTTCCAGGTCTTCTTTCTGGCGCGCCTGGCCGAGGAGCGCGGCTGGTTCGGCGTCGACGCCGTGGCCGAGGGCATCACCGCCAAGATGACGGAGCGCCATCCCCACGTCTTCGGCGACGTGAAGGCCGCGACCGCCGAAGACGTCAAGACCGCGTGGGAGAAGCGCAAGCGCCGCCAGCCGGGCGCCACCGAGGACCCTCTGGGGACGCTCCCGGCCTCGCTGCCGGCGCTGGCGACCGCCTATCGCCAGACCCAGCGCGCCGGCGATCTCGGCTTCGACTGGGAGCGCGACGCCGACGTCGTCGCGAAGATCGAGGAGGAGATCGCCGAGTGGGGCGCGGCCTCGTCCGCCGGCGACCACGACGCCGAGGCCCGCGAGATCGGGGACATCCTGCTCTCGGTCGTCAATCTCGCGCGCCGGCGCAGGATCGACCCGGAGGCGGCCCTGCGCCAGGCCAACCGCCGGTTCCGCGATCGCTTCGCCGGCGTGGCGCGCAGAGCGAAGGAGAGCGGGCGGGACGTGTCCGAGGTGCCGATGAAGGAGCTGGACGTTTACTGGGAGGAGGCCAAGAAGGAATAGGAGCGGGATGCGGGTGCGGGATGCGAGATCCCTGATGCGGGATCTCCTACTTCACGAGCTCGCTCACCTTCACGACTTTCACGCCCTTCTCCGCCAGCCCTGGCAGGTCCTTCTCGAGAACGAACAGCGTCACCGGGTAGGGGTGTCCGATCGCGACGGCGTCGCCCTCCTGCTTCGCGCGGCGCACCAGCTCGTCGAGCTGCGCACGAATGGCGGCCTCGGTCGCGACGTCGTCCAGAAAGACCCGGCGCGATGCGGACCGGACGGAAGCCTCTTCCGCGGTCTTCTCGGCGACCGTTGCATCGGTCGTGCGGCTGTCGAGAAAGAAGAGCCCGCGCCGGGAGAGGACCCGGGCGACGGCTCGCATGACGCGCGCGTCTGCGGTGGCCGCCGAGCCCATGTGATTGTTGACGCCGATCGCGCCGGGAACCGTGGCCAGGTCCTCCTCGAGCAGGCGCTCGATCTCGGCGTCGGACTGGGAGCGCAGGACGAGCCCCGGCCCGGGCCGGACCTTCGGGTAGCCCTCGGGCTCCATCGGCAGGTGCAGGAGCACCTCCTTGCCTCCCCGCGAAAGGGCCTCGGCGGAGGCCGCGCTCCAGCGCAGGTCCGGCAGCACGGCCCCCGCGACCTGCGGCTTCCAGCCCGCGATCCGCTGCGCGGGCGCGAGCTCGTTGCCGAGGTCGTCGATCACGATGGCGACGCGCGGCGGCCCTGGGGGGGCGGGCGGTCGCGTCCTCTCGGCCGGCGGGCTCGTTCGGCGAGGGATTGCCGCGGAACGCGTGCGCGGCGGCGCAGTGCGGGAAACCGCCCGCGTCGGCGCCGGCGCGGGAGTCGGGCCCGACGGGTGGCGCGTCTTCCAGTACAGAGCGACCGCGAGCGCCAGGGAAAGGAGGGCGAAAAAAACCGTCGCCGGGGAGACGCGGCGGCTCTTGCGGCTCAATGAATCGCGGCTAGGCGGCCCGGCGCGCCGCTGGATCCGCGCGCACGACTTCGAGGCCGCGCTCGAGGATCAGGTCCCGGCTGCCCGGCTCTCCCGGGATCACCAGGACCCGCTCGTCGGGAACGAGGCCCTTGCCGCCGAGCACCTGCCCGGACGGGGACACGTAGCGCCCGACGGTCATGAAGAGGCTGCCGCCTTCCTCGGTCGGCACGTTGCGCTGGACGATCGCCATTCCCACGGTCGTCTCTCCGACCGTCTTCGACGCGGACCGGTCGTGCAGCGCGGCGGCAAAAACCTCGGCCGCCCCGGCGGTCGAATCGTCGACGAGCAGGACGACCTTGCCCTTCCAGATCGGATCGCCGGCTGCCTCGAGGGGCTTCTCGGGGGCCTTGCGCGAAACCACCGTCGCGACCGGGCCCTTCGCGAGGAACAGCGAGGCGACCGGCGCGGCGTCGGGGATGGAGCCGCCGATCGAGCCGCGCAGATCGACGATGACCTTGTCGATCGACCGGCGCGAGGCCTCCTCGAGCTCCTTGCGGACGGCCGCCGCCGTTGCCGGCGTGAAGGTCGGGATCGAGACGATGGCGACGTCGCGCTCCCACTTCGTGCTCGGCGGCGGCGGCTCGAAGCGGCTGCGCGGCACCGAGATCGTCAGCTTCTTCTCGTCCCCGCCCCGGAAGACCGACAGCTCGCACGAGGAACCCTCGGGACCCTCGAGCGCGGCTTTGATCTTCCACATCGGAGCGTTGCGAACGGGCTTATCGTCGATCGAGTCGATGAGATCGCCGCCCTTCACGCCGGCCTTTTCCGCCGGCGAGCCCGGCAGGGGCGCGACGACGTACGGGTACCCACCGCGGCGGGCGAAGACGATGCCCGGGCTCGCGGCTCCCGCGGCCAGTTGGGCCTTGTAAGCGGCCATCGAGGAGGCCGGGACGTAGTACGAAAACGGATCGAGCGCGTCCGACATGCCGTCGTAGGCCCCTTCGAGCAGGGTCTTCGAGTCGGTCGCCTCCACGTAATTGCTGCGGGTCAGGGAGAAGACCTCCGAGAAGATCGACAACGCTTGAGTGGCCGGATCGCGCCCCGAACCTTCCGGCCCGGTCATGGCCCGGAGAGAGGCCAGCGCGCACAGCGAAACCACCACGAAAAGGACCCGGGACCGGTTGGATTTCATCGTGGCGATGGTAACACCCGGCGCCAGCGAAGGAATTTCCGGTATCCGCCGCTTTTCGCCCCATCACCCTGCCTTTACCTCAACCAGGCCACCGGGTCCATCGCCTTCTGCCGGTCCCGGACCTCGAAATAGACGCCGGCCTCGTCGCGGCCCGGCCCGTAACCGGCCAGGCCGATCTCGGCGCCGGCGGCCACGGGTTCGCCCGGCTTGACCGACACGGCCTGCAGCCAGGCGTAGAGCGTCAGCATGCCGTCGCCATGGTCGAGGATGACCAGGTTGCCGTACTCCGCCAGCCACTGCGCGTAAAGGGTCTTTCCGCCATAGACGGCCCTCACTGGGGTTGCCAGCGGCACCGCGAGCGCGACCCCGTTCGAGACGGTCCAGGTGTCGAACTTCGGGTGCCGGTGCCGGCCGAAGGTTTCGACGATCGTTCCGCGGACCGGCCAGTCGAGGACACCCTTCCACGGGCGGATCCCGCCGGAGGGCCCGACCGGCTCCTCGGACTCGGACTGCCGCGAGAGCGTTTCGAGCAGGCGCTCGAGCCGCGCCGCCTTGTCGGTCAGGGCCGACACCTCGCGGCGGCGCGAGGCCGTCGCGCTCTGCTCCCGGGCCAGTAGCTTTTCGCGCTCGGTCTTCAACGACGCGATGCGCGTCTCTTCCTGGCGGCTCTTCGCGTAGAGGCGGTCGATCTCCGCCTTGAGCAGCTTCTCGCGGGCGAGGTTCTCCTGGAGGCGGGTCTCGGCGAACCGGTACTGCCCGAGCAGCCTCCCGTCCCGGCGCGCCAGGCTGTCGAGCCGCTCGATCGAGTCGAGAAAGGCCGGCAGATCCCGGGCCTCGAGCAGGACCCGAAAGTACCCGAAGCGGCCGAAGCGCTGGAGGACGCGCGCCCGCGCGACGAGCAGCCGCCGGTACTCGACGGCCGCGGCCGAGGCCTCGACCCCCTGGCGCGTCACCTCGGCCAGCCGCCGCCCGAACTCCTGGCGCGTGGCGGCGACGAGCTCGCCCTCGCGCGTCGCGATCTCGAGCTTCAACTCGAGGCGCTGGAGCTCCTCGGCGAGGGTCGCCTCCTTCTTCTCGCTCTCGGCGAGCTTCGCCTTGAGCGATCCGATGCGGTTCTGGAGACGGGCCAGATCCGCCGCACGGTCGGAGGCGGCGGGAGTGACGGATTCCTGGGCGCCGAGAGGCAGCGCGGCCGCGAGCAGGGCTGCGGCGAACCGCTTCACCAGAGCGACTTCCCCGCCGCGTCCTGAACGGCCGCGCCGCCCACCAGCGCCCGCACCGACGCCGTCACGTCGGCGATTCCCGGAATCGGCTCGGCGCGGAAGGGTTTCGACGCGAAGAGGACGCCGCGCACGAGGTCCGGATCGAGCGAGCAATGATCGCCGCTCCAGACGTCCCGATTGTCCTCGAAGACGTTGTCCGTCGGAACGCCGAGCGACGACTGCCAGGAGACGCGGTAGCCGGGCCGGTTGGTGACGATCAGGTCGGGAATCAGGCGCGGGTCGAATCGCCGGTACACGTCCTCGCGCTTGAACACGCGCGAGACCGCCCTCTCGCCGTTCTTCGGGTCGACGAGGCGGGACAACCTTTCGATGAGCTCCGCGCGCAGGGTTTCGTACTCGGCGCCCGGAGCGACGATGCCGCCCGCCTCGCGGCCGGCGAGGTTGACGTACACGTCGCCCAGGCCCATCGCGTAGGCCTTCGACTTCGACCAGTCGACGGCCTCCCAGAACTGACCGCGCGAGAAGAGCGCCTCGAGGTTCTGCCGCCGCGCGCTGCCCTTCAGGACCAGGTATCCGTTTTCGACCAGCCACGAGTTGTAGTTGACCGAACGGCGCCAGGTCGCGAAGCCGTGGTCGGACAGGACGATCAGCACGTCGTCGGGCTTGAGCGCCTTCGCGGTCTCGCCGACGATGTCATCCATGGTCCGGTACGATTTCTCGATCGCGTCCCCGTACTTCTCGGCGAGCCTGGCGTCGTAGGCCGGGTGCTCGCGGTCGCGCAGCCGCCAGAACACGTGGCCGACGCGGTCGGGAAATTCGAAGTAGTGGAACAGCAGTTTTTCCGGGCCCGCGAGAAGGCCCGCGAGCATCCTGCGCTCCTGGTCGGCCGTCTGGCGCACGTCCTCGAGAAACCCCTCCTCGGAGAGCGTGGCCGACTGGATGGACCACGTGTCGATGCCCCAGCCCATCGTCTTGTAGCGCCCGAAACGGGCGACGAGGTCCTTCGCAAACCCCGTCGGCGACGAAATGACGAAGCCGGGCGGCAGGTGGTCGGGATCGAACTGAATCGGCGAAAGGTAGAGGCCGATCTCGGGAGTCAGCGCCGCGAGGCGGAGGCGCGCGTAGCCGTGCACGGAGACCAGAGGGTTGACGCGGAACGCGAGCGGCAGCCAGTCGCTCCACTGGCCCGGGGCGAGCTCGGCGCGGGCGGCTCCGGCCTCGACGACGAGCCGATCGTGGGCGTCGGAGACCGTCAGCGTCATCGGAAGGTCGATCGTGCCTTCCCTGCCGAACGCCCGTCCCGGCGGCCCCGAGATCTTCGTGACCTGCCGTCCGGTGTTCGACTCGAGCCGCGTCACCTCGACCGAGAAGTCGTTGCCCTCTCGAAGCGTGAAGAAGGGATCCGACGTGTAGTAGGCGGGCTTGCCGATCCGCCCCGACAGGTCCGGCACGCCGAGCCCCGAAAGCATCCGACCGTCGGGGAAGGCGTCCGGCGGGAACGTCACCGGCATCCTCATGACGGTGGCGGGACGCGCGCCCGATTCCGTCCAGAACACGGGGCCGCGCCGATTGTTGCGCACCCAGGGGCGCGCCGACGGCAGCCAGGCCCGCGCGCCGAGGAAGGCTCCGGTCGCTGCGCCCGCCGCCAGGACGAGGAGGATCGCCGCCGCGACCCTCCGCCGGCGCCCCGCGAGCAGGACCGCCGGCAGGCCGAAGAGGGCCGCCGCCGCCGCGGCGAACACCGACGGGTTGTTCCTGCCGAACAAGAAGGGGACCTGGATTTCCTCCGCAACGGCGAACGTCGGAATGCGGTTGGCGGGATCCCGCTTGAGGAAGTCGAAGATTTCGTGACCGCCCGGGTCGAGTCCGGTCGAGAACGTGGCCCAGGACACGGGCGTCTGCGCCGGGACCGTCGGCGTCAGGGGCGCATAGCCGCCGCGGGCCTTGAGCGCCGCCAGGTTGGGCAGCTCCCCCTTCGCCAGCATGTCCTCGACGATGTGGGAGTCCACGCCGTCGAAGCCGAGGATGACGATCCGGCCCGGGACCGGCGTCGCGGCGGACGACGCCACGGCGAATGCGAGCGCGGCGAGCGCCGGGGCGAACACCTTCATGCGTCGAGAACAGAGTGTAGCCCGACGTCCCGCCTCGCGGCACTAGAATCCGCAGGGTGACGGAACGAACCGAGGACCTCGAGACGCTGCTCGCGCGGATCGACGATCCCGCGATCCGCGCGCTGTTTTCCCACGAGTTCATCCTCTGCGCCGAACACTTCGACCGATTCACGATCGAGTTCGTCCTGCGTCTCGTGCACGATCTTGGCCTCGCCGACGACCTGGCGGCCGGAACCTCGGCCGGCGATCTCATCCGGGCCCGGGGATTCGCGGTCCGCGCCGAGGCGCCGCTCGCCTGGTTCCTCGCCAAGCTCGCCGCCGCCGGCTACCTCGAGCTCGAGGCCGCCGGCCCGGCCGGGGCCCCGCGGTACCGCGCCCGCGGTCCGCTGCCACCGGGCGATCCCGACCGCGCGGAGGCTCGCGCGCGAGCCCTCGACCCTCGCTCGCTGCCGGCCTTCGCGGTCGTGCGGGCGATGGTCGAGCACGTGCCCGAGTTCCTCCGCGGAGAGAAGACGGGCGAAGAGATCCTCTTCGCGCCGGCGCGGCTGCCCCTCTGGTTCGACTACTTCTCCAACGACAACCTGCTCTACCAGATCAACAATCGCCTCGGCGCCGAGGCCGTGGCGCGGGCGCTGCCGGCGACGCGGCCGGCGACCGTGGTCGAGCTCGGGGGCGGCTCGGGTTCGGCCGCCCTCGCGCTCGGGGAGCGGCTGGCGCGGGACGGGACGCTGTCGCGGATCGGGCGCTACGTCTTCACCGAGATCGTGCCGACGTTCCTGAGGCGGGCGGAGCGCTCGATCCGAGCCCGGTTCCCGGGCCTCCCGATCGAGTTCGGCAAGCTCGACATGAACGCGGACTTCGCCGAGCAGGGCGTCTCGCCTGGCGTCGCCGACGTCGTTTACGCGGTCAACACCGTTCACATCGCGCGCGACCTCGCGGCGACCCTCGCCCGCATCCGGGAGACGCTCCGGCCGGGCGGCGTCGCGGTCTTCTCGGAATGCGTGCGCCCCTTCGCCCGACAGCCGATCTACGTCGAGTTCGTCTTCAACTTCCTGGAGAACTTCACCGGGGTCGCGACGGACGCCGCGACGCGTCCGAACCACGGATTTCTGACGCCGGAGAACTGGCGCCGCGCCTTCGAGGCCGCCGGCTTCGAGCAGCCGCGAATCCTCCCCGACGTGGAGGAGCTGGCGAAGCACTACGAGTCGTTCTTCGTGGCGGCGGTCAGCGCGCGACGCCCGCGCTAGGATTCCTGCCTCCCGCCTCCGACCTGCCGCCTCCGGCCTTCCTCGACGGGTCGTCCCAGAACGGATAGAAGCAGTACCACTGGTCCGGGTACTCGCGCACGTAGCGCTCGAGGATCGCGACGTACCGCTGGATGTTGCGCCGCAGGGCAGCGTCCCGGTCTCCGGCCGAGTCGACGACGAGAGGCTCCTCGACGATCGCGCGGTAACGGCCGTCCGGCAGGCGCACGATGAACGCGGGCAGGACCGTCGCGCCCGAAGCCATCGCGACCCGGAAAGGCCCGCGGGGGAAGAACGCCTCGCGCCCGAAGAAGGGCACGGCGACGCCCGTGTTGTCGAAGTCCCGATCGCCCTGCATCGCCACGATGTCGTTCCGGCCGAGCGCGCGCAGGACGGCGAGCGTGGGCACGAAGGTGCGGTCCACCCGGATCTCCGTCACGCCGGACCGCTGGTGGAGGCGGCGGCGCTCCCGCTCGACGCCCGGAAACATGTCGGGGACCAGCACGACGTGGATCGGCTGGTTCACGCGCGCGAGCATCAGGCCGCCGACTTCCCAGTTGCCGAGGTGCGCGGTCAAGAGGAGCACGCCCTTGCCCGCGAGGCGGCCCTCGACGATCCGCGAGTAGCCGATCACGCCCTCGACCAGTTGCGCCGCCTCCTCCGGGGGGCGGGTCGCGAAGTGCAGGAAGTCTACCCACGCCTTGAAGTGCGACACCACCATCTCGAACGCGAGCCGCCGCACCTCGGGCGCGTCCTCGGAGGTGCCGAGAATCACGGCGAGGTTGCGGCGCGCCGCGTCCAGGTACTTGGGGCGGAGGCGGTAGTACACGGAGGCCAGAGCGCGCCCCCCGCGGTGCATGGACCGCCGCGGAAGATTCCGCGTGAAGGCGAGGGTCGCGGGAAACCACACGCGCGACGCCGCCGAGGCGAACGCCCGCGCAAGCGGATTGCGCGTCGCCATCTTCTCCTGCACGGGAGGTATCCTACGGGAATCGGGAAACGGGAAACGGGAAACGGAAATCGAGCGCGGCTCGCGACTGTGGCGCCGTACGCGGTCTTCGCGGCGCTGGCGCTCGTCTCGTGGAACCGCTGGATCGAGCCCTACATCGACACGGGCCGCGAGCTGATGGTGCCGTGGCGGCTGGCCCACGGCGAGCGGCTCTACCGCGACGTTCACTTCCACCACGGGCCGCTCGGTCCCTACCTCGCCGCGCTCACCGACGGCCTGGCCGGCGCGTCCCTGCCCGCCCGAACGGCTCTCCATGGCGTCTTCGCGCTGCTGCACGTGGCGGCTCTGGGCATGCTCTCGCGGCGCATGCTCACGCCCTGGCGGGCGGCCCTTGCCACCTCGATTGCCATCGCCTGCGCCGTGTTCCTGCGCCCCGGAGGCTGGCTCTTCCCGTTCAGCTTCGACACCGCCATCGCCGTCGCCGCTCTGACGTGGGCGCTGGTGCTTGCGTCCCGGGAGAGCGGGGCGGCCGCGGACGCCGTCGGCGGAGCGTGCATTCTCGCGGCGCTGCTCGCGCGGCCGGAGCTCGGACTGGCCGGCGTCGCGGCGCTCGGCCTGGCGGCCCGTGGTGCCCCGCGGCGCCTCGTCCCCCTCGGCGTCGCGCCGCTTGCGGCGGCCGCCTCGGGATACTTCCTGCTCTCGGCGGGCATCCCGCGCGAGCGCCTCGTCGCGGACGGCTGGCTTCGCGTGATCGCTCCGCCGGCCGCGTTCCAGAACGTCTACCGCGCTTACGCCGGGCTCGATCGGCCGGGACTGCGTCTGGCGGAGCTCGCCCTGGCCGCGACCGTTCTCGCGCTCGTGGCGGCGCTGATCGTCACGGCTTCGTTCGCCGCCGCTCGGCTGCCGGGATCGGGCAGCCGCGCAATCTCCCTGCTCGCGACCGCCGTCCTCGCCGGCGCCGCCGCCGCGCGTCTCCGGCCGCCCGAGGCGCTGGCCGAACAGCTCGCGCTCATTCCCCCGCTCGTTCGGGTCATTGCGCCGCTGGTCATCGCGGCCGCGGCCGTCCGCCTCGTCCTTGCGCTGCTCGGCCGCGTCCCTCGCGGCGCCCTGGCGGCCGTGTCCGACGCCGTGCTCTGGATGGCGGCGGTCTTCGCGGCGCGGCTGCTGCTCGCGGCCGGTTATGTCGGGCCGTACGACGCTTTTTTCCTTCCGTTGCCGGTCGTCGTCGCCGTGGCCGCCCTCTTCGGGCTGGCGGATCGCCTCGCGCCGGTTCTCGGGGCCGAGCTGCCGCGGCTGACCGCGGCGGCGCTCGGCGTGTTCCTCGCTTACCGCGTCGCCTGGACGTGGGGCGTGTACCGGGGCGGCGCGTGGGACGAGGTGGCGACACCCGCGGGAGTCCTTCGCCTGCCCGGCTCAATCGCCGGCCCGACGCGCGACGCGATCGGCTGGCTCGAGCGGCTTCCGCCCGAATCCACGCTGGCCGGCGTCCCCGAGGCGGGGTTCTTCAACTACACGCTCGGCCTCCGCAATCCGTTCTGGCTCGAGCAGTTCTTTCCGGGTCACCTCGACCGCGTGGGCGAAGCGCGCGCGATCGCGCTGCTCGACGCGCGTCCTCCGGACGTCCTGCTTCGGGCCAACGTGCTGGCGGTTGGCGAAGGGACGCGCGCCCTCGGAAAGGACTACCTGGCGGCTTTCGACGCCGCGCTGCGCGCCCGATATCGCGTCGCCGCCCGGTTCCCCGCGGGAGCCCGCGCGGACGCGCGCATCGGCGATCCGGAGTTCTTCGTCGAGCTCTCGAAGAGAGACCCCTCCGGCCCGGGGGCCGCGCGATGAGGCTCGACTTCGCCGTCGCGCAGGAGTTCGGTCTTTCGCGTCGGGCCGCCCGCGAGGCGGTCCGGTCGGGCCGCATCGACGTGGATGGCTCCCCGTGCGACGAGCCCGGAAAGGAAACGCCGCCGGGAGCGGCGCTCGCCTTCCACCGGGATCGTCCCCTGCGCCGGCGGGTCAGGACGCGCCTGACGGTTCTGTACGAGGACGACGACGTGATCATCGTCGACAAGCCCGCCGGCCTGCTCACCGTGCCGACCGAGGCGCGCGAGAAGGACACGCTGTGGAGCCGGGCGCTGCATTACCTGCAGCACCGCTACGGTGGCCGGCCGCACGCCGGGATCGTCCACCGGCTCGACAAGGACACTTCCGGCGCCCTGGTCTTCGCGCGCAACCGCGCTGCCCTCCACGAGCTGCAGGACCGCTTCCGCACCCACGCCATCGACCGGGAGTACGTCGCCCTCGTCGAGGGCTCTCCCGAGGACGGCGGAACGTTCGACGCCGACCTGGTGCGCGAGGCGGGGCTGCGCCGCTCGGTGGCCCGCGCGGGTCAGGAGGGACGGCGCGCGGTCACGCGCTATCGGACTCTCGAGCGATTCGGCAAGACCGCCCTGGTGTCGGTACGGCCGGAAACCGGGCGGACCCACCAGATCCGCGTGCACTTCTCGGCGGCCGGTCACCCGATCCTCGGGGACCGCGTCTACGGAAACGCGAAACTGGCGCCGCGCCAGATGCTCCACGCCCGCCGTCTCGGCTTTCCGCACCCGCGCACGGGGGAGCCGGTCGCGGCGCAGTCGCCGGTCCCGGAGGATTTCGAAAGAGTGCTGTCCGCCCTGAGGGCCCAAAAAAAACGGCCCGGCAGAGCCGGGCCGCAAAGCGAACAGTCGAAAAACTGAAAGACGAGGGTTAGGCGAGGACGACGACCACCACGCGGCGGTTCTTCGCCCGGCCGTCCTTGGTCTTGTTCGACTCGACCGGCTCCGAGCTGCCGTAGGAAATCGTCGACATGCGGTTCAGGGCGACCCCCTGCTTGTTCAGGTAGCGGCGCACCGCCTCTGCACGGGCCTCCCCGAGCTTCAGGTTGTACGCATCCGTCCCCGTCGCGTCCGTGTGACCCTGGATCTCGAGGTAGACGTTCTTGTTCTCTCCCTTCAACCGCTCGGCGAAGGCGTTGAGCGCGTCCATCGCCTCCTGGGAGAGCTGGTGCTGATTCACCGGGAACTTCGCCGCGTCGTCGGACAGAACCAGTGAGTAGACGAACTTGCCCTCGGCGAGCTTGCCCGCCTGCTGCGCCCGCTCGAGAGCCTGCCGCGTGGCGGTGTCGAGCTCGGCCAGCTTCGTGTCGTGCTGCTTCACCTTGGTCTGCGTGGCCTCGACCTGGGACTCGACGTCATTGATCCGCTTCTCGGTGGCGGCGCTGCTTTTGGCGACCTCCTCACCGACGTACGTCTTCGACGCGCACGCCGAGAGCCCGAAGATCCCCAAAAAAAGCGCTCCGACCGAGAGGATGGAACCGGACTTGAAACTTCGCCTGACCATCTGCACCTCCAAAAAAAGGTTGTTAAGAACCCCCGGGGGCCGTCCCGCGGTAGCCCCGGCGTGTCCGGACGACCCAGGAACCGGGTTTGGCCACGGACACGAATACAATTCTATACTTTACATCCCCTTTGCCGGAGGGCGCAAACCCCAGCAAATACTGCTGCCGAACCTCGGTCGAGATCTGGGCCGCCAGGGGCCTCAGATCCGCGTCCCCGGTGACCAGGTGGAGCCGGCCCCCGCTCGAGCCGGCCAGCATCTGGAGGGTGTCCACGGACAGCTCCCGGCGCTCCTGGTCCGACAGGGCGTCGAAGGAGGCATTCTTCATGCCGATCGGATAGACGGGCACGGACACGCGCTGGAGCAGCTCGGCCATCTTCTCGGCCGTCAGCGAGCTCGCGTTGTCCACACCGTCGGTAAAAAGCAGGATGGCTCGCTTGTTGTTGCGGCCCCGCATCATTCTCTCCGGAGTGGCCGCCACGGCGTCGAAGAGGGCCGTCTGGCCCGAAGCCTCGAGGTCCCAGAGCGAGCGCAACAGCTTCGTCGTGTCCTCGGAGAAGTCCGCGACCAACCGCACCTCGCCCTCCGAGAAGGCGAAGAGCGCGAAGTCATCGCCGGGCTTGCGGTTGCGGATGATGGTCCGGATCGCGTTCTTGGCGTTTTCGAGCTTGTCGGCGACGCCCATGCTCCCGGAGGTATCGACGAGAAACGCGAAGGACACCGGGGCGCTCTCGTCGCGGTCGAACGTGTCGACGGGAATCCGCTCTTGCCCGACCTTCAGAACGAAATCCTCCTTGCGCAGGCCGTCCGCGAACTTGCCGTGTTTGTCCGTGACCAGGACGGGCAGCATGACGTACTCGGCGCCCGCGCTCTCCGAGAAGGTGACAGGCTCCTCGGAAGGCTTGGCGGCCTGCCCCCGGGCCAGGAAAGCCACGAGCAGGAGCGCGGGGGTAAGAAGGCGTTTCACCCACCAATTATAAGGCCCCTCCCCCCTCCCGGATTCCCCCGCCCCCTGCCTTACACTGTCCTCGCTTGACCACACCCGCCCGGTCGATCGTGCTCGTCCGGCCCCACAACGCCTCGAACCTCGGCTCCGTGGCCCGGGTCGCGAAGAACTTCGGCCTGCGCGGGCTCTCCGTGGTGGAGCCCGCCGTGCCGGCGGATCCGGACTCGACGCGCCTGGCGGTCGGGGCCGCCGACCTGCTGGCGACGATCGAACGTCATCCAAACCTGTCCGCGGCCGTCGCCGACTTCCCGGTCGTCGTCACCACCTCGTCGTTCCGGGGCCGCGGCCGCGCGCGCTCGCTCGAGCTCTCGGAGCTGCCGCAGTTGCTGTCCGAGACGGGCGGGACTCCGACGGCCTTCGTCTTCGGCCCGGAACGAAGCGGCCTGACCGAGGACGAGCTCGCGCGCGCCTCGGCGTGCCTGCGCCTGCCGACCGATCCGGCGTTCCCGACGATGAACCTGTCCCATGCCGTCGCACTGGTGCTCGGAGTGGCCACGGCCTTCGCCCCCGCCGGCGCGGCCGCCGAACCCGCCTCGGCTCCCGAACCTCTGGCCCCGGCTTCGGAGATCGAGGGCGCCATCGCTCACTGGGATCGCGCGCTCGAGGCCATCGGCTTCTACGACACGGGGCACCGCGACCGCTCGCTGCGCGACTGGCGCCGCCTCGCCGCGGGGCGCCCGATGTCGATGCGGGAGGTGGCGATCCTGAGGGGAGTGGCCAACCGGGTGCTGGTCGCGCTCAGAATCCGCGAAAAAGACCGGGACCCCTCGTTGCGCTCGGGATGACGCGACGGGCGGCGCGCGCCCGTCCAGGTCAAATCAGCTCGCTCTCCGAAAAGAAGAACCCGATCTCCCTGGCCGCGTTCTCGGCCGAGTCGCTGCCGTGGATGGCGTTGCGCTCGATGTCGGTGCCGAAGAGATTGCGGATCGTGCCGGGCTCGGCCTTGCGCGAGTCGGTGGCGCCCATGGTCTTGCGCAGATGGGAGACCGCGTCGGCCCGCTCGAGGGTCGCCACGACCACCGGGCCCTCGGTCATGAAGGCGACGAGCGCCCCGTAGAAGGGCCGCTCGCGGTGGACGGCGTAGAAGGCGCGCGCCTGCTCGGGGGAGAGCCGCGTCTTGCGCAGCCCCACGAGGCGAAAGCCCTCCTTTTCGAGGTGCGCGAGGATGCCGCCGATCTTTCCCGCCGCCACCGAATCCGGTTTGAGAATCGTCAGAGTCCGTTCCAAGTCGCTGCTCCTTTTCCGGTCGAACCGCGCCGCGGGCGGGCTAGCGCCCGAGCATCTCCTGGACCTTCTTGCCGAGATCCGCCGGCGAGCGCACCACGCCGATGCCGGCCGCCTCGAGCGCTTTCATCTTCTCCGCCGCGGTGCCCTTGCCGCCGGCGATGATCGCTCCCGCGTGGCCCATGCGGCGCCCGGGCGGAGCCGTCTGGCCGGCGATGAACGAGACCACCGGCTTCTTGAGATTCCCCGCGACCCAGCACGCGGCTTCTTCCTCCGCCATGCCGCCGATCTCTCCGATCAGGACGATCGCCTCGGTGCCCGCGTCGTCCTTGAACGCCTTCAGGCAGTCGATGAAGTTGGTCCCGTTGACCGGATCGCCTCCGATCCCGATGACCGTCGACTGTCCGAGCCCGAGCCGGGTGAGCTGGTCCACCGCCTCGTACGTCAGCGTTCCCGAGCGGGAGATCACACCGACGGTTCCCGGCTGGTGGATCCGGCCGGGCATGATGCCGATCTTGCACTGCCCCGGCGTGATGATGCCCGGGCAGTTGGGCCCGATCAGCCGCACGCCCTTTCCTGCCGCCGCCTGGCGGTCGAGAACGGCGCGGGCCCGGAGCATGTCGTTGGTCGGGATGCCCTCGGTGATGCAGGCGATGACCGCCACGCCCGCGTCGGCCGCCTCCACGATCGCGTCCGCGGCGAAGGGAGGCGGAACGAAGATCATCGAGGCGTTGGCTCCCGTCGCCGCGACGGCGTCGGCGACCGTGTTGAAGACCGGAATGCCCTCGTGCGACGTCCCGCCCTTGCCCGGCGTGACGCCGCCGACGACCTGCGTGCCGTACTCGCGGCAGGCGAGCGCGTGGAACGTGCCCTCGCGGCCCGTCAGCCCCTGGACGATCAGGCGCGTGTCCTTGCCGACCCAGATGCTCATCGGACGGCCTCCACGGCCTTGCGGGCCGCATCGGCGAGGCCGTCGGCCGGAGTGATCTTCAGCCCCGACTCGCGCAGGATGGCCTTGCCCTGGTCGACGTTGGTTCCCTCGAGGCGCACGACGACGGGGATCGCCAGGCCCATCTCGCGCACCGCGGCGACGACGCCCTTGGCGATGATGTCGCAGCGCATGATGCCGCCGAAGATGTTGATGAGGACGGCCTTCACGTTCTTGTCCGACAGGATGATGCGGAAGGCGTTCTTGACCTGCTCCTCGTTGGCGCCCCCGCCGACGTCGAGGAAGTTGGCCGGCTCGCCGCCGGCGAGCTTCACGAGGTCCATGGTCCCCATCGCGAGGCCGGCCCCGTTGACCATGCAGCCGACGTTGCCGTCGAGCTTGATGTAGTTCAGGCCGAACCGCGAGGCCTCGACCTCGAGCGGATCCTCCTCGGCGAGATCCCGCATCTCCTTGATGTCGGGGTGGCGGAAGAGGGCGTTGTCGTCGAAAGTCATCTTGGCGTCGAGAGCGAGGACGTCGCCCTGCACCGTGACGAGCAGGGGGTTGATCTCGGCCAGGGTCGCGTCGGTCTCCAGGTAGCAGCGGAAAAGCGCCTGCAGGAACGTGACGCCCTTCTTGAAACTGTCGCCGGAGAGGCCGAGCGCGAACGCGAGCTTTCGCGCCTGGAACGGGAACATCCCCGCCGACGGATCCACGGCCTCGCGGAAGATGGCCGCGGGGTCTTTCGCGGCGACTTCCTCGATTTCCATGCCGCCCGACTTCGACGCCATCACCACCGGCATGCCGCGGGAGCGGTCGAGGGTGACACTCACGTAGAGCTCGCGCGCGATGTCGAGGGCCTCCTCGACGAGAACCTTGTGCACGACGCGCCCCGCGGGGCCCGTCTGCACCGTGACGAGCGTCATGCCGAGAATTTTCTTCGCGAGGTCGTGAGCTTCTTCGGGGTTCTGCGCGAGCTTGACGCCGCCGCCCTTGCCGCGGCCCCCGGCGTGGATCTGAGCCTTGATCACGGCTCGGCCGCCCAGGCGCTTGGCGATTTCGCGCGCGTCGGCGGGGCTGTCGGTCACCTCGCCCCGGGGCACGGCGACTCCGTAGTGCGCGAGAAGGGCCTTGGCCTGGTATTCGTGGACTTTCATGTTCCTCGACGAAAGAGCGGGGATTATAGGGGACTCGCCGACGGCTGTCAGCTGCCGGCTTCAGAGCCGGAACGCGGCAAGAGAGCGCAGACCGACCGCCGAGAGCACGGCGCAGACGCCGACCGCGAGGATGCCAACGGCAACCCGCGCCGGACGCGTCCGCGCGAAGCCCCGATCGTCGGCCAGCGACCACAGGCCCGCCGACAGGTGCGAGGTCGCCGCGAGAAGGCCGGCGACGTAGAAAGCCCGGATCCACGGGCTCGCGTACAGGGCCTGCATGAGGTGGAAGAGATCGAGGCTCTCGTGGTCGCGGACCTGGACGAGACGCGTCGTCCAGAGGTGAAACAGGATGAAGGCGAAGAGAAGGACACCGGTCGCGCGCTGGAACACCGCGAGGCCACGCCGGCCCGGTCCGGCGTGGGCTTCTCCCGAGGGCTCGGCGGACAGGAGAAAGAGGCCGTAGACGCCGTGAAACATGAGGGGCAGGGCGATCAGGACGATCTCGAGGGCGACCGCGAAGGGCGCCTGCTGGAGCCGCCGGGCCGTCGCGTCGTACGCCTCCGCGCCGCCCGCGGCCGAGGCGTTGGCGTAGAGGTGGAAGGCGAGGAAGGCGCCCAGCGGCACGACACCCGTGATGGCGTGCAGCCGGCGCGGGAGGGTCCGGTTCGGGTTTCGGCGGCGCGGGGCCATCTGCGGCGCTCGTAACGCCATCCCACACCCCTTTCCAGCAGCCTGCTGCTACACCTTGAGGATGCGGAAGAGGTCCCTGACCGCCTCGGCGGAGCGCTCGAGGGCGGCGGTTTCCTCGGCCGACAGCGCGATCTCGACGACCTGTTCCATGCCGCGAGCGCCGAGCTTGACCGGGACGCCGAGGTACACGTCGCTCATCCCGTACTCGCCCTGCAGGTAGGCCGCGCAGGGAAGGATCTTCTTCTTGTCGCGCAGGACCGCGTCGACCATCTCGACCACGGCGGAGGCGGGGGCGTACCACGCCGAGGTCTTCAGCAGGTTGACGATCTCGGCGCCGCCCTCGCGCGTGCGCTTGACGATCGCGTCGATCGCCTCGCTCGGAAGCAGCTCCGGGATCGGGATCCCCGCGACCGTCGAAAAGCGCGGCAGCGGCACCATCGTGTCCCCGTGTCCGCCAAGAACGAAGGCGTGGGTGTTTTCGACGGAGACGCCGAGGGCCTCCGCGATGAACCAGCGCATACGCGCCGAGTCGAGGACGCCGGCCATGCCGAAGACGCGCTCGCGCGGCAGCTTCGACACCCGCCGGGCCACCTCGCACATCGCATCGAGGGGGTTCGAGACCACGATCAGGATCGCGTCCGGCGAGCCCGGGAGGACCTTGCGCACGACGTCCGTGACGATGCCCTCGTTGGTCGCGACCAGGTCGTCGCGGCTCATGCCGGGCTTGCGCGGCACGCCCGCCGTGATCACGACGACGTCGGACCCCTTCGCGATGTCGTAGTCGTTCGAGCCGGCCATGCGGGCATCGAATTTCTCGACGGGAGCCGACTCCATGATGTCGAGCGCCTTGCCCTGCGGCACGCCCGGGACGATGTCGATCAACGCGACGTCCGCGATTTCCTTCTCGACGATCCGCTGCGCGGCGGTCGCCCCGACGTTTCCGGCACCGACGACGGTCACTTTGTATTTCATGCGGCGCGAATTGTATACGGACTCGCCTGCCTTCTGCCTGATCTACAATCACCCGGTGCCTTCCGAGCGGCCCGACTACAAGAGCAGCCCCCTGTGGACCGAGGCCATGGAGCTGACCCGGGCGGCCTACGCCGTGGCGGAGGAGCTGGCCGGGCGCGATCCGGAAGAGGCGCGCCTTCTGAGGAAGGCCGCCGTGTCGGTCCCGGCCCGGCTGGCCGGAGCCCTTTCCACCGAGGAAGTGTTCGCGCGCGATTCCGACGTCTCCGAGGCGCGGGCCGCCCTCGAGGAGGTCGCGGAGCGCGCCGAGCGGCTCCCCACGCGGGGCGGTACGTCGCGCGAGCTCGTGCGCAAGGCCCGCGAGCTCGAGCGGTCGGTCCGCCTCGCCCTCGGACAGACCGGGAGCTTCGTTTGCTGATGGCGGACGAAGCGCGAACCCGCCGGCGCCTTCTCGCCGCCCTCGTCCTCGTCCCGGCCGCCCTGGTGGCCGCCCTCTGGCTGCCGCATTGGTGGGAAGGCCGCGAGCTCAAGGCGGCGCGCGAAATCGCGGGCGTCGGGTCGCAGCTTTCGCCGGGCAGCATGACCGACGCGCGCAAGAAAATCGATCCCGGCGCGACCGCGGAAAGGATCGTCGCCGCCGTCGGCAAGCCCGGATTCGCCGTGGGCACCGAGGGCAAGGACTCCAGACGCGAGATCTGGACCTACTACTTCGTCGACGGCACGCTCACGATCAACCTGACCGACGGCGCGGCGGTGCGCATCTCCACGGTCTACGGGCCGCCGCGTATCCCGAAAAAAGGCGGTGGCTACTGAGCGGCCCGCCAGGCGGCGGCGAGGACCGGCGCGAACCGTCCATCCGCGTCATCATGATGCCGAAGGACACGAACGCTCACGGGACCATCTTCGGCGGAGTGATCCTCTCCTACATCGACCAGGCCGGAGCGGTCGAGGCCAAGCGCCAGGGCGCCGACTTTCTCGTGACGGTCGCGATGCGCGAGGTCGTATTCCACGAGCCCGTCTACGTCGGGGACCTCGTCTCCCTGTACACGCGCCTGGTGCGCATCGGACGAACGTCGATCACGGTCGAGGTCGAAGTCTTCTCGCAGCCCGGCGAGGGCGTCGGCAGCCGCGTGAAGGTCACGGAAGCGGAAGTGACCTACGTGAACCTCGACAAGAACCGGAGGCCCGCGCCGGTCAAGTGACCGCGCCGCCGCACGCGGCGCGGTCATCCCGAGGCGCGTGAGCGCCGAGGGATCCCGTGATGGATCGGAACGAGGCGTCTCGAGTCCCGGATCCCTCGCTTTGCTCGGGTCGAAAAGAGAAAGTACGCTCGGGATGACGTCGAAAGAGTCGAGTCGACGCTGCCGTCGCCCCAAAATACGAAGGTCCCGATTCCTCGGGACCTTCTTCTTTCCAGCCGGGCAAGAGCCCGACAATGGGAGCTGCGACCTTCCGATCCTACTCCCCTTTCAGGCCGGCGGCGTCACCATTCCGACTCGTCCTCGCCGGGCAGCTCTGGCTCCTCCATCTCGGCTTCGAGCTCGTCGAGCTCGGGAGCATCCGCGTCGATCTCGGCGGCGGACAGTTCTTCTTCCTTCCAACCCGCCCGACCGTAGTCCTCGCCCGCGGTCGAGGCCGCGGCGGCCTTCGGCGCGGCAGCAGCCGGCGTGGGGAGAGGGGCGGCGCGGCGCAAGGGGGCCGGGCGCGCAGCCTTCTTCGGGGCCGCCGCGGGCTTCGAAGCCTTTGCGGCGGCTTTCTTCGGGGCCGCAGCCGCCTTCTTCCTTGCCGGCGCGGCCTTTTTTGCGGTTTTCGCCGGCGCCTTACGGGTTGCCTTCTTCGCCTTCCGGGCCGCCTTCTTCGCGGCCTTTTCGGCCTTCCTGGCCTTCTTTGCCGCCTTTTTCGCCGCCTTCTTCGCTTTCTTCTTCTTGACCACGATCCTTCCCTCCTCAAGCCCGTCGTCCGCCGGGCTCGCGAATCATACAATCGGGAGGTTGGCGACAGGTCAAGCCCCGCGGGTCGCAATCACGCCCAGGGCGGGCGGGGTGACGGTGGCCATCCCGGCCCTGGCCGGGGACCGGCGGTGGCGCCGCCGGATGGCGGCCGTTGGAGTCGCAGTGGCCGGCGCGGCCCTGCTCGGCTCGCTGCGCCTCGTCCACGCCTGGGAGGCGGTCCTGAGGCGGGGAGACTTCAGCGACCTCCCGCTTCCGGTCCTCGCCTTTCTCTCGCTCGCCGTCCTCGTGTCGGCGCCGCTCGCCCTGATCGGCCTCGCCGCGCTCACTTTCGCCGAGGAGCGCATCGAAGTCGACCCCGACGAAATCACGATCCGAACGACCGTGTTCGAGAAGACCCGCATCGAGCGGATCTCGACCCGCGAGCTCGACTGCTGGCGTGAAACCCTCCTGCCTCTCTCGCCCTGGTGGACGTGGGCCGTCACCCGCCTCGCGGCCCGGTCGGGAGGCCGCCTCCACCCGATCGCCGGCGCGGCGGGCCCGAAGGAAAAGAGAGCCATAGGCCTCGCGCTGCGGTATCCTCCCGGGTTCCATGACCTCGCCCGCCTCGGAAAACCACCTGACCGACAAGCTGCTCGCGGAATACCCCATGCCGGACGAGGTCCGCTGGGGCATCGCCGAGGCGGGCTTCGTCTTCGCGACGCCGATCCAGGCGAAGACCCTTCCGATCGCTCTCGCCGGCCGGGACGTCGCCGGCCAGGCCCAGACGGGCACCGGAAAGACCGCCGCCTTCCTGATCACGATCTTCGCGCGCCTCCTGCAGAAGCCGGCCAGGGGCGCCGTCGGGCCCCGCTCCCTCATCGTCGCTCCCACGCGCGAGCTCGTCGCCCAGATCCGCGCCGACGCGGAAGTGCTCGGCCGGCACACGGGCCTGGCGACTCTCGCGGTCTTCGGCGGGATGGACTACCGGCTGCAGCGCGAGGCGGTGAAACGCGTGCCCGACGTCCTCGTGGGCACGCCGGGGCGGCTGCTCGACTACGAGCAGCAGGGCGCGGTTTCGTTCCGGCACGTCGAGATCCTCGTCATCGACGAGGCCGACCGGATGTTCGACATGGGATTCATCCGCGACCTGAGGCGCATCCTGCGGCGCTGCCCGCCCTACCACCGGCGCCAGACGATGCTGTTCTCGGCGACGCTGTCGATACGCGTCATGGAGCTCGCCTACGAGCACACGAACAACGCCGAGAAGGTCGAGATCGAGCCCGAGCGCGTCCTCGCTCACGGCATCACCGAGGTGCTCTACCACGTCTCGTCGACCGAGAAGTTCCGCCTGCTCCTCGGCCTCCTCGAAAAGGAGGGGGGCCAGCGCGTGCTCATCTTCGTCAACCGGCGCACGACGGCGGCGGACCTCGTGCGGGGGCTCTCGGCCAACGGCTATCCGACGCGGGCACTGGCCGGCAACGTGCCGCAGGAGCGGCGGCTGAAGATGCTCGAGGAGTTCAAGGACGGGCGCCTCGCCGTCCTCGTGGCCACGGACGTGGCCTCGCGCGGCCTGCACATCGAAGGCGTCTCCCACGTCATCAACTACGATTTGCCCGAGGATTCCGAGGACTACGTCCACCGGATCGGGCGCACCGGCCGCGCCGGCGCGCTCGGAACCGCGGTTTCGTTTGCCTGCGACGACTACGTCTTCTCGCTCGACGCCATCGAAAAACGGATCGGGCGCAAGATCCCGGTCGAATGGCCGTCCGAGGGACTCATCCGCTCGGGCCGCGTCGCCCAGGCGCCAAGGGGCCACGCCGGATTCCGCTCCCGCCCCGAGCCGCGGCGCGAAGCGCCGAAGGCGAAGCCCCTGACCGAAAGCGAGAGCTTCGGCCGGACGAAGCGGAAAAGCAGACGACGCTAAGACCCCCTTCGCTCGCCCGAGATCTGCGTGAGCAAGTCGCACACCGGCGCCGAAAGGGATCCCTCGCTGCGCTCGGGATGACAAGTGGGGCGGCGCGGCGACCAAAAAGCCGTACGGCAACGAGTCGCTCGCGGCGCGCGAAGTCTCCCGAAGGGAGGGAGGAGGCGCGGGCCGCGGGAGCCGCAGCGCCGCGAGGGATCAGGCGCCCGGTCGAGCCCGCATCCGGGCGAGCCGGACGCCGGTGCGCGCGAGAGCG
>Ga0326726_10000694_pt1 | contig 30707 bp, 26 predicted proteins | sample MHFenrmetagenome_2_FD_207603 | JGI IMG/M metagenome (GOLD analysis project Ga0326726, IMG submission 207603) | Lab enriched peat soil microbial communities from Michigan Hollow, Ithaca, NY, United States - MHF15MN | ecosystem: Environmental > Terrestrial > Soil > Wetlands > Peat | place: USA...
GATTTCGATGCAGCCGAGCTCGATGATGCGGTCACCGAGGCCGGCGTTCAAACCGGTGGTTTCGGTGTCCAGGACAACTCTTCGCATCGGCGGTCTCGCCTCTCCGGCCGCAAGCACGGCCGCGCCCAGTGAGAGTAGCGTCCCCGCAGAAATAAATCAAAGGTTTCGCGTATTCCCGCGCCTGCCGCCCCGCCGGTGATTGGCAACGTGAGCGGCGATCAGCCGGCGAGCGACCCTGCGCACGAGAGAGCCCCTGGCGTCCAGCAGCCAGAGCCGCGCCAGGCCCATCAAGAAGCTGCACGTTTCAAGCGCCGCCATCGTCGGACTCAGTCCGGCACGCAACCTTCCCGCGCGACCCGCCCGCCCGTAAGCCTCCGAGAGTTTGGAAACGAGCTCGGTACAGCGCAAGCGCTGCAGAACTAGCTCGCGCTCGAGCTCGCCGACGTACTCGCACTTGAAGCCCATGATCTGGAGCGTCTGGCGCGCCGCCGCGTCGCTCTCCAACGATTCAAGGATGCCGCACAAAAAGCGTTCAACCCCCGCCAAAGGATCGGACCTGTCGGCGCGCAGCAGCGCGAGATCGATCTGGTCGATCATGGGCACAGCCACCTGCTCGCGCATCGCGAAGAACAGCTCTGTCTTGTTCGCGAAATGCCAGTAGATCGCCCCGCGCGTGACGCCGGCTGCCGCAGCGATCTCCTGGAGAGTCGTACGGGTCACTCCCTGGCGAGCGAAGACTTTCCGCGCCGCGGCGAGGATCTCCTGGCGGGTGCGCTCGGATTCCTGTTTTGTCCTACGCAAGTCGGGACTGCTGCGTCATTGACATACATTCATGATTGTATATTAGAATAATTTGCTCAACTAAAACTTCACGAAGAAAAGATCCCAGCATGCCTCTTGTTCACGCCCGGCCGGACCTCCGCGGCCGCTCCGGATTGCTGTACCGACCCGTGCCAGCGCTTATCGGTTTGCTGGTCGCGGTCTGGCTCACGGGATGCGAACAGGGCGGGGCCAATACCCCAGCCACCGGCCAGGCCGCGGCCGGCGTCCCGGCCAAGGTGCTCGAAGTGGCACCGCAGCGCGTGCCTATCGTTCTGGAGGCCGTCGGCCAGGTGCAAGGCTCCAAGGAAGTCGAGGTCCGGGCACGCGTTTCCGGAATCCTCCTCAAGCGCCTCTATAACGAAGGGGACTTCGTGCGCGCGGGCAGCTCTCTTTTCCAGATCGACCCCGTCCCCTACCAGATCGCTCTCGCGCAGGCCAACGCGCAGATAGCGCAGGAGCGCGCACGCCAAGAGCAGACGGGGCGCGAGGCGATCCGGCTCAAGGCGCTCGCCGAAGAAAGAGCGATCAGCCAGAAGGAATTCGACGACGCGATCTCGGCGCAAAAGATGTCGAACGCGACCCTGCAGGCGGCCGAAGCCAATCTGCACCAGGCCGAGCTCAACCTGTCCTATACGCTCGTTACGGCGCCGGTTTCCGGAATTGCCGGACGTATCGCCCGCTCCGAGGGCAGCCTGGTCACGGCAGGACAGGATAGCAGCCTGCTGACGACGATGAATCAGGTGGACCCGATCTGGATCCGGTTCAGCCTTTCGGAGTCGGACCTCGCGAAGCTTCCTGGCAAGAGACTCGATCACATCAAGTCCGCAGAAGTGCGACTGATCCTCCCCGATGGTTCGGCCTATCCGCTGAAGGGCCGGCTCAATTTCGCCGCGACCCAGATCGACCCGAGGCTAGCCACGCAGGAGTTGCGCGCGGAATTCGGCAACCCGCGGGTACAGCTGCTTCCCGGTCAGTTCGTGCGGGTCCGGGTATGGGCAGGCGAGCGCGACAACGTGTTCCTCGTGCCCCAAACCGCGGTCATCCAGACCGAGAAAACGTTCCTCGTATTCACGCTCGACAAGGAAAACAAGGCCGCAGCTCGGCCGGTCGAGGTCGGAGACTGGGTCGGCAGCGATTGGATGATCCTGTCCGGGCTCAAGCCCGGCGACCGCGTCATTCTCGACAACCTGCTCAAGCTGCGATCCGGGGCGACGGTGAGCCCGCAGGCCCCGGCGGAATCCAAGGCCGTAGCGGCGCCGGCCGCCAAGTAAGCGCCATGTCGCGCTTCTTCATCGAGCGTCCGATCTTCGCGTCGGTCATCGCGATCATCATTACCCTCGCCGGCCTGGTCGCCTGGAAAGTATTGCCCATCGCGCAGTACCCCGAGATCGCGCCGCCGACGGTCACGATCACCGCCACGCTCCCCGGCGCGAGCGCCGAGACCCTTTCGCGCACCGTCGCCGCGCCGATCGAGGAGCAGCTCTCCGGCGTCGAGGGCCTGCTCTACTTCCAGTCGACCTCTTCCTCGAACGGCACGCTGACGATTACCTGTACCTTCGAAGTCGGGACCGACGTCAACAACGCCACGATCCAGGTGAACAACCGCGTGCAGATCGCCCTCCCCCGCCTGCCCGATGACGTCAAGCGCACCGGGGTCGTAGTGCAAAAGCGCTCGCTCGACATCCTGCTCTTTGTCGCCGTGACCTCGACTGATCCACGGTTTGACACGCTGTATCTCTCGAACTTCATGACTATCAACGCGCTCGACGTGTTGAAACGCATCCCAGGCGTTGCCGACGCCACCATCTTTGGTGCGCGCGACTACTCCATGCGCATCTGGATGCGCCCGGACAAGATGGCACAGCTCCGGGTCACCCCCACAGACGTCGCCAGCGCCATCCGCGCCCAGAACAATCAGTATGCAGCCGGCAAGATCGGCCAGGATCCCGCTCCCGACGACCAGACCCTGATCTACACCGTGACGGCCCAGGGGCGGCTGATCCAGCCGGAGGAGTTCGGCAACATCGTTCTGCGTTCAAGCGGCCCCGGCGGCGTGCTGCGCTTGAAGGACATCGCGCGCATCGAACTGGGGGCGGTCAGCTACGATGCTTACACCACGGTGGACGGCAAGCCGACCATCGGTACCGGGGTCTTTCTCCAGTCGGGCGCCAACGCTCTGAATGTCGCGAACTCGGTGCGCAAGACCATGGACGAGATCGCCAAGGGCTTTCCGGCGGGCGTCAGCTACATCATCCCCTTCGACACGACCCGCTTCGTCGAGTCGTCGATCAAGGAGGTGATCCACACCCTTTTCATCGCGGCGCTCCTGGTGCTCGCGGTGGTGTTTATGTTCCTGCAGAGCTGGCGCGCCACCGTCATTCCTTTCATCGCCGTGCCGATCTCGCTCATCGGCGCGTTTGCCGGCTTGTACGCGTTCGGGTTCTCGATCAATACCCTGACGCTGTTCGCCATCGTGCTCGCCACAGGCATCGTCGTGGACGACGCCATCGTCGTGCTGGAAAACGTCGAGCGCCTCATGGCCGAGAAGGGCCTCACGCCCAAGGAAGCGGCGATCGAGTCCATGCGCGAAGTGACCGGCGCCATCATCGCGATCGAGCTGGTGCTGTGCTCGGTATTCGTCCCGGTGGCCTTTCTCGGCGGCCTCGCCGGGCGCCTCTACCAGCAGTTCGCCGTGACGATCGCCACCGCGGTCATCATCTCCGGCGTAGTAGCGCTGACGCTCACGCCCGCGTTGTGCGCGCTCCTGCTGAAACCTTCTCATCGGGAATCGCGGATTTTCAGGCCGTTCAATCGCGGCTTCGCGGCCCTCGTGGACCTATACACGAACGGCGTGCGCTGGGTCGCCCAGCACGCCATGATCGCCCTCGCGGTCTTTGCTCTCGTCATCGGCGGCACCGCCGCGCTGGTGCGCTATGTTCCCGGCAGCCTGGTTCCGTCGGAAGACCAGGGTTACCTGTTCGGGGCGGTCGTCCTGCCGGACGGGGCGACGCTTTCGCGCACCGGCAAGATCGGCGCGGCGATGCAGAGGGCGCTCACCGAGAACCCCGCCGTCGAGCACGTATTCATGATCAACGGCCTCGACCTGATCGGCGGAGGCAACAAGACCAGCTCGGCGACCCTCTTCATCACGCTGAAGCCCTGGGATCAGCGCAGCACGTCTGCCGACGACATCGTCAAGTTCGTCGGTGCCCGCGGCGCGACGGTAAAAGAAGGACTCGTCTTTGCCTTCAGCCCAGTACCGATCCGCGGCCTTGGCACCGCCGGCGGCATGGAGATGTTCCTGCAGAACCGCGCCGATGCCGACCCCAAGCACCTCGCCGACGTAGTGCAGCAGTTCCTCGGCGAGCTGAGGAAGCGGCCCGAGCTGACGGCCACCAATACCTTCTTCCGCGCCAGCGTGCCGCAGCTCTTCGTCGAAGTGGATCGGGAGAAGGCGCTTTCGCTCGGGGTGCCGGTGGGCGACATCTTCGACGCGTTGCAGAGCACGATGGGAGCGCTCTACGTCAACGACTTCAACAAGTTCGGCCGCACCTTTCGCGTCCAGATCCAGGCGGAGCCGCAGTTCCGTGTGCGCCCGGAAGATATCGGCAACGTCTACGTGCGCTCGGGCACCACCGGAGAAATGCTCCCCCTAAAAACCCTGCTTCAGATCCGACCGGTCGTCGGACCCGACCAGATCGACCGCTTCAACGGCTTCGTCGCGGCAAAGGTGCTGGCAGCCACGATTCCCGGCGTCAGTTCCGGACAGGGCATCGGGACCGTCGAGCAGGCCGCGCGCGACGCCCTGCCAAGCGGCTATTTCCTCGAGTGGGTGGGCCAGGCCTTCCAGGAGAAGCGCGCCGGCAAAGCCGCGATCATCGCCTTCTCCTTCGCGCTGGTGATGGTGTTTCTGATTCTGTCGGCCAACTACGAGCGTTGGTCGCTGCCCGCGGCAGTGCTGCTTTCGGTGCCGTTCGCGCTGCTCGGCGCGCTGCTCGCGGTGGTGCTCCGCGGCATGAGCAACGACGTCTATTTCCAGATCGGACTGGTGACGCTGATCGGCCTCGCGGCGAAGAACGCGATTCTCATCGTCGAGTTCGCCGCGCAGAACGCCGCGAAGGGCATGTCCCCGTTCGAGGCCGCGGTCACCGCCGCGCGCCAGCGCTTCCGGCCCATCGTGATGACGTCGCTCGCCTTCGTGCTGGGCGTACTGCCCCTGGCGATCGCCACGGGCGCGGGCGCCGCCGCGCGCCGCTCAATGGGCACCGGGGTCGAGGGCGGCATGCTTGCCGCGACCTTCGTTGCGACCCTGTTCGTGCCCCTCTTCTTCATCCTCCTGACTCGCCGCAAGGCACGCAAGGCGGAGCAGCCGGCGCGGGAGGCCGGCGCATGAGCACGCGCGGGATCGCCCTCGCCGGCAGCCTTCTGCTCGCGGGCTGCGCGCTCGGGCCGGATTACGAGCGGCCCGCGATGGAGCTGCCGGCGGCCTACCCCGAGCAGGACGTCGGCGCGGCCGCGCTGCGGTCCGACTGGTGGATGCTCTACAACGATCCGAAGCTCGATGAGCTCGTCGCCGCGGCGCTCGAGCGCAACGCCGATATCCGTCTCGCGGTCGCCCGCATCGAGGAGGCAGACGCCAACCTGCGCGCGGCCAGGGCGGCCTTCCTGCCGGAGATCGACCTCACCGGGGCGGCCAACCGCCAGGGGATCAGCACCAGGACCGCGGTCCCCGTTCCGCTCGGGATTCCTGCGACGCGCAACAACGTTCGCCTCGCGCTGTCGACCTCGTTCGAACTGGATTTCTGGGGCCACCTGCGCCGCAGCGTCGAATCCGTGCGCGCGCAGATGCTCTCCACCCGCTACGCCAGAGACGTGGTCGCGCTGACGCTGGCCGGGCTGACGACGCAGGCGTATTTCGGGCTGCGCTCGCTCGATGCGCAAATCGTCGTCACCCGCGAGACGCTGGCCAACCGCGAGGATTCGCTCGCCTACGTGAAGAAGCGCGCCAGGGGCGGGATCGCCTCGGACCTCGACATCGCTCAGGCCGAGGGCGCGCGCGCGGACATCGCGACCCAGCTGAAGGACCTCGAGCGCCAGCGCGCCCTCATCGAGCACCAACTCGCGACGCTGACCGGTCGTCTCGGCCAGAAGCTCGCGGATGGAGACCTGCGCACGCTGCCCGTCCCCGCCCTGCCGCCCGCCGACCTGCCTTCGACTCTCCTCGAGCGCCGCCCCGACGTACAGCAGGCCGAGCAGCAGCTCGTCTCGGCCAACGCACAGATCGGCGTCGCCAAGGCGGCGATGTTCCCGACCATCTCGCTCAACGGCTTCTACGGCGGGGAAAGCACCGCGCTGTGGACGCTGCTCAACAATGGCGCTTCCATCTGGTCGATCGGCTTCGGTCTGAGCCTGCCCGTGTTCGACGGCGGCCGCTACAGCGCTCTCACCGACGCCGCGATCGCGCGCGACCACCAAGTGCTGGCCGCCTACCAGAAGACGGTCGAGACCGCTTTCCGCGAAGTCGCCGACGCGCTCGTTTCGGTGCAGCAGACTTCGTCTGCCGAAACTGATTACCGAGCGAGCGTCGACGCGGCGCGCGGCGCGCTGCGCCTGTCGCGCATGCGCTACGAAGCGGGTTACTCGCCGTACCTAGAAGTGCTCGACGCGCAGCGCACCGCGAACGTCAGCGAGCTCGCGGCGCTCCGCAACCGGCAGGCGCTGCTGTCGGCGACGGTGGACCTGATGAAGGCGCTGGGCGGTGGATGGTCGGCGGACAAGGTGAGCATGAAACCCTGACGGGCTTTCAGGAAGACATCTCATCCACGCCACGATTGGCAAGCTCATCGGCGCGCTCGTTCTCGGGATGCCCGGCGTGCCCTCTCACCCAGTGCCAGGTAACGCGGTGCTTGCCCGCCACACGCTCGAGCTCCTGCCATAAGTCGACGTTCTTCACGGGCTTCTTGTCTGCGGTGCGCCAGCCGCGCCGCTTCCAGTCGGGCAGCCATTCGCTGATCCCCTTCTGTACGTATTGCGAGTCGGTGTAGACCTCCACGATGCTCGAGTGCTCGAGGGCTTCCAGGGCGCGGACCACGGCGGTGAGCTCCATCCGGTTGTTGGTAGTCTGCGAGACTCCGCCGAACAGCTCCTTCTCGTTCCCTCCTGCTCTGAGGATCGCGCCCCAGCCACCCGGGCCGGGATTGCCTCTGCAGGCACCGTCGGCATAGACCTGCACCACCTCAGCTCCGCTCGCGCTTTTCGACATGCAGTCCGTTTTCCCTCTGGGTAACCGGCGCCAGGGCCTTCTTCGGAGCGCGCTGGGCGCGCCAGTTCGGCGTCACTAGGCGCATTCCGGCGACGCGCTTGACGGCGCGCACCACGTACACGCTGCCGCAGATCGGCCACCAGCGCTCGCCCGCCTTTTCCATGAAGGCGAAGCGCTCGAGCCATCGCCCCTGCGAAAACGGTGGAGCGTAGCAGCCGAAGCGCCCGCCGTTCAGTTCAAAACCGAGCAGCGCCAGCCAGTCCTTGAGGCGCAACAGTCCGATGTATCTGCCGCACCCCGGATATCGCCGCCGCTCCCAGCCAAGCGCGCGCGCCGCGCCCCAGAGGGAAAGCGGATTGAAACCGGAGATCACGACGCTGCCCTCGGGCATGAGCACGCGCTCGGCCTCGCGCAGGATCGCGTGCGGCCGGGCGCAGAACTCGAGCACGTGAGGCAGAGCCAGCAAATCGATGCTCTGCGAGGCAAGCGGCAATTGGACTGGATCCGATCGCAGGCCGCAGCCTTGCTCGAGACCAGCGCGGACTTTGAGCGGGATGCGGGACTCGCGCAGGAAATCCAGTCCCGGCAGTCCGACCTGGACCGCGTTGTATCCGAACACGTCCTCTACCGCTGCGTCGAACTGCTTTCGCTCCCAGCCGAGAATGTAGGCGCCCTTTGGAGTTTCGAACCAATCCGCTAGCATGGAGGTCTGCCACATCACCGCACAGGTTCCCCAGCGAGACGACGATGCCCGACAAGCTTCAAGTGATTCCTTTGCGCGCGTTCAAGGACAACTACGTCTGGACCTTGCGGAACGGGCGTTGCGCCGCCGTCGTCGACCCTGGCGAGGCCCAGCCGGTGCTCAACTATCTCGCCGCGGAAAAGCTCCAGCTGATCGCGATACTCGCTACGCATCATCACCAGGATCACGTCGGAGGAATCGCCGAGCTTCTTCAGACCCACAGGGTTCCGGTGTACGGACCGCGTGGAGAGCCGATCGCCACGCTCACCCAGGCGGTCGGCGGCGGAGACAAGGTCTCGCTCGAACAACTGGGCGTGTCGTTCGAAGTGCTCGACATTCCCGGGCACACGCGCGCGCACGTCGCGTATTATGGGGCAAACATGCTGTTCTGTGGCGATACGCTGTTCGCCTGCGGCTGCGGCAAGGCCTTCGAAGGCACGCCGCAGCAGCTGTACGCTTCGCTCGAGAAGCTGATGGCGCTGCCCGACGAAACGCTCGTCTACTGCGGACACGAGTACACGCTGGCGAACATCGGCTTCGCCAAGGCGGTCGAGCCCGACAACGCGGCGCTGCTCGAGCGCGAGGGTAGCGATGCAGGCTTGCGCCGCGAGGACCGGCCGACGCTGCCATCGACGATCGCCCGTGAAAAAGCGACCAATCCGTTTCTGCGCGTGACTCGTCCGGCGGTCGTCGCCTCGGCCAACAAATATCTCGGCAAGCGGGTGAGCGAACCGGCTGCGGTGTTCGCCGCGCTGCGGCAGTGGAAGAACGAGTTCTAGCTTCCGCCTGTCCTCGCTTTGCATCCTCACGCGTTATGGAGCGTGCGGCACAAGCCTGCTTCCCCGGAACCCTCCCTGACCCGATTCTTGCTTGCTTGACCGGCATGGAAACCATGGTAGTATCGCGGCTCTTGTGTTTTATGAACAGGTGGGGGTAAACACTTGAACAAAAAGCATATACGCCTGTTCGCGGCGGGGGCCTGCGCGCTGACCGCAGCCTGCTCGCAGATTCCCTGGGACTCCACGGGTGGCGATTCGTCCTCACCGGCCACGCAGGCGGCGACGGACGCGCTCCCGTTCCCGGTCCCCATCCCCGCCACGCCGCCCGCTTCGTCGGCGGTGCAGGCGCCATCCAAGCCGGTAGCCGCGAACCCTGGCCTGGGCCCCCTCCCTACGCCGTTAGCGACCCAGGAGGCGAAGGATCTGGAGCCGCCCCGCGCCGTCGACCCGTCGCGGCCCGCGGACGATCTCTGGGACCGCATTCGTGCCGGTTTTGCGATGGCCGATCTCGACAGCCCCCTTGTCGGCGTGCGCGAGCGCTGGTACGCGAGCCAGCCCGATTACCTCAAGCGCATGGTCGAGCGCAGCAAGCTTTACCTCTATTACATCGTCGAGGAGGTGGAGAGGCGCGGCATGCCGACCGAGATCGCGCTACTGCCGATGGTCGAGAGCGCGTTCAATCCCATGGCGTATTCGCGCTCGCACGCCTCAGGCCTGTGGCAGTTCATTCCTTCGACCGGCAAGAGGCACCAGCTCACGCAGAACTGGTGGGCGGACGAGCGCCGCGACGTGGTCGCTTCCACCAACGCCGCGCTCGACTATCTGCAGGCCCTCTACGACCTTCACGGCGACTGGCACCTCGCGCTCGCCTCGTACAACTTCGGCGAGAACGGCGTTTCGCGGGCGATCGAAAGAAACCGGGCAAGAGGTCTGCCTACCGACTACCTCAACCTGAAGATGCCCTCCGAGACGCGCGGTTATGTGCCCAAGCTTCAGGCCCTGAAGAACATCGTCGCCGATCCCGAAGCGTTCGGCGTTTCGCTCGAGCCGATTCCGAACGAGCCCTATTTCGCTGCCGTGCCCACGCCGACCGCGATCGACATCCGGCTGGCGGCGACGTTCGCCGAGATGTCGGTGGACGAGCTGATCGCTCTCAACCCCGCAGTCAATCGGCCGATGATCTCCGGCCCGCATACGCAGTCGCTGGTGCTGCCCGCCGATCGCGTCGACAACTTCCAGAGGAACCTCGACGCCTACGACCAGCCCCTGACCTCATGGCAGGCGTACACGATGAGGCACGGGGACACCCTGGACAAGCTCGCGGCGAAGCACGGGATTGCGCTCTCCAAGCTCAAGCTTGCGAACGGCATCACCTCCAAGACGAAGGTCAGGCCGGGCTTCGAACTGCTGTTGCCTCTTAAGGGATCAGGCGTGGGCGCGGAGCCGCTTCCCGCGGTGTTCCAGCAGCCGGTGCTGCCTCCTGCGCGCCGGGGTGGTTCGATACACATCGTGCGCAAGGGCGAAACCCTCTACGGCATCGCCAGGCGCTATCACGTCAGCACCGACAGCTTGCTGCGCTGGAACCATGTCGGCGTTCTGACTACCGGCCAGAGGCTGATCGTCTATCGCGGGCCGGCAAGAGCCCGAAAACCCGCTGCCTCGATCAAGGTTTCCGCCACCCAACAGTAGCCGATAGCCGCACCGCCTCTGCCTTCCCAGCGCGTCAGAGCGGGTGCAGTCCTAGGGTGAGCCCCAGCGGCACAAACACGATAGCAAAGGCATTTCCGATCAGCACCAGCGAGGCTACGCGCTCGGGCTCCTGGTTGTAGCGCTCGGCGAGCAGGTAGTTGAGCGCCGCGGGCGGCAGGCTCGCGAAGAGCATGAGCTGCGCGAACTGTTCGGCCGGTAGATGCAGCGCGAGCTGCGCGAGATACGCCCCCGCGAACCCGGCGAGAGGGCAGACCGCCGCCCCGAGAACCCCGAGCTGCCAGCCGCGGCTCGACAGCTCGATCAGCCGGGCACCGAGCGCGAAGAGCATCATCGGTAAGGTCGCGTCCCCCAGCATCTTCAGCCCCAGCATGAGCGCCGCAGGCACCTTCCAGGCCAGGGCGCTGAAGGCGAGCCCCAGCATGCTCGCGATGATCATCGGCGAGGTGGCGAGCGCCTTCCAGTCGGCGTGACGGCTGACGATGCGACTTCCGAGGGTGAATTGCAGCAGCGTGCTCACCACCAGCATGAGCACCATTGCCGCCAGCCCGGGCCGGCCGAAGGCGAGCACGGCAAGGGGCAGACCCATGTTTCCGCAGTTGTTGAACATCATCGGCGGCACGAATGTGCGGGGGCTGACCCGCGCCAGCCGCGCGATCGGCCAGGCGATCAGTCCTGAAGCGAGCACCACCAGGACGCCGGCAGCGACGAAAGCGACGTTGCCCTCGAGATGAAAGTCCTCGCCGGCGAGCGAGGTGAACACGAGCAGCGGCCCGAGTACGTGCAGGGACACGTGGTTGAACGTCTTCAGGTCGGGCCTGTTGCGGCGCCCGTAGCCGTAGCCGATCGCGATGATCAGGAAGACCGGCGCAATGACCGAGACGATGCGCTCGAGGATCAGCATGGGGCGGGATGCGAAGACCCGCATTATAGGGGCTGGAAACGGCCCCCTTGACCCTCGAGGTGGGCCTCGAGGGTGGGCCGCGTCCCAAACTTGCCGCCTTCCGTCCGCCTTGCTATGTTGTCGACAGGAGGAACCACCATGGACCGACGTCTCGCAGCCGTTCTCGTTGCTCTGCCCTGCTTTGCAGCCACCGCCGCTCTGGCACAGCAACCCCTGAAGATCGGGTTGATCATGCCGTATTCGGGCCAGTTCGCCGACGCGGCGACGCAGATGGACAACGCCATCAAGCTATACATGAAGGAGCACGGCGACACCGTTGCCGGAAGGAAGATCGAGATCATCCGCAGGGACACTGGCGGTGTTGCGCCCGACGTCGCCAAGCGCCATGCGCAGGAGCTGGTGGTGCGCGACCATGTCGACATCCTCGCCGGGTTCGTGCTCACCCCCAACGCCATGGCCGCGGCAGACGTGTCCGCCGAGGCGAAGAAGTTCATGGTGGTGATGAACGCAGCCACTGCGATCATCACGACAAAGTCTCCCTATATGGTGCGTACCTCGGTGACCGTGCCGCAGCTGAACGAGGCTTTCGGCGCCTGGGCCTACAAGAACGGCGTGCACAAGGCGTTCACGATGGTGTCCGACTACGGCCCGGGAATCGACGCCGAGGGCGCATTCCAGCGCGCGTTCAAGGACGCCGGCGGCCAACTGCTCGGCTCGGTGCGCATGCCGGTGGCGAACCCCGACTTCGTCCCGTTCGTGCAGCGCGCGAAGGACCTCAATCCCGAGGCCATATACGTCTTCATCCCCGGCGGCGCGCAGCCGGCGGCCTTCGGCAAGGCGCTGGTAGACCTCGGCGTCGATTCGAAGAAAACCAAGATACTCGGCCAGGGCGAGATCACCGAGGAGAACGCCTTGAAGGTCATGGGCGACGCCGCGCTCGGACTGATCACCGCCTTTCACTACGACCACAACCATCAGTCTGCGGTCAACGCGAAGTTCGTCGCCGCCTACAACGCAGCCTTCGGACGCAACCCGGACTTCTTCAGCGCGGGCGGCTGGGACGGGATGCATCTCATCTACGAGGCCTTGAAAAAAACAGGGGGCAAAGCCGACGGCGAGTCACTCCTCGGCGCCGCCAAAGGCATGAAGTGGGAAAGCCCACGCGGCCCAATTTCCATCGATCCGGAGACCCGCGACATCATCCAGACGGTCTATATCCGTCGCGTCGAGAAAGTCGGCGGCAAGCTGGTCAACGTCGAGATCGACAAGATCGAGAACGTGAAGGACCCGGTGAAGGAGCGGATGAAGAAGTAGTTAACGCGGACACGCGCTAGCGTGCCGCGTTAACTTCGCGCGTTGGAGCGGCCTCTGCGGCGCCGCTCAACGCGCGACGGGTGGCCGCACCCGGCACATTGGGTTATGCTTCGGCACCGCGCGCGAGGCCGCCGTGTTCAATCCGTTCCAGAAGATCAAGCGCATCGAGGCGAAGCCGTTCACTTCGCTTCCCGGAAAGTTCCGCAAGAAGCGGCGCACCGCTTGGTCCGACCCCAACCGCGGCGGCGCGCAGGTGGACAACTTCCTCGAGGGCCCCTCGTTCGACCGCGAAGGCAACCTGTGGTGCGTGGACATCCCCTTCGGACGCATTTTCCGCATCGACCCGAAAGGGGAATGGGAACTTGCCGTGCAATACGACGGCTGGCCGAACGGGCTCAAGATCCACAGGAGCGGCTGGATTTTCATCGCCGACTACAAGCGCGGCTTGATGCTGCTCGATCCGAAGTCGGGAAAAATCGAGACCTATCTCGGGACCGCGTTCAGCGAAGGCTTCAAGGGCTTGAACGACCTGCATTTCGCCGATAACGGCGATCTCTACTTCACCGACCAGGGCCAGACCGGCATCGCCGATCCCACCGGCCGCGTGTATCGCCTTCGGGCCAACGGCGAGCTGCAGCGCTTGGTGGACAATGCGCCCTCGCCCAACGGCATCACCCTCAACACGGGCAACACCCACGTCTATGTAGCGATCACGCGCTCGCAGCAGATCTGGCGCCTGCCTCTGATGGCGGGCGGCACGCTCTCCAAGACCGGCGTCGCGATCCAGCTCTCGGGCGGCCACGCCGGGCCCGACGGTATTGAGACCGACGCCGAGGACGGACTGGCGGTGTGCCACCTCGGCGTGGGCATCTGGCGTTTCGATTCGAACGCTCTCCCCACTCACCTCGTGCACGCCGGCAAGCAGCACCGTCTCATGACCAACATCGCCTACGGCGGCCCGAAGCGCAGCACGCTCTACATCACCGACTCGCTCAACGGCGAGATCGTCAGGGCCGAGATGCCCGTGCCGGGCAAGAAAATGTTTGCGCATCGCTAAGGAGCCGTCCATGAAGCGTTTCCGCCCCATCTTCGTTGCGGCCCTCGCCGCCTCCCTCATCGTTCCCCTCACGGCCCGAGCGCAGCAGTACCCGACCAAGCCAGTGCGCGTCCTCGTCGGCTACGCGGCCGGCAGCTCGACCGACATCGTGGGCCGCGTCATGGCCGACCGCCTGGGCGCGTACTGGAAACAGACCGTCATAGTCGAGAATCGCGGCGGCGCTGCGGGCAACGTCGCCGCCGACGCGGCGGCCAAATCACCGGGCGACGGCTACACACTACTGTTCGCGCAGAACGGTCTCGCGATCAGCGCTGCGGCGGTGCCGAATCTACCCTATAGCGCCGAGCGGGATCTGGTGCCGCTTGCGCCGGTGGCTGCGACGCCGCATATCCTCATCGTTGGGCCCGGCTTTCCGGCGAAGAACGTCCAGGAGCTGATCGCCCTCGCTAAGGCCGAGCCAGGCAGGCTGACCTTCGCCTCCTCGGGCGTCGGCAATTCCGACCACCTGTGCGGGGAGCTGTTCAACATGATGGCCGGAATCAGCGCGATCCACGTTCCCTATAAGGGTGGGGCGCCGGCCGTCCAGGACGTCATTCCGGGGCGCGTCGCCTATTACTTCGCCGGCATGCCGGTCGGCCTGCCGCTAGCAAATTCGGGGCGAGCACGTGCGCTAGGCGTGACGAGCAAGCAACGCTACCCCGCCGCACCGAACGTGCCGACCATCGCCGAGCAGGGCTTGCCTCAATACGAGGCGACACTGTGGCAGGGCTTCTTCGCCCCCGTTTCCATATCGCCCGAGCTCGGCGCGCGTATCGCGCGCGATGTCGAAGTCGTGCTCAAGCAGCCCGAGACGCGCGCAAATCTGGCGAAGGTCGGCGTCGCGCTCTTCGAAGACAACCAGGCGAACTTCATAAAGTTCTTCCACGCGGACATAGAGAAGTGGAAGAATCTCGTGAAGAGCACCCATCTGAAGCTCGAATAGCGGAGGGCTCATGAATCGCACTGCTCCCTTGTTCCTGGCGCTCCTCTTCGCTTCCCCATCCCCGGCGCAGGACTACCCAACCCGGCCGATCCGTTTCATCACAGCGGCAGCGCAGGGCGGTACGTCCGACATTCTCGCGCGCACATTCGCCGTGCATCTCACCGAGGCGCTCAAGCAGCCGGTGGTGGTGGACAATCGTGCGAGCGCGTCCGGCGTGATCGCCGGGGAGCTGACGGCGAACGCGCCGCCCGACGGCTACACGCTGCTTCTCGCCTACCACCAGCACACCGTGAACGCGGCGCTGAATCCGAAGCTGCCCTACCACCCGGTCAACAGCTTCACGCCGATCACGCAGCTCACCACCGCCGGCCTGATGCTGGTGGTGAACCCGGCGACGCCGGTGACGAATCTCAAGGAGTTCGTCGAGTGGACCAAGAACTTCAAGGGGCCGCTGAACTTCGGTTCGGCCGGCATCGGCACCGGCGGGCACCTCGCCGGCGAGCTCTACAAAGTGATGACCGGCGTGAAGGCTGAGCATATCCCGTACAAGGGCTCGGGCCCGGCGCTCATGGATCTGATCGCCGGCCAGTACCAGTTTAACTTCGCCGGCCTCCAGGCGGCGCAGACGCAGGTGCGAGCCGGAAAGCTGCGTGCGCTCGCGGTCACCACGCCCAAGCGCATCGCTGCCCTCCCCGATCTCCCTGCGGTGGCGGAAGCGCTGCCGGGCTTCGAGGTCGTGGGCTGGTACGGCGTGATCGGGCCGGCGGGGCTGCCCGGGCCCATCGTCGCGCGCCTACACGACGAGTTCGTCAAGGTCCTCAACCGTCCCGATGTGCGCGAGCGCATCGTGGCGGACGGCTCGGAGCCGGCGGGCACCACACCCGAGGATTTCCGTCAGTTCATGCTCGCGGACCTCGCCAAGTGGGCGAAGCTCGTGAAGGAAAGCGGGGCGAAGCTCGATTGAGCTGCGCGGCGATCAAATCACGCCGCAACCGCACGCCTCCCACGCTCCGGCGTCGGCGATGAGCCGAGGTTCCGACATCACCCTGGCGAGGTTCTGCGCTTCCGCCATGCTGCGCTTGTAGTATTCGCCGTACTGTCCCACCGGCAGCCAGTCCTGCGCGACCGGCGGCAGCGGCGGCGCGAGGCGCGAGAACGGACCTGAGCCGTAGACGACCTTGCCCCCGACCATGGTCAGCACCGATTCGATATCCTTGATCTGCTCGGTGGGAACGCCGAAGTAGTCGGCCGACAGGATCGCGAGGTCGGCGAACTTCCCGGCCTCGAGCGTGCCCTTCTTGCCCTCCTCCCCTGATACCCAGGCGCTGCCCGAGGTATACAGGCGCAGCGCCTCGGTGCGGTCGAGGAGGTTCCGGTCGCCCTGCAGCTTCGCCCCGCCCAGCGTCTTGCCGGTGACCAGCCAGTGCAGCCCGATCCAGGGGTTGTAGCTGGTCGCGCGGTTGGCGTCGGTGCCGCAGGCGAGCGGAATCCCCATCTCGCGGATGCGGGCGATGGGCGGAGCGTCCGCCGCAGCTTGCGCCCCGTATTTCTTGAGGAAGGCCTCGCCGTCGAGCGACATGCGGTTCTGGATGTCGATCGAGCCGCCCAGCGCCGCGAGCCGCTCCAGGGTCTTCGGCTGCAGCGTCTCGCAGTGGTCCAGCCCCCAGCGCAGGCCCTTCAGCGGCGTCTCGCGATTGACCTGCTCGAGCACGTCGAGCACGCGGCTCGCGCTGGCGTCGAAGCTGGTGTGCTGGCGGAACGGCCAGCCCTGAGCAACGATGTACTTCACCACCGCGGAGAAGTTCTTCTCCATCACGCCCGGCGGCGGCACCGGGTAGTCCTTGGCGAAATTGGCGACGTCCCCCGCCTGATAGAGGATGTACTCGCCGGTGCCGATCATGCGGTAGTAGTCGTTGCCTTGGCCGTACTTCACAAGCTTCGACCACGCCGTGTAGTTGTCGAGCTCCTTGCCCGGCGCCTGCGCGAACAGCGTGTATCCGATGCGCAGAGTCATCTGGCCATCGGCCGCGAGCTTGGCGATCGCGGCGTAGTTGTCCGGGTAGTTCTGGCCTCCCCCGCCCGCGTCGATCACGCTGGTGACGCCGAGGCGGTTGTGCTCGCGCATGAAATGGCGCGTCGAGAGAATCTGGTCCTCGGGTGAAAGCCTCGGAATGCGCAGCCACACCGACACCAGGCTCGCGAGGCTGGTCGTCGACATCACCAGGCCCGTCGGATTACCCGAAGCGTCGCGCTCGATCGCGCCGCCGAACATGTTGGGCGTGTCCTTGTTCCAGCCGAGCGCGCGGATCGCGGCGCGGTTCAACCAGGCGCGGTCGTAGAGGTGCATGATCATGCACGGCGTATCGCCGGTCGCCGCGTTGATCTCCTCCAGGGTGGGGTAACGCTGCTCTGCGAATTGCGCCCAGGTCCAGCCGCCTATGACCTGGACCCAGTGCGGCGGCGGCGTGCGCCGCGCTTGCTCGCGCACGCGGCGTATCCCTTCGGCCAATGAAGGCACGCCGTCCCAGCGCACCTCATTGGTATAGGTCAGTCCGCCGCGGATGAAGTGCGTGTGCCCGTCGTTCAGCCCCGGAACGATGGTGCGTCCGCCCGCATCGATCACCTGGGTATTGGGGCCCCGCAGCTTCTCGACGTCCGCCGCAGAGCCGATCGCGGCGATGTTGCCGCCGCGGATGGCGATGGCGCTCGCACTCGCCTGACGCGAATTCAGCGTCGCAATCTTGCCGTTCGTGACGATCGTATCCGCGGGGCTCACGCTCTCCTGCACGGGAGCCGTCTCGCAGCCGGCGAGGACAAGCCCGGCGAATCCGGCAGTCGCGGCCGTCTCCTTCAGGAATTCGCGCCGGCCGAGATTTACCGCGTTCTTCGTCGTTTCTTCCCCACACGTGAGATGCGTGCACGAAACGTGCGTGCATGCGAAGCCTGCGCATTGAGTCGACGCCGTCATGCTCCCCCCTTTTCTCTCCAGAATTCCTCGCGAAAACTATACACCGTGACGCAACCGGTTAGGGGTGGGCAGGAGCCCACGATGTCACGCGCCCAGATACTTGCCGAACCACGCGAGCGCTTCGCTCCAGGCGGCTTTCGCCGCTTGCGCGTTGTAACGCGCCCCGCTGTCGTTGTGGAAGGCGTGATCGACATTGGGATACACGATCTTGCGGAACGTCTTGCCGTGCTTTCCCATCGCCGCCTCGATCGCCGGAATGTTCTGGTTGATACGGTCGTCGCGCCCGGCGTAGATGGCGAGCACCGCGGCGCCAATTCCGGGCACGTCGGCCTCGGGCACCGGAACGCCGTAGAAAGGGACGGCTGCGCGGAGTTTGGGCACCCCGGCCGCCACGCGCCAGGTCACGGCGCCGCCGAAGCAGAACCCGACCATGCCGACGCGATCGCCGTGCGCCGCGGGCTGTGTCCGCGCGAACGCGAGGCCGCTCTTGAAGTCCTGCACGTGGCGACCGGGCGGCGCCTTGCCGAGAATGCCCGGAATCGCGTCGAAGTCGTGCTTGTCGGTTCCACCTTCTCGAGAGAGCAGGTCCACGGCCAGCCCCATGTAACCCGCTTTCGCGACGCGCCGCGTGACGTCCTCGATGTGGCGCGTAAGGCCGCGGTTTTCGTGACAGACGAGCACGATGGGGAAGTACCCGGGCTGCGCCGGACGCGCGAGGTAACCGTCGAGCCGAGCGCCCTCGCCCGGAAACTCCGCGATCCCGGCGACGATATCGGGGTCGTTCGGCGATACCTGCGGTGGTGTGCTCGGCGGCGCCTTGGGTGACGCGGCCTTGGTGCCTTGCGCGCGCACTTCCAGGAACTGCCCGGCGAGCGCGGCGCCCGTCACACCGGCGATCGCCCTCAGGGCCTCGCGCCGCGTGAGTCTCCCCTCTTCATAGTCCTCGACGGCTTCCTCCACCAGATAGCGCTGCAGATCGTTCATGAACGGAGATCTCCCTGATTGAACGCGGTCATCGTTTCGCCCCGGCGAGCCACGCCCTCGCCTCTTCGAGCAGGCGCTCGAGCGCTTCGCCGCTCGCGGTCGGCAGGCTCGGGTTGACGTTGCTCCCATTGCGGGTCTGAAGATAGGCGAGGTGGCGGTAGCCATCCGGAAAACGCCCGAGGATCTCCGGGTCGAGCGCGATCTTCGCCCGCGGGTCGATCGGATCAATGCGGTCCTTTTCGTAGATCACCGAGCGCCTGGCTATGCGCCAGGCGCCGTCGCGCTTCTCCACGCGGTCGAAGAAGCGGCCCAGACAGACCGCATCGACCTCGACCCCGTCGAGCCGCGAGCGCACGTTGATCGACATCCGGGTCTGCGCGAGAGCGCGTGACCCCTCGATCTGCGCGATCGTGCCGCCGAGGAAATGCTGCGACCGTGACCCCTTGCCCCACGACGCTCGGCAGGCTTCGATGAAGGCGTCGAAGCCACCATCGAACCAAGTGGTCGTCATCGCAGCACCTGGGTGCGCAGTGGCGCGCAGGCCTTCCCAGTCGCCCGTGTCGCGCGCAAGCGCCCACCTCTGCATCAACATGGAAATCGCAAGCTGGTCCTGCAGATCGGCCATGCTCAATCGGGCTCGATGCCTGCCTTGCGCAGCAGCCCGACCCATTTCCTGACCTCCGCTTTCACGAAAGTCTCGGTCTCGGTGGGATTCATGCGCAAGCTCCTGCCGCTGCCCATCTCGAGGCGCGAGCGCACGTCGGCCGACCGGGTCGCCGTGTCCACCTCGGCACGCAGGCGCTCGATCGCGGCGCGCGGAGTGCGCGCCGGCGCGAACAGTCCGAACCAGGTCTCCATCTCCAGATCGACCACGCCGGTCTCGATCAGCGTGGGAACCTGCGGCATGGTGGGCGCGCGCTCGCGGCTCGAAACCGCGAGCGCCTTCACCTGTCCGGCCTCGACGTAGGGCCGCGTGGTCGTCGTGTTGTCGAAGAAAAGATCCACCCGGCCGGCGAGCAAATCCTGGTATACGGGCTGGGCGCCCTTGTACGGCACTTTGACGATGTCGACGCCGGCGAGCGCGGCGATGATCGCCGCGCCGATGTACTGTCCGGTGCCGATGCCGCTGGTGCCGATGTTGAGCTTGCCCGGGTTCGCCTTGGCGAAAGCAACCACGTCCTTCAAGCTCGCAAGGGGCAGGTCCTTGCGCGCGACCAGCGTGTAGGAATGGCTGACGACGAGGCTGACCGGGACCAAGTCGGCGAGCGAATCGTAGCCGGGCTCCTTGTACAAGCCCATGTTGAGCGCGATGTTCGAGAGCCCGCCGACGACCAGGCTGTAACCGTCGGGAGCGGCGCGCGCGACCAGCTGCGTGCCGACGAGCGTGCCCGCGCCGGGGCGGTTCTCGACCACGAACGCCTGTCCGGTCTGCTCTCCGAGCTTCTGCGCCAGGACACGCCCCACCAGATCGAATCCACCTCCGGGAGCCGAGGGAACAACCATGCGCACCGGACGCGACGGATAGTCCTGCGCGGGCGCGGCGGCACAGGCGAGAAACGACCACAGAGCCAGCGCAGCCCGTAGAACGCGCGCGAATCCGAATTCCGGCATGGCTTTCATATTAGAATACCGCGGCCTTTCGCGCACATTCCCGGCAGAACAAGATCATCGCGACGTCGAAGAACCCCTCCGCCGCAAGGATTTCCTCCGGCCTGTTCTTGATTCTCGCGACGGCGGCCCTGCGGCCGGCCGCCGCCAACAGCGATTTTCTCTCGGATCTCGTCGGCAAGGACAGCGCCGGGCTCGGCGCTGCGCTGCGCGCCGAGCGATCGCTCTATCGCGGCGGCGGGGTACGGCTCGACGTATTGCCGATCTATCTCTACGAGGGCAAACATTTCTACCTGCATTCGAACCGCTTCGGACTCAAGGTCGACATCGATCCGAGGCGGCGCGTGGACGTGTTCGTCTCGCGTCGCCTCGAGAGCTTCCCGGTCGAGCAAGTCCCGGCCAGCCTCGCCGGAATGGCGATCCGGACGACGGAAAGCGACGCCGGCTTCAGCTACGAGCAGCGCTTCGACTGGGGCAAGGTCTACGTCGAGTATCTGCGCGACACCTCGGGAACATCGGGCGGCACGGAAGTGAAGCTAGGGTATAGCCGCGAGGAGAACCGCGGCAGCCTGAGGCTTCTTCCCTATGTCACGCTATCGGCCCGCGACGCGAAGCTCAACGACTACTACTACGGGGTAACACCCACTGAAGCCACGGCGGACCGCCCCGCCTACAGCGCAGGGGGCGGGGTGAACGGCACCGTCGGCGTCAACGCGCGCTACGATCTCTCCACCCATTGGCACCTGTTCGCCGGCCTTTCGGCCACGTACTGGACGAGCGAGGTGCGCAACAGCTCGATTGTCGAGAAGCGCGCACTGCAGCTCGCGGGCTTCGGCGGATTCGCCTACGAGTTCGAGCCCAGCCCGCCCCGTAGCTGGGAGAGCGGCACTCCGTTCTACGTGAAGATCCTCTACGGCAGATCGTCGACCTGCAATCTACTCCCGATCATGGAGTTCCGGTGCGGCACGCTCAGCACGGACGAGAAAACGAGCATCGGGGCGATCGACCTCGGCGTACCCTTCTTCGAGAACCCCGACAGCTGGAGCTTCGTCGGCTATGTCGGCTTGCTGCGGCACAACGAACGCGACCTGCAACCGGATTTCTGGCAGGTGAATGCCTATATGAAAGTGTTCTACTGGGGATTCCCCTGGAGGAATTCGGTGCGCACTCGCGTCGGCTTGGGCGCGGGGCTCTCCTACGCGCAGGCCATACCGTTCTCGGAGGCGCAGTCCCAGGCCGACCGCGGCCGCAATACCTCCAAGCTCCTCCAGTATCTCGATCCGACCATCGACATCAGCGTGGGCGACCTGTTCGGGTCGAAGAAGCTGCACGAGACTTACTTCGGCCTGGGCGCCAGCCACCGCTCGGGCATCTTCGGCATGGCGCAGCTCTTCGACAACGTCAACGGCGGGTCCAACTACATCTACACCTACATCGAGTGGAAGATGTGAGCCGGCCTCAGGCCGGATCGGTTTCCTCGCGCCAGAAGCCGAGCGCTTCCTGCGCTGCGCGGTCCGAGTAGCTGAAGATCACGCAGTCGGTCGCGGCCGAGAAGCGGTGCGCTTCCCATGAAGGCACGACGAAGACGTCGTGCGCGGCGATCTCGAAACGCGTCGCACCGATATCGATGCTGCCCCGCCCCTCGACCACGCAGTACACCGCCCCATCGGTGCTGCTGTAGTCGCGCCCGGCAAATCCCTTCGGCAACCATTGCATGAACGCCGCCATGGTCGGGAAGGCATCGCCGCCGGTCGCGGGGTTCGAATAGCGCAGCTTCCAGCCGTGAGACGGATGCAGATCTCCGCTTTTCGATAGCCGCTCCAGCGCTGCGAGCGTGCGCTCATAGGGATACGAGAGCAGGCTGTCGCGCTTCACCTGGGTCGCCCCTTGCCTCTCCTCTGGATAGTCCTCGCGCAAATGCGCGCCGAAGAGATTCGCGAGCGCGAGATCGAGGCCGTCGAGCCACACCACGGGGCGGTCGCCCAGATTGCCGTGGTCGTGCCAAGCCCAGCCAGGCGTGACGACGAAATCGCCGGGCTTCATCGCGACGCGCTCGCCGTCGATCGTCGTATAGGCACCCTCGCCATCGATGACGAAACGCAGCGCGTTGGGCGTGTGCCGGTGCGTGGGCGCAATCTCCCCCGGCAGGATCGCCTGCAGCCCGGCGTAGAGGCTCGGGGTGATGAAGGTCGTTCCTGCCAGCACCGGATTCTCGAGCATGAGCACGCGCCGCTCGGCCTGCTTCGCCGTGATCAGCTCACAGGCCCGCATGAGCAGGGGTTGCGTGTCGCTCCAGCGCCAGATCGCGGGCTGTGCCGCAGTACCGGGCGCAAGGCGCATGACCCGCTCCCACAGCGGCTTCATGCCGAGGGAACCGATCTGCTTCGAGAATCGCGCCAGATCCGAGCTCACGACTGCAGACATCTCGTTCTCCTTGCAGCTGAGTGCCCTCCGGGTTACGGATTACTCCGCCTTGGCCCCCGAGATCTTCACCGCCTTCGAGTAGCGCTCCGCATCAGATTTCAGGAGCTTCGCCCATTCGTCCCCCGAAACGCCGATAGGCTCGATGCCGAGGTTCTTCATGCGTTCGGCGACGTCCGGGAGCTTCACTACCTGCGCCACGTCGGCGCCGATCTTGACGATGATCTCCCGCGGAGTTCCGTTGGGCGCAAACAGGCCGAAGGTCGGCGCAAAATCGAACCCGGGAATCGTCTCGGCGATCGCAGGGACATCCGGCGCCAGGTCCGAGCGCTTGAGCGAATTGATCGCGAGCAGCTTCACCCGCCCCTCCTTCGCGTGCGCCGCGAGCGTCGGATAGCCGGACAGCACCATGGGTACCTGCCCTCCCACGACGGCGGGCACGCTCTGGCCCGTGCCCTTGTACGGTACGTGAACCAAGTCGAGGTTCAGGGATGCAGCCAGATACGCCATGCACAAGTGGTGCGTGCTTCCAATGCCCGAGGAGCCGTAGCTGTACTTGCCCGGCGAGGTTTTGATGAGCGCAATCAGCTCTTGGAATGAATTGGCCTTGACCGAGGGATGCACGGCCAAAAAAAGCGGTGCGCGCGCGGTCAGCGAGACGGGGATCAGGTCCCTGTCCGCGTCGTAGGGAAGCTTGGTGAAGAGGAACGGAATGATCGCGTGGGTCGAGTTGTCGGTCATCAGAAGCGTGTAGCCGTCCGGTGCCGCCTTCGCCACGTTGTCCGCGCCGAGGATGCCGTTCGCCCCAGGCTTGTTCTCAACGACGAACTGCTGGCCCCAGTGCTCGGAGAGCTTCTGTCCGATGAGCCGCGCGATCGTGTCCGGCAACCCGCCCGGGGAATATCCCACCACCACCTTGACCGGCCTGTCGGGAAAACTCTTTGCTCCCTGCGCGAGCGCCGCCGGCGCGGCCGCAAGCGCGGCAATTGGGAGCAGCCTGATCAGTCCGGAGAACATCGAGCGCATTGCGGGGCGCCTCCTGCGGGGAAAGCGCGATTCTACCTTGCCGCAGGCGGCCGCCGCTTGCGCGGCGCCGCGAGGAGAGACTGCGAATTTCGCTGCTTTGCCTAAGCGCCGGAGCGCGGATGTCCCCGCACCCCGGCCATCGACTTCGCTAGCTAGTACAGATAGACCGCGCCGGCGCTCACGGCATTGTCGAACGCGGGGTTGTCGATCCCGGTGCCGCTGCCGTCTTCGTCCGGCGCACCGATCGCGAGCGTATTGCCGTCGTTCGAGAGGGCGACCGAGCTGCCGAAGGCGTCTTTGTCACCGGTAGTGGTGTTCGAAGCCTTGACGAAGGTTTGCGGCGCCCAGTTGGTCCCGCTGCGGCTGTAGACGTACACCGCGCCCGCATTGAGGGCCACATCGTCATACACGACGCCTGCCATCCCGGATACTCCGACGCCGCTGCCATCTTCGAACGGTGCCCCGACCGCGAGGGTGTTGCCGTCGCCCGAGAGGGCGACCGAAAAGCCGAACTGGTCGCCGTCCCCGGTGTTTGAGGCCTTCACGTAGGCTTGTTGCGACCAGGCACCGGCGTTGCGGGCGTAGACGTATACCACGCCGGCGTTGAAGGAAGCGTTGCCGGAAGTCGCCTCGTTCACCGCGCCAGCGGTCACACCGGTGAGGGCGCTGGCTTCAAGCGGCGCGCCGACCGCGAGCGTGCTCCCGTCGCCGTTCAATGCGACGGCACTTCCGAAGTTGTCGCCCGCGTCGGCATTCGAGGCCTTGACATAGGCCTGCTGCGTCCAGGCTCCTGCGTTGCGGGTGTAGACGTACACTGCGCCGGCGCCTGGCGCGTTGTTGAGCGTCGCGCTTTCGTCCGGGGCTCCCGGGGTCACACTGGTGAGGGCGCTGGCTTCGTTAAACGCACCGACCGCGAGCGTGTCGCCGTTGCCGTTCAATGCGACTGCGCTTCCGAAGAAGTCAAAGGACTCAGTGTTCGAGGCCTTCACGTAGGCCTGCTGCGTCCAAGCTCCTGCGTTGCGGGTGTAGACGTACACTGCGCCGGCGCCTGGCGCGTTGTTGAGCGTCGCGCTTTCGTTCGGGGCTCCCGGGGTCACGCCGATGAGGTCGCTGCCTTCGTTATACGCACCGACCGCGAGCGTGTTGCCGTCGCCGGAGAGGGCGAGCGAGATGCCGAACATGTCAGCCGGCTCGGCGTTCGAAGCCGTCACAAAGGCCTGCTGCACCCACGTGCCCGCGGTACGGCTGAAGACGTACGCCGCGCCGCTGCTGTCACCCTGGCCTCGCGCACCGACTGCGAGCGTATTGCCGTCGCCGCTTAGCGCGAGCGCACCGCCGAAGAGGTCAAAGGTTGCGGGGTTCGGCGCCTTCACGTAGGCCTGTTGTGTCCAGACGCCGGCGATGCGGGCGAAGACGTACACTGCGCCGGCGCTTGGCGCATTGTTGGGTGTCGCACTCTCGTTCGGGGCTCCCGGGGTCACGCCGGGTTGGGCACTGGCTTCCATCGGCGCACCGACCGCAAGCGTATTGCCGTCGCCGCTCACCGCGACCACCATGCCGAACTGGTCGCCGGCTCCTGTGTTCGAAGCCTTCACGTAGCCGATCGCCTGCGTGAGCAGCTGGCTCGACACGTTCTGGGGCTGGGAGCCGGTGCAGCCGCCGCTGTTGCATGCTTCGACGATATACGAAGCGTTCATGCGCTTGTGCACCGGGATGGTGAAGTTGTAGCTCGTCGCGGTGATATTGTCGGCCACTAGGGCATAGCCCGAGACGCCGTCCGGATTCTCGAGCAGCCGGTAGAACGTGGCGCTGGCCGCCGCGCCCCAGCTGAACTGCAGTTCTTTCACGCCAAAGGAGAGGTTCACGGCCGGGGCGCCGGGGGGCAAGGCGGTGCTCGCGCAGGCCACTGCCACATTCGCAACGTTCGCGGTTGCCGTTCCGGCGCCGTTGCTGACCGTACAGTTCTGTCCCGATGGCTGGGTGAGCATCGTGACGTTGTAGCTCGCGTTCTTCTTCACCTCACTGGAGAAGGTGAACGGGCCGTTGGCTGTGATCGCGAGATTGTCACCGCCGTTGTCCTGCAGCACGAGCCCGGTGCCGGCCATGCCTGAGACCGTGCCGCCGATCTTGTACGAACTGATCGGGACAGTCTTCGGCTTGTCGAAGATGCACGACGCAAGCAACAGCGCGAGCGCGAGAACGGCTAGACGGGATGCCCCACTGACCTTCGGAGTTTGTGCGTGCATGACGGTTCTCCCCTTTCACTTGCGTGGAGCATTGTGAAGGTGACCGGGGTGAAAGCACGCGGCAGTATTTCTCGCGGTCAGCCGGAACGAACTGCTACCCGCTCAGGACGAGGGAATATGACACATGAATGGAAGGTGAAAATGAGGAGCGCATAACAGGTGAAAGATGCCACACCGACGAACGGCAGAAAACGGCAGACGAACGGCAGGCGCAGACTCGGCCGCTAGTTTCCTTCGGCGCTCTTGGGCGCGGCCTCGGGATGCCACTGGCCGCGGCGCATGCGTGTGATCTTCGTCGTGCGGAACAAGCCCGCCTTTCGGAAAGGTTCGGCGGCGGAAAACGCTTCGGCAGCCTTGCGGTCGGGAACGTTGATGATGAACACGCTGCCCAGGCGGGTCTTTCCGTCCTCGGACAGGAGGCCGCCGCCGAGCACCAGCTTGTCCTTGTGCTGCTCGAGGTAGACGAGGTGCGCTTCGCGCGTCGCCTCGCGGATCGCGAGCCCGTCGGGCCGGTCTTCGTTGTACAGGATGTAGAGCACCAATGCCCCGGAGCTAAAAGCTCGCGTTCATATACAGAAGCGGCCCCTGAAAGGTCTGCTGGAATTGCGCGGTTAACGTAGAGCCTGTCGCCTTGAGAGTGATGAACAAGCTCCGGTAGGCGAGCCCGAATCCGACGTGCCGGAACGGCTGATAGTTGAGATCGATGGCCATGCTGGTGACGTTGCCGTCATAGTTGTCGTACGACATGACGAACCGGTCGAGGCGCGCGCCGACGGCCCAGGTCTCGGTGAGCGCGAATTGCCCGTAGGCACTCAACACCGGCAGCGGCGCGAGCACCTTTTTCGCCTCCTCCCCGACTCCGGCTGCGCTCAGGGCGGCGTCGTAGGAAGCCACATGGAAGCCGAATCCCACGCCCAGCTCCTTGTCCGCCGTCTTGAAGAACGAGTACCCCACAGAAGTGCGGATATCGGAGAAGTCGAATCTCGACAGCACCTCCGTGCCTACTGTGAACGTTCGATCGCCCCACTGTATGTCCTGCGTCAGCACCTTGTCGCCGCTGCGGTTCAGCTCGAAGTACTCCACCTCAAACCGCCAGCGGTCCGAGATCCGCCACCGGACGAAGGCATCCGGCACGGTCTTCTGCGTGGTCATTCCCAAGGCCCGCTCGAAGTCGATATTGGCGCCGGCGCCTAGCGTCGCCGAATCGAGCTCTGCCGAGGTGCTGGTCTTGGGGACGAAGACGCCCGCTGCGACGTAGAAGTGGTCGTGCAGCGCCGGGTGGATGGGAACGGCGTCTTCCGCGTGAGCGAGCGGCGAACAGATGACTAGCGTTGCAGCGGCGGCTGCGAATCGAAGGGCACGCATGCGTTCTCCGTCCTTTCCGATTGGCTTCTTAGGCGTCGATTGCGATGCAACGATCGAGCGTCGTTTCAAGGGTAGGCCGCTGGCGCCGTTTCCTCTTGACCTATATCAAACCTAACGGCGAGCTGATCAACGTATCCAACGCTCCCGCTATCCCTTCTTGCCGACCATCGCCTCCGGCCGCACCCACCGGTCGAACTCCTCCGCGCTGACGTAGCCGAGCGCGAGCGCCGCTTGCTTTAGCGTCGTGCCCTCCTTGTGCGCCTTCTTGGCGATCTGCGCCGCCTTGTCGTAGCCGATGTGCGGGTTGAGCGCCGTCACCAGCATGAGCGAGTTCCGGAGGAGATCCTCGATGCGCTCACGGTTCGGCTCGATGCCCTTCGCGCAGTGATCGTTGAAGCTCGCCGCGCCGTCGGCGAGCAGCCGCACGCTCTGGAGGAAGTTGTGGATGATGAGCGGTTTGAACACGTTCAGCTCGAAATTGCCCGAGGCGCCGCCGACGTTGATCGCCACGTCGTTGCCGAGCACCTGGGCGCACAGCATGGTCATCGCCTCCGACTGCGTGGGATTGACCTTGCCCGGCATGATAGAGCTGCCCGGCTCGTTCTCCGGGATCGTGATCTCCCCGAGGCCCGAGCGCGGCCCGCTCGCGAGCCACCTCACATCGTTCGCGATCTTGGTGAGCGAGGCCGCGAGCGTCTTCAGCGCCCCGTGCGCGTGCACCAGCGCGTCGTTCGCCGCCAGCGCCTCGAACTTGTTGCGCGCGGATACGAAGGGCAGCGCGGTCGCTTTTCCCAGCTCCTTGGCCACGCGCGCGCCGAACTCCGGGTGCGCGTTCAGGCCCGTGCCCACCGCGGTCCCTCCGAGCGCGAGCTCGCACAAGTGGGTGAGCGAAGCCTGCACGTGGGCGATGCCGTGTTCGAGCTGCGACACCCAGCCGGAGATCTCCTGCCCGAGCGTGAGCGGCGTCGCATCCTGGAGGTGCGTGCGACCGGTCTTCACCACCTCCTCGAAGGCTGCCGATTTCTCCGCGAGCGTGTCGCGCAGACGCTTGACTTCGGGAACGAGGCGGTCGTGCAGCCCCTGCACCGCCGCGACGCTCATAGCGGTGGGAAAGACGTCGTTCGAGGACTGCCCGCGGTTGACCTCGTCGTTGGGGTGCACCCGGCGCTTCTCGCCGCGCTCGCCCCCGAGCAATTCGCTTGCTCGGTTGGCGAGCACCTCGTTGATGTTCATATTGGTCTGCGTGCCCGAACCGGTCTGCCAGACCACGAGCGGGAACTCCCCGTCGTGCTTTCCGGCGAGCACCTCGTCAGCGGCGGCGACGATGGCCTTCCCCTTGTCATCGGGCAACTCCTTGAGATCCATGTTTACCCGCGCACAAGAGCGCTTGACCAGCGCGAGCGCCCGGATCAGCTCAAGCGGCATGCGCTCGGCCGATATGCGGAAGTTCTCAAGGGAGCGCTGCGTCTGCGCGCCCCACAGCCTCTCGGCCGGGACGCGGATCTCGCCCAACGTGTCGCGCTCGATGCGGAAGTCAGCCATTGTCAACTCCCAGAGCTTTCGTGCCGGACCATGCTATACCCCGCAATACCTTGATCTCTCGAAGAGGTGACAGGCACCCAAGTACGGGTGTCCAATATAGGGGACATTTCGGAAGTTCGCTATACGTTAAATGTTGTGAGTGAAACGACCATGGAAGCGGCAGTGCCTGTCGAGCAACAGCTTTGCGAATTGGAGGAACGACTGCTCCAGTCGGGGGTGCGCGAGTCAGCTGGTGGCGTTGGCGCGCTGTTGGCCGAGGATTTTGTCGAGTTCGGAGTCTCCGGGCGCGTCTTTGACAAGCGCCAAACCATCGCGAATCTGCAGACCGAACCTCCAGTGCGTCGGTCGCTTACGGATTTCAAGGCCACGCAATTGGCCGCGGGCGTGTTCCTCACAACCTACCTCGCCATCCGGTACGGGGTGTCTGGTGAGCAGCCCAGCTATTCGCTGCGAAGCTCAATCTGGAGGCTAATTGATGGCAGGTTCCAAATGCAGTTTCATCAAGGCACTCCGTTCAAGGAGACGCCATGACGACTGGGCGCTTTAACGGCGCATCCCGCCGCGAATGTTAAGGCCTCAGCAGAGCAACGTGAAATATCTTCATAACAAACCCCGACAGGGCATTAAGGAGTGAGCCCGACACCATGAAAATCGACATCTTCAACCACGTCATGCCCCTGCCCTACCTCGACATGATGAAGCAGCATTCGAAGGACCAGGGCATGCTCAAGCGCATGAGCAATCTGCGCATGCTCTGGGACATCGAGGCTCGCGTGCAGATGCTTGACGAGAAATTTCCGGACGTGCAGCAGGTGCTGACGTTGTCGCTGCCTTCTCCCGAGCTGATCGGCGGCCCGGAACTCTCGCCCGAACTCGCGCGTATCGCCAACGACGGCATGGCGGGCATGGTGGCGAAGTGGCCGAAGAAATTCCCGGCGTTCGTCGCCTCGCTGCCTATGAACAACGTCCCGGCGGCACTCGAAGAGATGGACCGCGCGATAGCGAAGCTCGGGGCGCGCGGCGTGCAGATCTGCACCAGCGTCAACGGCCGGGCGCTGGACGAGCCCGAGTTCTTCCCGGTGTTCGAGCGCGCCGTGAAGAAGCACGATGTGCCGATCTGGATGCACCCGGCGCGGCCCGCAAGCCGCCCCGACTACGCGGGCGAGCCGAAGTCGAAGTACGAGATCTGGCAGGTGCTCGGCTGGCCGTTCGAGACCAGCGTCGCCATGTCGCGCATGGTGTTCTCGGCTTTCTTTGAGAAGCTGCCCGGCATGCGCCTCATCACTCACCACTGCGGGGCGATGATCCCGTTCTTCTCCGGCCGCGCCGAGACGCTGTGGGCGCAACTGGGCAGTCGGAGCGCCGACGAGAACTACGAAGAGCTGCTGAAATCGATGAAGAAGAAGCCGATCGAGTATTTCAGGATGTTCTACGCGGACACCGTGCTCGGCGGCTCTGCCTCCGCACTGCGCTGCGGCCTGGACTTCTTCGGCGCCGACAAGGTCGTATTCGCGAGCGACTGCCCCTTCGATCCCGAGGGCGGGCCGATGTTCATCCGCGAAGGCATCCGCTCGGTCGAGGACCTCAAGCTGTCCGAAGCCGACAAGCGAAAGATCTACTTCGGCAACGCGCTCAAGCTGCTGAAGATGCCTGAGCCGAAGGAGGCCCCGAAGCGCGCCAAGAAGAAGGGAAAGAAGAAATGAAAAAGGGGCCGCGAGGCCCCTTTTTCATCGAAAGCGCGCGCCCTACTTGTTGATCATCGCGGCGCCGACCTTGCACACGGCTTCGTCCTGCGAACCTGTGCCGCCCGAGCAGCCGATCCCGCCGATCAGCTTGCCGTCGGAGACGAGCGGAATGCCGCCGCGCGAGGCGATCACGTCGTCGAGCGTCAGGATGTAATGCAGGTTGCCCTGCTGAACCGCGTTCTCGAAGACCTTGGTCTCGCGGCGGTACAGCGCGGCCGTGCGCGCTTTGTGCT
>Ga0326726_10000695_pt1 | contig 30700 bp, 33 predicted proteins | sample MHFenrmetagenome_2_FD_207603 | JGI IMG/M metagenome (GOLD analysis project Ga0326726, IMG submission 207603) | Lab enriched peat soil microbial communities from Michigan Hollow, Ithaca, NY, United States - MHF15MN | ecosystem: Environmental > Terrestrial > Soil > Wetlands > Peat | place: USA...
GCACCGGCGCGCGAGGGCGGTGGCCGACGCGCGGTCTTCTCGAAGGATTTCTTCGAGGCACAGATGGAGGTCGTGATCGAGGAACGCGTTCCGGTGTACGCCGCAGGGCTCGGCGATCCCGGTCCGTGGATCGACCGGCTACACAAGAATGGGACGGTCGTGATGGCCGTCGTCGGCGCGGTGCGCCACGCGCGCAAGGTCGCGGAGAGCCGCGTCGACATCATCGTCGCGCAGGGTCACGACGCGGGCGGACACAACTCGCCGATCGGCACCATGGCGCTGATTCCACAGGTGGTCGACGCGGTCGCGCCGATCCCCGTGCTCGGTGCCGGCGGAATCACCGACGGGCGCGGTGTCGCGGCGGCGCTGATGCTCGGCGCAGCCGGTGCGTGGATCGGCTCCGCGTTTCTCGCGACCAACGAGGCCGGCATCCAGGACTTTCAGAAGCAGGCGATCGTCGACAGCGACGAAGAGAACACCGTCGTCTCCCGCTCCGTCACTGGGAAGCCGGCTCGACTCATTCGCAGCAAGTGGACCCAGGCGTACGCGGACAGCGGACTCGAGACACTCCCGATGCCGTTCCAGAGCATGGTCTCGGGGCCTGTGCTGTTCGCCGGCGCGATCGCGCACCGCGCGGACATCGTGCCCGGCTTCGCGGGTCAGGGGATCGGCATGATCCACTCGGTTCGCCCCGCGGCAGACGTGCTGCGGGAAATCGTCGACGGCGCCGAGCGCGCTCTGTCCGAAGCCAAGCGGTTTCGATAACGCCGAGCGAGGGCCGCCCCGAGCGCGGCCCGCAAGCGACGAGGTCGCGCGCAGCGAGCCGCAGGCGAGCGAAGTTGACCGGTAGAGGTATTCGCGTAAACTCGGCCCCCCCATGTACGCGGTCGTTCGAGCTGGTGGCAAGCAAGTGCGCGTCTCTCCCGGAGACATCCTCGACGTCGAGCTGATCGACGGCGAGCCGGGCGACGAGATCGAGCTCGGCGAAGTTCTGCTCGTAGGCGGCGACGAGCTGCGCGTGGGGAATCCGCTGGTCGCGGGCGCGAAGGTGCTCGCGAAGATCGAAGGCGATTCGGCCGGCCCGAAGATTCGCATCTTCAAGTACAAGCGGCGCAAGCGCTATCGCCTGACCAAGGGCCACCGGCAGCACTTCACCCGCGTGCGCATCGAGTCGATCGAGGTCTGAGAGGCGAGTCATGGCTCACAAGAAGGGTCAAGGCAGCACACGCAACGGCCGCGACAGCAACTCGCAGCGGCGCGGCACCAAGATCTACGGCGGCCAGGCCGTGCGCTCCGGTCAGATTCTCGTGCGCCAGGTCGGCACGGTGATTCATCCAGGGCGCGGCGTCGGGATCGGCCGCGACTTCACGCTGTTCGCGCTGCGCGATGGCGTCGTCCGGTTCTACGAGAGCCGCAACCAGAAGCGCGCGTCCGTAATCGACGCCTGACAGACCCGGCTCTCGGGTTCTGTGGCTAGAATCCGCCGCGATGTCTGCCCCCGACTTCATCGACGAGTGCCGCGTGTTCGTGCGCAGCGGCGACGGCGGCCGCGGCTGTTGCTCGTTCCGGCGCGAGAAGTTCGTGCCGCGCGGCGGACCCGACGGCGGAAACGGCGGGAAGGGCGGCTCGGTGCACCTGGTGGCCGACCGCTCGCTCGCGACGCTGCTCGACACGCGCCACCGCAAGTTCTTCCGCGCCGGTCGCGGCGCGCACGGCTCGGGCGCGCGCAAGGACGGCAAGTGGGGCGACGACGTCGAGATCCGCGTGCCGCTCGGCACGGTCGTGAAGGACGACGAGACACACGCGGTCCTGGTCGAGTTACTCGAGGACGGCCAGACCTGGCTCGCCGAGGAGGGCGGACGCGGCGGGCGCGGGAACGCGATGTTCGCGACGTCTACCAATCAGGCGCCACTCACCGTCGAGCCGGGTGAAGAGGGGCGCGAGCGCTGGCTGCGGCTCGAGCTGAAGATCCTGGCCGACGTCGGCCTCATCGGCTTCCCGAACGCGGGCAAGTCGACGCTCATCTCGCGAGTCAGTGCCGCGCGGCCGAAGGTCGCGGGCTACCCGTTCACGACGTTGCATCCGCATCTCGGCATGGTCGCGAGCGGCGGCGCGCGCTTCGTGATCGCCGACATTCCCGGGCTGATTCCCGGCGCGCACCGCGGCGCTGGACTCGGGCACCGCTTCTTGCGGCACGTCGAGCGCACGCGCTTGCTCGTGCACCTGCTGGATCCACAGCCGTGTCTCGCCGGCGGTGACTTGTCGCGCAGTCCCGAGCTCGACTACGACGCGCTGCGCGCGGAGCTCGCCGCGTACTCCGAAGACCTCGCGAAGCGCACCGAGATCGTGTGCATCGCGAAGGCCGATCTCGTGCCGGATCCAGCCGAGCGCGCTCTGCTCGCCGAGGGGCTGACGCGCCGCGGTCTCGAGCCGCGCTGGATCTCCGCGGCGACGGGCGAGGGCGTCGAGTCACTCCTGCAGGCGCTGGCGCGCGAAGTCGGCCGCAAGTGAAGCGCGCGGATCTCTCGCGCGCGCGGCGCGTCGTGGTGAAGCTCGGCACGTCGCTCCTGGCACCGCAAAGTGGCGGCGTGCAGACCCGCCGCTTCACGGCCGTCGCGAAGCAGGTCGCGGAGCAGATGCGCGCGGGGCGCGAGATCGTCGTGGTCGCGTCGGGCGCGGTCGGGCTCGGCACGCGGCGGCTCGGGCTCGCGAAGCGGCCGAGCTCGATCCCCGGCAAGCAGGCTGCCGCCGCCATCGGCCAGATCGACCTCTGCCGCCGCTTCGAGCGCGCCTTCGCGCGCGAGGACTTGCTCGTCGGACAGATCTTGCTCGATCACGCCGGCTTCGTGGATCGCGAGCGCTTTCTGAACGCGCGCCGCACGCTCGCGCAGCTGCTCGCCGACCGCGTCGTGCCGCTGATCAACGAGAACGACTCAGTCGCGACCGAGGAGCTACGCTTCGGCGACAACGATCAGCTCGCCGCGCAGGTCGTGAACACCTGCGGCGCCGATCTCTTGATCCTGCTCACCGACGTCGACGGTCTGCGCGACGGCGATCCGCGGGCGGGTCGCGCCACACGCATCGCCGAGGTCCAGGAAGTGACCGGGCGCGTGCTCGAGATGGCGGGCGGCGAAGGCACCGCGTGGAGCTCCGGCGGCATGCGCTCCAAGCTTCTCGCCGCGCGCGCCGCGGGCCGCTTCGGCGTGCCGACGGTGATCGCGGACGGGCGACGCAAGGATGTGTTGCGCCGCATTCTCGAGGGCGAGGATCTCGGGACGCTCGTGGCTCCGGCCGAGGACCAGCTCTCCTCGCGCAAACACTGGATCGCCTTCACGTTGAAGCCGCGGGGCGCGCTGCTTCTCGACACGGGCGCGGTACGCGCGCTACGCGAGCGGCGCGCGAGCCTGCTGCCCGCGGGCGTCACCGAGGTACAGGGCCGTTTCGGCGTGGGCGACCTCGTCGCGTGTCTCACTCCCGATGGCAACGAGGTCGCGCGCGGGCTCGTGTCCTATGACGCGCGCGAGATCGAGCGGATCAAGCGCAAGAAGACCTCGGAGATCCTCGAGGTGCTGGGTTACTCGAACGGAGACGAAGTGATCCACCGCGACAATTTGATCGTGTTCTGAGTCACTCGTGCGCGGACCTCGGCAACTTCTCGGCGCGGCCCTCCTGGTCGCGAGCTGTGCGACGTCGCCGCTCCGCGCTCGCGACGCTCACTTCACCGGCTACCTGCCGATTCCACCGGGTCAGTCGCGGCTCTACGTGTACCGGCCCGAGACTTCGATCAAGACCCCGCGCGACGAGGCCCCCATGGAGGTGGACTCGCGCCCGCTCGCCCACCTGGGACGCGACGAGTATGTCTCCATCACGCTTCCTCCGGGCACGCATCGACTCGGCGCGAGCCCGCCCGCAGCCACCGGCTACAACCCCCATCCGCCCGCGCGAGTCTTCGAGCTGGAAGCGGACCGCGCGACTTACTGCCGCGTCTTCCCGATTCCCGAAGGCGTCGTGTTCCTCTGGGACATCCGCTGCGGGAAGGACCCCGAGGCTCACGCGGCGCTGCGCGAGTGCACCGCGGCGCCGCTCGACCGCACCGTCGACTGGCAGCCCTGAGACGACTCAGCGCGACCCGGTCCGACGCTCGTAGATCGCGTAGCCGCCGCCTCGAGTGACCACCTCGTAGTCGGCGTCGAGCAGCGCCCGCAATTCAGCGAAGTCTCTCGTCGTATCCGCGCCGCTGACCCAGGGCTGCGGTTCCGGCTCGATCTGGACGACGAAGCGCGGGAGCGCCGCGCTGAGCGCGACCATGAATCGCCGGCGCAGACTCTGGATGTAGGGGGACGTGGTGATAGAAGTGGAAGTCGTCGATGAAAGGCGTGGCGATCTCGGCGCGCGCGATGAGCATCGCGTGCACGGCGCCGCCGGTCCAATCGAGTGGCTGGACTTTGTCGCCCGGCGCGCGCTCGAGCGCCCCGGCGGGCCCCTACGCCAAGACCCCGGTTCTGCCGCTAAGATAGGTGGGCGATGACCCAGGCCGAGCTGGTCGCCGATCTGGTGCGCCGAGGCCGAGCCGCTTCCGAGCGGTTGGGCGAGTTGCGCACAGACGTCAAGGATGCCGCGCTGCGGCAAGGTGCGGATGCGCTCGAGGACGCCTGCGACGGCTTGCTGCGCAAGAACGAGAAGGACCTCGCAGCCGGTCGCGAGAAGGGACTCTCCGCGCCGCTGCTCGATCGCCTGTTGCTGAACCGCGAGCGGATCGCCGCCATGGCCGAGGGCCTGCGCGAGGTCGCCGCCCTGCCCGATCCGGTGGGCGAAGTCACGCGCATGTGGAACCGGCCGAACGGCCTGCAGGTCGGGCGCATGCGCATACCGCTCGGCGTGATCCTGGTCATCTACGAGTCGCGGCCCAACGTGACCGCCGATGTCGCGGCGCTGTGCCTGAAGAGCGGCAACGCGGCGATCCTGCGCGGGGGCTCCGAGGCGATTCACTCCAACCGGGCGATCGCGGCGGTGTTGCGCGAGGCGCTCTCGAGCGCCGGGGTGCCGGAGGACGCGCTCGTGCTCGTGCCGCAAACGGAGCGCGAGATCGTCGATGCGCTCCTTCTGCGCGACGACGCGATCGACCTGGTCATTCCGCGCGGTGGCGAGGCCCTGATCCGGCACGTCGTGGAGAAGTCACGGATTCCGGTGATCAAGCACTTCAAGGGTGTGTGTCACGTGTATCTCGACGAGTTCGCCGAGCCCAAGATGGCGAGCGACATCGCTGTGAACTCGAAGGTACAGCGCGTGTCGGTGTGCAACGCCGCCGAGACCTTGCTCGTGCACGCGGCGCTGGCGGAGACGATCCTGCCGGACGTGCTCGGCGCGCTCGCCGCGCACGGTGTGGAGCTTCACGGGTGCGAACGAACGCGCGCCCACTTCCCTTCGGCCCTGCCCGCGACCGAGCAGGACTACCACACCGAGTGGCTCGCGAAGACGATGTCGGTGCGCGTAGTCGACTCACTCGACCATGCCATCGAGCACATCCGCCGCTACGGCTCGAATCACACCGACACGATCGTCACCCAGAACCTGACTCGCGCGCGCGAGTTCATCCGCCGCGTGAATTCGAGCTGCGTGTTCGCGAACGCGAGCACGCGCTACTCGGACGGGTTCCAGCTCGGCTTGGGCGCCGAGGTGGGCGTCTCGACCACCAAGATGCATTGGTACGGGCCGATGGGCCTCGAGGGTCTCACGACCCAGAAGTTCATCGCGTTCGGAGAGGGAACGATTCTCGAGTGAAGCTCGGCGTACTCGGCGGCACGTTCAACCCGATCCACCTCGCACATCTGCGACTGGCCGAGGAGCTGCGCGAGACACTCGAGCTCGAGCGCGTGCTGCTGATCCCGGCGGGCGAGCCCGCGTTGAAGCGTGCCGACGTGGCGCCCGCGGCGCATCGGCTCGCGATGGTGCAGCGCGCGACCGCGTCGAACCCGGCGCTCGAGGTCGACGATCTCGAGCTGCGCCGCCCGGGGCCGAGCTACACGGTCGACACCTTGGAGTCACTGCGCTCGCGCCACCCGGCGGCTGCGCTCTGGTTCCTCGTCGGCGCAGATACGCTGCCCGAGCTCGAGTCATGGCACGATCCGGAGCGCCTGTTCGAGCTCGCGAGCTTCGCCGTCGCGGCGCGCCCGGGCTATGCTGCGCGCCTGCGCGAGCTCCTCCCGCGCGCGCTGGCCGCGCCGTTCCGCGACGGACCGAACGGCCTCGTGCACGCCTCGGGAAACGAGCTCCGCGCCGTTCCGTTCACGCCGCTCGAAATCTCCGCCAGCGAGATCCGGCGGCGCACCGCGCGCGGCGAATCGATCCGCTATCTCGTCCCCGACGAGGTGCGTGAGTACATCGCGAAACACCATCTGTACCGGCAATAACCCTAGAAACACGAGAAAGAGAGGCCGATTGACGGGCAAGGACCTGGCTCTGGCTCTGGCGACCGCGATGAATGACAAGAAGGGCGAGGAGGTGCGCGTGCTCGATCTGCACGGAGTCTGTGGATTCACGGACTACTTCGTGCTCGCGACCGGCGGGTCGGATCGACACGTGCGCGCGCTCGCCGACGCCGCGCTGGAGGCCGCCGCGCGCAGCGGCGCCAAGGCGATCGGCGTCGAGGGCAAGTCGGTCGGGCGCTGGGTGCTCGTCGATCTGGGCGACGTCGTGGTGCACGTCTTCAGTGACGAGGCGCGCGACTACTTCGGCCTGGAGCGCCTCTGGGGCGACGCGGAAGAGCTGGCGGTCGAGCAGGCGGTCGGAGCAGCTTCTTGAAAGTCCGTGGACCCGTCGTGCTCGTCGTTCTCGACGGGTACGGGATCGGCGACGGCGGCCCTGGAGACGCGACCGCGCTCGCGCGCGCGCCGTTCTTCAAGGAGCTCGCCTCGCGCTATCCGCACGCGCAGATCGAGACGTCGGGCGCGGCGGTCGGCCTGCCCGACGGGCAGATGGGCAACTCCGAGGTGGGCCACACGACCTTGGGCGCGGGCCGCGTGATCGACATGGACATCGTGCGCATCAAGAAGGCCATCGATGCCGGCGAGCTCGCCGCGAACCCGGCGATGCAGGAGTTACTCGCGGTCGCCAAGCGCGTGGGCGGCGCGCTGCACCTGATGGGCCTGGTCTCAGACGGCGGCGTGCACAGCTCGCTCGAGCACGTGTACGGGATTCTCCGGCTCCTCGACCAGCGGGGCATCCGCCCGATCGTGCACGCGTTCACCGACGGGCGAGACACTCCGCCGCGCTGCGCGCGCCGCTTCATCGAGCCGCTCGAGGCCCGCGTGCGCGCACAGGGCGGCGGTATCGCGACGCTGTCCGGCCGGTACTGGGCGATGGATCGCGACGCGCGCTGGGAGCGCGTGGCGCGCGCATACCGAGCGCTCGTCTCGCGCGAAGGGCTGGAGGCGCCGAGCGCCGTTGCCGCCGTCGATCAGGCGCTCGCGCGCGACGAGGGCGACGAGTTCATCCAGCCGACGGTGATCGCCGGCGCTCCCGGGATTCGCGACGGCGACGCCGTGCTGTTCTTCAACTTCCGCGCCGATCGGGCGCGCGAGCTCACGAACGCGCTGACGCGCGTGCGGCCCGAGAAGCTCGGGGCCGAGGTCGCGACACTTCCGCGTGTACGTCCGGGCGTCTTCACCACGCTGACGGAGTACGACGAGACTTTCGGGCTGCCGATGCTCTTCGGCCCGGTCGACGTCCGCGCCAGCTTCGGGGAGCTGATCGCCGCGACCGGCGCGCGCCAGCTGCGCATCGCCGAGACGGAGAAGTACGCGCACGTGACTTACTTCTTCAACGGCGGCCGCGAGGAGCCGTTCACGAACGAGGACCGCATCCTGATCCCGTCGCCGCGCGACGTGGCGACCTACGACTTGAAGCCCGAGATGAGCGCGGTCGCGGTGACGGACGCGCTGCTCGCCGCGCTCGCGAAGCACGCGTACGCGTTCGTGCTCGTGAACTACGCCAATCCCGACATGGTCGGTCACACCGGCGTGATTCCTGCCGGGGTGAAGGCGGTCGAGGTCGTCGATGCGTGTCTCGCGCGCCTGTGCCGCGAGGTGCTGGCGCGCGATGGAGCGCTCTTGATCACCGCCGACCACGGGAACATCGAGATGCTCGTCGATCCCGATACCGGCGGGCCGCACACCGCGCACACCACCAACCCCGTCCCGATCTATTGGGTGACTGCTCGACCCGACGGCAAGCGGCTGCTCGACGGCGGTCTCTCGGATCTCGCGCCGAGTCTGTGCGCGCTGCTCGACCTTCCGGCGCCTCGCGAGATGACCGGGCACAGCCTGCTCGTCGGCGCCGACTAGGCGCCTTGGCCCGGCTGGCTCGCGCACTGCTCGAGCTCGTCGCGCCGAGCGTCTGTCCCGCGTGCGACGCACCGCGACGACCGCGCGAGCCACTTCTGTGTCACGCCTGTGCGAGCCGCGTGCGCCGGCTCGAGACACTGCGGGCGGTACACACGGCGATCGCCTACGAGGGCGCGGGGCTCGAGCTCGTGCGCCGCTTCAAGTTCGACGGCCGCCGCGACGCGCGCGAGCTCTTGGTCGCGTGGCTGGTCGCACGCGTGCGGGCGCTCGCGTTCGACGTGATCGTGCCGCTGCCCCGGCACGTCGCGCGCGTGCGCAGCGAGGGCTGCGATCCGGTGTACGAGCTGGCGAAGGAGCTGGCGCGAAACACCGGTGCGCCGCTCGCGCGGCGCGCGCTGCACCGCGCGCGGCCGACACCTCCCCAGACGGGGCTCTCGATCGCGGCGCGCCGCGCGAACGTCGCCGGCAGCTTCGCGGTCGAGCCCGGCAGGCTCGCCGGCCGGCGCGTTCTCCTGCTCGACGACGTCGCCACGACGGGCGCGACCTTGGCCGAGGCGGCGCGCGCGCTGCGCCGCACGAGCGGCGCGAAGCGCATCACGCTGGTCGCGGTAGCGGGAACGCCAGCGTTGGAAACGGGATCTGCGGCTGTGCTATGAACGCGCCCATGGCTGACTCCATCCGACTGAAGTCCGCGGTCACACTCAAGCACCAGGCCAACCTCGGCGAGGACCTCGAGGACGTCGAGCTCGCCGCAGGCGACGAGCTGTCGGTGCTTCAGGAGTGGGACAACGCGTGGCTCGCGAAGACCAGCGACGGCAAGCTGTTCAACGTGAAGAAGGATCTCGCCGAACCCGCGTGATCAGCTCCGCGAGCGTCTTCACGAGGCGCTCCGGGTTCACCGGCTTCTTGAAGATCACGCCGTCGAGCCCCTCGAGGCGACTGCGTTTGATCACGTGGTCCTGGTCGTAATAGAAGGCCGTCATCAGCACGACCGGTGTCTCGGGCGCTTCGCGCCGCGCGGCCTGGAACAGCTCGTAGCCGTCCATCTCCGGCATGACCACGTCGGAGAGGACCAGGTCGAAGCGCTCCTTGCGCAAGCGCTCGATCGCCTCGCGGCCGTTCGCGACCTCTGCGACCACGCTGCCCTCCGCCCGCAGGATCTCGGCGATCGACTCGCGAACCGCGCTGTCGTCGTCGACGACGAGGATGCGCCGCCCCTCGAGCGAGAGCGAACGAGTCACTCGCGTCGCGGACAGGTCGATCATACGCGCCTTGCCGAGATACTGCGTGCTCGAGTAGCCGCCCTGCTCGGCCATGTCGTGCAGGCGCTGCAAGTGTGACTCGATGCGGCGGATCTCGGCGCGCACTTTCCCGGTGCGATCGAGCTGCGCGGTCTCGTTGTGCTCCGCCAGGAAGCGCTCGAGCAGCGCGACCTGACTCTCGATCACCGTGAGTGGGTTGTTGATCTCGTGCGACAAGCCGATCGCGACTTCGCCGAGCACCGCGAGCTGGTCGCGCCGCTTGATCTCTGAGACGTCCTTCGCGAAGCCGATCGTGCCGACTTCCTTCTCGTGCTCGTCGTAGAGGATGACACCGGAGATCGCGACCTCGAGCTCGTGACCGTCCTTCGCGACGAACGTCGTCGGGAAGTTCACGACGCGGCCGGGGCCGCCGTGCTCCGGGCCGCGCATCGCGGTCATGACGCGACGCGCTTCGTCGAGCGACGGGTAGAGCGTCGCGACGTAACGCCCGATGATCTCGAGGCGGGAATAGCCGAGGTTCTCCCGCGCGCCGTCGTTGTAGTACTGGACCGTGCCATCCGCGGCAGTCGCGACGACGATGTCGGGAGACGCTTCGACCAGTCGCTCGAGCATCTCCTTGTCCAACGGCATGGCCGCGGAGTTTATCGCGCGGGAGGTGCCTTTGCGACGCAACGCGTCGTGGCGTGTGCGCGGGCCGACGGCGGGCGGCGCCCGAGTGACTCCTCAGGCCGGCTCGAGGCGCAGCTTGCCGAGCGCTGCGCGCTCGCTGCGCTTCCAGAGCGCGACCGCCAGGTGGTTCTCGTCGTCGGGCGAGAGCACACCCCATGGCAACAGGAAGCGGCGCTGCGGGCCACGCTCGGGCCAGTAGCGTCCGATCAGGAAGCCGTTCAGGTACAGATTCGCTTTCCCTCGACCCGGATCGAACGCGAGCGCGAGCGCGATGTGCTTCGGATCGATGCCCTCGAGTCGGAAGCTCGTCTCGTACAGGCCCACGCCCTCGGGGGCGCCGGCCCAGCCGTGCGGCAGCACGACCTCCTCCGCGTGCGCGCACTCGACCCCCGAGAAGTCGACGATCGGCGTGAGGCCGCGCTCTCCGCGCACGAGCCCGCCGCGAAAGCGCCAGCGCACGCGCGTCGCGCCGGTGTCGAGCGAGACGAGCCCGCGCGGATTCGCGCCGTCGTCGGCGAACGCCTTGTTGTGCCCGAGACTCTCGACCAGGATCGCGATCGCGTTCTCGCCGCTCGCGGCGAACGCCGCATCGCGAAGTGACACACGTTCGGTTCGCGCGCCGTCGGCGCCGACGCCGAGCGGGTTGCGCAGCTGATCGCCGGCCCCGACGAGGCGACCGTTGATCCACACCGCGAAGCAGTGGCGCGCGTCGAGCACGAGCCGGTCGAGCACGCCTGCGAAGCGGCCGCGATACCACGCGAAGCCCCAGTGCAAGCCGAGCGTGTCGAGGTCGAGCTCTCTGGCCTCGATCGCGCGCTGCGGGAGCGGGGTCCACGACGAGTCGTCGTAGTCCGGACCGAGCTGCGGGCTCGCGTCCGAGAAGCGCCAGCGCTCGAGGCGCGGAAGCAGCGGCGGCGGCGCGCTCGCATGCGCGCGGCTCTCCGGAAGCTCCGGGCTCACCGCGAGCAAGCGGTTCGTGCGCCGCTCGTATACACGGATCTGTGTCTCCCAGGGCGCCAGCTCGGCGCGCTCCGGCTCCGGACACGGCACCCCGGCGCGCGCGCGGCTCGGGTTGCGCAAAAACACGTAGCGATTCGCCGCGCCGATGCGCGTGGCGAAGTGCTCCGGGCTGAAAGCTTCGTGCTTCGGATCGGGATCGGTCGCGGCGAGGTCGCGCTCGTGCGCCGCGATGAACTCGTTCAGCCGCCGAACGGCGTCGTAGCGCGCGTCGGTCGCGCCCGACTCGCCGATCGGCGCGCCGTAGTCGTAGCTCGTGTAGACGTCGGGACTCGGGAGATATCCCCAGGTGACTCCGCCCGAGAACACGTAGTAACTCCAGAGAGTCGCGCGCGCCGCGAGCGCGGCCTTGGTGGTCGCATCGATGCCGTCGGCGCCGAGTCGCTCGCGGATCCGAGCGTAGCCTGCGCCGCCCCATCCGTCGTACCAGCCGCCCTGGAGCTCGGGATAGAAGACCGGGTTCGCGCTGCGGCCGTGCGCGTCGAGCGCCGCCTCGTCGCCGAGAAAGTCGTCGAAGGTGTGCCGATCGTCGCGCCAGTCACCGCGAAAGTCAGTGACTGGATAGCGATCGAGCGCGAGCATGTCGACGTCGAGCTGGCGCCCGCGATACGGCTCCAGGTCGTTGTGGAAGATCGGCACGCGCACGCCCAGCGCTCGCACGTGCTTGTAGAGCTCGCGCATGTAGGCGTTGTGCTGGCCGAGTGACTTCGACCCCGAAGCGAGCGCGCGGCGCCGCAGCCAGCGCCAGCCCGCGATCCGAGCGACATTGCGTGCGCCGAGCCAGCGAATCGCGAGATCCGCCGTGGGCGAGGCGAGTGCCGCGACCGGCGAAGGCACGGCGTACTCGTTCTCGATCTGGAACAGCAAGAGGTTCGCGCGCGCGGCGATGCGCGGCACGATCGCTTCGAACCAGCCGTGCGCCGCCTCCATGTACGAGCGCGAGAAGTGAAAGCCCTCGTGCGTGCGACAGCGCGGCGTCAGCGCCGGATCGCGCAACAGCCACGCGGGCAAGCCGCCGAAGTCGAGCTCCGCGCAGACGTAAGGACCGGGCCGCGCGATGAGATACAGGCCTGCGCGCTCGATCTGATCGTGCAGGTGCTCGACGTCGCGGAGCCCCGTGAAGTCGAGCTCGCCCGGGCGCTCTTCGTGGTAGTTCCAGGGGTAGTAGACGTCGACCGCGTTCAGCCCGGCATCCTTCATCTGCGCGATGCGGTCGCGCCACAGAGCGCGCGCGGGCAAGCGGAAGTAGTGCAGCGCGCCGGCGCGCACGATCACCCGCCGCCCGTCGACCTGCAGGCTGTGTCGGTCGAAAGTGACTCGCACGGCTACTCGTTCGCCGCGAGCCAGCGCTCCGCGTCGAGCGCGGCCATGCAGCCCGTGCCCGCCGCCGTGACGGCCTGCCGGTAGACGGGGTCCATCGCGTCGCCGCAGGCGAACACACCGGGAACGTTCGTGCGGGTCGTGCCCGGCTGGATGACGAGATACCCCTGCGGGTTCAAGTCGAGCACGCCGCGAAACAGATCTGTGTTGGGCTTGTGCCCGATCGCCACGAAGAGCGCGCCCACGTCGAGCTGCGTCAGCGCGCCGGTGCGCACGTCGCGCACGCGCACGCCGGTCAGCGCCTTGTCGTCGCCCAGGACTTCCGCGACCTCGGAGTGCCACACGAAGCGGATCTTCTCGTGGTGGCGCGCGCGCTCCGCCATGATCTTGCTCGCCCGCAAGTCGCCGCGCCGGTGAATCACTTGCACCTGACTCGCGAAGCGCGTGAGGAACAGCGCCTCCTCCATCGCCGTGTCGCCGCCGCCGACGACGGCCATCGCACGCCCGCGGTAGAGCGCACCGTCGCAAGTCGCGCACGCGGACACACCGCGGTTCACGTACTTCTCCTCGGACGGCAGCCCGAGCCACTTCGCCTGCGCGCCGGTCGCGACGACGACCGCGTCGGCCTCGAAGCGCTCGGCCTCGGTCTCGACGCCGAACGGGCGCTTCGCGAAGTCGATCGCGATCGCGTCCTCGAAGCGGATCTTCGCGCCGAAGCGCTCCGCTTGCTTCTGGAACAGCTCGACGAGCTCCGGGCCCGCGACGCTCTCCGGGAAGCCGGGATAGTTCTCGACCTCGGTCGTGATCATGAGCTGGCCGCCGAACGCCGCGCCCGCAATCACGATGGGCTCGAGCTCCGCGCGCCCCGCGTAGATCGCCGCCGTGTAGCCCGCCGGTCCGCTGCCGATGATCGCGAGGCGAACGCGAGTGACTGCCTTCATGAATCGAAGCGGATGTTGCGAACTTCGTACTCGCGCTTGCCCTTGGGCACGACCACCTTCACTTGATCCTCGATGCGTTTGCCGATCAGGGCACGCGCGACGGGGCTCGAGACCGAGAGGAGCCCGCGCGAGACGTCGGCCTCGTCCTCGCCGACGATGCGGTAGGTGACCTCGTCGCCGGTGTCCAGGTCTTCGAGCACGACGGTCGTCCCGAAGCGCACGACGTCGGGTGGCTGCCCGCTCATGTCGACGATCTCGGCGCGCGCAAGCCGATCCTCGATCTGGCGGATGCGCGCCTCGATCATCGCCTGCTTCTCCTTGGCGGCGTCGTACTCGGCATTCTCGGAGATGTCGCCGTGCTCGCGCGCGCGGCCGATCGCCGCTGAGATCGCCGGCCGCTCGACACCCTTGAGTCGGCGCAACTCCTCCGAGAGTTGCTCGTGACCCTGCCGAGTCATGTGGACCTTCGGGCTCAGCGCGCGTCCTCCGCCTTGCGACCCAAGGCAAGGTAGACGCGCTCGAAATCGGCTGTCAACGCGACAGCCGCGTGCCGCTCGCGCCCGACCGCTGCTAGACTGCGGCCCCCCCGTCGAGGAGATTCCATCGTGACGACGCGCATTTCTACTTATCGGAGCACGCTCGCTCTGCTGCTGGCGCTGCTCGCGATCGGCGCCGGTTGTCGCGCGAAGCACGAGGAGGCGAAGGCTCGGGTTCCCGGGTTCCGCTTTGCGGGTGTCAGCCTCGTGTACGCGCTCGAGCGCATAGCGACCGAGGCGGATTGGGCCCTCTGCCTCGACGAAATCAACCCCAAGGACCAGAGCCCGGATCTCTTGCTGGTGCGCGTCGATCTGGATCTGCCCGCGGGCGATCTCGACGACGCGATGCGGATGTTGCGCGAGAAGGTCGGCGGCTTCGACTATCAGCTCGACGACGGCGTCCTGTACGTGCGCAGCAACATGCTCGTCGAAACGAAGACGGCGCTCGACGTGCCGCTGTTGAAGGGCAGTGCGTTCCACGGCGATCTCTTCGAGCTCGGCAAGCAGATCATGATCGACCATCCCGCGAGCTTCATCACCGTGAGTCGCCTCCCCGGTGGCTTCGCAGGCCCCGTGGTGGACTTCGACATTCCGAAGGATGCGTCCGTGAAGGACGCGATGATCTTGTATGCGCGCAAGGCGAAGACCGGCTGGCAGATCAGGCGCGCAGGTCAGGTGACGAAGAGCTCGACCGGTGCCGTCGCCATCATGGGCACGACGATCACCGCGGGCCGTCCTCGAAAGACGACGTCGCGCGTGCCGCGCTCCTACAACCAGCTCTCGGGGGTCGCCGCGCTCGCCGACGCGACGGACCGCTTGAAGACGCCGTTTCTCGTGTACGACCGCTCGGTGCTCTACGACGTGCGCGGGTCACTCAACTTCGCGCTGCAGAGCGACCCGAAGTGGCCGCTGAAGGAGACTCTCGACGGTCTCGCGGCCTCGGGCTTCGGTCCCGCCGCCTGGCACTTCCATTGGCGGGAGGAGGACGGGGTGCCGGTCGTGCGCAGCAGTCACTTCCTCGGTTTCCTTCGCGGCCGCGACTTTCTCTCGGCGCCGCTCCTCGCCGGCGAGTTCGAGGGCAGCCTTCCCGAGCTCGCGCGCTGGCTCAACGCGCATCAGAAGTCGCCGAACGGCCAAGTCATGATGGGCGGCGAGATCACGGACGGCATGGCGAAGGGCAGGATCCGCATCGAATCCGGTGAGACCGTGCACCAAGCGCTCATTGCGTTCGCGAAGGCGTCCGGTGTCTCGCCCTACGTGATCGTGCTCGACATGTGGAACCCGCTGACGGGCGCCCTGCTCCAGAACCCGCGTGTCTGGAGCGGCGCGTACCTGCAGGATCTCGCCGAGTGGCACACCCAGCCCGGGGACGAGCGAGCGAAGGGCGTGTTCCTGGAGCCGGAAGCTAAGTGAGTCGCTCTTCGAGGACGCGGATGATGTACCCGATGATCAACAAGTTCGGGAGTCGACCGCGCATGTCGTCGAGGTCGAGTCCCTTCTTCTCGCAGTCATCCGCGAAGCGGTCGGCGTAAGTCGCAAAGAACTCGAGCATGTCCATGCTCACGTTCTTCGCGAGCATGGTGTTGATGTCTTTGACGTCGAAGTCATCGAACATCTCGGTGAACTCGATCGCGATCTCACGCCCGGTCATGCACGACCCCTCTCCGACGCTGGCTTTTCCGACGCTGCGCTTGTCACTCGTCAGCACCCACGCCGTTCGAGCGACGGCGATCATGCCAGCGCGGCGACACACGAGTCAACGCGAAGGCGCGCACTTTCACGCGCGGCTTCGCTGCAAGTGACCGCCTAGAGCGGCGCGCTCACAGAACATTCGCGCTCGTGCTGCGTGCTCCAGTCGATTTCCAATGCGTGCTCGTCGTCGGGAATCTCGGCGTCGCGAAAGAGCGAGTCGCGCACGAGCACCGGCGCGCCGGCGCGCAGCGCGACGGCGATCGCGTCACTCGGTCGCGCGTCGATCGCGAGATTGCGACCGCGCAGCTCCAGCTCGATCACCGCGTAGTACGTGCCTTCCCGCAGCTCGGTCACGACGCTGCGGCGCACGTGGCCGTGAATCTGGTCGAGCAAGCTCTTCAAGAGATCGTGCGGGTTCGGCCGCGCGCTCGGCTGGTGCTCGATCGCACGCTCGATCGACTCCGCTTCGAACGCGCCGACCCAGAGCGCGAGCGTGCGACGGGGCTCGCCTTCTTCGACGAGCTCGACGAGCGGAGACGCAGTCACCGGATCGATGCGCACCCCGGCGACGTGCACGCTGCTCAGGTGGTCGTCCGCGGAGCCGACCGGCCCGCAGGCGGACAAGAGCGCGAGCGCGCAGCTAACGTGCAACTTCGAGAGAGCGGATTGGATCGCCACGGTGAGGTTCCTTCTCGATCGGTCCCCCCCGGCCGGCTCGAATCTATCATGGGGTAAGCTGCTGCGGATGCGCGCAACGGAGAGCCTCTCGGCGCTGGTCCTCGGCGCGATCACGCGCGACGTCGAGCCGGGGGGCGCGTCCTCGCCGGGCGGTGTCGTGCACTACGCTGGGCTGGCGTTCGCCGCGCTCGCCGCTCGCACACGGGTGGTGACACGCTGCCGGCCCGAGGATGCGCACGCGCTGCTCGCGCCGCTGTGCGCGGCGAAGGTGGAGACCCGCGCGCTCGCGAGCCGCGAGACGACGACTTACGCGAACGACTACAGCGGCAGCGAGGACCAGCACGAGCTGCTCGCGGCGTCGGATCCGATCGGACCGGGCGATCTGCCGCCCGCGTGGCGGCGCGCCGACGCGATTCACCTCGGTCCGCTGCATCGCCGCGATCTCTTGCCCGAGGCGCTGGCCGTGCTCGAGGGTCGGATCGGTATCGACCTGCAGGGGCTCGCGCGCCAATCTTCCGCATCGGGCACGAAGCTCGCGCCCAATGCCGAGCTGAAAGACTTTCTCGCGCACGTGTCCGTCGCGAAGGCGGCGGAGGAGGAGATCGCGGTCCTGCTCGAAGGCATGACGCTCGAGGAGTTTCGCCGCGAGTTCGCGCTGGCCGAGCTGTTGGTCACGCGCGGCGCGCGCGGCGCGCTCCTCGTGACACGGAACGGTGTCGAAGAGATCGCGGCCGTTCCCGCAGAGCGCCGCTTTCCGACGGGCGCTGGCGACGTGTTTCTCGCCGCGTACTTGTTCGCGCGCGCTTCGGGCCGCGAGCCCCGGACCGCGGCCAAGTTCGCAGCGGGCGCGAGCGCGGCGCAGATCGAGCACGGCCGCCTGCCGCGGGGGTTCGCGCTCGCGGAGCAGGCTCCTTGAGGCGCGCGTGCATGGCGCTCCTGCTCGCGCTCTGCGCGGGCTGCATCGTCAACATGGGCACGACCCAGACAGTCACCCCGCCCGATGCGCACGTGCCGGTGCCCGACAAGTACAAGGCGGCTCAGGCGCCCGAGCTCGTCGCCTGCGAAGTCGAGGGCTGCAAGCGCGCGACCTCGCTCGATCCGAATCTCTACTACTGCGCGCAGGATGAGCACTGGTTCCGCTACGCGCTGAACCGCTGGTATCTCGCCTTCGCATGGGACGGCAACTGGTTCCCGGTGGGAGACACGGACCTGCCTCGCGCATTGGCTGCGATCACGCCCGCGCCCGAAGAGGTGAAGCAGTCGCGCGAGGAGCGGCTGAAGGAGCTCGAGAAGAAGCTCGAGGACCTAGACAAGGAGCAGCCGGCCAAGAGCGGGAACTGACTCCGCGAGCGCGCTCGGCTGTGCGGCCAGGAGCTCCGCGCGGGTGCCGTAGCCGTAGCCGACGGCGATCGCGGTGACGCCGTTCGCGCGCGCGCCCAGGACGTCATGGCGGCGGTCTCCGACGTGGGCGACGTCGCCGCGCGCTACACCATCCAGTGTCGCGAGGGCATCGCCGATGAGCTCGCGCTTCTCGACGCGCCGCCCGTCGAGAAAGCTGCCGATCACGCCCTCGAAGTGTGCGGCCAACCCGAAGTACGCAAGGATGCGTTCCGCGAAGACCGTCGGCTTCGACGTCGCCAGCGCGAGCCGCACGCCTCGCAGGCGCAAGTCCGCGAGCAGCTCCGGGATCCCCGCGTACACCGCGTTCTCGTAGAGGCCGACCTCGGCGAAGTACTCGCGGTAGTCCGCAACGGCCTGGCGCGCGTCGGCGGGAGTCATTCCTAAGTGCTCGCGGAACGATTGCTCGAGCGGCGGTCCGATGAGTGACTCGAGCTCGTCGGCGTGGGGCACGGGCCGGCCGCGCTTTCGCAGCGCGTGCTGAATCGAGCGCGTGATGCCCAGCTTCGGGTCGGTGAGGGTTCCGTCGAGATCGAAAAGGACGGCGCGAGTCACCGCTCTGTCTTGGCCGCCCAGCGCAGACCGGGCAGACCGTCGATGCTCGCTGCGTTCTTCTCCCGCTGATACTCCACGAGCCCCTCGGCGCCCTTCTTCGCGGCCCACGCGCCGAGCTGGCTGCGCTCGCCCTGGTACTCGTAGAGCGGAACGCCGTAGCCGCACGAGTCACTGGCGCGATCGACGTGGACCAGGATCACCGCGCGCGCTCCGTCCGCGGGCGGAAACAGCGCGGCGAGCGATGCGAAGCGCGCGTCGGTGGGCTCGATCGCCTCGCCGCGGCCGTGCAGGCGAACGATGTTCGGCGCGCCGGCGAAGGCACAGAACATCAAGACGATGCGCCCGTTCTCGCGCAGGTGCGCGACCGTCTCGACGCCGCTGCCGACGAAGTCGAGATACACGACTCTGCGCTCGTCGAGCACGCGCAAGCTGTCGAGGCCCTTCGGTGACAGGTTCAGGCGCCCGACCGCGCGCGCGGGCGCGGTCGCCACGAAGAACACGTGCTGGGCCTCGATGAACGCGCGCAGCCGCTCGGGGATGGTCTCGAAGACGTTGCTCATGCTCTCCTCGGGCTCTCGGTCAGCGCGCGGCCTCGGTGAGTTCGATCATGCGTTCGAGCGCCTGCCGAGCCTCGCGGGCGACGCGCGCCTGACCGGAGACGTCCAGTCGGTCGCGCGCGCCAGTCACTTCGTCGACGACGTCGCCCGCCAGCACGCGGTTCAGATCGGGCGCCTTGCCCTTGCGCAGCAAGTCGAGCAGCGCGACGAGGTGCGGCGGGTCGTTCCGCGACATGGTCGCGCAGCCGCATCCGGCGGACTCGTCGCCGGGCACGTCGGCCAGGTGAACCACCTCGACGTCGCGGAGCGCCGCCTGCTCGCGCAAGTTGTTCACGAAGTGACCCTCGGTGCCGACGGCGAAGCGGCTGCCGCGTTTCGCATCGAGCACGAGCTTCCAGAGCTGACTCGTCGAGCCGTGGCCGTCGGCGATCGCGACCACCTCGCGTCGTGACTCGGGGTGCACGACCACCTGGTAGCCGCGCTCGCGCCAGTACGCGACGTGCGCCGGCGTGAAGATCGTGTGCACGCCGCAGAAGGAGCCCCACAGCAGGAGCTCGGCCGAATCGAGGCTACGCCAATCGGTGTCGGCGAGGTCGGCGCCCTCGTGACCCGGCGGCACGACCACCGTGTTCTCCGGCGCGATCCCGACATCGGCCGCGACGTTCCGCCCGAGGTGCTGGTCGGGCACGAAGAAGATCTTCTTCCTCTGCGCCCGCGCCCAGCGCATGATGGCGGCGGCGTTCGAGCTCGTGCACACCGCCCCGCCCGTGCGCCCCGCGAGCGCCTTCACTCGCCCGGATGTGTTCATGTACGCGATCACCATGAGTGACTCGCCGTAGCGCGCCTGGAGCTTCGCGAAGGCCGGCGCGACCATGAACTCCTTGGCCATCATCTCCATGGTGCAGCCCGACTTCGGGTTGGTGATCCACACCTGTTGGTGCGGGGCGGCGAGCAGCGCGATCGCTTCGGCCATGAAGTGCACCGCTGACTCGACGAAGATGCGCTTCTCGGGGTGCAGCACCGCTTCGCGCGCGAGCTGGTACGAGTCGGCAACCAGTCCGCCGTAGCGCTCGACGAGCTTCACGATCTCGCCGCCCATGTAGTAGTGCGCGAGCAGCACCAGCTCGGGGCCGAGCGCGGCGCGAGCGGGCTCGATGTAGCGGTCCATCCAGGGCAGCACCGTCCGCGGCTTGCGATCCGGCAGCGCCAGATACTCCTCCGCGTAGGGCTTGAACTCGGGCTGGTACCAGTCGAGCGGCAGGTCCGTCTGGCAGATGGGGATGTCGGGCTGGAGTTGAATGCCGCGGGGGGTCGACATCTCGGGAAGCTAGCACGCGCCGCGCGCGCTTCAGATTGGCCCTAGCTGCGTGAGGTGCTCGACTTCGAACGGCGCGCGTTTCTCCGGCGGCGCCGAACGGACCGGGCAGTCGGGCAGCGCACAGCCCGCGCAGTGCACCGGCCGGCACGGATCGATGTGCACGACGAAGTCCTCGTCGCCGCCTTCGACGGCCTTCGCCAGCGCCGCCTCGAGCCCGTCCTCGACGCGGTGCGCTTCGTCCATCGTGTAGAAGCGCGGTACCACCAGGTGTAAGTCGACGTGGCGGCGCCGGCCGGCCCCGCGCGAGCGGAGCTGGTGGATGTCGCACCACTCGGGCCGGCGCGCCGCCTCGAGCGCGTTCGCGAGCCGCACGAGCAGCCCGAAGTCGGCCTCGTCGAGCAGCCCCGTGAGTGAGCGCCGCACGACGCGCGCTCCCGCCCACGCGAGATTCACGGCGACGAAGAGCGCGACGATCGGATCGATCAGCACTACACCGGAAAGTTTCACCGCGACGAGCGCCGCGATGCTCGCCCCCGTAGTGAGTGTGTCCGAGAGCACGTGCACGCCGTCGGCGCGCAGCGCCTCGGAGCTCTCGCGCCGCCCGACGCCGAGCAGATACACGCCGAGCACCGAGTTCGCGCCGCCCGCCGCCGCGGAGATCGCCATGCCGACGCCGAGATGCCCGAGCTCGCTCCCGACCACGATGCGCCTCACCGCCTCGACCGCGATGAACATCGCCGCGCCCGCGATCAGCGCCCCTTCGACCGCGGCGGACAGCGGCTCCGCCTTGCCGTGTCCGTAGGGGTGATCCGCATCGGGCGGTCGCCGCGACACCGCGACGCTGAAGGTCATCACCGACGCCGCGATCACGTTCACGCTCGACTCCGCCGCATCGGCCAGCAGCGCCATCGAGCCCGTGTACATATACGCCGCGAGCTTCGCCAAGAGAATCACCACGCTCGCACCGAGCGACACGAATCCCGCCTGCACCGCGGGGCTGGCCCGCCCGGACGTGGAGCTCAACTGGCTCATCCCGACACCTTAGCGCTATGCTGCCGCCCGCTTCGTCGGGGCGTAGCGCAGCTTGGTAGCGCGCTTGGTTCGGGACCAAGAGGTCGGCGGTTCAAATCCGCCCGCCCCGACCAGCACCGTTCGGCGGCGCCAGCCGGGGCGAACGCAGGTCTGGACAGGGCTCTCGCTAGCTCGCCTTGGGAGCGAAGTCGGTGAAGCCGGTGACTTGCCCGAGTCGGCCGTCCTTCGCCACGACCGCGAAGTCGGTGCCGCCGAAGTGCAGCGGGGCGTCGGCAGTGCCGCCGGCTTCCCAGCGGAAGCGCAGGCGGTCGTTGTGTGACTCGACGTCGCTCGCGAGCCGGAAGCGGTACGAATCGGGGAAGCGCTCGTGCACGGCGGCGATCATCGCCGAGAGTGACTCGTAGCCGGCGCCGCTGCGGTGCGGGTCGATGTAACTCGCGTCCTCAGTGTAGGTCTTCGCGATCAGGTCTCGGCGGCGGCGCGCGTCGCGTTCATTCCAGGCGGCGAGGTAGCGCTCGACGAGCTCGGTGGGGTTGCTCATGACTCGTTCCTTTCGTGGCGGTGCGGCCGACGGGCCGCCCGCATTTTTCGTACGGATACGGCGCGCGGCGAGGCGAGTCGATTACGTCGCGGGTAATGGGCACGGTGATGCCGGTCGGATATCGTCGCTTCATGGCTGCGCGAACCCCCGTCGGAGACTTGCTGCGCGAGTGGCGGCAGCGGCGGCGCAAGAGTCAGCTCGCGCTGGCCTGCGATGCGGACATCTCGACGCGGCACCTGTCGTTCATCGAGACGGGGCGCGCGCAGCCGAGCCGCGAGATGCTGCTGCACTTGGCAGAGCGACTCGACGTGCCGCTGCGCGAGCGCAACGTGCTGCTCACCGCAGCGGGCTTCGCGCCGATGTTCGAGGCGCGACCGCTCGACGATCCGACGTTGGGCGCCGCGCGCCAGGCCGTCGACTGGATCCTCGCGGGTCACGAGCCCTTCCCCGCGCTCGCGATCGACGCGCACTGGAACTTGCTCGCAGCGAACAGAGCGCTGGCGCCGCTGCTCGCCGGCGTCGACGCGAAGCTGCTCGCGCCGCCGGTGAACGTGCTGCGGCTGTCGCTCCACCCCGAGGGTCTGGCGCCGCGCGTCGTGAACCTGGCCGAGTGGCGGACTCACTTGCTGGTGCGGCTGCAGCGCCAGATCGACGTGACCGCAGATCCGGTGCTGATCGCGCTCGCCGGCGAGCTGCGCAGCTACCCGACGCCGATCGGTGTAGGCACGCGGATCGGCGCGCGCGAGTCCGAGCAGGCGCGCGTCGCGGTGCCGTTCAAGCTGCGCACGGAGCGCGGCGTGCTGTCGCTTCTCGGCACGACGACGGTGTTCGGCACACCCGTCGACATCACGCTCGCGGAGCTCGCCCTCGAGTCATTCTTCCCCGCCGACGCGGCCACGGCAGCGGCACTGCGCGACGCCGCGAGTCAATACGCGAGTCAGTAGCGCTTCTTGTCGGGGCTCGCGGGCGGGTCACCCGGCATGCGGCTGCCGCCGCTGGGGTCGATCTTCACCTTCATCTTCGGCCACGCGGAGGGCGACGCGTCGCGCGCGGGATCGCGCTTCAACATGCCGCGGCAGATGCCCTCTTCGAGCTGACCCGTGGCGGAGAGCGCGCCGGGAAGTGACAGAGTCCGCCCGCCTGCCGGCGTCTTCACCGCGCCCAGCACGAGCGCTTCGTGCACGGCCCACGGCTCGAGGTCGGGACGCGAGCCGGTGACGAGCACCGCGGCGCCGGCCGCGAGGCCCACCGCGCCGGCCGAGCCAGTGACTGGCGCCGTGCGCTTGTCGGGGATCGTCGTGCCGTCGTTCCACGGATTCGAGACCGCGCCGTCCAGCAGCACGCGGCTTCCGCCGGGCTCGGGCAGAACGAGATCCGCCTCGGTGCCGGGGCTCGCACTGACTTCCGCGACCAGGGTCGCGCGCAGCGGGCGCAGGAGGACGCTCGAGATCTCCTCCCCGGTCCAGGGGTCGTACACCTCCCCGGTGTCGCCGCCATGACTGCGCAGCCACGACTCACGCCAGTGCGAGGGGTATGCGCCGCTCGCACCGGGCTCGTCGCCGGGGCCGCAGACCGGGATCGCGCAGTTGTCCTCGGCGAAGAGGAGCGCGTCGTGCAGGATCCAGTTCGCCTCCTGGCCGGGCCACGCACAGGTGAGCACGCGCGAGCGCTCGCCGACGGCGTAGACGATCGCCGCGGCGCGCGTCCACGCCGACACCGGGCGCAGGGAGTGCGCGGGACCGTCGGCGTTGCGCAGGCGCGGGTCGTCGCCGGAGCGCTGCGTGAGGCTGGTGCGCAGGTTCTCCTGCACGTCGACGGCCAGGATCTGCGCGCGCGGCGCGACACCGATTCGTGTACCCGTCGCGCCCGTGCCCGCGGCGATCGACGCGACGGCGGTCCCATGGCCCCAGTCGCGGCGCGTGCGCTCTTCCGCGCCCGCCCAGTCCGAGACGTTCGTGGGAACGCCGAGGCCGAGGCGAGTCACGCCGTTTCCGTGGGCGATGGCCAGAGCCGCGAGGTTCGCGCCGAACTCGTCGCCGGGAACGCCGTTGCCGTCGAAGTCGTCGCCGCCGCGCTCGTTCGTCTTGTCGACCAGGTTCGGGCGCACTGCTGCGTGGTCGATGTCGATGCCCGTGTCGATCACCGCCAGGCGGACGCCTTCGCCCTGTTCCTGGTTCCAGACCTGCGGCGCGCCGATCGCGGAGAGATCGGGAGTCGCCTGAGTCGGCATCACGCGCTGACCCGCAAGCCGAACTTGCTTTTGGTACGCCTCGGCGTCGGCGTCGACCACGCGAGTCACGGGCGTGAACGCCAAGGGCCACGAGGACGTCGCCGTCACGCGCAGGAACGTCGCGTCCTCTGGCAGGTAACTCTCGGGATAGACGTACGGATCGCTGCGCAGCCAGCTCACCGCCTGGTAGAAGTTCACGCCGACCGGCAAGTCGATGACGACCCAGAGGCCGAGGCCGACGGCGTCGCGCGCGCCGCGGCGGTCGAACGGGAACGCGGGCATGGCGACGGCGCCGAGGGTCTCGAGCTTTGCGTCGAGTGAGTCGAGGTCGAGTGACTTGCGTGCCACCGCGTCGGTGAACCCCTTCCGAAGCTCGCGCAGCTTGAAGAGCACGACGCCCCCCGCATAGGGGTCGGCGACCGGCAGCGTCTTCGAGTCGGTGAAGGTGACCTGTGCGTGGGCGCGCGCCTCGCCCGCTTGGCACACGACCTCGAGCGGCGCGGGAACGGGGGGGGACGGAACGAGCAGCATGTCTCCGTCGCCCGAGAGCGCCTCGCCGTTGGCCGTCTGACAGCTCACGGCCGCGTCCAATCTGCTGAGCACGCGCAGACGCGCGCTCTCGCCCAGGCGCGCCACGCCGTTCAGCGGCTCGATCCGGAGCTTGTCCGCGTCCGCCGTTGCCGTCACTGCGCGCCACAGCGGCGCGAGCCGCGACTTCGGCCCCATGCCGGTTGCACACGCCCAGAGACACACACAGCCGAGCGCGATGAATCCCCTTTTCATGCCGGCATTTTCGGGTATTTCCGCGCGCGGCTTAAGCGGGAATGTCAGCGGGTCTCGCAGCGACTCTTTGAGCGAGAAGGGACCCAGGAGGAGAGCACCGCCGTTTCGGACAAGCGCGGTCGCCGTGTCCTGGCCCGGCCCTGTCAGTCGACGAACGCCCGCAGCACGCGCGCCCGCGACGGATGGCGCAGCTTGCGCAGCGCCTTGGCCTCGATCTGGCGGATGCGTTCGCGAGTGACTGCGAAGTCCTGGCCGACCTCTTCGAGCGTGTGATTGGACCGCTCGCCGATCCCGAAGCGCATCTTCAGCACCTTCTCCTCGCGCGGCGTCAGGGTCGACAGGACCTTGCGCGTGTGGGCGGCGAGGTTGCGCTGAATCACTTCGTCGGTGATCGACGGACGCTTCTTGTCCTCGAGGAAGTCGCCGAGATGCGAGTCCTCGTCCTCGCCGATCGGCGTCTCGAGCGAGATGGGCTCCTTCGCGATCTTGAGCACCATCTGCACCTTCTCGAGCGGCATCTCCATCTCTTCCGCGATCTCTTCCGGAGCGGGCTCGCGGCCGAGCTTCTGCACGAGATAGCGCTGCGCGCGCACGAGCTTGTTCATGGTTTCGATCATGTGAACCGGAATGCGGATCGTGCGCGCCTGGTCGGCGATCGCGCGCGTGATCGCCTGGCGGATCCACCAGGTCGCGTAAGTCGAGAACTTGTAGCCGCGCTGATACTCGAACTTGTCGACGGCTTTCATCAGGCCGATGTTGCCCTCCTGGATCAGGTCCAGGAACTGCAGCCCGCGGTTCGTGTACTTCTTGGCGATCGACACTACGAGGCGCAGGTTCGCCTCGATGAGCTCGCTCTTCGCCTGCCCCGCTCGCTCCTTCGCGCTGTGGAAGTGCACGAGTGACTGGCGCGCCTCGCCGAGGCTGCAGTGCGCCTCATGCTCGATGCCCTCGATCTTGCGCTGCACCGCGAGCACGTCCTTCTCGGCGATGAGCACGGCCTCGGCGTTGCCGCCGAGCTGCGCGAGCGCCTTCTTGCCCGGAATGGAGCGGCGGCGTGACTGCGCAACGAGCGAGAGGAACTCCTCCGCGCCGCGGATGCCGAACGGCGCGAGGATGCCCGCGATCACTTGAGTCTGCTCTTCGATCCCCGCGATGAACGTGCGGATCTCCTCGGCGAGCGTGTAGATCGACTCCTTCAGGATGCCGGTCTCGCGGATGCGCTGCGCGTTGCGCAGCCGGATCTCGTCGACCTCGGCTTCGAGGCGGCCGCGAGTCTCGCGGCTGGTGCGAGGATTCGAGAGCACGCGCAACCGGCGAGAGACATCGGCCTGCGAGCGGCGCAGCGCGGTGAGCGCCTGCAGGAGCTTCTGCTTCTTGTCGTCGAGTGTCTCGACCTCGCCCTCGGCGATGGGTGGGAAGAGGTCCTTCACTTCGCGCTTGCCGCGGCGAATCTCGTCACCGAAGCCGAGCAGCTTCTCGGCCGCGACGGGCGACTTCAGGATTTCGGCCAGCGCCGCGTTCTCGCCCGCCTCGATGCGCTTGGCGATCTCGACCTCGCCCTCGCGAGTGAGCAGTGACACCGCGCCCATCTCGCGCAGATACACACGAACGGGATCGTTCGACCGGAAGCCCTCGACTTCCTCGGGGCCCGATGGACGTCGACGTGTCTCGGGCTTGCGCATCATGACGGGCGGCTGCCATTGGCGCACCGCGACCGAGTGCCGGCGGAAGAGCTCGAGGACCTCTTCGAGCCGCTCGGGCGCCGCGAGCAAGTGGTCGGGCAGCACCTTCAGGAGCTCGGACCCGTCGACGAAGCCGACCTCCTTGCTCTTGCGCAAGAGCTGCCGGAAGCTCGGCTGGCCGGCGCCGTTGCCTACACCATTGTGCGTAACCCGACCGTTGCGCTTCGCGGCGCCGTTGCTCGCTTTGCGCTCGGGCCGGGCGACCACGGGGCGAACCCCGTTGGGTGTGGGTGACGAAGCTGCGCGTCCGCTGCGCTTCGACGAGGGGATCTTGGGAGTCTTGGTTGGCGTCATTGGGGGGGAACTCCTCGGCCAGAACTGGGAAAAAAAAGTTAGAGCTGCCTCTTGCGCTTCTGCAGATCGTGCCGCCGCGACAAGATCCGCTGAAGTTCGTCGTCGATCTGAAGCTGTTGCGCGCGGTCAGTGCAGGAACCGCGCCGCGCTTCGAGTGCGCGCTTCTGCCTGTCGAGCGCTGCGATCTCGAGCGTCGCAATACAATCGGACACGCTGCGTGTTGCGGCGTGGGCATCTTCGGCGCCCGCCTCGGAGGATAAGCGCAACAGCAGCGCGCGCTGCTCCTCGGGGAGCGGCTCGGAGTCAGCGCCGAGCAGACTCGCGACCGCCCCGCGACCGTGCGCGTTGGTCGCAGCGAGGAGACTCGTGAGGACATCTCGCCCGGGACCCGGCGCGAGCCACGCGGGGTCGAGTTCGTCGAAGAGCGCCACCAACTCGGGGTGCGCTGCGAGCGCGGCGACGAGACCGCGAACCGCCGGCTCGACTTCGCGCGCGGCCGGTCGGGCGGTTGCGCAGGCGCGCGCGTTCGCGGTGTTCGCCGTCGTCGAGTGACCCTGACGCAGCGCTTCGTCTAGCGCAGCCGGCGGAATCTGGAGCTTGCTCGAAAGCTGTCTCACGTACGCGGCTTGCTCGACTCGATCGCCGATCGCGCGGAGATACGGAGCGAGGTCTCTCGCGACCTTGCCCGCTTCCCAAGCCTGATCCGCGGCATCCTTGAGCGCACGCTCGATCAAGTGGTCGAGCAGCGGCACCGCGCTGTCGACGCAGGCGCGCAGCGCGGCGACCCCGGACTTCGCCAGCAGCGTGTCCGGATCCTCGCCGAGCGGAAGGAAGGCCGCGCGCACGCGAAGACCCTCGGCCAAGAGAATCGGGAGCGAGCGCTCGGCCGCGGCTTGGCCGGCGGCATCGCCGTCGAACAGCAGAATGACTTCTTCCGCATAGCGGCGGATGCGATGCGCATGACTCTGGGTGAGCGCCGTTCCGCAAGGCGCCACACCTTCGTGTAGGCCTGCGCGGTGCAGCGCGAGAAGATCGAAGTAACCCTCGACCACGATGACTCGCCCGTGCTCTCGAATCGCGTCGAGCGCCTGTCCGAGGCCGAAGAGCACTCGGCTCTTCTTGTACACGGGTGACTCGGGCGAGTTGAGATACTTCGGCGCGTCATCGCCCATCGCGCGCCCGCCGAAGCCGGCGATCTGGCCGCTCGGGTCCGAGATCGGAAACACGACGCGCGCGCGGAAGCGGTCGTAGTGACCGTCGCCCGTCTGCCGCCGCGCGATCAGCCCCGCGAGCTCAGCGTCCCCCAGAGCCAGCCCCGCACGGCGCAGGTGCGAGACGAGCCCGTCCCATCCCGCGGGTGCGAAGCCGATCCGGAAGCGATCGATGAACTCTTCGGTCACTCCGCGGTCCGCCAGGTACCGCCGCGCCGCAGCGCCGCTCGGACCCCGCAGCTCGGAGCGGAAGAACGAGCACGCCGCCTCGTTCGCGCGATAGATCGCGGCGCTCTGGCCTTCCTCGCCGCTCGCCTCGGGGATCGAGATGCCCAGTTCGCGTGCGAGCGCACGCACACAGTCTGGGAAGTCGAGGCCGTCCTGCTTCATGCGGAACGCGAACACGTCGCCGCCCGCGCCGCAGCCGAAGCAGTAGAAGATCTGCTTGTCCTCGTGCACTTGGAACGAGGCCGACTTCTCGTCGTGAAAGGGGCAGAGCCCCCAATGGCGGCTCCCGGATTTCCGCAGCGTCACGTGGCGCCCGACAATCTGCACGATGTCGGCGCGCTCACGAATCTCCGCCACGACCTGCTCGGGGATTCGACCCACTCCGTCCCTCGCTCCGAGAGTGATTCCTAGACCGAACAACAAAAAGGGCCCGGCTCACCGGGCCCCTTCAAATCTAGTAGGCGGCCTTCAGCTTCTTCAGCGCGCGTTTGCGAGCAGCCATGGCCTTCTTCTTGCGTCGAACGCTCGGCTTCTCGTAGTGCTCACGCTTGCGGAGCTCGTACATGAGGCCGGCCTTCTCGCACTGCTTCTTGAAGCGCTTGAGCGCGCTCTCGAAGGACTCGTTCTCCTTCAGCTTCACACCAGGCAAACGATCTCCCTCATTCGCTTCAACCTGTAGATCGCTGGAGCAGGGGCTCGGCGATCACCGGGGGGTGTAGAGAGCTGCTTCAGTCGCCGCACAGCGGTCGCGCGGAATACCCTTGTGGCTCAAGCACTTACGGGACAACTGAACGGAAGCAGAACCTAGCACACGCTTTTCTGGGCGCGCAACAACATGCACTGCACGAGATTCGAATAGATTCATTGGTCGGACCCATTCTCGACGGCTAGCGAGCGAACGGTCGGACCAAGACACCGCGTGCTGCGAGATAGGCTTTGGCCTCGGGCACGCTATACACACCAAAGTGGAAGATGCTGGCGGCCAAGACGGCCGAGGCTCCGCCGCAGCCCGGTGAGTCGTCGAGTGCTTCGCGCAGATGTTCGAGAGTTCCTGCGCCCCCCGAAGCGATCACGGGGATACGCACGCGGCGAGTCACTTCGCGAGTGAGTTCGAGATCATAACCGTCGCGTGTCCCGTCGCGATCCATGCTGGTCAACAGGATCTCGCCTGCGCCGAGAGCCTCTACGCGCGCGGCCCAAGCGACCGCGTCGAGGCCGGTCGCCCGCCGGCCGCCGTGACTGTGGACCTCCCAGCCCCGGGACGGATCCAATGACTCTCGCCGACGCGCGTCGATCGCGACGATCAGATTCGCGGAGCCGAGGCGGTCGGCGGTTTCCGCCACCAACTCCGGCCGCGCGATCGCCGCCGAGTTCACGGAGACCTTGTCGGCCCCAGCTCGCAGCAGGATGCGCACGTCTTCGAGTGAGCGCACCCCGCCACCGACGGAGAACGGCACTGTGAGTCGGTCCGCGGTGCGCGCGACGAGCTCCACCAGCGTGCCTCGATTCTCGTGAGATGCATTGATGTCGAGGAAGCAGACTTCGTCCGCGCCCTGCGCGTCGTACGCTGCTGCGACTTCGACGGGGTCGCCGGCATCGGCGAGACCGGCGAATTGAACGCCCTTCACCACGCGCCCGTCCTTCACGTCGAGACAGGGGATGATGCGCTTGGTCAGCATGCCGCCAACCTCGCGAGCGCGGCTTCGAGTTCGATCGCACCCGAATAGAGCGCGCGGCCGACGATCGCGCCGGCGATGACACGCGTCGCCGCCAACCGTTCGAGATCTGCGAGCGTGCCGACACCGCCGGACGCGATCACGGGAATCTTCGTGCGCCGCGCGAGTGCAGCCGTGCCTTCTACATCCGGCCCGCCCAGCAGCCCGTCGCGACCGATTTCTGTGTAGAGCAGCGCGCCGAACGGTACACCGCGGAACTGGGCGAGCACATCGTCCTGCGTCAGCGCAGAGACCTCGCGCCAGCCGCGCGTCGCGACCCGGCCATGGCGCGTGTCGAGTCCGAGCACGATCCGACCGGGATAGCGCTCCGCCGCGGTGCGAACGAAGTCCGGCTGCTCGAGCGCCGCGGTACCGATCACGACGCGAGCCGCCCCGGCGTCGAAGGCCGCCGCGACGCGCTCGAGCGAGCGAATTCCGCCGGCGATCTGGACGGCCGTTCCGCGACACGCCCCGAGAATCGCACGGATGACCGGTTCGTTTGCCGCGCCCCCGTCGCGCGCCGCGTCGAGGTCCACGACGTGGATCTGAGTGACTCCTGCTGCGGCGAAGCGCCGCGCCTGCTGGACGGGGTCGGCGTCATAGATCGTCTCGCGCGCATAGTCGCCCTGCTCCAAGCGC
>Ga0326726_10000696_pt1 | contig 30683 bp, 25 predicted proteins | sample MHFenrmetagenome_2_FD_207603 | JGI IMG/M metagenome (GOLD analysis project Ga0326726, IMG submission 207603) | Lab enriched peat soil microbial communities from Michigan Hollow, Ithaca, NY, United States - MHF15MN | ecosystem: Environmental > Terrestrial > Soil > Wetlands > Peat | place: USA...
CTGTAAAAAAAGACCAGAAACCGGCTGCGCCCAAAACCGAGCAGGTGAAGAGCGACAAGAAATCTCCCGCCAAACCGGACGAAAAGCCTGCCGTCAAGCCGGTTGAAAAACCGATGGCCAAGCCGGCAGAAAAGCCTGCCGAGAAACCGGCCGTCAAACCGGTCGAAAAACCGATGGCCAAACCGGCTGAAAAGCCTGCCGAGAAGCCGGCCGTCAAGCCGGTCGAAAAACCGATAGCCAAACCGGCTGAAAAGCCTGCCGAGAAACCGGCCGTCAAGCCGGTCGAAAAACCGATAGCCAAACCGGCTGAAAAGCCTGCCGAGAAGCCGGCCGTCAAGCCTGCGGAAAAACCGGCCGCGACCACTACCGGCCCGATCAAGAAGGATGGGACCCCGGACATGAGGTACAAGGCGAACAAGGAGACCTCCAAACCTGCCGGCCCGCTCAAGAAGGATGGCACTCCGGACATGAGGTACAAGGCGAACCAGAAGTAGCTTTCAGGATACGAAACCTGGCTGCCGATACTTACAGGAGCAGAAGAGCGGAAGTACACCGCTCTTCTGCTCTTTTTTTATGGAGAGCCGTTCCCTCCGGCATGAATCCGTCCCCCGATCACCCGGGCATGCGGAGATTGATCGACAAATCTCGGGATCGTGTTTTCAAAGAAGGCGTAATAGAACTATTTTGCCCGCTCAACAGGGCGCGACAGGAGGCCATAAACGTTAAAAGTGCCAGGGACCAACCATGGAGTTGCAGAAGGAAATAGCGAAGCGGAGGACATTTGCGATCATCAGCCACCCGGACGCGGGCAAGACGACCCTGACCGAAAAGCTGCTGCTCTTCGGCGGCGCCATTCACACGGCAGGGGCGGTCAAGAGCAACAAGATCCGCAAGACCGCCACCAGCGACTTCATGGAGATCGAGAAGCAGCGAGGCATTTCGGTCGCCACCTCGGTCATGGGCTTCGAGTACCATGGCAAGCGGATCAACATCCTCGACACTCCGGGACACAAGGACTTCGCCGAGGACACCTATCGCACCCTGACCGCTGTCGACAGCGTCATCCTCGTCGTCGACAGCATGAAAGGCGTCGAGGAGCAGACTGAACGCCTCATGGAGGTGTGCCGCATGCGACAGACTCCGGTCATCATCTTCATCAACAAGATGGACCGGGAGGGACGCAACCCCTTCGAGCTGCTCGATGAGCTCGAACAGAAGCTCGATATCAATACCCGCCCGATGACCTGGCCGATCAGCCAGGGGCAGACCTTCAAGGGCGTCTACAACCTCTTTGACGGTGCACTGAACCTGTTCGAAGCCACCGCCTCAAAAATCGGCGAGAAGCTCACCGACATCTCCGGCATCGATGACCCTGCGCTCGAGAAATGGGTGAGCAAGGGCTACGCCGACAAGCTCCGGGAGGATGTCGCACTCATCGAAGGGGTCTACGAGCCGTTCGATCAGGGACTCTACCTCGACGGCCTGCTCGCACCGGTCTTCTTTGGAAGCGCCGTGAACAACTTCGGCATCAGGGAGCTGCTCGACACCTTCATCGGCATCGCCCCATGCCCGCACGAGCGCGAAGCCGCAGAGCGCATGGTGAACGCCTCGGAGGAGCCGCTCAGCGGCTTCGTCTTCAAGATCCACGCCAACCTCGACCCAAACCACCGCGACCGGACGGCCTTCTTCAAGATCTGCTCCGGCCGGTTCGAAAGAAACAAGTTCTACTACCACACCCGTCTCGACAAGAAGGTCCGCTTCTCGAACCCCACGCAGTTCATGGCCCAGGAGAAGAGCGTGATCGACGAGGCATGGCCCGGCGACGTCATCGGCCTGTACGACAACGGCTCCCTCAAGATCGGCGACACTCTCACCGAGGGCGAAAACCTCCACTTCAGGGGAATTCCGAGCTTCTCGCCGGAAATCTTCAAGGTGCTCGAGAACCGCGACCCGCTCAAGACCAAGCAGCTCGACAAGGGGATCCACCAGCTCACCGACGAAGGGGTCGCCCAGCTCTTCGTGCAGTACGGCTCCCGCAAGATCGTCGGCACGGTCGGCGAACTCCAGTTCGACGTCATCCAGTTCCGCCTCGAACACGAGTACGGCGCCCAGTGCTCCTTCATGCCGCTCCGCTACCACAAGGCATTCTGGGTCACCAGCGAAAACAGGGAGCAGCTCGCCGAGTTCCTGCGCCGGAAGTCTACGGTCATAGCCCTCGACAAGGAGGAGCATCCGGTCTTCTTCGCCGAGACCGAATGGATGCTCAAGATCGCAAAAGAGGACTTCCCGGAGATCGAGTTCCACGCCACCTCCGAGTTCAAGACCGAAAACAGGGGTTGATCCTCAGGTTCGATGGTTCAGCGGAACCTTTTTGAGCCTGATAAAGGTATGTTTGTATGACCTTCAGTTCATACCACACTCAGTAGTCGATGATAAAACAACAGATCTATGCGGTCGCCGGCATGCACTGCCCATCCTGCGAAGCGATCATAGAAAAGAGAGTGCTCGCACTCGACGGAGTTTCCGGGGTCGAAGCGTCTATGGCGCACTCCCGATTGACGATCACGTTCGATGGAGAGCCCCCCGCTCCCGAGGAGCTGACAAGACTCTTCCCCAGGGGCCTCTATACGTTTACCCGGACTCCAGCCCGGCAGAGCGGCTTACCTGAGGCTCTACGCGTGCTTGGCTACGCCGCCGCGGTGGTTGCGCTCTTTTTCGGGCTCTCGGCTTCCGGGCTCATGCCTTCGCTCGCCATAGAGAGCAGCAGTTCCTACGGCGCATTCTTCCTATTCGGCCTCGTCGCGGGCATGTCAACCTGTGCGGCCCTTGTCGGAGGGCTGGTGCTGGCCCTGTCGACCCAGTGGCTTTCCGGAATCGGCAAATCGGCGACCATGTCGGACAAACTCAGGCCACACCTTCTCTTCAACGCAGGACGAATCGCCGCTTACGCTACTGCCGGAACCCTGCTCGGCCTGCTCGGCGGATCGGTAAGGTTCTCCACGGTCTTCACTTCGCTCATGGTCATCGCCGTCTCCACCCTGATGATCGTGCTCGCCCTGCAGATGCTGGGGTTCACTCCATTCAGTAAGCTCCGCATAGCCTTGCCGAAGCGTCTCGTGCATGGCGTCAGCCGAGGATTTTCCAAACGAGGCCTGCTCCTCCCCTTCCCTTCAGGAATCATGACCATCCTCCTTCCCTGTGGCTTCACCCTGGCTGCCGAAAGCGCGGCGGTACTCTCCGGCAACCCCTGGCACGGCATGGCGATCATGACCTTTTTCGTGCTCGGCACGCTGCCTCCCCTGCTTGCCATCGGACTCTCGAGCACCGAACTCGGCAGCCGTCCGGGCAGTTCGAGGCTCTTCATGAAAACCGCCGGCCTGCTGGTCATCTTCCTGACGCTCTACAACCTCAACAGCCAGTTCGGCATCGCCGCCCTTATCGCCGGCAAGCCATCCGCACGACCTACCACAGCAGCAACGGCGCAATCCGGCGCCGGCGGCAAGATGGTCAGGACGATCTACACCAACGCCGCCGATATCGTTCCGGCAAACTTTGTGGTCAATCGTGGCGACAAAGTGCGCTTCGTGGTCGATTCGAGGGACACCGCATCGGGATGCATGAGCACCATCATGGTGCCCGGACTCTGGAACCGCCCCGAAGAGCTCGTCAGGGGGAAGACCGTCGTCATGGAGTTCACCCCCTTCAAACCGGGCCTGTACCAGATCACCTGCGCCATGGGTGTGCCAAGGGGAACCATCACCGTCAAGTAACCACCGTAGTACGACCTCAATGAAAAAAATCACGCTCTCCCTCGCCGTATCGCTCATGATCGTCTCTGCGGTCGCCGGCATCGGTATCGGCTACTGGCTTACTCCGCAATACCGTCTGTCGATGTATGACAAGAACGTCATGGACCTCGGCCAACCGGACAAATGGGTTGACCTCAGGTACATTGACGCCATGATCGCCCACCACCGTGGGGCTATGCTGCTCGCCCGCGAAGCCGAAAACAGCAGGAGGCCCGAAATCAGACAACTGGCTTCGGATATCCAGAAGGACGAGCCACCGAACATCGACGAGCTCTACCGTTGGAAAAAAGCGTGGTACGGCGACGTCCACTCCGTGCGCGACCCGCTGGTGCCACACCTCGGCGCCTATGACGGCACCTTTGACCTGCGCTTCCTGAACGCACTCATCGCCCACCACCGGAACGGCATATTGATGACCAGGGAGATCCGACTGAAATCGAGCCGCTCAGAAGTGCTCGACAACGCCGACAAGGTCGAGCAGTTCCTGTCGGGGGGCGTAGCCATGCTTGGCGACTGGAGAAAGAATTGGTACAACGTCTCAGCCCCACAGCCAGCGCCATGACGACAAAATCCTATACGGTCAAAGGGATGCACTGCGCGAGCTGTGCGGCCATCATCACCAAAAAGCTCTCAGCGGTTGACGGCATCGAGAAGGCGGAGGTCAACCTCGCAACGGAAAAAGCGAAGCTTGAGTTCAAGGGCGAGAGCCTCAGCGATGAGAAGCTTAACGAAGTGCTCGGCAAATACGGCTATGGGCTTGTCGCAGAAACGGCTGCTGCGGTCGGATCGGCTCCTGCCGTCGACAGAAAGGCCGTAGCGGAGAATACGAAGAGAGAGAAGGAAGCCGAACTGCTCGAACAGAAAGCAAAGGTGCAGTTCGCCCTGCCGATCGCATTCATGGTGTTTGTGCTCATGATGTGGGACATCGCCGCCCGGTCGCTTCCGGACGTGCCCAATCTTCCGATACCGATGGACCTGTTCAACATCGTGTCGATGGCGCTGGCCACCTATTTTGTGTTCCGCATCGGCGCCCCATTCCTGCACGGCATCGTCATGTTCGTCCAGAGCGGCGCGGCCAGCATGGACACCCTGATCGGCATCGGAACGCTCACCGCCTGGCTCTACAGCACCGTCATCACGCTTCTGCCGTCGGTGCGGGAACTTCTTCGTGTGCCCGACTACACCTACTTCGATGTAACGATCGTCGTCATAGGCTTCGTGCTGCTCGGCAAATACCTCGAAGCCCGCTCGAAGATGAAAACTGGCGAAGCCATTGAAAAACTGATCGGACTTCAGGCCAAGTCGGCCATCGTCAGGCGCGGCTCGATGGAGATCGAAGTGCCGCTTGAGCAGGTCAGGAAGGGCGACATGGTCGTCGTCAAGCCAGGATCAAAGATACCGGTCGACGGCACGATCGCCGAAGGCAGCTCATCGATAGACGAATCGATGGTCACGGGCGAACCGGTGCCGGTGGACAAGAAGCCCGGCGACCCCGTCATCGGCGGAACCATCAACAAACAGGGCGCATTCACCTTCACGGCATCGAGGGTAGGCGAAGAGACTGTGCTGGCCCGCATCATCGCCATGGTCGAGGAGGCCCAGGGATCCAAAGCCCCCATCCAGAACATCGCCGACCGCATCTCCGCCGTTTTCGTGCCGACCGTGCTCGTGCTCGCCGCTCTCACCTTTGCCGTCTGGCTCACGGTCGGCTCCTCGTTCATGGACTTTTCGACCGCCCTCTCCTTCGGCATCATGGGCATGGTCGGCATACTCGTCATAGCATGCCCCTGCGCACTCGGACTCGCCACCCCGACCGCGATCATCGTCGGCATCGGAAAAGGCGCTGAATACGGTATCCTGATACGGAACGCACAGAGCCTCGAAACCCTCAGCACGATCGACACCGTCGTGTTTGACAAGACCGGCACGGTCACCGCGGGCACTCCATCGGTCACCGACATCGTTCCGATCGACGGCAAATCTACCCCGGAAAGGATCCTGCAACTCGCCGCAAGCGTGGAAAGCCACTCCGAGCACCCACTCGCCCAGGCCATCGTCGGTGCTGCCAGGAACCGGGAGCTCACACTTCTCGATGCTGCAGAGTTCCGGGCTCTCGAAGGCATAGGGGTAAACGGCATGATCGACGGCAGACAGGTCAGGGTAAGAAAGCCCGATAGCAATGAATCCGCCGCCTCGCAGATCGCGCCGTTGCAACAGCAGGGCAAGACCGTGGTCATGCTCGAGGAGGATGGCTCCGTGACCGGCCTCATCGCCCTCTCCGACACCATCAAGGAGGAGGCTGCCGAGGCCGTCAGGGCCCTGCACGACAAAGGGATCAAGGTGATCATGCTCACCGGAGACAACCACCTCGCCGCGAACTTCATGGCCAGGCAGGCGGGCATCGACGAAGTCATAGCCGAAGTCCTTCCGCACGAGAAAGCCGATCGCATCAAAGAGCTGCAGCAGCATGGCAGGAAGGTAGCCATGGCCGGTGACGGCATCAACGACGCCCCGGCGCTCGCCCTCGCCGACGTCGGCATCGCCATGGCCACCGGCACCGACATCGCCATCGAATCCGCCGGCGTCACCATCCTGAAGGGGGACATCCGAAAGATCGCCCAGTCGATCACGCTCGCACGCGCCACCATGCGGGTGATCCGCCAGAACCTCTTCTGGGCCTTCATCTACAACATCATCGGCATCCCCCTTGCCGCAGGGGCGCTCTACCCCTTCTTCGGGATTTTCCTCAACCCCGTCTTTTCCGGTGTCGCCATGGCCGGCAGCAGCGTTTCGGTCGTCACCAACTCCCTGAGGCTGAAAACGAAACGACTATGAGCAAAAACAGTAACCCTCATCACAGAAGAATCATGAATCAAGCCTCCTTCAACTGGGCCCTGGCGGCAATCACCGTTTCTGCCGCACTGCTCTCCTTATCCGGTGCCGCACTCGCAAAAGATTCGCCTGCGTCGACAAACGCCCAGAACGGGACATTCTACCAGGGTCACGAGGGGCAGGCCGCACAAGCGCTGCAGGTAACCGCCGGGCAATCATTTTCCACGGTCAGCGTGCCTGCCGTACCGGCGCCGACACCAGTCAGCACTTCGACCGGAACCGCAAGCGGATACAGTGCAAGCCCATCGACAGGCACGGTCAGCGCTTCGACAACGACAACCGGCGGCTATGATGTCACGCCCTCTTCCGGAACCGCGACAAACGGTCACTGACAACAACTGAAAACCCAGGAATATCTCCCGGTTTTTACCCGTCCTCCCCATGGCGGCAATTGCGTCCCTGTCCCGACAAACCCAAATCAGTTTGTAACAGGAAGACTTTGACCCATGGACAAGAATCTAATCGAAGCGTACCGCTCACTGCTCAAGGACACCATCCGGAAGACGGTCGATTTCTCACTCACCGACCAGAGCCGGGGATTACCGCCTCCACCGGTTGAGAAGCCATTCAACGCCGACGCAGAGCGCATCGACCTTCCCGCAATCGAATCCCTGGCGACGGTCGGCCGCTACGACCTGAGGACCGCCATCGCAGACCGGGAGAGCTGCAGATCCTACGCTGCAGACCCTCTCACCCTCAAAGAGCTCTCCTTCCTGCTCTGGGCAACCCAGGGAGTCAAACTCAGGCTTGATCCCGGCCACGCACTGCGAACGGTTCCCTCCGCCGGATGCCGCCACCCGCTCGAAACCTATCTCTGCGTTCTGCACGTTACCGGACTGGCACCGGGAATCTACCGCTACCTGCCCCTCGAACACCAGCTCCTTTTTGAATTCGATGAGGAAAATCTGGAACGGAAAATAGTCAGGGCCGCCCTTGGCCAACCATGGACCGGTGAAGCCGCCGTCACCTTCATCTGGTCGGCCATCCCCTATCGCACGGAGTGGCGCTACGGCCTGGCAGCCCACAAAGTCATCGCGCTCGACGCCGGGCACGTCTGCCAGAACCTCTACCTCGCCTGCGAAGCCATCGGCGCAGGCACCTGCGCCATTGCAGCCTACAACCAGGAGGAGATGGACAAACTGCTCAGGCTGGATGGAGTCGAGGAGTTCACCATCTACCTCGCCCCCGTGGGCAGAAAACCATGAGAGCGCCATCCAACGAGCACCATAAGGAACGAGGATCGGCCATCTCCGCCGCTCTCCAACCGTTTCACGCCCGTCAGCGCAATATCCTCCCCGCGATCGACCCTGCACGATCAAAACCTCCTCAACAACGGCGCATGCATGATATTTTTATCACACTTGCTTGGTTTTAATCATTTTTGCATATACATTGACCCATATCGCCATTTTCCAGGGTCCCCCCGTTCCCCCAATAACGCCTGGATATGACGAAAAAGGGCGCCCCTCGCCGGGCGCCTCTTTTTTTACCTCCCTCAGCTCGATCCTGCAACAAACACGTAGACATGGAATTTGCCGGTTCCCTGGGCTCAGTTGTATGTGTACGAAGTGAATCGATCAACAAGGAGCTCTTGGTTGCAGAAAAAAATAACCATCGGACCCGGAGCCTGCCGAACTGCCTGTTGCACGCATGGCAGGATGGATGCCGGTCAAGCTTGCTCTCAAAGCTCCTGATATGTCCGCATCGGAGCTGAACTTTTCGGCCGAGACTATGACAGAGGCGATGGCCATGATTCAAGCCAAGCAATCAGGAGTAATGATTGTATAAGATATTCCTATGACTTCCGGCCAAGAATCGAAACGGGTTATCCTGGTCTGAAAAAGATTTCGGACACCTGCGGTTCTGGTATCATAAGAGTATGTCCTGGCCATGATAGTGCTCGCAGGAATACGATTATGACAACTGAAATATGAGTGCGATATCTTGACACCTGGAGGTTCATACCATTACGACATAGATCTCAAGGTGTTCGTATGCATAAATGAATCCGTGTATATTTTCAATATGAAGAACTGTACACGTTAAAATATACACCCCGTCACTTGCTGATGGAACTCCTTTCATTCGATCAATGCCAAGTAATGATTATCCAATGCCGGCAATAAAAAAAGGAGGCACGAAGCCTCCTTTTTTTGCGTGAGCATATGATAAGGATCAGAAGCCGTACCTGACACCAAACAGAATGTTACTGGCTGCTGCCGTGTATCTGGCGCTGCCGAAGCGGGCGTTGTTAACCGTGTAATCTGAGGGTTTCAGGTACCGATATCCAAGATCAACCATGATGTGGTCTGACGCCTTGACACCGATTCCGCCTCCGAGCTGCCAGGCTAAAACCGATTTTGACGATGCATCCAGATTCGTGCCTTGAGGATTGATCGTTGCACCTCCGACACCACCCATGATGTAAGGGATGATTCTTGACTCCTTCGAGTAGGCGTCATCGAAATAGGCATTGACCATATAGGTGAACATGGAGACTTTGTCACTGCTGTCAGCAGAGAAGCCGGCTATCGTGTCTACTGAGTGCGTTTGATAACCAAGGGCCGCTTCAAACCTGAAGTCGTCAATCTTAACGCCGACGGCGCCACCGAACGGCACACCGTTTTTAAAGGTTATTGCGTCACTTAAAGTCCCAAGAGGTACCGTAACATCGGTATCCTTGGCTAATCCCAGACCAACATTGGCGCTTACATAAGGCGTTGTTTCAGCTTGTGCAAGCGAGGGGGTTACGCAGACACCTGCGAGAAGTAAAGCAATCAGTTGCTTTTTCATAGTTCCTGGAATTGATTGTTTGAGATTGATCTTGCTTATGGACGATTATTCCTTGACACAGACGACAGACCGTAGCAGACGTTCATGAAGATCTGTAACCGATTGTTAATCAAAGAATAGTATGAACAATCCCCGGTTGACCTGTTTGATCAAACTACATCCTGAATATAAAACAAATAAGCCTCCTACGAGCAATTTTTGCAAGTTCATAAATACTCAAGCGATTTAACGGATTATGATGAGTGCAAAAAGACCCGGTCGTGAGTCCGTCGAGAGGACTACTCGTTTCTGGAACAATTGAATCAAAAGGAGGCTGTCTCAGAAGCAATACTGAGGCAGCCTTTTCTTTTGGATTTTCCTTTCGTGCAGATATTTCCTCTGTCATTCTGAACCTGGCTGAGCCAAGTGAAGAAACCGGTCAACTTATAGTAACGTATTTCAGATAAAGCGATAATCAGTGAGTCATAAGAAGAATGGTTCCTTCTCTGCGCTACGCTTCGTTCAGAATGACAAGTATGTGTGAATTCGGATTACCTATCGTGAACATCCTTTTGAGACAGCCTCCTTTAAGTCAGTGGCTGTGAGATTCGTGACGAGTGTGCACCTGTGACCGTTTGGTGACGTTCGGCAGGTACGATTTCAACACGAGGGCGATGAGCACGATCGCTGAGCCGATGGCGACAGGCCCGAACTCTTCGTGGGTGGTATGGCTGATCCAGTGGCGGACATCGAGGCCCAGCCAGCCGTAAAGTGCATTGACGAAAAGACCGGCGGCAAACGACATGACGGCGATAGTCGCCAGGTAGACTGCGGTGGCTCGCTTGCCGAGCAACTTTGTGATGACGGTGAGCGAGGCCACATTGGTGGCAGGTCCGGCGAGCAGGAATACCAGCGCCGCTCCGGGAGATATGCCCTTGAGGGCGAAAGCCGCCGCAATCGGGGTCGAGGCGGTCGCACAGACGTAGAGCGGTACCGACATGACAAGCATCAGCGCCATCGACAGGTACTGGTTCGAAAGGTAGCGTTCGATGATTTCAGGAGATACCAGGGTCGAGATCGTTCCGGCAAGCAGCACTCCTGCGAAGAGCCAAGCGCCGACATCTTTCAAGAGATCGCCGAATGCGAATGAGATGCCTGAGTTCAGCTTTGCGACCAGCCCCTTCTTCACCGGCTTCTTATGGCCGCAGCAGCATGACGAAGTGCAGGTTCCTTCCGGTTTGGCTGCCGGGGCCTCTTCAATGAGCTCTTTTCGGCCCACCTTCTCCGAGAACGACACGGCGATACCTGCGGCAACGGCCGTCAGGAATCCGGCGACCGGCCGGACCACGGTCATGACCGGATCGAGCAGCGCCCAGGAGACGGCGATGGAGTCGACACCGGTTTCGGGGGTGGAGATCAGGAACGATGCGACGGCCCCCTTGCCAGCCCCCTGCTTCCTGAGTCCGGCTGCCGCCGGCAGGACGCCGCAGCTGCAGAGCGGAATCGGCACGCCGATGGCCGCAGCCTTGAATATGCTCTTCATGCCGTTACCACCCAGATGCCTCGACACGAAGTCCTCCGGCATGAAGGCCTTGAGCATTCCGGCTACGAAAAAGCCGAGCAGCACGAACGGTGCTGCATCGAGAAGCACTCCCCAGGAGGCCTCGATGATATCGTAAAACATGGTTACTGCTCCGTGCATACATCCCCCTTGAAAATTATTACATATTGACGCATGATCAACTGTTCATGCATTTCACCAAAAAAAAAGCTGGTCACTCCTGGATATGTTCGAACCCTACACGAATCAGATCCGATATATGGCTGTCGTCAAGGCTGTAGAGCACGTTCTTGCCTTGTTTCCTTGACCGTACGATCCTGGAGTCCCTCAATACCCTGAGCTGATGCGAGACGGCCGACTGGTTCATGCCGAGAATGGCGGTAAGGTCGCAAACACAAAGTTCCGACCTGTACAGTGCGTTGAGAATCCGGATGCGTGTCTGGTCGCCGAGCACTTTGAACAGCCGGGCGAGCTCTCCCTGGAGAAGATCCCCCGGCATCGCCTGTTTCACCTTATTTACCAGCTCTGCATTGTCGCATGAGTGCTGACAGAGCTCGTCCTTTTTCTCAAACACGGTTCATCTGATTACATGATCAATTGTTCATATATAACAACAACAGGGGAAGGATCCAAACCGTTGAACGAGAAATTTTTTTACAACATTTCAGGAAAAAAGAAAAGGCGACTACGGTACATGCCGTAATCGCCTCTCTTGTCGGGGTGGCGGGACTCGAACCCACGACCTCTGCGTCCCGAACGCAGCACTCTACCAGCTGAGCCACACCCCGAATACGCTTGAATATGCTTGTGCCCTTGGACAGATTCGAACTGCCGACCTTCAGTTCCGGAAACTGCTGCTCTATCCACTGAGCTACAAGGGCCTGGTGACCCCATGGTCAATCGTTCATTCAGGTCCGTTAAAATAATAATTTAATCGATAAAAAGAACAACTATTCTCAATCGACAGAAGTTTCCTCATGAAACAGATCCGGCCACTGCAGGCCCTCCACCAGCGAACATGCGAACTACCTCGCCTCCCAACCATCAACCATCAACCGCCTTCAACGACTCCCTCACCATGCCTTCGACCGCCAGGTTGGCGCTCATGACCGCCCCGCCCATCGAATCATAGTAGAGCTGCTGCGAGAAGCCGCCAGCGATGAACAGGTTGCTGACCGGAGTCACCTGGGTCGGACGGTACTGTTCCATGCCGGGGAGCGGTGCATAGACCGATTGGGGAATCCTGACCACGGTGGACTTCAGGATTTTCGCTTCGCTGGACGACTGGGGGAAGTTGGCCCTGACGCTGCGATCGACCCGCTGCACGATTTCGTCGTTGGTCAGCCCCATAAGCTCCTTCGCCGGGGCGACACAGAACTCGAAACGGGTTTTGTCCTCGAAGGCTTCGCCCCTGAGGCTCCTGTAGTCGGGCGTGGTCCGTGCGAGGTTGGCATAGACGGGAATGACGCCGTCAGGGCTGAAGAGTACGTTGTCGACCGGGCTGATCTCCCGATCGTACCAGATCTGTACGGAGATGACCGGCACCCCTTCGAGTTTCTCAAGATTGCTGAAGAATCGGTCGTGCCGCTTCAGCGAAACCGGCATGATCTTGCGCAGGTTGTGAATCGGCAGCGCCGAGAGGTAATAGTCGGCGTCGAGAATCTCGCCATTGCGCAGCTGTACCCCGCGGATCGTCTGGCCGTCGAACAGCAGCTCGTCGACGGTCGATCCGTTCTGGAACTGAGCACCCCGTTTCGTGCAGTAGTCCACGAGAGGATCGTGCAGGTACTCCTGCGGCGATCCTTTCAGGAAGCCCATGCAGGAGGCGTCGGGAATCCGGTAGAAGGTCTCGGTGACATCGAGGATGATCTTGGCCGAGATCTCTTCGGGTGGAATGAACTTGAGGGCCAGGGCCATCGGCCTGAACATCTTGTCCATGAGGCGCATGCCGAACCGGCGCTCTTCCGCCCACTGTGCGAAGGTGAGGTGATCCTGTGTCGGGGCGTATTTCTCCCTCTTCAGGGCGAGAGGTATGAGAGACTTCGAGAATGCGGCCATTTCGCCGAAGGTGAAATAACCGTTCCTGACGATCGCCGGCAGGAGATGGAGCGGACTGGGCAGGTCCCAGGTGTCGAAGGTGAATCTGCCGCCACCCTCGAGGGTGTAGGTCAGGCGATGCTCTTTCCAGTTCACGGCATGATAGGTGCCGATCTCCTTCATAAGGTCGTACAGCACACCGTAGGCGCCGAAAAAGCAGTGGGTGCCCGATTCGATCCAGTCCCCCTCTTCGTCTTTCCAGGCTGAGACCTTGCCGCCGAATATTGGACGCTTTTCAAGTACACGGACCTGAAATCCCCGGTCGACGAGGCGCTTGGCGGCGGTAAGACCCGCAAGCCCTCCGCCGATGATCAGTACCTTTTTCTTGTCTACGTTCATCGAATGAAAATGATGTTCCGATGTTCCTGTTTGATTGTCGGCCGTGAAGTCACAGCGCCGAGCGCCCTTCCATGGCGCGTGAAAGCGTGGCTTCGTCGATGAACTCGAGCTCGGCTCCGACCGGAATCCCCCTCGCTATGCGGGTGACACTGATACCGAGCGGCTTGAGCAGTCTGCCGATGTAAAGCGAAGTGGTCTCCCCTTCGACCGTCGGGTTGAGGGCGAGCACGACCTCCCGGACCTCTCCCGATGCGTCGGGATGCAGGCGGACAAGCAACTCCCTGACCTTGATGTCGTCGGGACCGATGCCGTCGAGGGGGGATATGACCCCGTGCAGGACGTGGTAGAGCCCTTTGTAGTGACCGGTCTTTTCGAAAGCGATCATTTCGGTGGGCGACTCGACAACGCAGATGACCGTCCGGTCGCGCCCCTTTGAGGTGCAGACCGTGCAGGGGTCGGTGCCCGTGTCGGTGATGTTCTGGCAGACCGAGCACCGGGTGACCTTCTCCTTGACGTCGACGAGCGCCGTGGCGAGCTTCTCGACCTCTGAGCGACGCTCCTGCAGCACATGCATGGCGAGTCGCTGCGCGGTTTTCCGCCCGATGCCGGGCAGCTTGGAGAACTCTTCTATCAGCGCTTCGATGGCTGCTGAGGTGTAGCGCATGAAGGAGGGGTTACTGGCCCAGGTTCAGGTTTTTCATAATATCAGCGGGGTTGATCATGCCGCCGGCGGCCTTCGAGATTTCGTTCTGCGCAAGCTGGGCGGAAGCCTCGAGCGCATTGTTGACTGCGGCCACGACCAGATCCTGAACCATGTCGACATCGTCCATTATTTCCGGATCGATGTGCAGTTCGAGCAGCTTCTGCCGGCCGTTGACCTTCGCCCGGACCATACCGCCGCCGGCCTCGCCATCGGCGATGAGCTTTTCGAGTTGTTTCTGCACATCCTGCATCTTCTCGCCAGCTTCCTTGAGCTGCTTCATCATGTCACTGAAATTGGGCATCGACATCGTTGCTCTCTCCGTTCTGTTCTCTGGTTGTGATAATTCCAACTGCTTGCCCGGAACAGTCCCGACTCGTCGGGACCTTCCATTCAATCTTTCCTGCGCAGGGCGAGGTATATCTTTTCGAGGATATCCTCGGTAGTCAGCTTGTATTTCTTGAGGAGGTCGTCCGACTTGCCCGATTCGCCGAAGGTATCCTCGACGGCGACCATCTCGATCGGCACAGGAATGTTTCGCGCGCAGACGTTCGACACGGCGTCTCCGAGTCCGTTGTACATCTGGTGCTCCTCGGCCGTAACGATCGCGCCGGTCTCATGGGCGGCCATGACGACGGCGAGCGTATCGATCGGCTTGATGGTGTGCATGTTGATCACGCGGACCGAAACCCCCTCCTTCTCGAGAATCCTTGCGGCTTCAAGGGCCTTCCAGACCATGATGCCACAGGCGATCACGGTGACATCCTTGCCCTCGTGCAGCCTGATGGACTTGCCGATCTCGAATCCGTCCTCGTCGCTCGAGAAATCGGGCACGTTAGGACGGCCGAACCGCAGGTACACCGGCCCCTCATGTTCGATGATCGCCTTGGTGGCGCGTTTGGTCTCGCTATAGTCGCAGGGCACCACGACGGTCATGCGAGGCAGGCCTCTCATCAGGCCGATATCCTCGAGGATCTGGTGGGTCGCTCCGTCCTCGCCGAGCGTGAGGCCGGCGTGCGATGCGCAGATCTTGACATTCAGGTTCGAGTAGCAGACCGACTGGCGGATCTGGTCGTAAACCCTGCCTGTGGCGAAAACGGCGAAGCTCGACGCGACCGGGGTCTTGCCGGTGGTGGCGAGGCCTGCGGCCATGGAGACCATGTTCGCTTCGGCGATGCCGGTCTGGATGAAGCGTTCCGGGAAGGCGTCGCGGAACAGGTTCATGTTCAGCGAGCCGGTGAGGTCGGCGCAGAGGGCCACGACCGAAGGATTCTCACGTCCTGCTTCAAGCAGCGCTTCGCCAAACCCGGTGCGGGTCGCCTTGTTGCCCCGGGAAGCGTACTTCTCGGTCCCTTCGATGGTATTTTTCTCTCCCATTAATGACAGAATAACTTAGATTATTGGAACCTTTCCGGGCTGTACCTCTCCAGGATATGGAGGGAGGAAACCCGGGGCGACTGGAAAACCAAGAACTGAATGTCCGTCGTTCCGACCGTCGAGACTTCTGAATATTTTATTATTCCCTATTGAGTTGCGCACTCCCGAACATGGACCGATGACAAAAGTTGAATATAAGCATACGCATATAGCGGCAAAAAAAAAACTGGGCCAAAACTTCCTTACCGACAGGAACATCCCGAGGAAGATCGTCCGGGAGTCAGGCATAGCCCCGACAGACCGGGTGCTCGAGATCGGCCCAGGGTTCGGCGCGCTGAGCACGGCCATCCTTGAAGTCGTGCCCTCTTTCACAGCGGTCGAAAAAGATCCCGGACTGGCAGGATTCATCCGCCAGGAGCATCCCGGGATCGAACTGGTCGAGGGCGACTTCCTTAAAATGCCCCTTGAACCTGTTGCCGCCGACGGCAGGATCTCGGTGCTCGGCAACATCCCCTACTCCATCACCAGCCCGATCCTCTTCAGGCTGCTCGAAAATCGGCATCTCATCGCGTCGGCCACCCTCATGATGCAGCATGAGGTCGCCCAGCGCCTGGCCGCCGAACCGGGTACGAAGGAGTACGGCATTCTCGCCGTGCAGATGCAGGCTTTCTGCGAGGTGAAGTACCTCTTCAAAGTCGGCCGATCGGTCTTCAAGCCCCGCCCTGAAGTCGACAGCGCCGTCATCAGGATGGTACCGAGGGCGATGGACCCGACAGCAGACAGCGAAGGATTCCGCAGGTTCGTGCGCACGGCGTTCCACCAGCGGAGGAAGACCCTCCTGAACAACCTCAAGGATGATTACGATACCTCCCTGGTGCCTGAAGCCACGCTCAGGATGCGCGCAGAAGCTCTCGGCATCGCTGAACTGATCGGATTGTTCGAACTGCTCCGGCCGCTGTCGAAAACCGAACACGAAGAGCCGACCGCAATGAAGACTATAAAGGTCCCCCCGTCGGAGTAACCATCGTTTTCATTGCTAAATTCTTTATTTTTGTTAACATTGGTTTTCCCAAAATTCAAGTCCGTTTCACGCATGCGGCGCCTACACCATTTTCTTCTTCAATCCGCTTTATACCCGTTTTACAGCTCGTCTCTCCCTACCCATCAATAATATCAATCACTTAAAGGGGGTTTGTCAGTATGTCATTATCCTACAGCGCCGTCCACCGGCAGTCGGTTGAGAACCCGGAGAAATTCTGGGGCGAAATTGGTGAACAACTCCACTGGTACACCAAGTGGGACAAAGTTCTCGACGATTCAAACGCACCCTTCTACCGATGGTTCACGGGAGGAGTGACCAACACCTGCTACAACGCGCTCGACCGCCACGTCGATGAGGGACGGGGCAACCAGATCGCGGTCATCTACGACAGCCCGGTGACCGGCATCATCGAGAAGTTCACCTATCGCGAGTTCAGGGACAAGGTGGCCCTGTTCGCCGGCGCCCTGCAGGCCCGGGGCGTCAGGAAAGGCGACCGGGTCATCATCTACATGCCGATGATCCCGGAAGCCGTTATCGCCATGCTCGCGTGCGCGAGGCTCGGCGCGATCCATTCGGTCGTGTTCGGCGGCTTCGCCTCGCATGAACTGGCCGTGCGTATCGACGACTGTAAACCCAAGGTGATTATTTCGGCTTCCTGCGGCGTCGAACACGGAAAGATCATCGACTACTACCGCCTGCTCGACTTCGCGGTCGAACTGGCCCACTTCAAGCCGGAAATCTGCATCGTCCTTCAGCGCCCGCAGATGAGGGCCCTCTTGAACGAGGACCGCGACATGACCTGGAAGCAGTCCCTGCTCGGCGTCGCGCCGGCGCAGTGCGTGCCGGTCGAGTCCACCGATCCGCTCTATATCCTCTATACCTCCGGCACGACCGGCCAGCCGAAGGGCATCGTTCGCGACAACGGCGGACATATGGCCGCGCTGAAATGGACCATGGAGAGCGTCTACAACGTCAAGCCGGGTGAAGTATTCTGGGCGGCCAGCGACGTGGGCTGGGTCGTAGGGCACTCCTACATCGTCTACGCCCCCCTGCTGCACGGCTGCACGACCGTCATCTTCGAGGGCAAACCGGTCGGAACTCCCGACCCCGGCACCTTCTGGAGGATCATCAGCGAGCACGACGTCGCGGTGCTGTTCACCGCGCCGACCGCATTCAGGGCCATCAAGAAGGAGGACCCCGAAGGTACCTACATCCGCCGCTACAACTTCTCGAAGTTCAGGACCCTCTTCCTTGCCGGCGAACGCGCCGACCCGGATACGGTGCGGTGGGCCGAAACCCAGCTCAAGGTGCCGGTGATCGACCACTGGTGGCAGACCGAGACCGGATGGGCCATCGCGGCCAACTGCCAGGGCATCGAACCGGGTCCGATCAAGTACGGTTCCGCTTCGCGTGCCGTGCCCGGCTATGATGTCAAGGTGGTCAACGCCGAGCTCGAAGAACTTCCTCCGGGCCAGATGGGTGATATCGTCGTCAAGCTGCCGCTTCCTCCGGGCACCATGATGACCCTGTGGAAACAGGACAACCGGTTCAACGAAAGCTACATGAAGACCTATCCCGGCTACTACCAGACCAGCGATGCCGGGTATATCGACGAGGATGGGTACATCTACATCATGTCGAGGACTGACGACATCATCAACGTCGCCGGACACCGCCTGTCGACCGGAGCGATCGAAGCCGAGCTCTGCGAACACCCGGACGTGGCCGAAAGCGCGGTGATCGGCGTTGCCGACGACCTGAAGGGAGAGATTCCTCTCGGATTCCTGGTGCTCAAGAACGGCGTCGACACCCAGCCAGAGCTGATCGTGAAGCACGTGGTCGAATACGTGCGCGAGAACATCGGGCCGGTCGCCTCGTTCAAGCAGGCCGTCATCGTCAACCGTCTGCCGAAGACCCGCTCGGGCAAAATCCTGCGGGGCACGATGCGCAAGATCGCCAATGGCGAGGAGTACACCATACCCCCGACCATCGACGACCCGGCCATCCTCGACGAGATCACGGAGGCCCTGCAGACCATCGGCTACGCGAAAAAACGTTCATAAACAGGAGCAGCGCCATACCATGATCAACAGGATCGATCACATCGCGATCGCGGTTCAGGACCTCGAGGCCGCACTCGGGACCTTTCTCGACATCCTCGGATGTGACCGGGAGTCGGTCACCATCGAGGAGGTGCCGTCGGAGAAGGTCCGAGTAGCCTTCATCCCGATCGGCCAGACCCATATCGAACTGCTCCAGCCTCTCGGAGAGGACGGGGCGGTTTCGAAATACCTTGCAAAAAACGGGGAGGGAATGCATCATATCGCCCTGGCGACCGACGACCTCGAACAGGAGACAGGCCGGGTGACCGGCCTGGGCCTGAACCCCCTGGGTCAACCGTCGACGGGAGCGGGAGGGAAGCAGATCGTCTTTCTCCATCCACGTCAGACCAACCGTGTTCTTGTTGAATTGGTGGAACCAAAACCACATCACCACTAAGAATTTACGCAGATAACCGTGAAACACTTCTACCTGCCTTTCGAGAAAAACGACCAGTTCAGCTATACGAGCCAGTCAATCAAGAAGCTGACGGAGTACGAGAAATACCAGCTTTCATTCCACCCGGAACGCCCCAAATACCTCGACTACCTCCAAGCCTTCGACAACGTCTCCGAATGCCTCCAGAACGACCTCCATGGAAGTTGCCTGATCCAGACCCACCGCGCCGACCTCCGTTACAACGACTCCAGCCATCCGGTCATGTTCATCGGACAGCAGTCCGGCCCGACCTCAAACTTCGGTGACCTCCAGCTGGCGATGAAGAACCACGCCGAGGTGATCAGATGGAATCAGGGTATGCCGACACCGGCAGCGTTCCAGAAAGCCATCGACGCCATCGCCATCGCCGAGCAGGAAAACCGGATCGTCATCACCGTGATCGACACGGCCGGGGCCGACCCGACCGAGGAGTCCGAATCGGGCGGCATCGCCTGGAAGATCGGCCGCTGCATGCAGGCGCTCGCAGAGTCGAGGGTGCCGACCATCTCGGTGATCATCAACCGGGGATGCAGCGGCGGCGCCATCGCCCTTACCGGTTGCGACGCCGTGCTGGCAATGCAGTACTCGACCTATCTGGTCATCGCTCCCGAGGCCTGCTCCTCGATCCTCTTCAGGACGAGGGACAAGGCGAACCTCGCGGCCGAAATCTCCCAGATCACGGCCAGGGAGGCCCTCCTGAACGGGATCGTCGACGAGCTCATCCCGGAACATGCAGGTCCGGCGCACCGCTTCCGGGATGCGGCGCTCGAATCGTTCCGTGACGTCGTCTCCAGATGGGCGGGAAAGCTCGCCAGCGAGCACTTCCACAACGTCTTCGAACGACGGATCGATCGGTGGCAGAGGATCGGACAGTGGGACCTCACCACCGAGGAGGAGATCAAAGCCTATGAACGGCCCGTCTCCCACTTCATCCAGCCGCCCGAAAAGAACCACTTCATTCCCCGCCACAAGCGCTGCCGCAACGAGCTCGGCAGGCACGTGGCCGATCCGGTGCTCTACAGCCGGCTCCTGAACGACAATTTCGTCTGCGAAACCTGCGGTCACCGATACGTGCGGCTCTCGGCGCACGACTACCTCGACCTGATCCTCGACGAGGGCTCCTTCGCCGAACATAAAGAGACCCGCTACATCGTCGACCGCGACATCCTGAACTTCCCGGACTACAGCGACAAGATTGCCGAAGCCCGCGAGAAAAACGGCATGTCCTCGGCGCTGATCACCGGCGACGGCACGGTAGACGGTTACGATGTGGTGATATGCGCGACCAGCTTCGGCTTTCTCGGCGGCTCGTTCTGCATGTCCACCGGAGAGAAGATCTGGCAGGCGGCCCAGATCGCCATCGACAGGAGCTGCCCGCTGATCATCCAGGCCGCAGGCGGCGGAGCCCGCATGCACGAAGGGTGCTCATCGATGGTCAGCATCCCGAAGATACACGTCGCCCTTTCGCGCATCGAGAAGACCGGCCTTCCGCTCATCACGATCGTCACCGATCCGACGCTCGGCGGTGTTGCCATCGGATTCGGCTCCAGAGGCCTCAGGATCTTCGAGCACAACGCGGGAAACATAGGTTTCTCCGGAAAGCGGGTCATCGAACAGTACACGGGCAAACGGACGGCGAAGGACTTCCAGCACACCAGCTGGCTGCAGACAAAAGGCTTTGTCGACATGGTCGCCAGACCTCTCGAAATGAAGGCGAAAATACGGGAGATCATCGAAAGCCGCATGAAGAAGTGATAAAACGGGCGATGGCGCCGGCCGTTGCCGGCGCCTCAGCCTGATCGCAAGAACCAGCAGAACATCATTACCAATGTCCCAGGCTGAATCTCTTTTTTCAGGATTTCCTCCGGTCGGTTATGACGAATGGAGATCACGAGTTCTCGAAGAGCTCAAAGGCGCAGATTACACGAAGATCGTCTGGAAAACCCCCGAAGGTTTTTCCATGGAGCCATGGTACAATCGCCGGACAACCCTGCCATCCCCTGTCGTTCCTCTCGAGCGTTCCTCTAACCGCTGGCTGGTCTGTGAAGAGATCGGCGTGACATCGTCTGCCGAAGCTTCCGGAGCTGTTCGCGCCGCTTTGGCCGGAGGAGCCGGGGCGATCGAGTTCCGGCTTTCCGATCCATCGCAGGCAGATGCTCAAAACCTTCCGCTCCTTCTCGGCGATATCGACCTTGCCAGTGTGGCGGTCTACTTTTCAGGCTCGATCGGCGACGCGTCGGTGCTGCTCGGCAACCTGGCGAGCCTGCCTGAAGCCGCCGCCCTGCGTGGCGGTATCCTCCAGGACGCCGACGAGGCGTCATTGCCGGATCTCCTTGGCCGGCCCGCAGGATTCCGCACCATGGCCGTCGACACCGGAAGGTTCCATGCCGCCGGCGCGACGGTCACACAGGAGATCGCCATTGCCCTGGCCGGAGTCAGCGACGCCTTGAGCCGCTGTGCAGATGCAGGTATCCCTGCAGGCAAGGCCGCGGAGTCGATGGAGATCATCTTCTGCACCGGAACCAGCCACTTCCCCGAGATGGCAAAGCTGAGAGCCTTCAGGGCGATCTGGCCGCAGCTCCTGGCCGCGTACGGCGTTCAGGCAGCCGCGTGCCCTGAACCGAAACTTTTCGTGCGCTCCTCGCCACGCACGGCCTCGGCGCTCGACCCGTACACCAACATCCTCCGGCTTTCGACGGAAGCGGTGTCTGCGATTCTCGGCGGCTGCGACACGCTCCAGCTCTCGTCGTTCGACCCGGCCGGATCGGTCTCGCCCGAACTGTCAGGCCGGATCACCAGGAACATCCACCATCTGCTCAAAGAGGAGTCCGGACTGGATCGCGTCGTGGACCCTGCGGCTGGATCGTTCTACATCGACACGCTGACGGCGACACTCTGCCGTGAAGCCTGGAAACTCTTCCGGGAGATCGAGGCGGCCGGAGGCCTGAAACAGGCGGAAACCGACGGACTCGTCACGGCCATGATCGCCCCGGCGGCTGAAGCCAGGAGAGCGGCGGTCAACAGCAGAAAACGCTCGCTGATCGGCATCAACCGATACACGGTGGCGCCATCAGCTGAAGTCGTGGCGACCATGAGGTCATCCGCGGACCCGTCCTTCATGGCCCCCGAATTCGAGCAGCTCAGGCTGCGCATGCTCTCGAACCTGGCTGCGGGTGGAGCTACCCCTCGCGCAAAGCTCTGGCTTCACGGCGACCCGGCGAAATGCTTCCGCGTGGCGTCCTTCGCCGAAGATTACCTGAGGTGCGGAGGCTTCGAGGTGATGCCTGGTGTTACCATGGCCCTCGAAACCAGGTCCTGCCGTACGATACTCCAGGACGAGCCCGACATCGTGGTGCTCTGCTGGACGGGAGAGAACGACATCGATGCGTTGCCCTCCATTCTCGATACGATGCGGGAACTGCGCCATGAGTCGGTGGTCGTCATGGCCGCCAAGCCTCCGGAAAACGCCGGAGAGCTCCTCAAGGCCGGCCTGGATCAGTTCATCCATCTGGGTAGCGACGCCTTTGCTTCGCTGCGCTCACTGCAACATAAAACCGGTGTGATATGAGACCCGATTTTTCTACCATCGACCCCTTCAAAAGCGATATCGGCACGTCGACCGGAAACGTCGCGGGAAGCACATGGGCCACCCCGGAAGGCATTGACGTGCAGGCCAGGTACGACCGCTCCGTGCTCGAAGGCATGGACCACCTCGATTTCGCCCCCGGATTTCCGCCGTTCACGGCCGGGCCCTACGCCACTATGTACACCTCCAAGCCCTGGACCATCCGCCAGTACGCAGGATTCTCAACGGCCGAGGAGTCCAACCGCTTCTACCGCCAGAACCTCGCCGCGGGCCAGAAAGGCCTTTCGGTGGCCTTCGACCTGCCGACCCACCGCGGCTACGACTCCGACCATCCGCGTGTCGTGGGCGACGTCGGCAAGGCCGGCGTGGCCATCGATTCGGTCGAGGACATGAAGATCCTGTTCGACCGGATTCCGCTCGGCGACATCTCGGTCTCGATGACCATGAACGGCGCCGTCCTGCCCGTCATGGCCTTCTACATCGTGGCCGCCGAGGAGCAGGGCGTGGGGCCGGAAAAACTCAGCGGCACCATCCAGAACGACATCCTGAAGGAGTTCATGGTGCGCAACACCTACATCTACCCGCCGGAGCCGTCGATGAGGATCATCGCCGACATCTTCAGGTACACCAGCGAGAAGATGCCGAAATTCAACTCCATCAGCATCTCTGGCTACCACATGCAGGAGGCTGGGGCCACGGCCGACCTCGAGCTGGCCTACACGCTCGCCGACGGCCTCGAGTACATCCGCACCGGCCTGAAGGCGGGACTCGACATCGACGCCTTCGCCCCGCGCCTCTCCTTCTTCTGGGGCATCGGCATGAACTACTTCATGGAGGTGGCCAAGCTGCGCGCCGCGAGGATGCTCTGGTCGAAGATCGTCCGGCAGTTCAACCCGAAGAACCCGAAATCGCTCGCGCTCCGCTCCCACTGCCAGACCTCCGGCTGGAGCCTGACCGAACAGGACCCCTTCAACAACGTCACGAGGACCTGCATCGAGGCGCTGGCCGCGGCCCTCGGCCACACCCAGTCGCTGCACACCAACGCGCTGGACGAAGCGATCGCCCTGCCCTCGGTCTTCTCGGCGCGCATCGCCCGCAACACCCAGCTCTACCTCCAGGAGGAGACCGACATCACCCGCGCCATCGACCCCTGGAGCGGCTCATACTACGTCGAGGAGCTCACCCGCGAGCTCGCCGAAAAAGCCTGGGCTATCATCGGGGAGATCGAGGCGAACGGCGGCATGGTCAAGGCGATCGAGCAGGGGCTTCCGAAGATGCAGATCGAGGAGGCGGCCACGCGCAAGCAGGCCCGCATCGACAGCGGCAAGGAGATCATCGTCGGCGTGAACGCCTTCAGGACCGAGAGCAGGACCGAGATCGACCTGCTCGAGGTGGACAACACGGCCGTGCTTGAGCAGCAGCTCACCCGGCTGAAGGAGATCCGCGGGCGGCGCTGCGAAACCGATGTTCAGGCCGCCCTCAAAGCCATTGAAGTGTGCGCCTCGGGAGGCGATGGGAACCTGCTCGACCTCTCGGTCGACGCCGCGCGCAAACGAGCGACCCTCGGAGAGATCTCCTCGGCCCTCGAAGCGGTCTACGGACGTTACCGGGCGACAGTCAAGCTCAACACCACTATCTATCTCTCGCAGATGCATGACAACAGCCTCTTCCAGGAAGCGCAGCAGATGGCCGACACCTTCGCCGGCCTCGAAGGGCGCCGGCCGAGAATCCTCGTCGCCAAAGTAGGCCAGGACGGCCACGACCGCGGAGCGAAGGTGATCGCTGCCGCGTTCGCCGACATCGGTTTCGACGTGGACATCAGCCCGCTCTTCCAGACCCCGGAAGAGGTGGTCCGGCAGGCCCTGGACAACGACGTGCACCTGGTCGGTATCTCGAGCCTGGCCGGAGGCCACAAGACGCTCATCCCCGCTATCGTCGAGCAATTGAAGGCCGCGCACCGCGAGGACATCCTCGTCATCGCCGGCGGCGTGATCCCCGAGCGTGACTACGACTACCTCTATGAGCGGGGTGTGGCCGGGGTGTTCGGGCCTGGGACCGTGATCGCCGAGGCAGCCATAAAACTGCTCGGCAAACTGCTCGAACAGCACAAGGGATAACCGGGGAGCTGGCGGCATGTCGCACAAACCGTTGCATGATCTGAGCGTCGACGAGTTCGTCGAAGGCATTACGGGCGGCAACCGCCACCTGCTCAGCCGGGCCATCACGCTCGTCGAGTCGAACCGCCCCGACCACGAGTCGAAAGCCCACGCCATCCTCGACCGGTGCCTGACGGCCGGCCGCCGGTCGATCCGCATCGGGATCACCGGGGCACCCGGAGCCGGCAAAAGCACCTTCATCGAATCCTTCGGGCTCGAACTCCTCGGCCACGGCCTGCGGGTGGCCGTGCTGGCCATAGACCCGAGCAGCACACGCTCCGGCGGAAGCATCCTCGGCGACAAGGCGAGGATGGAGCAGCTCTCGACACGCCACGAAGTCTACATCAGGCCGACCGCCTCATCCGGCTACCTCGGAGGAACCTCACCCCGCACCCATGAGACGATCCTGCTCTGCGAAGCCGCGGGTTACGATGTCGTGATCGTCGAAACGGTCGGCGTCGGCCAATCGGAGATCGTGGTGAACTCCATGGTGGATTTCATCCTGCTGCTCATGCTGCCCGGTTCGGGCGACGAGCTGCAGGGCATCAAGCGAGGAATCATGGAGATCGCCGACGCCGTGGCGATCACGAAGGCGGACGGGGAACGGACCGGCATCGCCCAGGTGTCGAAGTCCGATTTCGAGTCGGCGCTGCGGCTGCTTCCGGAAAAACATCCGGGATGGGTGCGCAAGGTGCTGCTCACCTCGTCGGTCGAAGGGACAGGAATTGCGGAGGTGTGGCGGAACATCGAGCAGTTCGTGGAATCGATGAAGGCGAGCGGCCAGCTCGAACGGAGCCGAAGGGAACAGCTCCGGTTGCTGCTCTACACCATCGTCGAGGATCGGTTGAAACGGGAGTTCTTCGGGAGGCCGGCCGTGGCTTCGGCCAGGGACTCGATCGAGCGGCAGGTGCTCTCGGGAGCCATGAGCCCGTTCAGCGGGGCCATGGCCCTGCTCGATGCCGCCCGCGATCGCTGAACTCCTGCGCGGCGAAAAAGCCCCTCAGCCCTCCGAAATGAACTCCTTCTCCTCGGCCTTGACGATCAGCACCGGGATCGTGGCCTTGCGCACCACCCCTTCAGCCACGCTGCCCATCAGAAGCCTGCTCAGGCCCGTCTTGCCGTGAGAACCCATGATCAGCAGGCTGACATCGAAATCGGTGAGCTGCTGCAGGATCACATCGACCGGCATGCCGATCATCACATCCGCAACCACATCTATCCCCTTGCTTTTCGCCTCCTGCACCAGCGGTTCCATATCCTCCCTCGCAGCCTTTTCGAGATCCTCCTCGACCGGTATGTAGGTCAGCGTCATGTCGGCTGCGAGCGGACGCGGCTCGACCACGTTCAGCAGATGGATCTTCGAACCCATTGATTTCGCAAACTCGCAGGCATACCGATATGCATTATTGGAAGCATCCGAAAAGTCGAGGGGGCAGAGAATCGATTTGATGGTAATCATCGCCGTTTGGGTTTAGGGTTCAATGGGCACTCATGACTTCTTGTCGAAGAAAGCTTTGAACAGGTCGATAGGAACCGGGAAAATCGTGGTGGAATTGTTCTCGGAGGCGATATCCTGCAGGGTCTGAAGGTAACGGAGCTGGAGGGCGGCCGGGTTCTGTGAGATGATGGCTGCGGCTTCCGACAGGCGCTGCGACGCCTGGAACTCGCCCTCGGCGTTGATGACCTTCGCCCTCCGCTCCCGCTCGGCCTCGGCCTGGCGTGCCATAGCCCGTCGCATCTCCTCCGGCAGATCGATCTCCTTGACCTCGACCTTGCTGACCTTCACGCCCCAGGGTTCGGTATCCTTGTCGAGAATCGTCTGGATACGCTCGTTGATCTCTTCCCGGTCGGAGAGCAGGCTGTCCATATCCCCCTGGCCGCAGACGCTGCGCAGGGTTGTCTGGGCAAGCTGCGAGGTGGCGAAGTGGAAATCGGCCACGTCGATAATGGCCTTTATGGAATCTACGACGCGAAAATAGACCACGGCACTCACCTTGACCGACACGTTGTCCCTGGTGATGATATCCTGGGGTGGCACGTCGAGCGTCACCGTCCTGAGGTCGACCCTCATCATCCGGTCGATGTAGGGAATCAGGAGGATCAGGCCCGGCCCCTTTGCGCCGATGATCCGTCCGAGACGGAACACCACCGCGCGTTCGTACTCCTGCAGGATCTTGACTGAGGCGACAAAAAATGCGCCGGCAAGAATGACCAGGAACAGCAGATTGAATGGCAGCATAATCGATCTCCGGTAGTTTTCAAACTGTTTGTTTCACCTTCAGCCTCAACCCCTCCACGCCGGTGACCGTCACCGAAGTGCCGGGTGCCAGCGGCTCGTTTCCCGACGCGTCCCAAAGCTCTCCATGCACATACACTTTGCCTACCTCTCCTGCACCGATAGCCTTGACCACCTGACCGGTCTCGCCGACAAGACCCTCCGAGCCGGAAAGCACCCGTCGGTGGGTGGATCGGACTACCACAAATACAAGTAACAGGACTCCGGCCGAAAATGAAAGGAAAAGCGGCAGAAAAACCCACCAGTTGATCTCGAGGCCAAGCTCCGGTGCGTTAAAGGCCATGATCGAACCGATGAACAGGGCGATCAGACCGGCGACGGCGAGCACGCCGCTGCTGACGACGAAGATTTCGAGGGCGAAAAAGAGCAGCGCGAGAAGGATGAGCAGCACACCGGTCACGTTGACCGGAAGGAGTTGCAGGGCATATGCCCCGAGAAGCAGTGAGATCGCACCGGCAACTCCGGGAAAGATGGCTCCGGGAGTCGAAAGCTCGAAGAAGAGTCCTGCGATGCCGAGCAAGAGAAGGAACATGGTGAAGTTCGGGTCGGCGATGGTCATCATCACCTGCTCGCCGAACGAAGGAGCGGCGTCCCTGACCTGGACTCCTGCAGTATGCATCGTCACTTCGCCCGACACTGTCGTCACACGCCTGCCGTCAAGGAAAGCCAGGAGTGCGCTCCGGCTACCGGCAACCGTATCGATCACACCGCTTGCCAGCGCCTCCGAGGCGGTCGAGGCGATGCTTTCTCGAACAGCCTTTTCGGCCCATTCGGGATTTCTTCCCCGTCTTTCAGCAATGCTGCGTGCAAAGGCGGCCAGGTCGTTTTCGATCTTTGTGCCCGTCGCACTTCCCTTCTCACTGCCTCCACCGATAACGCTGACCGGATGTGCCGCACCCGTTTCAGTGCCCGGCGCCATGGCGGCGACATGGGCCGACAAGAGCAGCAATGCTCCTGCGGAAGCCGCTTGCGCACCCGATGGCGCCACATAGACCACCACCGGCACCCGTGAAGCCATCACCCCCTGGACCATCGAACGCAACGAACTGACCAGGCCTCCAGGCGTATCGAGTTCGACCAGGAGCAACCGGTCACCGTCACGGTTCGTCTCGGCGAGCACCCGTAAAAAATATGCCGAGCTGCCGGGGTTGACGCTCCCGTTCAGCTTCATCGCCCTGATCTCCGGTGACGCACCGAACGCATTCGCGGCCGCGGAAAACCAGAAAACCGTCGCCACAAGCACCCTGAGCCATCTGTTCATTACTCTCTCCATTTCTGGCATCGTCGTGTGACAAGAATTTGTTCTCCAATCTCTTTCATGCACATCGAAAAGAACACCCCTGAACGAATTATGACGCAAAGATCCTGTTACGGCTATGCACGCTCCAGCCTGAAATCGTGCACCTTGATATGTATCAGTACCGGAAAGGGCAGCGGCGTCCCGTCCGGGCTTCTCGGCGTCACCCGCCGCTCAGATGGATAGACGAGCCCGTCAATGTTTGTGGCATGCTCCAGAACGACATTTGCGGCCGTGGCAAGCGGACTGATGATCTCCGCCGTATAGTCATGCTGGATCAGCCGACCCGATTCCGCGCTGAACCTGAACTGCTGGAGCCTGTTGTGTGTGGGAATCGTCTCCGGAAATCTTGCCTGCATCAGGCCCGGCTTGAGTTCGCTCCAGACGATATCCTCGCGCATGAGCAGGGCCGGCAACGTAAAGTAGTTCCAGAACGCATAGTTGGCAAAGTAGGACATGTCGAGGTCATCCCACCAGAACAGCCGTCTGCCTGCGGTGAAAAAGTCCCTTGCGTTCCTGCGTTCAGAGACGATGCGTCCCCGTTCATCCTCCAGACGTACATCGGAGTGATCGAGAACCCCGGCAAGTCCGGTCGTATTGCCGATCGGAGATAATCGGGAAACCGGATTGTGCACCTCCATCACGATTCTGGAATGGTGAAAAAAAGGCCTCCATTTCAGGATAAACGCCAGGCCGGTAGCGCTTACATCGGCCTCGATGCGGCTTGCGCTTTCCCAAAGCGATCGACCACCGTAGGCGGCAATGGCATGTTCTGCCGTTTGACAAAGATTCATGGGGGGAACTGTTTTGCATTCAGAATTTTCGGCAAAGCCTTCATAAAGTTTCATGGCCAGGCATGAAAGACGGCCGTAACCTGCTCCTCACAGTCATCCTGTCCCGACTTGTCGGGAGAAGGATCCATCTTCGTGCTTCTCACGCGATTGCAACGGAGCATCTGTGGGATGGATTCTTCAGCCGACTTCGTCAGCTTCAGAATGACAATCGCAGTCATGGTATTTCACCAAACGCACTGCCCAGTAACGCAATCCTGCGACGACCTCAAATTGATTTACTCGAATCGCCTCCGGCAAAGCCCTCGGCCTGCATCAGGACTCACGATATCGTCATCTGATGGACCGGCAACCATTTACATCTGTAATAGATATCGGCATCACGAAGTTTCCCGGTCTGGGAGCGATATATCGAAAAGTACCGTTATTTCCTTGAATTATACAGCACATAGTATATTGCTTTCATTGAGCACCATGGGACAATGGCAACCTCGGGCTCAGCAAACAAATTGACCAACCGATGAATAAACTCACTCCCAACCTGATGGTCGGCAATGTCGGGGAGACCGTCGAGTTCTATCGACAGCACCTCGGCTTCCGGCTGGTGATGGCCGTACCGGAAGGTCAGGATGGCATCCTGACCGAAATTCCGGAGCAGGTCGACCTGGTTTATGCGCTCGTGCAGAACGGCGGCGTCGAACTCATGCTCCAGGCTGAGAAGAGCCTGAAGGAGGATGTCCCCGCGTTCGCCGGCATGAAGATCGGCGCCTCGATCGCCCTGTATATCGAGGTCGACGGGATCGACAACATGTATAAGGCGATACGACCAGAAGTCGAAATCGTCAAAGAGCTCTTCACCACCTGGTATGGCATGAGGGAGTTCTACCTCCGCGACAACAACGGCTATATCCTGTGCCTGGCCGAACATCACGATACGGGCAAGTGACCTGGAGGTGACTGAAGCCCTGCAATTTGAAGATACGCCGAGGGAGATCATCAGGACCCTCTCCCCGACTCCAGAGATCAGCGTATCTGCAGTCGCCTGATCAATCCTGTTTTCGGGGAATCATGCGGTGCTCGTAACGCTACGGATTGAGGTCATGGATCATGTCGATAAGGCGCTGATGTCAGAAACAGGCATGATCAGAAGGGTTCGAGATCGGGAAGCTGCTCCGGATCGATCAGTTCCACTACCGATTCGAGCACTCGAACAGAAGCTTGCTGTCCTCGCAGAGAACGTCCCGTTCAGCGATGGAGGCTCCTCGCCGGCGATGAAGGAGGAGTAAGGGCAGGCACTGTTGCAGAGGTACGTGAACCGGCAGGATTCGGCTTCGCAGACGTTGACGGCCTTCAGGCGACCATCCAGACGATGCCGGATGGACCCGCCTCTTCAAGGAGCCCGTCGGCTTTACCCTGAAGTTCGCCATGTC